>ERZ1030898.2-NODE-2-length-106400-cov-48.322817_pt1 | contig 106400 bp, 95 predicted proteins | sample MGYA00517298_ERZ1030898 | MGnify/ENA primary metagenome ERZ1030898 (study PRJEB33718, sample SAMN03159684) | human skin metagenome | collected 2014-05-20 | study: EMG produced TPA metagenomics assembly of the PRJNA266117 data set (Human skin bacterial metagenome... | reverse complement strand
CCTCGCCGCTTTCCCCAGAAGAACTGCGACAGGTGATCGTGGTGGAGTTTCCACAAACGGTGAACGGAAGTCTGTTTTAAGCGACGAACAATGTCTACCGGAGCAGCCGTCGGTTTCGACGACACGACAAGATGAACATGGTCTTTATCAGCGCCGACTTCGACCACATCAAAATCCGACATGTCCCCTATGTCTCGAAACACTTGTTCCACGCTTTGCTCGATTCCCTCTAAGCACGGCCGCCTGTATTTCGTTGAGAAGATCAGGTGGTATCTGATTCTGAACTTCGAGTGGTTGAGACTTTTGTACCCGCCCATTGCGTTCCCCTTTTGTAGTGTATAGTCCTAGTTAACATCGTTTCTATTCAAACACGGAGGTTAACTATGAGTGTACAACTCGTTGGTTCACCGCGTGTTTTAGACGACGGTGTTCGCAAGGCGAAGAACGAGCAGATCGCCGAGTCGTTCAAGGCGACGAAGGAACGTCGAAAGCGACAAACACCGCGTGTCGTTGACTTAAAAATCGTGACGAACAAACTGACTGCAAACCAGCGTGAAGCGTTGGAACGGCTGTTTATCGAAGCGAAGTGGGTCTACAACGACGCAATCGGAAGTGACGACATATTTGCGTATCAGGTACCGAAGAAAACTGTCGCTGTACATACCCCAGAGGGTGTAGAGCAGCGCGAGTTTAAGGTGCTCGGGTCGCAGATGAAGCAATCCATTGTCGCCGGTGCTCGTTCTTCCATTAAGACGCTTGCTTCGCTAAAGAAGCAGGGCAAGAAGGTAGGAAGTCTTAAGTTCAAGTCGGAATACACGTCCATCAACTTGAAACAGGCAGGGACGACCTACAAGATCAGAGGTTCCAAAGCCAGGGTTCAAAACGTTCCTGGCTGGGTTCGGGTCCGAGGGGTTTCCCAACTTGAAGGAACTGAACTGGCGAACGCGAAACTTGTTCGTCGTCCTGATGGTTTCCACCTCTTTGTCACCTCCTATAGGTTCACCGACGAGATTCCGAGCCAGATTAAGCACGAGGGTGTCGTCGGCGTTGACTTTGGTGTGAAGACGTCCTTTACCCTTTCCACGGGTGAAAAGTTCGATATTGCAGTTGGAGAAACCGAGCACTTAAAGCGGTTGCAGAGAAAACTTGCCCGCCAGCAACAAGGCTCAAACAACTACAAGAAGACGCAGGACAAAATCAGCCGCGAGTACCAGCACATCACGAACCGTAGGGACGACGTCGCCAACAAGTTGTCACACGAGATTCTTGGATATGAACAGGTGTTCATGCAAGACGAAAACATCGCTGGGTGGAGGTCGAAGCGGGGCTACATTCGTGGCGGACGCAAGATTCAACGCAGCGTGTTGGGAAGGGTCAAAGCCCGTCTCATGGCAAACCCCAGGGTGACGGTTCTGGGCAAGCATGTTGCGACAACGGCGACGTGTATCTGCGGGGTTAGGACGAAACACACCCCTGATAAGCGGGTCTTCGTCTGCGATTCCTGCGGATACAAAGACGATAGGGATATTCACGCCGCGAAGAACATGGTTCGTCTTTCCGGCGTGGATAATCTTGAGTTAAGTACGGACCGTACTGAATTAACGCCTGTGGAGTTGACGACCTCCGCCTGCGACGTAGTTGGAAAAGAACGTAGTTCTGGTCTTTCTGCGGCGCAGGTGCGTCCCGACGAAGAAGCAGGAAGCCCCCCGCCTTTAGGCGAGGGGTAGGTCACAAGGCTATCGTCCAGCCGCACACGTACAGGTTCACGGCCAGAGTTGCCTGCTACCGTCGGCTGGCATGGACAACACTGACCTTGCACGACGCGCCCGCGCACACGCCGGCGCCCACACCATGCTCGCCTACATCGTCGCCGAAACCGCGGCGGCGCTATCCGCAGAGCGTGAGGGACATGCCATCTTTGTCCGCGACCCGCAGTTCACCGACGACGGCGTGACCGCCGAGATGGAACTGCACAACCCACACCAGGTCAAGACCGCGCGCCTGGTGCTTCTGGTCAAACCGCAGGCAACGTCCACCATCGACTTCGCCGACGACGAGGGCACCATCGTGTTCACGGTGACGACGTCCGACGACGGCGTGGACACCACAGCACTGTCCACGCTGGTGCGCCAGATCGCCACGCTGGCGGTCGTTGTGGTGCGCGACGAGTTCGCCGACGGTTCTAAGTAGCAGTCTGCTACGCTTAGGTGCGTCTCCCTCCCCCGATCAAAAGGACGCACCCATGTCCATCGACTACGACACAGCGCCCTCGCTTGCCAAGTTCATCGGCGGCGACGGGTTTGTCGCTGCCGTGCTCGCCACCGCTGAGCGTGTCTGCATTGCGGGCACCACGGCGTTTGCCTCGCCCATCTCCCCGCTATCGGTGTACTTCGACACCTACCGAATCGCTGCCGTGCATGACTGCTGCCGCCTCGCTGACCGCGTGGACGCAGAACTGCGCGCTGACGCCGACTCCGACACGCCGCGCAGCATGACCGACATCGTCGAATCAATCGTGGTTGGCGACATCGCCGCCGTGCACGACATACCGAACCCAGCGGACACACTGTTCCGGCTACGAGACGAGGTGGACACGCAATGGTCGCGGCCCGGCACGCTGGTCGAGACGATGTACCTCAACCTGGCGCGCTCGGGATACGACGAGCAGTTCGAGATAGCCTGCCACAAACGATTCGGTCCGGTGGCGCAGCCGCCGACTGTGCGCTGCGGGGTGCTGTTCCCGGCCATCTACACTGCTGTGGCCGAGTACCTGGCGAACACTGCGTTCGACCGGGTATTCACTGCCGGGACGGACATCGTCGCCGACAACGCGCTGGCCGAGTACGCCGCAAAGCATGACGGTGTTGTGCGCGCGGAACGCCTCGAACTCGATGTGCGCAGCGTGGATCATGCCGTGCGAGTGTTGAACGCCCAGATCACCGGCGCGACCGCGCCCTGGGATATGCCGCTGGTGGAACTTGCCGCCCCGCGCGCCGACGGCTGGTTTACGTCGTCGGACTATCCGCTTGCCGACAACGCGCTGGTCACCGACACCGGCGCATACTTCCTGCTTGGCCGTGCTCGGGAACTCGCATGCACGTGCTCGGAATACACGGTAGACAAGGACGAACCAGATGAAGCGCGGTGATACGGACGCGCTGTATGCGTTTCTCGACTCCACCGGCGGCATGGGCACATTCACCGCCAAGGTGCTCGCCACGACCACGTTCATCTGCCAGACCACCATGCGCGTACCGCCGTCGTTGCGGGACTTCCTGAACTACTACCGTGTCGCCGCTGTGCACGACCGCGACCGGCTGGCACGGCGCGTGCGAAAACTCCGCGGCCCGTGGTGGCGCCGTAAGGCCACGCTCACCGAGGCAGTGGTCGCTGTGATCGCGCTCGACTACACCCACCTGTACGGCGCAAAGACGAGCGTTGGACTCGCAAACACCATGCTGACCGCCATGCAGAACGTCTACGTGGCCCGCTCCATCGACCACGGCAACGCCGTGGTGGCGGACGCGTTGGCGCGCTACGCCCGTGCTCGCCGGGTCACCGTCGTCACCAATCCCTCAAAACGCACGGTGGACGTGCTCGCTGGCGACTTCGCCCGCCCCATCGAGCCGACCGTTCGCGTCGGCGACTACAGCGGACCTATCAACCTCGCCGTCGCGGAGTTTACGGCGCAGACCTGCCCGGACACCGTGCTTGGGCGCGGCCACGACATCAACCTCGACATGGCCGTCGCCGCCTACTACAACCGCGGCGGCGACTTCACCTTCACCTACCCAGACACCGCAGCCTACGCCACCGCAGAGGGCGCGCTCGTGGACGCGGTGCGCCGTGAACTCGGCGCTGGTGACGTCGTGCTCACCATTCCCTCCGATGTCGCCCTCGCAGACGCGGCCGGCGCGGACAACATGTGGCTGACCACGCACGCCATGATCGGCGAGCGTGGGACGAACATCGGCGACTTCACCGACGACGCGCTGCTGACCGAATCCGGCGTGCACTACCTGCTCTATCGCGTCCGCACCTGGACGGCGAACATGCAGGGGTGAGGTGCCGCCTACAGCCTGGCCGCGCGAGTCCAGCGGTTCACATTCGTCCTGCTCACACCCAGCAGGTCCGCCAGCGCATACTGCGTGTACCCCGCCTTGGCAGCACGTGCCAGGGCCACATTCCGCTTGCGCGTGGCCACCGCCAACTCACGCTCTAACCGCTCCACATCACCGTGCAGTCGCACCACGTTGGCCACGTACTTCGTGGTGCCGTCGGCGTCGTAGTCGGCAAGCCACGAATCAAGTTCGTCCCGCAGGCTTGACCACCGGCTCACCGACGCCACACGAAACTGCGCGCCATCGTCGCGCATGGCGATGAACCCGAGTTTCGGCGAGTTGACCCCGCCGATAAACTTCGCCACCACCCCGCGCGCCACCACCATTGCCACGCGGGTATTCGGCGACTCCTCGTAGTGGTGCAGCACCGTTTTCACGATGTAGTCGCCGGTTGCCGCATGGTCCGGGTCGCCAAGTTGCACGGGTGGTGTATCCGGTGGCGGCACGGCCATGTAGTCACTCCTGGGCGTCGTTGATGGACCCGCCGCGTGCGAGCGGGGTGCTGCCCATCTGCGTCCGGCGATCCGGGAGCCGTCCCCGATGTGCCAGACCAGCGGCAAGGCCCGCTCGCACGCGGCGGTTTATGGAACGAACTGCCGGCCTAAAATGGCGCGCAACAGCCCGTCGAGCCAAAGACGAGACTTGAACTCGCAACCTACGGTTTACAAGACCGTTGCGCTACCGATTGCGCCACTTTGGCAGTGCTGCCAGACTACCACGCGGCCGGCGGGATAGTCTGGCACGTCCCCTAATCTGTGGACCCGGTGTTTTCCCGCAGCCACGCCCGCGCCGCCTTGGCACCTGGCAGGTCGGCCGCGACCATCTCGTCGAGCATGCGCAGCGGCATAAGGCTCATGCCGGAGGTTTCCTTGCGGTTGCCGTCCTCGTCGAACGAGGGCACGTAGACGCGGGCGGAATCGGCGAACTCGCCGCCGTCGCCGGTGCGCTCTATAAACCGCATGACGCGCGTGTTGTGCTCGGTCACGTCGCCGTTCTTGTTGTAGGAAAGTGTGCGCGGTGTGCCGGCCAAAAGACCGAGCGTGTGGTCGTGGTGCTCTGGGTCGATCATGGCCGGCGCGTACGACACCACGGGCTTGCCGTCGCGCTTGGGTAGTGAGTCGAGTTCGCGGGCCTGGTAGGGCGAGTGCATGAGCACTTCCACGCCCATCGAGTTAATCTCCGACGCGCTGGTGCCATAACTGGTTTTGCCGACGTAGTGGTCGTAGAAACTGTCGGCGACAACCATCTCGTCGGGCCTGCCGCCGGGGTAGTGCACCGCGTCGAGGTCGCCGACGCGCTCGCGCAGGAACTCTTGCGCAATGTCGTTGTTCACGCCGACGTAGTGATCGACCATGTGTGCGACTTCGTGGTGCGTGGTGTCGGCCAAGTCGTTGACCCTCACAGTGGACGCAGTGGTGAACGTTTTCGACGTGCTGGCGGGGAGTTTTGCGGTCGTACGAATGTACGAAACAGTCTTGACTTCCTTGCCGTTTTCTCCGTGCACCTCAACCTCGGCAGTGTCCACCATCAGACGGTGACCGGACTTGCGGCGCCGCCCCGCGATATTGCGTCGATCCTCGGCGGGTAGTGCATTGAAACGATCCACAAGGTCCTGCATACGCTGGCGCTTCTCGTCGTAGTCGTCGTCGCCCTCTTTTGGAAGGAAGTAGGTGTCTCGCACGTCAGACGACGAATCTTCATTGATGTATGCGTACCCGACGTGGTTGATGCCCCCGTATCGTGATCGTCCCTTGGTTTCCATCTCGGAAAGAAACTCCGACACAGCATGCGCGCTCGGCTGCAAGTACGACCTCTTGCCCGGCGTGTTGACCTCGACGGAATCGCGCGCTCGAAAATGCGCGCGCTTCTTCGACTTCTCGATGTGCATGAAGTGCGCGGTTTTCTGGCCCCACTCGTCTATGCCGAAGTCGGCATAGAACCTCTCCATGTCGCGCTGCGAGTACAGCGACAGTGCGCGTTTGACCTCGTCCATGTCGGACTTCTTGGCCTGCGAGTTCTTCACCGCGATGGCGTCGAACTGCCCCGAGTCCTCGAACCGGGGAGCAACTTCATTGAGCGTGTCGCGCACCGTGTCAAACCACGCGGTGCGTTTCGGGTCGTCGCTCCCGGACGGTGTGAAGTTGGGCAGTGCCTTCGACAGTTCTGCGTAGCGTTTTGTTGACCAGGAAACGGCGCTATCTCCCGACACCTTAAAATCGCCGCCGGATATACACGCGGCAACGACCGCCGCCTGGCATGCCTGCACGTAGTCGTTTCGTGTCAACTGGTCCTGGTTTTCGTCGCGTGTGCGTTCCTGAAGGTCGCCGATGTTGTCCCACCAGCCGCCCAAGTGCGTTTTCCTGAACTCGTCGGGGATCGTCGCGCCGGCAATGTCGGCGATAAGTCGTTTGGCGTCGTACTCCGCAGTCGTTTTCTCTCCGGACATGATGTCGTGAAACCGCTTCACGTCGGCGTACGTCATGGATTCCACGGACTTCGCCTCCGGGAACGCGGCGCCGTACATGCCCATGACCTTCTCGACAGCGGCAGCGGCCTCCTCTGGGGACGTGTCGTTCCTGGCCTCCGCGACCAGGGCGGTGACCGTTTCGGCCATCGCCGCACGTGCTGCTGACGTGTCGCCGTCGGCGTAGAACCCGTCGTGAACGGCGTGCAGGTTATCGTCGTCGGCGGCGATAAGCAGCCCGGACCTGTAGTGCGGGTTTGTTGACGCGACGTGTTCATGCAGGCGATCCTCGAACGCGTGGGCCGCACGGATACCTGTGCCCACACTGATCGCACGGCCGGTCACGCGCACCGCCTTGGACACCTCCGCGTCGCGGGCGACGGCGGCGAGTTCATCGGTCTGGGCGTGTAAGTCCTTGGCCCGTGCAATCGACGCCGCGGCGACGACTTCGCCGTGTTCGCGCGAGCACGTGGACGCGACCCATGCGTCGAGTCCCTGGGTGTCGGACAGGTCGGACGAACACAGCATGGTGACCACGGCTTCGCGCGCAGCGCCCGCCGACTCGCTGGTGTCGGCAGGGTCGATGTAGAGCGGATCAGCCGGATCGTCAAGACGCGCTGCCACGTCCTCGGGTGTGGCGGCAGCGGCGGCGAACACGCGGCCCACCGCCGTCGTCGGCTCGGGCGCGGTGTACCCGGCTGCGACCGCGGCGGCAGACCGCGAAGCCGCAGCAGCGGCAGCGTCCGGGGCCACGTCGCCCTCGCCGGCCACGGCCATGTCTACCCCGCGACTGCCCGGTGTGGTGGTGGATTCATGCGCTGCCTCCACCTTCTTCGCCGCGTATCGGGCGCGCTGGTACGCGCGCTTTCGCTCGCCCCGGTTACTTGGACATCGCCGCCAGTCTCGGCACATGGTTTCCTCCTGCTGTACTGCACATTCAGTGTCCCCCATAGCATAGTGCAGGCATGGGAAAACCCCGCCGCGGCTTGTGGCCGGCGGCGGGGTTTTGGCTGCTACAGGTTTAGCGCATGAACGGCAGGTTCATGTTCGGCTGCGCGAAGCCGACGGCGCCAATCACGCCAAGGATCAGGGCGATGGCGGCGGCGACAATGCCGATGGTGCGGCCGGTTTCAGACGACCCGGAAGAACCGGCGTTGTCCGGTGCCTGGGTGGTCGTGGTCGGCGCGGTGGTGGTCGGCTTCGGGTTGACGGTCACGGTCGTGGACGGCTCCGTCACAGTGGTGGTCGGCTCGGTGGTGGTCGGTTCAACCTCGGAAGTCGGATCGTCGGACGGCTCAACCTCGGAAGTCGGCTCGTCGGACGGCTCCGGGTTCAGGGTCACGGTAGTGGACGGCTCGGTGGACGGCTCAACCTCGGAAGTCGGCTCGTCGGACGGCTGCTCGGACGGCTGCTCGGACGGCTGCTCGGACGGCTGCTCGGACGGCTGCTCAACCTCGGTGGTCGGGTCCGTAGTCTCGTCCTCCTCGTCGTCGTAGTCCGGCGCGATGTCCTCGATGGGGGAGTTCGCTGCGCTGTCGTCGTCCTCCGGGGCCGGCTCGGTGGTCGGCTCGGACGGCTCGACAACCTCGGTGACCGGGGAATCAGTCTCGTCGTCAGCGGTGGTGTCGTCAGCCGGAGTCTCGTCGGTGGTGTCGTCAGCCGGAGTCTCGTCGGTGGTGTCGTCAGCCGGAGTCTCGTCGTCGGCGGTGATGTCGTCAGCCGGAGTCTCTGCGACCTCGGTAGTGGTGGAGTCCGCTGCGTTCACGGCGGTGGCCGGGTCAGCGTCCTGGGAGTGCGCGACCTGCGCGCCGGCCAGCGCGAGCGCGAGCGCAGCGGCTGCGGCAGTTGCACGGGTAGTGGTTGTAGACATGTGTGTCTCCTCTATGAGTTCGGTGTGGGGGGACGTTGGAATTATCCCACCTGCCTGCCAAAAATACGTCACCAGCATGCCGGCGTGTGAAAACAGCACGTCCCCGAATGGTTTTTACCGCGCGGCCGCGTGCGGTGTGAGCGCGGAGAAGCGCGAGGTGAGCACCTGGTTGTTGTTCGGGTTCACGGTCACAGCGGACACCACGCCGACGGCGCCCTTGCCGGGGACCCATGCGGGACCGCCGGAGTCGCCGCCGAGAATCTGCATGGGGTTGCCGTTGACGAAGGGGTCCTGGTCCGTGCCGGTGGACTTCACCGCCGCGCAGCGGGTTTCGCGCGAGGTGGCGCCGTAGAAGCACACGGTGTCGCCGGGTGCGACCGCGTCCCGGTCGATCACGGTGTCGCCGGTGAAGCGGTTGGCGCCGGCGCGAACGCGCGGGTCGAGTGCGATCCAGGCAGTGTCGCCGGGTGTGTCGGGTCTATTGAACGTGCCGACGTACTTGCCGTCGTGGGTGCGAACGTTCATGGTGTCGGTGTTGGCGCAGTGCTTGGCGAGGTAGGCGCGGTGTGTGGCGTGGTCGATGTAGCCGACGGTGCAGATGGTGCCGACGACGTAGACGCGGTCGCCCTGGTTGAGTACGGGCGCGACGCGGAATGAGGGCAGGGCGCGGGTGGACACACCGAGCAGTTTCAGGGCTTGGCCGGAAAACACCGACGACATGCCGGCGAAGGACGGGCTGGCCGAGGACAGCGTGCCGACGGTGTCGTAGACCGGGGTGGCCGGGTCGTAGACGCGCTGCGCGTGGGCGGTGGGTGCGAGGGTGGCTGCGGCCAGGGTGACAGCAGCGACGAGGGTGCGTGTGAAGCGTCGCATTGGTTCGTCCTTGTATGTAGCAGTGGCGAACCGCACGGGCGTGCGGCCAAGAACGAATTATCGCAGGCATAACGTGCAGATATAAAGCACAGAGCATGAATTAGTCGCGGACGGCGCCGGTGCCGCAGCACGCGGCCTGGGAGGGAACCGCCGCACGGGCACGGCCTGCGCGCCCGCCCACGCTGCTGCGGCTGCACCTGCCCTGGCGCGCCTTAACTTGCGCGTCGCTAGACCCGCTGCCTGCGCGAGATGGTCTTGCCGCACTTGACGCACTCGCGCAGCGAGACGAGTCGCTTGCCGACCGGCCTGTTGCTCCCTAAGTCGGGGTCGTAGAGTTCTACGGTCCTGTACGCCACCCAATCCGACCACTTGTGCAAGCACGCACGCGTGCCGAAGCGGATATACGCGGCAATGGCAAGGGCGGTGGCCACGGCGGTGACAGCGGCGGTGACGGCGATGATCGCGGTGGTGGACATGGCGTACTCCAAAGGTCGGTGACTGTGAACTCGTGTCACACTACCACGTCTGCGGTGGCTGGCTCGGCTGTGGTGGCCGGCAGCGCGTCAGGGCGCCGGTGCCGCCGCTGCGGCATGGTCATGCGCGCGGGGCTGGGCTGGGTTGGCTGTGGAGTCGGCAACGCTGTACTTGCGCCGCACCTGCTCAGGCCCGCTCGCATGCCCACGCCGCGGCCGCTGCGTTGGCTCGCTCACGCGAGCCTGCACTTGCGCGTCTCGCTCGCTGTACCTGGCTCGCTGGCGCGCCACGTCTCGACTCGATCTGCTCGCTGAACGTGTCTCGCTTCTCTCGCCACGTCCCCTCTAACACCGCGTCCGCGGTATGGTTTTGTCCATTGCTTTTCACCCACAACACCGGGAGACACCTATGGCTAACGCCGCAGATCAGACCACATATTCGCTCGCCTCGTTCTTCGCCGGCGTCGGCGGAATCGACCTCGGGTTCGAGCAGACCGGCAGGTTTCACACCACGTACGCCAACGAGGTAGACCCCTACCCCGCGACCACGTTCAACCTGAACTTCGACGTGGCCTGCGATGTGCGCGACGTGCGCGAGGTGCGCGGCTCCGACATCGGCGACGTGGACGTGGTCGTCGGCGGGTTCCCGTGCCAGGCGTTTTCGATTGAGGGCAAGCGCGAGGGATTCACCGACACGAAGGACCGGGGCAACCTGTTCTTCGAGTTGGCCCGAATCACCGACGAGGTTCGTCCCAAGGCCGTCATGTTCGAGAACGTGAAGAACCTTGTCTCCCACGATCACGGCGACACGCTGCGCGTGATCGAGCAGACCATCGTTGACCTCGGCTACACCCACTCATGGCGCGTGCTCGGCGCCCACGAGTACGGCAACGTGCCGCAAAACCGCGAGCGAATCTACATCGTGGGCTTCGCCGACGCGGACGCCCACGCGGCGTTCGAGTTCCCGGAGCCGGTCGCGCGCACCGTGACCATCGACGACATCGTGGATCGGGCTACGCGCCAGGACGACACGTTGTACTACCGTCCCGGCGGCCGCGGCGACCGGCTGTACCAGCAGTTGCATGAGGCCGTGGGTGAGTCTGGCCGCAACGCGGTGTACCAGCGTCGGCGCGGGCACGTGCGCACGAACCGCTCCGGCCTTGTGCCCACACTGACCGCGGCGATGGGCATGGGCGGGCACAACGTGCCGATCATCGTGGACGACTTCGGCTACCGGAAACTCACCGTGCGCGAGTGCTTCGCCATGCAGGGGTTCCCCAACGACTTCGCGCTGCCGACCGGCATGGCTCCGGGCCGTCTCTACAAGCAGTCCGGCAACTCCGTTGCCGTCCCGGTGGTGCGCCGTATCGCGGCGAACATCGCCGCAGCACTCGACGCTACGGCCTAGTCTGCGACCTGGCTTTTCTCCCCGTATGGCAACGGGCGAGTAGACGGTGCAGACTGCCCGGCCACCACGGTATCCTCGTCGCCGGTGCCCTCGCCTGCGCCCGCGCCCTCGTCGGCGCCGGCCGGCGGGTCGGGGTAAGCAGGAAGGACGACGTAGAGCACCAGCGCCGTGGATACAGCGCACGTAAGTGCTGTGGCTCCAATCCCCGCGCCCACACCGCGACGCGCGCCGACGGCGAAGAACACCAGCGCAAACAGCGCGAACAAGACAATGGCAGTCAACGCAATGGCGGCGTAGTGGGGGTGCAGTGCTGGCATGGTTACTGCTCCTGCTCCTGCTTCTGCTCCTGCTCCTCGCGGGCGGCAGCCTCGTGGTCGGCGGCAGAAATCTCCTCCTCAAGTTCCACCAGACGCTGCGCTGCGTGGGCAATCTCGCGGGCGGTGTTCAGCGCCTCCTCGGTGCCGGCCTGGTCGTTGCGGTTCTTGCTGGTCAGGTCCGCCAACTCCGAGCGGAGCCGGTTAGCGGTGACCTTGCGCTTTTCCTGCACGCACCACTCGATAACCTCGTCGTTGGTCGGGTACATGTACGTGCTGGACGCACCGTACGACAGGTCGGCGCCAGCGCCGTACCGCTTAAGGTGGCCGAAGACGATACGCGACGAGTATTCGACCTTGTCGGTGTCGGAGTAGGACAACTCAAACTTGGTCTTGAGTTTGCGGGTGACCTCGGCGTACCGGATACGGGTGGTGCGGCTGCGGTAGGAATCAACCACGACGACGGTGTCGCCGACGCTGATCTGGTCGATCTTGGTGATCTGGTGCTGGGTGATGTTCATGGTGTGCTCCTGTGATGTGCTGTGGACTTGCTTGCTGTCTTCGACACTAGCACGGGTGTGAACCTTGTTCACAACTTCTGCGCCGGCAATGGTGCGTCACGTCCCTCTACTTTCCTAGCACCGCCGCGGCCGTGAACCCGGCGCGGTCCCGGTAGCGTGACCCGCATGCAACTGCTTTCCCTGTTCACCGGCTACGGCGGCCTCGACATGGCCGTGACCGCCCACACTGGCGCGGACCTTGTCGGTGTCTCCGACATCGCCGCCGGCGCCCGAGCGGTGCTGGCGCGAAACCACCCGGACGTGCCCAACCTGGGCGACATCACTGCGCTGGATACCGCAGCGTTGCCCGACTTCGACATTGTGAGTGGCGGATACCCCTGCCAACCGTTTTCCACAGCCGGCACCCGCCGCGGTGCGGGCGACCCGCGCCACCTGTGGCCGCATGTGGCCCGGATCGTCGCGTCGCGTAGACCGAAGGCGGTGGTGCTGGAAAACGTGCGGGGCCACCTGTCGCTGGGGTTTGCCCAGGTGCTTGCTGACTTGGCTGGCATGGGCTACGCGGCACGGTGGTCGATTGTCGCCGCGTCGTCGGCGGGCGCGGCGCATAGGCGCGAGCGGTTGTACGTCGTGGCGTGGCCGGCGGGCGCGCCGTATCAGGTCGCGGTGCCGGATAAGGTCGATACGGCCGGCGAGTGCGGACCAGCAGGGTATGTGGGCATGCCAAGAGTTGATGAACCGGGGACACGAAACCCGCTAGATACGCAGCGCGTGTTCACCGACAAGGTCGTGCTGTTTCCCACACCGAACACATTTGACCACGCGCCGGCGCGCTCGGGGTCTGCGTTGGAGTACCAACTGCGTCGCGGCGGGGGCGCGAACGCTACGAGGCGAAACACAACGGGGAACTTGCGCGAGGACATCATGTTGGCCCGCGACCCCGCGGCGTTTGCAGCGGGTGTCCCCGACGCCAGCACCCGTGCGCAACTTGCCGACGCGGTGGCGCATGCGGCGTTTGCGCATGAGCGGTGGGGCCGCTACGCGCCTGCCGTGTCCAGGTGGTCGTTGGCCACCGGCATGGAGCCTCCGTCGCCGACGGAGGTGGACGAGCAGGGACGAACCAGACTGCGACCCGAGTTCTGCGATTGAAGTCCTCCCCACGCCTTAAAGGCGGGGGATTCCCGTCTCTAGCAAGTGCTAGGACGGACAGGTTTACGGATCGTTGGGCTATGCTGACCTGCGGTTGAACCACAAGGATCAGTCTTATAAGCCCTCACCGATGGGTGCTCCCCACCCCAAAACTCATTGAGTTCGTCTTTGTGATCCCGCAACGCTCTATCCAAGATATTGATGGCGGCGTTGTGGTCGGCGTTGTCGCTGTATCCACATGCTTTGCACACGAAAACCGCTTGGCTCTCACGATTTTCCTGTGCCACATGTCCGCAGGACGAACAACGCCGAGACGTGTTTCGAGGGTTCACCTCGATAATCTGCCCGCCTGAAAGACGAGCCTTGTATTCCAGGAACTCGCCAAACTGCGCGAGTGCAGAAAGGCGGAGTTTCCGGTTGAGCGCCTTCTTCGCGGTCTGGCCGTTGGGAAGAAACTCGCCGGGATTGTGGGGGTCTACCTTGGCTTTCGCCTTCTTCGACATGCCTGCCAGATTGAGTTTTTCAATGGCAATAATGTCGTTTTCTTCCACCAATCTGCGCGCAACCTTGTGTTGGGTGTCTTCCACAATGCGAGAGATTTTTGCCTTGGTGTTGGCTATCTCTGTCTCACGACGGATCGACGCCTTCGACTGCTTTCCCGCCTTCTTCGCCGCGTGGGCACTGCTGAAACCCTGCTCTTTCGCAGATCGTTCCTGGCTTCGTTGAAGACGACGAACCTTGTTGTCCAACTTGGTGATGGTGTCCCAAGGAAGTCTGTCCAAGTTTCCTTGGACGTCGGCAGATAGAACAACGGTGCCGCGGTCAACGCCTGTCGCAGAACCTTGTCCTCGTGCAACACGCGGTGCAATCGCAAGCGGCTCGTTGACGAAGACCAACCGTTTCTTCGTCCAGTTGACTCGAACGGAAGTGTAGGGCCGAATCTCTTGGGAAAGACGAACATGAATCCGAATGACAAACCGCTGCCCCGTATCACCGGGGCGGCGCTTTCCCTTCGGGTTCTGTCCAGCAATAGACACAATTCCAGTTCGTCGCCCAACCTTGTCAAAGCGAGCGTTTCGACCACCGTTAAACCAGCACACAAAAGTGTGGTCGTGGCGCTTGTACGACTTGAACGTCGGCATTTTGCCTGGATTTCGGCCAGATTCTTTGAGTGTCTTCCGGCGCTTAGCAGCACCAAACCATTCTTTCGCCTCGATCTGCGCCGGGCTTTGTAGAACCAGTGCCGGCACAGCCTGAAGGAAACTGTGTTCCTGGCGAGCCTGCTTATCCGTCATTTCGACAACGCTGTCTCCCAGCGGGATCAGCACCTTGTCCTTGCCATACTTTTTACGCTGTGAACGGTGATCGTTGAAACGCTTTCGCCAGGCAGAACACAGCCATTCCATGACCTGATCTGGGCTTTTGGAAAAGATTGGCTGCGATGAATCATCGTTGCGATCACCAAGATACGGTGTAGCGCCTTTCACGCTCACCTTGGTGATGGTAACAACTTGACTCATGGTTTTCACTTTACCATATGTATTTGTCTAGTGGATTATTTTTATTCAGGGTCTTAGCGTGCCAATTCCTCCCCACGCTTAAAATCGGAGCCACACTTGGTACACCTGCTGGCTGATGGGCTTGGCACCTGGCACCGTGACGGACCCGGCGCTGGGACTTACCCGACAGCAGCAGTTCACGCTGACGGGCAACGGGGTGGTTCCGCAGGCGGCGTTTTTGGCTCTTGACCGGCTGGGGCTGCACGACTTATCTAAAATGTGAACTAAGTTCACAACTGTGGTACACTTGCGCTATGCTCACCACACCAGAACTTCGGGATACATTCTCGCAGTACGTCAACCGAGAAACCGTGCGAGACGGCGAGAGGTACGTCGTCATTAAGACCGTGTTCGTCAACTACTCGTATGTATTTGACGACGCCTACGTCGCCACAGCGAACGTTACCGACAGCGGCAATGTTCGCTTCACACACAACGGTGAAACGGTGGAGTACACCGTCAACCCACAGGGAGATTTCTACCCCACCGACGGCAACGACTACTGGCTTCGTGCCATGCGTGTCACACCGGAAACGTTGAAAATGCGAGACGAAGCCGCACACCTCGTCGCCGCGAAAAGACTCCGCCAGCAGGCGGCAGAACTCATGTCGGGACTTCACGCATGGACAACCAAAGGTGAGATTGACCGTGTCCTTGCACTGCGCGGCGTTGTCAACGAGTTGGCCGCGCACGAAGCGTCGATCAACCAGACGTTTGCTCCCGAAGCACCAAGCAGGTTCCAGCCCCTCGTGGAGATTCCGGAACAACGGGTTCCAGAAAACTAAGTCTGCTGGGAAAGACCTCATTGACCAGAACAGGGGCTACTTCGCCGGTACTGGTTCGTCCTCTGAAACCTCCGGCGGCGTTTCTGGCACTTGGCCGACTGGGTCTGCGCGGTCTATCTAAATTGTGAACTAAGTTCACAACTGTGGTACACTTGCGACATGCTCACCACACGAGAATACAGGCGTACCTTCTCCCAACACGTCAACCGAGAAACCGTGCGAGACGGAGAGAGGTACGTCGTCATTAAGATCGTGCTCGCCAACTACTCGCCTGTATTTGACGACGTCTACGTCGCCACGGCGAGCGTTGCCGACAACGGCAATGTGCATTTCACGCACAACGGTGAAACGGTGGAATACACCATCAACCAATATGGAGAGTTCCACCCCGCCGACGGCAGCGACTACTGGCTTTGTGTCATACGTGTCACACCGGAAACGTTGAAACTGCGCGATGAAGCCGCGCACATTGTCGCCGCGATCAGGCTCCGCCAGCAGGCGGCGGAACTCATGGCGGGACTTCACGCGTGGACAGTCAAGGGCGAGATTGACCGCGTGCTTGCCCTGCGCGATGTTGTCAACGAGTTGGCCGCACACGAAGCGTCGATCAACCAGACGTTTGCTCCCAAAGCACCAGACAGGCTCCGGACCCTCGTTGAGATACCGAAACAGCAGGAGTCGGCGAACTAGGTCTGTTGGGAAAGACACCAGCATGCGCCTACTTCGCCGGGACTGGTTCGTCCTCGGAAACTTCGGGCTGTGTGCCCAGCACACGGGCCGTGGAGTGGTAGGACCACAGCATGATCCCCGCGCACACGATGGACACCGGCGACGACAGCCACAGCCAGATGTCGTCCAGCATGACGCCGTAGACGATCCAGGCCACGTTGGTCGCCACGATGATCCACGACGTCAGTGGTGGGTAGGCGAGTGCTGCCACCGTGCCACGCCGGCGCACGACGCGCATAGCTGCGGGTATCCACATCACAATCGACAGCACGTTGCCCCACAGACCGAGCGTGCCCTGCTCGACCCAAAACGACCACAATGTGAACCCGGCGGTGAAGGTGAGAAACGCCGCGGTGCCAAGTGGTGTCCACACCCTCGCGCGCACCAGCAGCCACGCGGTGATCGCCATGACCACCAACGCAGCGGCCGCGGCGATGGTGGTGGGCCACGCGTTGTAGAGCACGCCGTAGATGGCCCACATCACGGAGTTGGCGGTGGTGAACAGGATTGCCGCGAGCGACAGCCCCCGAAGTACAGGTGGTTCGTCCTTGTGTCCCCACAGGTAGATAACGTGGCTCGGGTGTTGCAGCGACGACGCAAGCGACGCGGCCAAGCCGATCAGGTTCGCAATAATGATGGTGTTCACTCGCACCACAGTAACCGTGCTGTGCTGCGGATACGTCGCGGGCGGTGCCGGCCGCACGGCACACGACTCGATTCGCTCGCTGTACGCTTCGGCCGGCCTGCGAGACGGAACCGGGCGGTGGCTGCGTCGGTGGCTGTAGCCGGCACGGCTGATGTGGCCGGCGCGCGGACGGCGCCGGTGCCGCCGCTGCGGCCTGGGAGGGTGCGGCCGCACGGACCCGGCCTGCGTGCCCGCCCACACCGCGGCGGCTGCACCGACCGTGGCCCCCACGCCTGCCCCAGCGGCCGCGCCGACACAAGTGCCGGGGACATGCCGTCATATGGTCGCCGCCGCGTCGCTGGTTTCTGCCGCCGTCGCGGTACCGTTGTTGTGTATCTAGTTCACAACCAGAGAGGGAACTTCCGCCATGCCCGCCGTCGCCCACACCTACATCGTTCGTCGCTGGCGCGGATTCGTCGATCCGACCGACCTGCCTACCGCCGTACTCCTGCTCGCGTCCGGCGCGAGGTTCCAGGACTACGTTGACCTCATGCCCAACTCGCCGTCGGCAACCGAGGTCTACTACGACGCGGTGCACTGCGCCGACTCCTGGCCGTTCGAGCACCCAGACGACGAGTTCCTGCAATGGCTCAACGTCACCGACCCGCATGGCGGTGTGCTCGACGTGTTCGAGGTCACCCACACCCCCACCGGCAAACGCGGTGTGTTCGTCACGTTGTCCATCGGCGAAGACCCGAACACCTCACCTATTCGCAACTCCCCCGCGCTCACCGTCAGCAGAAACCGCGTGTCCGTTGCCGACGACACCATTGCGCTGTTCGCGCCCACGACCAACACATCGACGTACGACCGTGACAAGGAAACCGCATACGACCTGCTTGTTCCCATCTTCGGATCCGACAAGGGTATCAGCCCGTACGTCGGCATAGATCGCTGTGTGCCCTGGGCCAACATTGCACACAGCAAGGCTGTTACCACCCGCACGCTGGCCGACGACCCCGACCGCGTCGCCCCCAACGGGTTTAGCGCGGACCACAGCGTCTACACCGACCCGAGCGACCCGCTGTGGACGGCAAACCCGCGCGCCCACGGCACTGACCTGCACTTCGATAACCAGACCAAGCACGGTATCTTCACCCGGTTCGTCCTCACCGTGCACAGCGCCGACGACAACTAGCCCGCCAGCACACAGCCCCGCTGCAACTACAGCGGGGGTTTTCGCATGCCCTAGTCCAGTTGGAAGTCCCACTCCGCGAACCGCGCCGTGGACGTGTGCGCCGTGGAAAACATCAGGTCGTAGTGCAAGTCCACACCGAACGGCAGTTGCCGCGCGCGGAAGTGGTCGCCAAACAACGGTGAAACTTCCGCGCCTGGAAAGTCCATCACAGCGCCCTCGCCGGCGGTGTCTCTGAACGAAAGAAACCGGAGCATATCCGAGATGTCGAAGTCAGGCTCGGATTCGTCGCTGTACTCGATGTCTGGCGTGCCCTCCCAGTGCGTTGGTCCGGTGAGAATATCGCCAAACCAGCCGGAGAGTGAGCCGTAGTCGTAGGTGATGTTGTTGCACTGATACCGCCCCGGACTGACCCAGTCTCCGTCAAACCGGAAGGGTTCGATTCCCCCGAACGGTGTGCTGGTGATGGTTTGGAAAGCGACGGGTCCGTCCCAGCCCTGCGACACCAGCACGTCCGCCTGGATAAAGTGTTGGCCGGGGTTGTGCCGGAACGTATGTCTGGGTTCGGTCACTTTCGGCACTCCGACATCGTGCAGCATGCGAATGGCAGCGCACACGGTGTCAAGTGCGCGGTCGCCTGTGGCGCCGGGGTCGTCGCCGGCGGCCGCGGCTGTGATTGCCGCGGCGGTGTCGGCTGTGGACCGCAGCCTGGCGTGCAGGTGCGTGATGGTGCTGACGGTGGTGTCGAGGTACATGCCCCTAATATAGCAGTTTGTGTACCCTGTTCACACTCGTTGCCGGCGTGGCTGCTGACCGTGCTTTTCGGAGGGGACGTGACGATACATGGCCGGCGCATAACTGTGAACAAAGTTCACAAACCGCTACACTGAAACTCGTCCGACCAGCACACAAGAAGGGAATACCGCCCCATGATTTCCATGTCCGCATTTATGTCCGCTATCAAAACCCGCGTCACCGACGCCGCCGACATCACCGACGGGTCCGACTACGTCGTCGTTGTCGGCGATACCTCGGCCCCCAGGGGCGACACACTCAAGGAAGTCCACATCGTCACCGCCCACGCCACCGAACACGGCACCGTGGAGTTCGACTTCGGCACCGGCCCCATCGAGTTCTTCACCGAAGAAACATACGTGTTTGAAACCAACGCCCAGTTCGACGGCTGCACGCTCGCCGTGTACCCGAAGACCCGCGACACCGTAGACATGTACAAGGAGTTGCAGCACCAGACCGCTGCGCGTCACCTGCGCCAGCAGATTGCCGATGTTGTCTGCGGACTGACCAAATCCACCGCTCGCGGCGAGATGGACGATGTGCGTAAGTTGCAGTCGCTCGTCAACGACCTGGTGTTCCACGAAGCCGCGCTGAACCAGGAACTGCTTGTGGACGACGACCCGTACGACCGCGGCCCGCTCGCGGTTCGTCCCGTCACGAACGCAGCACCTGCCGGCATGGTCGCGCCGAACATGTCCTAGCCACCGAGAAACCAACCGAGAAGAAGGAAACGTCAATCATGCTCGATATGCACTCATACCTGGGAGCGATCCGGTCCCCCATCGCCAATGCAAGCGATGTCGTCGAAGGCGACGATTACGTGATCGTGGAACTCCACACCTCCGGCAAATACCCCGTGATGGACAACGTCTACATCGCCAAGGCAGCCGCCGCCGACGACGAGTGCGCGACGTTTGACATCGACGGCCAGCGCGTCGAGTTCTCTAACACGAAATTCAATTCGTTCCAGCCTGCTAACCCAGTTAAAGGCGTGCTGATGAACGCCTACCCGCTAAACGACGCCACCAGGGCCGTGCACGACGACATAGCCCACAGAGTCGCAGCCCACCGTCTCCGGCAGGAGATTGCGGACACGGTGTGCGGCATGGCCGAAACCACCGTGCGCGGCGAGATGGACGCGGTGCGAAAGTTGCAGTCCCTCGCCAACGACCTGGCGTATCACGAGGGAGAGTTGAACCAGTCGTTTCTCGACGATAAGAAGCACCCCGAAATCGGACCTCTTGTAGTTCGTCCCGCTGACGACAACTAGCCCGCCAGCGCACACGCAGCGAAACCCCCAAAGATACGGCGCTATCTTTGGGGGTTTCGCTGTACCGCCAACGATGTTGTCTACTGCGCGTCGCCGGGCGCGCCGGCGCTAACCCAGTCGCAGGACAGCAGTTTGTCCTTGTACCGCAGGCAAGTTACGTCGCGTCCGTCGTTGAGACGTACCTGGTCCTCGACGTACGCCGTGTCGTCAATCGGCACCGGCGCGGGAGTCGTGGCTGCTGGCGTAGTCGCAGCCGTCGAGGGCGCGGAGCCGGCGGCGTCGCTGGTGACTGCGACCCACCCGGCCACCGCCAAAACGGCCGCGAGTGAGAGCAGGACGATGGTGACCAGTGCGCGGGTCCGCGTGGCAAACATGATGTCGTACATGGTGACTGATCCTATGGCACAGTCGCGGCGTTGTGGCTCGCAGCAACGGCACGTCCCTGTATGCCGACGGCAGACGCCACAGCGTGTCTGGCAGCGTGTCTGGGTGCGGTGCGGTGCGGTGCGGTGCGGTGCGGTGCGGTGCGGTGCGGTGCGGTGCGCGAGACTGACCCATCGGCCGCGCCGACGACGCGCTGGATCGGCCGGCACTGCTGCCGGGTCCGTCGAGCGCGCCGGGTCCGTTGTCCCACGCTGGACCCGCCGGCCGCGAGGGCACGAAAACACCCCGCCAGCGGGTCTGTGCTGGCGGGGTTGTGCGTGACCGGCTAGTCGCGGCCGGTGGCGTTGTAGGCGGCAATGCGGGATTTCAGCGATTGCAGCGCGGTGACCGAGTCACCGAGTTCAGCGATGATCTTGTCGTCGTTCGCGCCGCGTTCTGCGACCATCTCGGCGAGTTCCTTAATCCGGCCGCGCAGCGGCTCCTCGCGCTGCTTGCGACGCTCGTTGCGCGCCCAGCCGTAGACAACGCCGTCCATGTCAAGCGGGACAATGTTGGCGTACGTGCTGCTGTGCGGCAACGTGCTGGGAAACGCTGTGGGGAACGGGCTACCCGCGTCCGGCACCGCGTATTCCTTGGTGAGTCCGGTCCGATCCACGAACAGTCGCACGGTTCCCGCGTCGGTGTCAGTGCCGACGACGGTGGCTTCTTCGACGTGTGCCGCGTCGCGGTTGACGACGCGGAGGACAACGGTATCGCCAGCGGCGAGTTGCGCGACATCGGTGACCGCATGGGTGGCGACAATCTGATCGGTGGACGGGGCGGGCATGGGGTTCCTCCTGGGGAATAGGTGACTGATTCAGCACCAACAATACGCGCAAGTGTGACTCGTATTCACACTTCGGGGACGGTACAAAACGACACGTCCCCGTGATACCCGGAAATGTGTAGTAGCATGCTACACATGGCACCACCTCACGTCACCGTTGTCGTACCCACCTACAACACCAGCAGCCACCCCGACCCGCTCGATGTCACACTCGGGTCGGTGCTCCACCAAGATTACGGCAATTACGACGTCGTCGTGATCGACGACGCCAGCACCGACGACACAGTAGACCAGGTACAGCGAGTTGTCCGAGAATCAGGTTTCGACCCAGCGCGTTTCCACCTCATAGAGGGCGCGGAAAACCGCGGCGTGGCCGGCACCGCCAACGACGCGTTCGACTGGATTTTCGAGCACCTTTCACACACCGACTACATCGCACGCTGCGACTCCGACGACATCATGTACCCGCACCGGCTCACGCACCAGGTCGCGGTCACGGAGTCCCGCCCAGACGTAGACGTGCTCGGGTCAAACGTGCGCTCGCGCGGTATCAACTCACACGGTAAGGCTGTGGATAAAGCACTCTCCACCATCGTCACCGACGACACCGACATCAAAACCCGCATGCTGTTCGCATGCCCAATCCACCACACCACGGCGATGTTTCGTGCCGCGTCGTTCAGGTCACCAGCGTGGCGCTACAACGAGGTAGAGGGTCTGCACGAGGACTACGACCTGTGGTGCCAGATCGCGGCCGGTGGTGGCACATTCCACGTCACCGACGAAGTCGTCGGGGTCTACACCGTACGGCCTGGTAGCGAAACGTCGAACCAGGATAAAGTCACTGACGCACGCTCGCAGCAGGCGGAGATGTTTAATCGACTCCTGCGCGACGCGCATGGTATTGACGCACACGGGCACGATTGGCTCAACTTTGTGCTCTCGACACGTCCCACCGAGCAGGTGTTGTCCTGGATTGACCGGCTGCGCAGTCTCGCCGCGCGCGAGGACTATCCGCTTAACGCCGCGATCCTGGACATTTACCTGCGAGGATTCCGTCTCTAACTACGAGGAGTTTCAACCTTGACTTCCTCCCCGCCCTCACGGACGGGGATTCCTGATTCACCGACGACTGCCTGCTTGTGAAACCGGGGGTTTCTTGGCAGGTCTTACACCGTCTCCACAGGCGAAAACCGCAAGTCCTGCGGCTTGGATATTCTTCGCAGCGTTAATGTCTCGGTCATGGTGTTCGCCACACACCGAGCACGTCCAAAAACGCTGATTTAGCGTCAGTGACGTGTTGATATGTCCACAGGACGAACACGTCTTTGACGAGGGGAAGAACCTGTCGATGGCGACAACCTCTCCTCCACAGTCACGAGCCTTATATTCCAGGCAGCGACGCATTTCGGCGAAAGACTGACTCATAATTCCACGGTTTAACCCGGCTTTGGCTTTTCGGCCTTTACCTCGTGCAGACCGTGTCATTCCACGGACGTTAAGGTCTTCGATACACACGATGTCGAAGTCTTCAACCAGTTTCGTGGTGGTCTTGTGAATCCAGTCTTTTCGGGCGTCTACTACCTTGACGTGAGCCTTGCTTAACTTGGTTTTCGCTTTCGCAAAGTTCTTTGACCCGATCTGTTTCTTCGACAAACGACGCTGGTACTTGGCTACCTTGGCAAGTTTCTTTTCCATATCGCGGTCGTCACGAGGGGAAAGTTTCTCGCCAGTCGAAAGCACAAGCGTGTCCTTCACACCCATATCAAGTCCCACGGTCTTGCCGGTGACGAGGCGCTTCTTTACCACAGTTTCACCAAGGCAAGAGACGAACCACCGTCCGGCGGCGTCTTTCGTGATAGTCACCATCGAGACATTGCTTCGGTCAAAGTCTCGTGACCATACAACGTTGAGTGGTGCTTTGAGACGAGCGATGTAAAGATCGTCCCCTTTGAACCTGAACCCGGAACTTGAGTATTCAAGACCAAGGCGTGACTTTTTGCGGGACTTGAACCTGGGGTAGGACGCCCGCTTATCGAAGAAGTTAGTGAAAGCAGTTTGCAGGTGGCGCAAGCACTGCTGCAAAGGAACGGACGACACCTCTCGAAGAAATTGAAGGTCGTCTTGTTTCTTCCACTGTGTCAACGCTGCGCTGGTTTGTGCGTAATTCACTCGTTTCTGGTGCGTGTACCAGGCGGTGTGCCGCATATCCAACGCTTTGTTGTAGACAAGCCGGACACAGCCCCAGGTACGCAAGAGTTCTTCCTGCTGCTCTGGGGTTGGGTAGAAGCGGAACTTATGCGCCCGCTTTACTTTCGTGTCCGACATGACTTACACTATACACTTGTAATCTGTAAGACACAAGAGGAAGGATCGTCTCAATTCCTCTCCGCCCTCACGGACGGGGTTTCCATGAGACATTTTCGATGAAGAAGTTTTCCGTCAAAACCATCGTGCTGGCCGGTGTTGCCAGCACTGCGCTTTCCGGCGTTGTTGCGCCCGGCGCCCACGCCCTCAACATGTACCCCAACGCCATGCAAACAGACAACGGCGTCCAGCCAAGGACCGCTGGCACCATGATTAGCCCGTTCTTGGGCGCGGTAGACACCGTTTCAAACGGCACGAAAGTAGTTAACACCTGGGTAGACGCGGTGTACCGGAAGGAAAATTACGACCAATGGCGTAATGTCGCCGATGAATACTACCTGCCATATGAGGGGTTCCCGGTCGTCAATTCAGGTATCGACACGTTCCGCACGGCATACGCCAGCACCGTCGAGGACCAACTTGCACGCGGCAGCGATAACCCGTTCCCCGAGTTGTCCACCATCGCCGTATCTGGAGAATATAGCGATATATACTCGGGCGACTATGGCTACAACGCATATGCCCGCTGCGACACCGACAACTCCGTGTTCGACAACGCTATGCGCACATACGCGCACCTGCCCACAGCAGAACGCCTTGCGGCGGCATACGACGCAGTCACCATGTACAACGACATTGAGTACGGCTTATTCACTGACGCTGTGCAACTGACACAGTTGTCCCAGCGGTTCGGCGGGTATGACCAAATGTCGTACATTTTCTATTTGGACGACACCGCCTATACCAGCGACGACATACGCCGTCTTATCTCCCTGCTGTACTTCGGCGGCGGCGAGATTCCTGCCGACGTGCAGGACAACATGTCCGGCACAGCACACACCACAGAGGTCACCGCTGCGGACGGCACTGTGCATACCGTCGAAGTCCCAAGCCCGGCAGACGTATTTTTCCAGGTAATCGGTGCCTCCAAGGCCGCGCTCAAAGACCCAGACTCTAATCCCCTGCCCGTCAAGGGTTCGCCTGTTGACGCGATGCGGAAAATGTATGAACACACCTACACCGTCGATGAAAGCGACTTTTACGAGATAGACCCGGCTACCCTCCCGAATTGGGCCACCATGACCCGGTTCGACAATTCCAGCATGCCAATCGCCGACCTCATAGACGCTGCCGGGTTTAACAAGTATGAGGCCCAGCGCCTCGTCGCCAAGATTCAGGTAGAAGCCACGAACGCGGCTGTCGGAAAGTACGACGAGGCGTACAAGGCAGCAGGCTTTGAAGACGTACTCACCTACGCCGACACCGGCTCCGACTCATGCACACTCAACGCAGACGGCGTGCTGTCGTACGACGACGCGTATGTTGCTCCCGGAAACACCGTCGCAGTTGGACCCCACGCGGAGGTGAACTTCGACTACGAGGTGGAGGGGCCGAAGGGCTGGAACGTCACTGTAGACGGCAAGGGACGTGTCACAGCGCAGGTCCCGGCCGGCACAAAGCCTGGCGTGTACGACATCGCAGTGTCTGGTACCTCGTCCGCCGATGGACGCATGGTGGACACCACCACGGTGCGCGTGCATGTTGACGAGAAGATCACAAACTTCCACGTCAATGACGACGGCGACCTGGTTGTTGTGTACGCCGACGGCACGGAAGTCAACCTCGGCCATGTTCGCGGCAAGGACGGTGTAGACGGTAAGGACGGAGCACCGGGCAAGGACGGTACCGACGGCAAGGACGGATCACCTGGCCGTGACGGTGTGGACGGCAAAGACGGAGCCGACGGCAAGGACGGAGCGCCGGGCCGAGATGGTGTAGACGGCAAAGACGGAGCACCTGGTCGTGACGGAGCCGACGGCGCCGACGGTAAAGACGGAGCGCCGGGTAAAGACGGAGCCGACGGAGCACCGGGCCGTGACGGAGCACCGGGCAAGGACGGAGCACCGGGCCGTGACGGTGTTGATGGCAAAGATGGAGCCGACGGTAAAGACGGCGCCGACGGCAAGGACGGCCGCGGTATCGCGGCGGTGTCTGTAGACGGCAACGGTAATCTCACTGTGACATACACGGACTCGAACTCGCCGGTAGTTATCGGCAAGGTCGTCGGTGACGACGGGAAAACCCCGGAGATTCGAGACGGTAAGTGGTTTATCGGAGACACCGACACCGGCGTGCCCGCCACGGGCCGGGGTGTGGAGTCCGTGCGCGTCAACGACGCTGGCGAACTGATTATCACGCTCACCGACGGCACGGTCGTCAACGCCGGTCACGTCACGGGCGCCGACGGCAAGGACGGAGCACCAGGCCGTGACGGAGCCGACGGCAAAGACGGAGCACCAGGCAAGGACGGTGTAGACGGCAAAGACGGAGCACCAGGCAAGGACGGTGTAGACGGCAAGGACGGTGTTGACGGCAAGGACGGAGCACCGGGCCGCGACGGTGCCGACGGTAAGGACGGAGCACCGGGCCGTGACGGTGTAGACGGCAAGGACGGAGCACCGGGCCGAGACGGCAAAGACGGTAAGGACGGTGTAGACGGCAAGGACGGAGCGCCGGGTCGTGACGGTGCCGACGGCAAGGACGGATCACCAGGCCGAGACGGAGCCGACGGCAAGGACGGAGCACCGGGCAAGGACGGAGCACCGGGCCGCGACGGTGCGCCAGGTAAAGACGGTGTTGACGGCAAGGACGGAGCACCAGGCCGAGACGGAGTAGACGGCAAGGACGGAGCACCGGGCAAGAACGGTGTAGACGGCAAGGACGGTGCCGACGGCAAGGACGGCAGGTCCATCACGTCGGTTCGCGTCAATGACGCTGGTGAGTTGGAGATTGTGTACTCCGACTCCACGGCGGTGCTGAACCTCGGCAAGATCACCGGCCCTGCGGGCGCGGCGGGTCCTGCCGGTCGCGGTATCGCCGACACCAAGGTCAACAGCGACGGCGAACTGGTCGTGACCTACACCGACGGCACATCGAAAAACCTCGGCAGCATCACCGGGCCACAGGGTCCGCAGGGTCCGCAGGGTCCGCAGGGTCCGCGTGGTGGTGACGGTACGTCCCCAATTGTCACGGTGACTCCGAACGACAACGGCACGCTGACATTCGTGGTGGAAAACCCGGACGGGACGAAGAACTCGTACACCGTCGTTGACGGCAAAAACGGTATCCCCGAAACCGGCAGTTCGCTCGATAAGTGCGTGAGTCCGAAACTCGCCATTATCCCCGCGCTCGCGGCGCTGACCTACGTGGCTAGTGCGGTGCACATTCCGGGTGTGGAGCAGCACATCGCCAACGCACAGCGGCAGATCGGCGCGTTCAACCCGACCGCAGCCGAGTTCGTCCGTGAAAATCACCACCTGTTCGCAACCGGACTTGCGGGCCTGATTACGGCAGCGGCGCTGTTTGCTCCGGGCGTGTGCGGCGACACCTCCATCGCCGGCGCACTCGCGGGCAAGTAAGACGCGACGACAGACACTAATACCCCGGACCGGCGACGTGCTGGTCCGGGGTATTTGTTGTTGCAGGCTATCTGGCTATGTCCGCCACACAGCGTCCGTCGCGGACGATGAACCCCGCGTCCGGGTCGAGCACAGCAGACAGTCGCTCAATCACGCGCCACAGCGGGGCACCCAGCGCGGGAACCGGGTCGGTGAGCACCGGGAATGTGCCGACGACATCGACGATGGGCGTGCCCGGCGTGCAGTGTTCGAGCACTGCGTGGGCGAAGTCGTGGAGTTCGGTGTCGGCGTTGATTGCCTGGACCAGTTGGTCCTTCACCTGACCGGAGAGTCCGGGCACGTTGGCGGCACCGAGGTCAAGGCCCGTGGACACGTCGGCGTGTGGAGCGGGTCGCTCGGCGAAGACGACGTGTCGGGCGACGTGGCGCTCGTGCTGGCGAAGACCCGCAGCCAGCGCGTCGATCCGGCGCGAGAACCGGGTGGTGTAGTCAGTCTGGTTCGTCCATGCCAGCGCCGGGGTTGCACGCAGGCGGCCCAGCGCGTCGGCTGCGGCACCGCTGACACCGTGAAGCAGACCGGGCGTGTCGGCGGGCATGGTGGCTTTGCCGGAATCGGCCAGCCACTGCGCGACCACTGCGATGTCGGCCATGATCTGGTCCGGCGCGGTGGCTGGTACCGCAGCGGGCGCGGTGTGTGCTGGCGCCGGCTGGGCGGGTACGGCGCCCACAGCAGCGGCCACAGCCACATCAGCCGCACCCTCCCCGGCTCCGGCACCGGCCCCGGCTCCGACCCCGGCTCCGACCCCGGCTCCGTCGCCGGCCGGCGCGGGTGTGGTAGCAGCGGCCGGCGTATCAGAGGGCGCGTCGTCCTGCTCCGGAGCCGGGTCCGGGTCCGGGGCTGGTGTGGGGTCCGGGGCTGGGCCTGCGCCAGTGGACGTGTCCGCGTCCGTGGCCGCCGCGCCGTCACCACGTGGCGGCAGCGCCACGAACGGCTCGTCGAAACGGTACTGCTCCGGTGTGAAGTCGCGGGTGCCCACGGCGCGCTCAATCTCGTCGCCGGCGTGCTCCAAAATCACCGCCGCGCGCACATTCTCCGCCGCCATCTTGGCCAGCGACCGCGTCCACATCACGCGGCCCACCTGCGGAATATCCGAGATGGCGCGAACCCGGTGGCCTGCCACATCGTCGAACGTGTCGTAGCCGAGGCCCGCCCAATGGCGTGCCACGCTCGGCGGGAAACTGAACTCGTGCAACTCGTATCCCGCGTGCAGGTACGGGAAACAGTCTCCGAGCCGTTTCGCGCTGTGGTGCTCGACGATCAGCGAGACAACCTCGTGCAGCCGGGACGAGTTGTTCAGGTCGATAGGTTCGTCCTTCCACGCGGTGCGTGCGTCGAGCCAGGGGAAGGTGTCTCGCCAGGTCAGCGGCGCTTCATCGGCCGCGATGGTGGCAATATCGGCGGTGGCGGTGGTGTCGGTTGACACGGTGGGTGCTCCTCAAAAATCAGCGGACAATGTTCACGTCACGTACCCGGCACGGTGCCGGTAAATTGTGACGCGGTGTCTCAACCTTACCTCGACGGTTGCCGCATGCGTGGATTGGCCGCGTAGGTGCCTCACACGCCCGCATGTGGAACGTCCCCTCACTTTCTCTGACTCGTCTGCGGTGGCCCTGGGCTGCGGTGCCGGTTTCGGGTCGGGCCGGGCTTGGTCGGGCTGGGCCGGGCTTGTGCTGGGCCGGGCTTGTGCTGGGCTGGGCTTGGTTGGGTCTGGGCTGGGCCGGCGGCGCAGGATACTTGCGCATCGCCACGCTCGCTGCTCTCGCTCAACCCGGTCGTCGCGCTCGCTTAACCAGGTCCCCACACGATCACGGCGCGTCGGCCGGCACGTCGGCGGGCAGCGGCCCGCAGGTGGAGACGACTCGGCCGGCGACTTCCATGCTGGCGGACCAGGCGGTGCCGGTGAAGGCGCCGGCCATGTCGGTGACCGGCACGAGCACCGCGTTGTGCTTCACCACGGGGTCGCCGTCCGCGTCGCGGGTGCCGTTCTGATCGGTGACGAGGTTGGCAACCACGCGGCCGTCCTGGACGGCGACGGTGCGCTGGATACCCGGCGCGTAGGCGCGCAGCACAGTGGTCGCAGCGGTGGCGCCGCCATTTGCGACGAAGGCGAGGGCGCGGCCGTCGTCGCCGGTGTCGATGTGCATGACTCCGGCGAGCGATTGTATAGGTCCGGTACCTCCGCCGACTGCGCCGGAGCATGCCCGCTCGGTGTTGGATACGACTTGCTCGTGGCCATATCCGGGCAGCGGCGGCACATCGGTCGTGCACGCTGCGAGCGCCGTGCATGCGAGGGCGCCGGCGGCACGGAGGGCACGAGTGTGAATCATGGTCACAATGATAGCACCCGGTTCCGACACCGCGGCCGCTAGTCCCGGCCGCGGCGGCGGCCCTTGTTCGACCGGCACGCCCGCTTGGACTGCTGCTTCTTGCGATCAGCGAAGGTGCGGGCACGCCGGCCAAGGGCCAGGTGCGACTGCAACTCCTCCGGCCCCATCTTGCGCGTGGTGTAAATCTCCCCCGTACTCATGTCGCACAGCCTAGCCGGAGCCGGTTCGTCCTGGCAATGGTGCCGGCTAGGGCAGCGGCCGCCGCACGGTACGGCCTGCGCGGCGCCGCTGGTCAGAAATCATCGTCCACCTCCATCGGACGCACGCGGCGCGGTAGCAGCGCGGCGGTGACTTCCACGTCGCCGCGTCGCGTGCGCAGGCGGTCGGCCTCCTCGTAGAGCAGCGGGATACCCAGTGCGGAACAGCAGGCAAACACAGTGCCCACGGCGCAGCCGGGGTTGCCGTCCTCGATGGCGCGGATCGTGTTCGGCGAGCAGCGCACGAGGTGGGCGAGTCGTGCCTGGGTCATGGAGCGGGCGGTGCGCTCAATGCGGATTTGCGCGGCAAGAAACCGCAGCGCGTCGCGGGCTGCGGGGTGCATGTCAAGTGTGGCGTCGTGCATGGCGGTGTTCTCCCATATATTGCGTTAAACGGTGTTAAAAGCAATATACTGCAAAACACCATGCCGTGTCCACGACCAGGGCCGCGTCCGCCGCACGGTACGGCCTGCGCGGCGTCGCTGGCACTAGGGTTACAGCCATGACTGACACCACCAGCACCGACAAGCACACCGCGGCCAGCCCCATGTACCCCGGCAGGCCGCTGATCTGGACCGACCCCGACACCCACAAGGTTGTGATCGGCACCCACGACGGCGACGCAGTCTTCGCACTGCGCGATCATCAAGTTCTGGCCGCCATCGACATGCTCAACACCGCACGCTCGTATGCCGTATCGCAGCAGGATCAGGACGGCTACCTGTACGAGTTCGCACGCTCGGGCGCCGTGTCGAAGTTCCGTAAGGACTACATCGAGCGCGCGGGCGACGATCTCGACGTCGCCGAACTCAACAAGGCGACCCAGGAGTTCATCGCCGACTACGACCGCGAGCACGGCTACAACTAGCACGTCCCCTACGAACACACCACCGTCCCAGCGGCTGCATTGCAACTGCTGGGGCGGTGGTTTTCTCTGCTAGTCGGCGGTTTCCGTCACTGTTGCGGCCGTGCCACTGTCTTGCGTCGTGCCCAGGTAGTCGGCCACCACAGACAACACCGCCACGGCAATCACGGCGACTATCGCCACGACGATCACCATGCCGATCACGTCGGTGGCCACGATGTCGGGGGTTTCGCGGTTTCGCTTCGCCAAAGGTTCGTCCTTGTCGTTGTCTTGTCGGTGTCGTTTTCGTCTAGCATGCCCGAACTCGAAGATACGTCGCGTCGTCGAAACCGTCGCTGGCATGCAGTCGCTGGTCGAATCCTTTGCGCCGCAGGATCGGCCAACCGTCGCTAAACAGCACCACATCTGCCCGCTGCGCGTCTACGACAACCTCGTCCAACGCAACAGGCCGGCCCATGTCGTACTGCACCACCGGGTACCCGTCTGGCGTGTTCATCGTGGCCCTGGTTTCGCGGTACACCGCCCGCCGCGCGCCGGGGTCGGTGCTCCACGGGTCTACACGCGCAATCTCGCCGCGCGTGCGCGCGGATACTCGGGCAAACACCGGCTCCGACGCGCGCTGCTGCACACGCCCCGCGTCGTCTGTCACACGCCAGGACACGTCCGCGGCTTGGACGAGTCGCACACGCTGCGTCGTGATGTGGGCAATCGTGACCGCAGCACTCGGTGGGTCCCAGGGGTTGTCCACGGCAATCGGCCCTACACGCCGCGTCGCAGCGGCTGTGGCCTCGAAAAGCAGCAGCAGCCGCAAGTCTGACTCACCCGCGTCGGGGGCCAACTCGCACAATGACTCCGATAAGTGCCGGGCAAACTCGGCGACCACGCCACCGTCGTTACCGTCGTCGCCGACGAGTGATGTGGCACCGTCAATCACCCACGCATACTCGCCTGCTACACCGCAGGCGTCCTCGTAAAACGGCTTCGTGCCCTGCACGGCAACTCGCTGCACAATGTTGAGCAATGGTTCGTCCTTGTCGTTGTCTTGTCGGTGTCAGTGCGCGGGCTGGGTTGGCCGTGGCTGATGTGGCCCGGCCCCAGCGGTGCCGGCCGCACGGTACGGCCTGCGCCACGGCTGGGTCCGGGCCACTTGCGCGGCTGCGGTTCCGGTGCCAGCATAGCCCGCGTCTGCGCGGTGGATTGGGGACGTGCCGGAGTTGGTGCGGCGGTTCCGGTGTGCACCAGATTCACAGGGACTAGACTGCCAGCCATGTATATCGAAACATCACCAGCACACCGCATTGTCCGCGAACTCGCCCAGCGCGATCTGCCCGCACCCGTGCGCGACGTGTGTTACGAGGAGTCCGACTCCGCGTTCCCGGCACGCGCCACACTCCTGCTTGACAACGGCGTGATGGCCGTGATCGACGACAACCTCGCCGGCCTCGACGCCGGTTTTGCGGGAGATGTGTTGGACTTCGACGGCCACGGCCGCGGGTCCGAACGGCTCACCGACCACCGCGGCGTACTCGGCTCCGGCGTCCCGGCCGCGGCCGACGCTGTGGAGCAAGCAATCCACGCCATATCCGCGCGGCCCGTGGCGGCGACGGCGTAGTCGGCAGTTTCTGGGCCGCCACGGGCCGCGTCGTGTAGACACGTCACATCAGACGTGATATAGTGACACCGCTGCACAAAAGATAGTTCCCCGCTCATGCGGGGTTGGCCCATTTTCACCGCGCACGCGCGGCTGTTCCGGTCGGATTCCCCGCGTATGCGGGGTTGAACCCAGTATGCCCGACGCACAACAGTCAGGCACTCTGTTTTCCCCGCGTAGGCGGGGTTGTTTGGCAGCAGCGTTCCCCGCACTGGTCCTAGCGACCGGAGCGGGGTTTTCTTTTGCACCACCTGCGTCACAGAGGGACGTGCCGTCACCTACTCGCGCGCCGGCGTTGCCGTCGGGTCCATCACCGGGTTACTGTGAAGTCAGTTCACAACCCCGTCAGTAAGGACACGCCATGTACTCCGCCATCTCCCCCGCACACCGCGTCGCCCGCGAACTCGAAGCCGACACCGCGCTCGTGGAATCCGTCTCGTACGGCCCATCGTCCCCGCGCGTGGGCGTGCCGGCCGAAGCCAGCGTGTTCCTGCACAACGGCACCGTCGTGACCCTGTACGACGTCAGTTGCGTCGAGGACCTGGGTTTCACCTGCTACGCGATCCACCGCGGCAGCGTCCGGCACGGCACCCTCGACATTGATTTCCGGCACCCGGTGCTCGGCGAGAAGTTCAACGACGTGGTCGCCGAGATGAAGCGGACGCTCGAATCCCTGTCCGACTAGAGCAACACGAAACCCCGCGCTGGTCGTTGCAACCAGCGCGGGGTTTGGCCTGCGCTCCTACAGGAAACGCTCATGTAGTGTGTCCCTCGTTCCCCGGTATTCTTGCTTTCCCAGGGTTAGGTTCCTGCACCGAAGTGCAGTGACTACACACTACCACATCTACTGCACGAAACGGCGGAACTCGCCGTCAGACAGCGGGCTAATCATAATCAGCGTGCCCGACTGCTGGGCCTCCAACATCGAGTTGTTGCCGATGTAGACGGTCACGTGACCGGGCGGGCGGCCGGCGGAGTTCGGGAAGAAAATGTCTCCGGGGCGTGCGTCCTCCGGGGCAATCGGCATGCCAGACGCGTACTGCGTGGCGGCCGTGCCGTTGATGTCCACCCCGTACAAATTCCAGGTGAAGTCACGTGCCAAGCCGGAGCAATCGAGTCCGATCTTGTTGTAGTCGCCGCACTGGTCGGCGTAGCCACCACCGTCGGAGACACCCTGGCTCGGACCCGGCTGCGCGCCGTGCCCGCCGCCCCAGGCATAGGGGATTTGTGCCGCAACGTAGTCGTTGGCAAGTTCAATCACCGCTTGGTCGTCAACGTCGCCGGCGACCGGCAGGACTGTGGACGACGGTGCGCCTGCGTCGATGTTGGGCTGCGACGCAAACGCTTGGCCGGTGGCCTGCTGGCGTTCGTCCTCCTCCTTGAGAATCTGATAGATGTGCTCTTTCAGTTCCTCGCGGTTCATGCCCAGGTCGGTCGCGGCCTGCGTGGAGTCCTGCTCCGGCACCTCGGTGTCCGCCATGAACTCACGGAGCATGGAGTTGTAAACGTCCTCCGGGACGGCACGTCCCGCGTCCTCCGGCGAGTCGAACTCGGTGGCAATGAGGTCGGACAGCGAATCGAGGGTGGATCGGCGCTCGGTCGGCTCCGCGCGCTCGGGCAGGTCCTCGACGGTGCGGGTTTCCATCTCGTGCAGCATGTCGGCGTAGCGCGTGTTTTCGCGCTCGGTCTGCTCGCGGAGGAACTGTGCGCTCTGCTGCTGGCGTTCGCGTGCTTCGGCCTGCTGCTGGGCGTACTGCTCGGCGGACTGCGCTGCGCGGGCTTCACGTGCCCGTTCGGCCTGCTCGTTGGACGCTTGCAGGTAGGCGGACGCGCGGTCGCGTTTGGCCTGCTCGGTTTGGCTCGCGCGGTGCTGCACGTCGGCCAGTCGGCGTGCCTGATCCTGGCTCATGGTCTGGTTGGCTGCGGCTGCGCGTGCGGCCTCCATGCGTGCGTTCTGCGCGTCGTTGTACCAGTTCGCGGCCTGCTGCGGGCTGGTCGGCAGGTAGGTGGTCTGCGGCGCGTACGCGGTCGGCGGCATGCGCAGCGTGGTGTCCGCGCTGGGACGAACCGGCTCGCTAAACGTCGGCGCCATGCCGCCGGAAGTGGTGTGCGTCTGCGCGGTGTACTGCGGGGTGTGCTGCACCGGGTCCGGGCGGTGCGCCATGCTCGGCGCGGGGCCGCGCACCGGACCTGCCTGCGGTGTGCGCTGCACGCCGGACACGCGGGCCTGCTGGTGCGGGCTGATACCGCTGGCGTAGTTGCCGGCCGCCTGCGCTGCGGGCGAGGCAGTCATAGGGCCGGACGCAATGGACGTGTTGATCGCATTGGTTCGTCCCGCGCTCTGCTCGGCAATCGCCATGCGACCGCGCGCGGCTTCGACATTCTCCGTGGCGGTGTTGATACCGCTGGTGAGGTGCGTGGTGCCCTCGGTCATGCGCTGGTGCAACATCTGCGCGAGCGCCGGGTCGAGGCCGGCGGTGTTGTTGGTGCCGCGAATCTCGTCGATACGGTCGTTCAGGTCGGCTTCAACCTGCTTCATCTCGGCGATGATGTCTTCATCGTCACCGTGAATGTAATCCTTGCCCCTGATTTCCATAAGGTCGTCTCCTGGTGTGTCAGTGGTGCCGGGCTATGCGCGGTGTGGCAGGCCCGGCACACATGCCTGCCACCCCTGTGTCTATTTAACCTGGCCGCCCACCGAAACGGCGAGCAGCCAGGTCGAACTTGTCCTAGATGATGTCGTTCGGATCGAGCGCACCAGACGGCGCCGGAACGTCACCCGCGCCGGAGGTGCGGGTCTGTGCCGGGCCGCCAAGTGCCTGGCCCTCGTACTCCGTCTCGCGCGGGCCGGCAGACGACGCGGAGGTGTCTGTCGCAGCCTGCGCGCCCTGCGAGTACGACCCGCCCTTGCCGGCTTCGACACCGCCAGCGGACGCACCACCCGTGGCCACCGGGTTGTCGCCGCCGGCGTCGGGCACGTTCTGGCCGGCGCCCATGCCAATCGGGGACTCGGCGGTGCGCTGGAACTCGCGGGTGTCCGCGCCAGCGCCACCGTCTGTCGTGGGGGCCGCGTCAGTGCCCGGTGTCGTGGACTCCGGGGTGGACGCGGCGTCAGTGCCCGGTGTCGTGGACTCCGGGGTGGCTGTGGCGTCGCCGGCTGTGGTCGGCGTGGACGGTGCAGTCGTGTCCGCCGTGCCCGTCGGCATGGACGTAGTGGTGTCTGTGGCGCCCGGCTCGGTGGTCGAGGACGAACCAGTGCCCGTCTCACCCGGCAGCGGCGCTGCCGCGGTGTCCGTCGGCACGTCCACACGCGGTGTCTCCTCGGCGTCAGAGTCCTGCTCCGGAACCTCCACGCCGTCAACCGCGCCACCGATGGCCTGGTCGAGCAACTTGCCCTCGTCCACGTCCATGCGGAAGAAGCCCTCGCCCTCGCCAGCGAAACCGCCGTCGCCGATGATGTCGCCGACCTTGGCAATCTCACCGTTGACCGGGTCGATCAACTGACCCTCGCCGACGTACAGCCAGTCCTTGCCGTTGACCGTGGCCATGTCACCCGGCTGCGCCTCGGCGGGCGAGATGTTGATACCACCGTCCATGTTGTCCGGCATGGTGATACCTACCTGCTCGGCCAAGTCCGCAAACGGCACCGTAGACGTGTCGATGGCCGGGTCAAGAATCCGGCGCGCCAACTCGGCCGTCTCCGGGTTCAGGAACTGCCGCTCCTCGCCGTGGACGTCCACCGTGACCGCCTGCTGCAACTCCTCCGGCGACATGTTCGCCGCCGCAGCCATCGTCGCCGGGTCCTTCAACTCGCCGTTCTCGTCGTACATGTCGTCGAACAGGCCGGCTCCCTCACCGGGGCCGCCAGTGCCCTCACCGGCGTCAGCGCCCTCGCCCGGCATGTCCCCTTCACCATCGACCGCGAACGGGCTGGTTGCGTCGCCGTCGGCGGCAATGCCGTCAGCACCAGCACCGCCGGCACCATCAGCACCGTCGCCGAAGATACCGTCGCCGCCACCGGGTGCCGCCGCACCGCCGCCAGCGCCAGCACCACCGTCCGCGCCGTCGCCGAACGGGTTGCCCGGCTCACCGCCGCCAATCGAGCCGCCCCCGCCCGCGCCATTGTCGGCGAGCGGGCTGGTGCCGGCTTCACCTGCCAGGCCATCGCCGCCGGTGCCGTCGGCGCTACCGGAGTCCACGCCGAACGGGTCGTAGTCCTCGGTGGTGGAGCCGAACGGGTCGCCGCCATCGGTGTCCTTGAAGTCGCCGGCCGGGTCCGCGTCAGGGTCGAAGTTGGAGCCGTTGCCGTCAGCGCCGTCGCCGTCGCCGAACAGGCCGTCGAGTTCGCCGTCCGGGTCGAACGCGCTGGAACCGCCGCCGGTCAGGCCCGTGGCGTCGCCGCGGCTGATCGGGTTGCCGTCCTCGTCGAAGCCGGTGGAGCCGAAGGCGCCCAAGCCACCGGACGAACCGGAGCCGGTGGACGACGGATCAAACGCGGAGGTAGTCGTACCGTCCTCGTCGAAGATACCGGACCCGTCGCTGACCCCCAGACCGGAGCCGGACCCGCCAGCGTCGTAGTCGTCGAAGATACCGCCGGCCGCGCCACCGCCGACACCGCCGCCTGCGCCGTCGCTGACCCCCAGGCCGTCGCCGGTGTCGAACAGGCTAGAACCGGAACCGAGCGGGCTGGACGCGCCGTAGTCGAACCCGCCGCCAGGCAGGTCCGCGTCGGAGCCGGTACCGTCGCCGCCGAAGATACCGCCCTCGGAATCGAAGATTGAACCGCCGTCGCGCGAGGTCACACCGTCGCCGGAGCCATCGGAGACACCCAGGCCACCGGACGACTCGTCGCCGGTGTCGAACACGCCCTCACCGTCGCCGGTGCCGAACAGGTCCTTGACGTCCTTCTCCTCGCTGTCGTCGCCAAGACCGCCAGCAGTGTCGTCGCCGGTGTCGAAAATGCTCTCGCTGTCGCCGCCGAACAGGTCCTTGACGTCCTTCTTCTTGCCGTCGCCGAGCGGGCTAGAATCGCCGGAGCCGGTGTCACCGAAGACACCGCCCTCGGTATCGAACACGGACTTTCCGGTTCCAGCGCCACCACCGTCGCCACCACCGCCGGGCAGCGGTGCAAACGGGGACGTACCTCCGCCGGCGCGACCGCCACCACCACCACCGCCGCCGGGTCCGGGGCTGGGGAACGGACTGCCCGGAGCGGCCGGCGCACCCGGCATTGGCGTTCCGGGAGCAATCGGGTTCTGCCAGATGTTGTCCTGACGCGGGCCGACGGGCTGACCGTCGGGACCAATCAACTTCCCGTCCGGGCCAATCGTGTAGCCGTCGGGCAGGTCCTTGCCGCGGCCGCGCACGACGATGTTGTCTGCGGTCTTCGGGTCAATCTCTGCCGGGTCGATCTTGTTCACCCACGCCAGCACAGACTTCTCAATCTCGGCCTGCTGATTCTGCAACTGCGCTACCTTCGCCTTGATGTCGTCGGCGTTGGTCACCAGGTCCTGCTGACCCACGGATGAGTGCGGAATGACATGCAGCCAGTCGCCGCTCGACTTCGCCAGCGTCTCGCGCGACTGCTGGTTGGCGTCCAGGATCAACTGATACGCCTCGTTCGCCGTAGTCGCGCCCTGAATCACCGCGTCGGTCAGCGGCTGGCCCGCGTCCTCGTTGAACGACGCAATGGTGTTGAGCGCCGGCTTCAACGAGTCTGCGTAATTCTGCATGATCGACGACTCGGAGCCGGTCATAAGCGACTGCATGTTCTCACTGAACGTGTTGAGTTGGCTTGCCACGTGGTTGATGTGGTCGGCCACCGGCAGCATGCGGGTCAGACCCGGCACCTCGTTTCCGCCCGTCACGTCCCACATCTTGTACTCTGCCGGGTCCACGCCGGTGATCGTGGCGTTCATCTCGGTAATGGTCTGGTCCACAGCGTCCACGACCTCGGCGCGCTTGTCGTCCTCAATGCGGGGCAACCAGTGCGTGTACGGCGGCTCGGGAGGGGTATCCACGGCCACGCCGCCCGAGCGAACAAGCCCGCCCACCCAGGAGCGGAAACCAGGGTTAAACGCGGCTTCGAGCACCACGGTCGCGGCCACGCCAGCGGCCAGCGCCCAGCCCGGTCCCGGCACGGCAGCACCCGCGGCCATCAGGCCCGCGCGTGCGCCGAGTCGGCCGGCAACACCTGCGGCCGCGCGCGTGGCACCCTTCTTGCCGAGCCTGCCGGCGGCCTTGGCGGCGGTCTTCGCGCCATTTTTCGCCATCTGGCGGGCACCACGCTTACCGACCTTCTTGCCGGTCTTTTCTACTGCCTCCTCGCCGACTTCCTTCGCGGCCTTCTTGCCGGCCTTTTCTGCGGCCTCCTCGGCGACTTCTTCACCGGCCTTTTTCGCGGCCTCGCGTTCAAGTTCAGCGGCGCGACGTCCCTCGGCAATCTCGTCGGCGAGTTTGCGATCCTTGCGCGAGTTCAGATAGCGGTTGTGGTTCTCTTTTCCTGCCTCCGCGTTGTCTTTGACGAGTTGGCGCATGGTGTCGGAGTCGAGGTTAGCCGCGGCCCGCTTGGTTATGGCGCGGTCGATGGCGGCGCCGCCGGCGATACCTGCGGTGCCGAGCGCGATGTTGCCGGCCGTTCCCATCGACGCCTTGCCGGTTTCCGGGTCAATCGGGTCGGTCGGGTGGTCGAACAGGCGCTGCGATGTCACGCCGTCGGCGGACGTGTAGGTCGGGTTGGCCGACAGGTCGCCGGTCTGGAACCCGGAGTCGTAGGAACCGCCCTGGTAGGAATCCATCTCGCGGTGGCTGTAGCCGCCGGAGCCGTAGCCATTGTCGTACTTGGCGCCGGAGCCGGTGCCGCGGTCGGTCATGCCGGCGCGGTCGAACGCGTTGCCGCGCTGGCTGGCGGTGCGCTGGGCCTCGGTGAACCCGGCCATGTAGCCGGAGTCGTACGACGCCGGGGGCTTGCCGAACGCGTCGGTCATGGAGTTGTTGCTGGCGTATTCAGGGGTCACGCGCTGGCGACCGTCCTGGGCGCCCTGCGCTGCAATTTGGGACAATGGCCCGGCGTTCGCCGACGGGTCGTTGGGGTGGGTCATGGCTAACGTCTCCTCTGTTTCACGGGTTTTGCGCCCTCAATCTTAGGGCAGTAGGTGCACAATTCCTTAGCGCGGACGGGCAGGTAGCCCGGTGCTAGTGAATGGGGTCGCTGGGCGTGAATCCTTCCGGCAACGAGGGCGCGTCAGCGTCGTCCTTGTCGTCGTCGAAGTGGCCGGGGTAGGCGGTGGCGATGTAGCCGTGCAGTACCTGCTCCGCGTGCTCTCCCAGCGTGTGCTGGTTGTCGCCGTGCGCGGCAATGAGGGAGGCGAGAATGTCGCCGGCCGGCGTGGTGTGATCCGGCCGCGGCTGTGCGCCAAGAGGTGCCAGCGGGTAGTCGATGTCGTAGGCCAGCGCCACCGTGCGCGCTTCGGTGCCGTCGTCGGGCAGGTCGTAGCCGATTAGTCCGGGGACATGCCAGCCGCGAAGCAGGGCCACAGCGCGCTCGACAAGTGCGACAGGGCCAAAGATGTAGCCGTCGTGGACGTACTCGTCGCCGCCGTGGCCGTGGTGTGCGTCTTGCGGTTCGGTGGCCGGTTGCCACGACAGTGTGCCGGCGTTGCTCGTGACAGTGATGGTTTTGGGGTATGCGGGGTTCATAGTGCGAGCCTAGCACGGGGTATCACAAGGGGACACTGAATGTGCTGGACACAGATGGTTTAGGGGGTATCGGTGGTGTGCCGGTTTCCACGGCTCGGTGGCCGCGCTGATAGTGTGAATCGTGTTCAATCTCCCGAATGGAAGGACAGCCATGCCCGCCACCCTTGAATGTGTCCCAGCAGCCGGATACTCCGACAACGACGACCAAGACTTCATCGACGCCCAACCCGCAACCACCAGAGCCGTGGTCTGCGGGTTTTTGTCTGCCAGGGCAGAGTTGTATTCGCTTGGCACTGAACTCGGCGACAGCGAGCGCGACGAGGTGGCCCGCACGGTCGCCGGCGACGCAGCGTGGGCACGCGAGCGGTTCGAGTCCATGCGCTCGCACCCGGCGTTTGCCCGCATGCTGCCGGCCGTGCGCTCGCGCGTCGAATCCTTGATCGCCAAAGCCGGCGACACCATCTACACCATTACGCCGCGTCAAGTCGTCGCACTTGCCGCGGCGTAACTGCTGCTAGACAACAAAAACCCCGCCTTGGCCGTGTGACCAGGGCGGGGTTTTGCTATGCGGTGTCCGATAAGGGACGAACCAGAACTACCCGAGGGCGTGACCCTCGTAGGCAACCTCGCGGATACCCGAGTTGTTCTGCTCGTTCTTCGGACGGTCCTGGGTTTCCTTCGTACGGTCGTCGGCTGCAACGAAGTCGCGGTCCGGCGTCTCCGGCTGCTCGGCGGTGTTCTGCGCCGTCGCCGGGGTTGCGTCGATCACCGACGCGGAACCGGCACCCGCGGCCGGCATAGCACCCTGCGGTGCGCGTCCGCCGCGGTCGTCGGACTTGTCCTCCTGGCGGGTGGAATCCACCGCCTCGCCGTCAGACCCGCCAGCGGACGGGCCGCCGGAGGAGATGGAGGACTCGTTCGTGGACGCGAACCCGGTGCCGGTGTTGTTGCGGCTCGGCTCCGCGCCAGCACGTCCCTCCTCGGTGTCGCCAGTGTGCACGTCGATATAGACCGGCGCGCTCGACGGTGCCGGACGCTCCGACGCGACGAACTGCTGCTGGGTCGGCTGGGACTGCTGCGGCTCCGGCTGGGCAGGCGCCGGTGCCGGCTGGGACGGTGCCGGCTGCTCGGGAGCAGGCTGCTCGGGAGCAGGCTGCTCGGGAGCAGGCGCGGGCTGGGTCGGCTCGACTGACGGTGCAGCGGCGGCGAATGGGTCGGTGCCGCCTGCGGTAACCCCCATCGGCGCGCCCGACATGCCGCCCGGCAGACCACCGCCGGCAGCAGGCACGCCACCCGGCGCACCGCCGCCCGCCGCAGCCGCGTTACCCGCGGCGTCGCCGCCCGAGAACGGGTCAGCCGCTGCCGCGTAGCCGGACGAGAACCCGCCGCCGGTGCCGGCCATCGTGCGCGACAGGTCCGGGTCAGCGTCGTTGCCGTCCAGCGACACCGGGTCAGACTCGGGACGGAAAATGCCGTACTCCGGCGGCTGTAGCGTCAGCACCTGGTTGATCGGCAGTTTGCGGCCGTCGGCCATATCGACCGTGCCCTCGCCGTCGTAGACACCGTCGCCCTGCGGCGAGGCGACAATGTCGCCCTTCTCCGCGCCGAACGGGTCCGGCAGGTACTCGCCGTACGCCTTCCAGCCGCCCTCCGGCAGGCTGATACCGCCGCCAAGGCCGGTGTCCGGGCCGTCGCCGGACAGCATGGCTGCAACGTCGGCGGTGGACTTCGCGCCCATCTCGCGCATTTCGTCGGCCACCTCGCCGGCCACACGCTGTGCCTCGGCCTTTCGCTCCGCTTCTTCTCGCTCACGCTCTGCCTGCTGCTGGGCCTGCTGTGCCTGCGCCTGCTGCTGCGGGGTCATGCCCGCGCGGCCGGAACCGGCACCCGCGCCAGCACCGGCACCTGCGCCACCGGCTGCGCCAGCCGCACCAGCGCCCGCGGCACCCGGCACACCAGCCATACCGCCGGCCATACCGCCGGCAGCACCGGCAGGCTGCGCCGTGGCCTCACGCATGGTGGACACACCACCTGTGCCCATGCCGGACCCGGACGTGGCGAGTTGGTCGCGCAGACCCGTCGCCGTGGCCGAACCGCCCGACAGGTGGGTTGCGTCAGCGAGACGGCGGGACAGTTCGTCCTGCTCGGCTGCGGCCGGGTTGGCTGTGGAGCCGGCGGCGCCGGAAGGTACTGCTGTACTTGCGCCGCTGGTGCCCTCGGTGTTGCCCACGCCACCCGGGCCACCCGGTTCCGTGGACTGCGTCTCGTCCAGCGACGAGATGTTCGCGCCCACACCCGGAGCCTGCTCGGTGCTGGTACCCGCTGCCGGTACCGGCTGGCCGGTGACCGGGTCGATGGTGGTCGAGCCGCTGGCGCCGCCGCTCACACCGCTGGTAACGCCAGCGCCGGTGTCCGTGTCGGCCACGTCGGTCACGTCGTCGGCAACCTTGGCCGATTCAGTGTCGTCGGAGTCGGTGTCCTTGTCGTCCTTGGAGTCCTTGTCGCCCTTGGAGTCCTTGTCGTCGGAATCTTCGTCCTCGTCCTCCGGGGACAGACCAGCCTCCTTCAACATCTCGTCGAGGCGTTCCTTCGCCTTCTTCTCGCGCTCCTCCTCGGTGAGTTTGCCGTCCTTCTTCTCCTCGCCGTCCTTGCCGGCAATGAGGTCGGCCAACTTCTCCGCGGCACTGCGTCGCTCCTCGTCGGTACGGCCGCCCGCTGCACCGCCGGCTGCACCACCGGCAGCACCACCGGCGGCACCCGCGCGGTTCGCGCCGACGGCACCGCCACCACCGACGGGACGCGGCATGGCACCGCCGCCACCGCCGACGTAGCCGCCGCCACCGCCCGCGACGGGACCGCCAGCGGGTGCGCCGCCGCCGACACCTGCGTGCTGCTCGGTCGGGTTCACCTCGCCCGCGCTGGCCTTGGTGTGGCCCTCAATCTCCGGGTTGAACGCCGCGGACTCGTGCAGCACGCCGGCGACCTTCTTAGCCACAGATTCAGCGTCTTCGAGCACGGTGTCCATGTTCGACGCGCCGCTGACACCGGCTTCGAGCGCACGGGTGACAACCTGCTCGGCCGCCGGGTTCGGTGCAATCGGCGGCACGCCCGTGGGACGAACACCCGCTGCGAGCAACTTGGCGATGATCGGGGTGGCAATCTCCCACTCCTGCTTAAACCCAGGACCCTCGGTGTTGATCGCGGCGACACCCATGTTGATGTCCTGGACGGCCTCGTCCATCGCCTCGGCGATCTGCTGCACGCCGGAGCCGGACGCGAAGTATTCCAGCGCGTCGGTCAGGGCAGTCTGGGCCTGCTTCAAGTCCTGCACCACGTTCGACTCGGCACCATCGGTCGCGGCGAAGATACCCTCGCGCATTTGCAGCAGTTTCGACACCACGTTGGCCAGCGCGTCACTCGTCGCGCTGAACGTGTACGGCAGCGCGGACCCACCCAGGGCGGACGAACCGTTGACACCCAGGAACTTGCAGTGTCGGTTGACGTCCAACTCGCGGTCGATGATCGAGATGTCGAACTCCGGCTCGGTGGTGAACCCGCCAAGCACGTAGCCGTCGTCGCCGGCGTATCCGGCGCCCACGGCGCCGCCGTCAGTGGTGCCGTCGAAGTCGGACCACATGTTGTTCATCGACTCTGCGGAGATGTCAAAGCCGCTCACCTCGGAGATGATCTTGGAGACGTCCTCCGGAGTACGCGCCTTGCTCTCTCGGACCGCCTTGCGCGCGGCGGACATCGCGTCCTTATACGCGGTGGCATGTCCCCGCTCGGTGCCGTCGAGCGAGAAATTGTCTCCGTCGGTGACGGACCCTTCGTCCAGGCGACGGTCGTAGTGGTCGCGGAAGTCCTGCGCGACGTCCTTGCCGTGGCGACCCTTGGTCTTGTTGAACGCCTTGATCGACGCGTCGTCGAGGGCGTCGCGGGTGTAGCCGTCGTAGGAGTATTCACCCTGCTTCGGCGCGTGCGTGCGGTAGTCGATCTTCTCGGTGGACGGCAGTGCGTCGCCGTCCTTCGGGTCGTAGCCGCCGATGTGGCGTTCGCCGGACGGCTTGAAGTCCTTCATCGACGACTCGGTGAACCCGGAGTCCTGGCCGACAACCGTGCCGTCGGTGCGGCGAATGTCGTCGTACATGCCAGAGCGCGTCCCCGACGCGGTACCCGACTCGCTGCGCTCGGACTGGCCCGAGTTCGAGTTCGAGTTGGACCCGGAGTTCGCCCCTGCGTCGTCGGACTTGCCCTGCGCGGCCGCCTGCTCACGCTGCTGCTGAATCTGGCGGTCGCGCTGCGCCTGCTGCGCGGGATTGGACGGCGGGCCGATAAACACCTCGTCCTTGCCCTGCGCAGACCCCGACTCGGCGGCCTGGTTCTGGCCCTGGTCCTGCTCGGACTCACTAGGGCGCTGTGCGCGGCCGCCCGCGTTCAGCGTCGTCTTTTCAGAATCGTCGCTCCCGTTATCTTCGGAAAACTTCTCCTTCAACGAGTCGCGCCAGCGGTACGCGGCACCGCCATATCCTGCACTTTCAACAACGGCCATGTGTCTCTCCTCTAATTCGTAAACGTGTTCGCTAAATGGTGCTTACGCGCCGGGCATGTCGTCGAACATGTCCCGGATACGGGACACGTACGCAGACAGCACACCGCGTATAAACCCATTGTCCACGACGTCGCCCTGTTTGGAAGACCTGCGGGCCATAATTGCCCCGCGGCGGGCCACTTCGCGGGCCACATTGATCCCGCCGCCACCGGGTTCCAGGGACGTGTTGCCGAGCAAGCGGGACAGGTTAATCAGTGCGTTGTCGCCGCCGGTTTCGGCGTACGCCTGGCGCAGCGTCGCCGACATCACCAGCGCCTTGGTCACCGATCCTTGCGCGTCGTCGCCCTCGGTCATGGGCGCGTACGTGTCCGCGTCGATGAAGTTGGTTGCCATGAGTGCCCTCCTAGAGGTCGATAATGTCGTCGCTGGCCCCGGTGCCCAGCGGTGGCTCGCCATAGTAATTCTCGCTTAGCGGGTCGTACTTGGCGTTGGCGGGGATTGGTTGCAGTGTTTTCGGGTCTTCCAGCGCGACCGGACGCAGCCGGTGCAGGTTCGCCACGTCGAACTCGGTGAGGTCGATGTAGTCCGGCTCCTCGTCGCGGAACTGCGCGAAGCGGTCCTTCTTGTCCTTCGGGTCCATCTCCGGGTACTCCAACTTGAACCACTCGCGCGGGTACATGCGCGGCACCTGGTCGGTGACCTTGGACTTGAACTCCTGCCAATTCGGTTTCACCGCGTCGGGCGCTGCGTCGATGGTTTCGGCCGGCGTGTAGGACCAGTACGACTGAAACAACTCGACCGAGTTCTTGCCGTCCTCGTCGGTCACCGCCACAAGGGAACGTCCCGGCGTCTTGCGCGAGATGGATTGTCCCACGCGGGTGACCTCGCCGTGAATCTCCTCCGGGAACGCCTTGTTGACGGTCATAGGCGCGGGCTTGCCGGCGGACGCCTTCATCGGGAACATGTCGAGCCAGTCGGTCGGCAGCGTGTCGGCCTTCAGGTCCTGGGTCGCCAGGATCACGTTGACGCGGAACTCACGTCCCACCTTCAAGATGTCGGCCAAGTCGCGGTCCACAAGTTTCATCTCGTCGGCCTTGTACGCGGCCTTCATGTTGTTGCGCATGGACGCGAACTCGTCGAGCACGAGCAGGATCGGCGTCATGGTCTGGCGCCACGAGGTGTCGCCGGCCTTGGACGCGGCTGCGGACTTGGACCTGCGCGACTGCAAGATCGCCCACACCTTGTGCACCACCATGACGTGCTCTTGGAGGTTGGTCGAAATGGCCGAAAAGTTCGGGTGGGTGAAGTACGGCGCGTAGTCGGTGCCCTTGCCGTCCACGGCGAAAATGCGGTAGCCCGCGGCCAGGTACTCCTCGATCATCGAGCGCACAGCCACGGACTTACCGCCGCCGGTTGAGCCGACCATGAGCACGTGCGGGAACTGCTTGGGCTTGTACTTGACCGGCCCGTTGGCACCAATGCCCATCGAAATCTCCAACTTGTCGAAGTTGGCAGCGGCCTCTTGCGGGGACTTGACGACGTGCCACATCTCGGGCAGCGCGAGTTTGGGCACGTCGGACTTCTTCGAGCCGGCAATCTCGTCGGTTTCAGCGTCGATGTCGATACGCCAGCCCTTGCCCATGCCCTGACTAAGCCGCTCGAACACGCGGTTTTGGCTCGCGCCGGTAGACAGCGTGCCCGGTGTCACCGCGGCGAAGGCGTAGGACACAATGGCGTTGTTGTTCTCCTCGTCAAACTCCCACTGGTCCCACTTCGGGGTAAATCCCATGTCCATCTGGGCGACGATGGTGACCAGGCGCTGCACCTCGGGGTTGCCAAACGCCTGCTGCGGGGCGCCCTCCCCCATACCACCGGGCAGGCCCGACGCCTCCTGCTGCTCCATCTGCCACTCGGGGTCAGATTCTTTCCACTTGGTGTACTCGGTGCGCCAGCGTTGGTAGGTGAACATCGCCGCCAGCGCCGCTGCCGACAACAGCAGCGCGTACACCAGCACCGTCGATGTCGGCAGCGCACCATACGTCGTCTTTCGCGCCAGCGCCGAACCGAGCAAAAACACCAGCGCGCCCACGCTGGACACAAACATGCCGAACGCGAAGTTCTTGTCGTTCGCCGCGTGCATGAAGTGCGCACGCTCCTCCTCGGTGAGCCGAGCAGCCTGCATAGTCATGGTTTTACGCCTCCCTCTGCAACACCGGAGCCACACCACGCGACGCCTCACGGCGAGCGCGTCGTCGCGCTGAACTGTCACGTCCCCGCAACGTTGCGGGAGTGCCCGCCGCGTCGGGGACGGCGGCGACGTCGCCGGCCGGCTCGTCTGTGGTGGCCGCGTCACGCGGCACTTTCGCGTCGCCGCTACCACCCGTGGCCGCGTCACCGGCCGCGCCGGCAGTGCCGGCGACTCCCGGGTCCGTGGCGGTTGCCGCCGCAGCCGCGGTGTCCTTGCGGTGCTTGTAGAAAAACTCCCACCGCCTGCGGGTAACCGGGTCGGCCGTCGGATTCTCCGCCCACAGTTTCAGCCGTTTCCACAAGTACGCCCGGTCCGGGTCCATCACCACCTCACGCCGCGGCTTCGCCGCCGGGGTCAGGTACACGCCCGGCACCGCGCGCAGGGCGGTTCGCTCTGCTTCGGTGAGCGTGTGCGGCTGCGCGCACACCTGCGCATACCACTGGCCGATGTTCTTGCCGCGGTACCTCGTTGTCGTCGTCACAGGGACCCCGCCGCGCTCCTCTACGTAAAGCACGAGCAGACGCAGCCACTGTTGGAACTGCTTATCGAACAACGTGAAGTCCACGGCCCGGTTCCTTGCGAACACGGACTTGGTCATGGCGATACTCCAATCTCGTTTGGCACGTCCCCAACTTACCAGCGTGCAGCCGGTTTTCACCTCGCGGCGGGCGCGTGTGCGCGTGGCAAGAAAAGGCACCCCGCACCGTGTCTCCCGTCACGGCACGAGGTGCCCTATACCGCGCTGTTTGTGCAGCGTATGCCTACCTGCGACGTGCGGTACGTGAACAATCTAGCAGCGCACACGCCCGCCGGCCGCCGCAGCGGTGATTAGCCGAAAATGTTGCCCAATCCGCGCTTCTTCGGCTTGTCTTCGCCGTCCTCGCCCTCCTCGACCGCGCGCTGGATCGGCGAGACAATGTCGTCGTCCTCCGGCACCGGACCGGCAGACCGGATCACACCGCCAGCGACGGAATCCACCGACCGCTTGCCGACTTCGTCGAGGTTGTAGTCGGTCGGCACTTCCACGCCGCCGGACCCGCCGCCAGGACCGCCTGGGCCGCCGGGGCCACCTTGGCCCATGCGGTTCATCGCGCCCATCATGCCGCCCATAGGCATCATGCCCATGCCCATACCGCGTCCACCGCCACCGCCGCCACCGGACGAACCAGCAGCAGCGGGCGTGGTCTTCGACCCGGAGGTTTCAGAATCAGGACGCGCCACGCCCGGTGTCGTCGTGGCCACGTCGAGGAACTTCGGGGAACCCGCGCCCTCGCCTTCCTTGCCCGCGCGCATGGCGTCGAGTGTGGTCGCGCGCGGGCTGGCTGCACGGCCGGCGCCGGCGCGCTGCACCGCGCGCTGGGCAGGCTTGCGCTCGGAGGCCACACGCTTCTTCGCGTCCTCGATCATCTTCATCAACTCGGCCTTGGACACACCGCCTTTGCCTGCGGTGCCGGCCGCGCCGGTGCGGGCCTTGGTCTTGTCGAGTTTGCGGGCTGCGTCCTTGGCGGCCTGCTCAATCTCCGCGCGCGTCATGCCGCGGCTCGACCCGCCGCTGCGTCCACCGCCACTGCTGCGACCGGCACCGCCCGTGGTCTTGGACGACCCGTAGTCTCCACGCATACCGCGCGACACGCCGTGCGCAATCGCGCCCGCGCCAGCCAACGCACGCGCCGCCGGCGACATCGCCGCGGCTGGTGCTGCTGTGGCCGGTGCCGCGGCCGGACTAGCCTGCTGCGGCGCCGACGGTGCCGGCGCGTACGCCGTGGACGAACCAGACGACACCTGCGTCTGCGCGGCCGGCGACACCGGATACGACGCGCCGGCGCTGCCTGCTGTGGCGGCGCCGCGTGCCGTGTAGTCGCCGGTGACGAGGTGGTCCATCGCTGACGGCAGGCCCGCAATCGTGGCGTACGCGCGCTGCATGTCCTGCTGCGGGTCAGTGCCCCACGCAGTCTGCGGGCCTGACGTGTACATGCCCTGGCTGGCCTGCACGCGGCGCAACTGCTCGTATGCGGCGTTGTTCTGCACGCCAGGTGCCATCGGCGCGGCTGGCTGGCCCGTGGACATGCGCGCGTTCTGCACATCGTTAAGGGTGCCACGCATGGTGGCCACAGCCGGGATAAGTTCGTCCCGGATCATCGTCGCCAGCGTCGTCGCGTCACTGCGCACCGAATCAACGACGGAGTCCATCTCCGCGATCCAGCGGCCGATGTGACCGTCCGTATCCACCTCGCCGGCACTGACATCGAGCGTGGACAGCAGGTCGAGCAGTTGCAAAAACTCCGGCGACGTGAGCACAGATTCAAGTCCGGCGAGTTCGGCTTCAAGTGCCGTCTCGGTGACTTCGACCGCGCCCTCGCCGTCGCCGAGCGTGATCGGGTCGGGTTCGCGGTCCTGGGGACGTGTCACCACCTCTGCTGCTGCACCGGCAATCAAATCGTCCAACGGGTTGGTCATGTTCTACCTCCTGGTGTGTGGGGTGTCTCCAAACAACAAGGCTAGTGCCTTAGAAACCCGTTTCCTACGCGCTCGCAGTCGTGCCGCGGCCTAGTTGGTCGCGTCGTCGGCGTCGTCGGCGTCGTCAGCCTTGTCGTAGCGGTTGACGAGTCGGTCGCCGGTGGTTTCTTCGTGCGTGGACAACTGGCGATAGATCGCGCGGCGAGACATCTTGGACGCCTCGGCTAAGTCGGTGACGGCCACGCCTTCCTTCACGGCCTCGATGAACAGTTTGTTCTGGTCGGCGCTAAGTGCCTTCACCTGCTTCTTCGCGGTGTTCTTTTGCTCGGACACGTCGTGCACGCGCGCGAGTGCCTGCGCTGCCTTGCCGGTGTACTTGGTGTCGGTCTTGGTGGGGCTAGTCAAGGGTCTTTCCTTTACTTCGGGTGATACTTGAATCGAAAGTGTACTCGATACACAATACTGGCACAAGCCGGATTGTGTATCTGTTGCACATTGTGTAGCAGTGCGCTACGATCACAGACGTGGTTTTCACCTGCTCCGGAAACGCCAGGTGAAAACAGACGTATGCCAGATGTTTCCACGTAACCGATAAGGAAATCTCCCCAATGACTGCTCCCGTAAACCCGTGGTCCACCCCGCCGCAGAACTCCTCCAACGAGTCGCAGGCACCGACCCCGCCGCAGGCTCCGGCTGCACCGCAGGCTCCGTCCGCGCCGACACCGCCGACCCCGCCGGCACCGCCGGCCAACCCGCTGAAAAACGACCAGGTGCAAAACCCGCTGGCCCCGCCGGCTGCACCGGAGTCCAACGACGACGCCGAGCAGACCGTGCTGGCAGTGCCGGCCGACTCTGCGGAGCAGGTCGATCCGAACCCGACCCAGGACGAGGACACCGCCAAGGCAGACGACAAGGACGCTGCCAAGGACGAGAACAAGGACGGCGACAAGGCAGACGACAAGGACACCGCCAAGGACGAGGACAAGGACGGCGACAAGGACGACAAGGACAAGGCCGAGGAGAAGCCGGCACCGAAGAAGCGCGCCCCGCGTCGCAAGCCCAAGTCCAAGTCGGGTGCCAAGTCCAAGGACAACGACACCACCGACCCGCTGGTGGCCGTGACCGAACTGGTGGACAACCTCACCGAAGCCATCGAGCGCGACTTCACCGAGTTGCAGTCTCTGGCGCCGGCTGACGCGCTGGACAAGGTCGCCGAGATTACTGGCGAACTGGACACCCTCAACAAGCGCGCGGGCACCGCCGCGGAGAAGTTGAACGAACTGGTCGGCACCATCGACAACTACAGCGAGCGCGGCACCACGCTGCGCGGCGCATACGAGGCCGTGGTCAACGCCTTCAAGTAATTCCCGCACCCATGACCGCTCACCGCACGACGCAAGGCACAGCCGTGTCTTCCGCCGTGCGGTTTTCACACGTTTGGAGCAGCCCCAATGTCCCGTTTGAAGCAACACGACCACGCGGCCATGCGTCACGTCAACGCGGTGTACCACCGCCTTATGGTGCGTGCGTTCGACCCCGGCTCCGTCAGGTTCGTCCCAGGACACGACCATTACCACACCGACGAAATGGACACCGGACAGGAACTCTGCGTCTGGTGCGCCACACATCAAAAGGCCGACCGCCCGCACCTCGACTACGTCGTCTACGAAGCCATCTGCGAGCAGGCTTGCGTCTCGCTCGACGGCGAAACCCCCGACCCCGACGTGGTGGCGTCGAAACTCGCCAGCGCGTCGCAGCGTAAGGCTGTCGAAACCGCCCTCGGCGACCGCTGGCACGTATATCTGCCAGCCGCGTACGCGCTGTGCGATGAAACCGTCGCCACTGTGTCGAAGCGTGCGAGCCAGATTCCGCCAGAGTTCGCGCCCAGCCACACCGCCCGCCAACTCGGCTACGCCGTGGCCGCCGAAGTGATGGGACTGCCCACGGTGCTCTCGTCGTCGCCGGCGCTGGTGGACTTGGCCGACAAGTGCGCTCGCGTGATCGAGTCCGCCGCGTGGCCGCTAGTCACACAGCGTGCGACCTACACCCGAACCATGCCGGTTCGTCCCGACATGGTGTCCAAGAAACGGCCCCGCCTGGAAAAGACCGAAACCCTCGGATCGCGCGCCCGCGGCGTGAGTGCCCCGCAGACCACTCGGCTGACCGTGCGCGCGGGCGCGCCAAAGCGCGCGGCACAGACCCCGGAGCCGCACGCGCCTGCCCCGAAGACCGCGCAGCAGCAGACCGCGCCGGCACCGCAGCCGGAACAGCAGCCCGCGGCACCCTCGCCCACTGCGCTCGAAGCCGTGGTACTCGACGTGGCGTCGAGCCTGGGCATTGACGGCACCGTGGACTCGTACCTCGAACGGGTCGCCGAGATGAACCCGAAAGACGCGTTCGGCGAGATTCAGCGCCGCCGCGATGTCGTGGTCAAGGCCAAGCAACTCGCCGAGCAGCGCAAGGCTGAACTCGATTCGTACCAGCACGCCGTCAATGCGTTCGACCAGCGCGTCCAGGACATCTACGCCGCGTACTCGTCGCTCATTGACGCGCTGTCAAAATAGCGTCACGTCCCCTGTTTGCAGCCCGCACCAGCGTGTCTGCGGTGCGGGCTGCACGCTGCCACGTCAAGCCCACAGACTTGACGCATAAATGTGCTCTGACCTGCGAAAAGTCAATTTCACCCCACCGCTAGTACCTGACTGTGCGCACGCTGTATCCTAAGTCCATTCCCCCAAAATCGTGATAGAGGAGTATGTCATGTCTGACAACGCAACCGTGACGGTCTATACCACCCCAACCTGCCCGCAGTGCACCGCCACGAAGAAGAAACTCACCAAACTGGGTGTCGCCTTCACCGCCGTGGACGTCAGCCAAGACGACCAAGCCCGCGACTACGTCCACTCACTCGGCTACGTCGCAGCCCCCGTCGTCGTCGCCGGCGAAAACCACTGGTCGGGATTCCGCCCAAGCAGGCTCGAAGAACTCGCCTCCTAGCACCGCGCACACGCAACCGCCGCCGGACATTCACCGGACGGCGGTTTTGTTGTGTGCGCGCCGCGCCGGCTCGCGGGCCACAGTGCCCGCTGGCTCTGCTGTGGAGTAGGAGGACCCTGCTGCGAAGCGTGTGGGTCCCCTGTACTTGCGACGCGCCGCCCTATCCGCGGCCGGCTCCGCTGTGGAGTAGGAGGACCCTGCTGCGTAGCACATGGTGCTACGGCACTTGCGCCGCGCCGCCCTACCCACGCCCGCGCGAACGACACAACCCCGGCCACCGCGTCACGCAGCAGCCGGGGTTTAGCCCACTCACGGCCCGATCAGATTAACTCCAACACGCCCGTGTGCGACACGTCGGTGTCCAGACCGATGTGTCGCAGGAACCCGGCCACCACGTCGCCCACAGCCGGTGCCACCACGTCGCCGTGGCCCGAATCCGAGACGAACACAAACGTGTCCTCCGGGTTGTCCTCCACAACCCCGCGCACCGCAGACACAATCTCCGTGACCTTATCGACCACGGCCGCGTCCTGCTCAACCATCGCCGGGAACACGCGCGGGTCCGTGCCTTCGAGGTAGCCGCACCGCTCGGTCGGGTCCGGCAGATCGGACACATCAACGTCCACAACGACGTGCGACCCGATGTAGTTGTCGCGCACGTCAGCCACGACGCTGGCCGGTCCGGTGATGATGTACGTAGTAGTCATGTCGGTGCGTCCTCCTCTCTTGGTTGTGTAGCATACAGCAGTTTGAACAAACCGCACAACAGTTTGTGCTGGTAAACCGAATTAGATACCAGCCGGGCAGGTTTCCAACATCTGCGCCAGCACGTGCTGTTCGGCCGGCGTGACCCACAGCCCGTACTTCGACTTCACCTGCACCTGGCTCGCCGCGTAGCCGCAGTGAATGTCGCGGTTCGCCGGAGTCCACGTGGACACGTCCTGGTCACCCTTGGACCGGTTCTCGCTCGCGCTCACAGCCACCAGGTTGATCGGGTCGTTCGCAATCGCCACGCGCTGTTCCTCGGACAGCAGGTGCGCGCCGGTTTTCCATGCGTTACCCAGCGCGACAACGTGGTCAATGTCCACCTGCGCACCAGCACCACGCTCGAACTGAATCCAATCGTCCTGCGGGTGCTGCTCCGACCCGTACGGGTTCCACAGCAGGCCAGACTGCACGTCGCACTTGTTCTTCATCTGCACGTTCATCATGTCGCGCACGCGCACGTCCTCGATGGTGCGACAGCCATTGCCAGAAAACGCCACGCCCTGTGCCTTATCCGTCCACGGCGTACCGAAGTATTCACGCTTGTACTGGCCTTCGTAGTGCGGCTTGACCGGCAGCGCCGCCAACTGCTGCTTCGCCACGCTGGCCTGCTCGGCGGTGAGTTGGAAGTACGCCTCGTTCGGCACCTCGCCGTCCGGTGCTGGGACCGGCTGCTCTTGCGCCTGGTCGCTGGCCGGGCCACCCGGCATGCCGGGTTCCAACTCGATAATGCCCAGTGCGCTGGCGATCAGCACCAGCACGAGCACTACGGCCACAGCGGGCGACGACTTCTTCTTGCGGCCGCGCTTGGACGACCCGCCGAGTGCGGACTTCATCAGTTTCTTCGTGACTGCGGTGCTCATGGTTCCTGGTGCCTGTTCCTTAACGTGTTTCTGACTTGCTTTCCCCTTAAACCTACCGCCGGCAACACCGTCTGACCTAGCCAAACACGCAAGTAGGTGGTGTCACGTCCCCTACGAACACGGCCCATAAGAAAACCCCGCCGAAGCGGGGTTTTGCTGCTGCTACCTCGCGGTAGCGTGCGGTTTAGGCACCGCCGATACGGCCGGCGAAGGACGTGTCGTGGTTGCCCATGTTGTCGCCGTAGTTGGCAACCTCGGTCTGGTAACGCTGAAGGATCGAATCAACATTGTTGAGGGTGGTCTGGACCTCGGCGGACAGCGCGTCGGAGGCCTCGGCCGCGGAACCCTGAAGGCCGTCGGTGGTCAACTGCGCGATGGTCTGGCGAGTGACGTTAGCCTCCTCGGTCACGTTGTCGCGGGTTGTCTCGATGGAGGCAATGAGCTGGTCAGCCTGGGTTGCGTCAAAAGCGGTAGTGGACATTCTGGTTTCTCCTTAGTTAGTTGGTGTGTTCAGTTCCAGGGGTGGAATTAGAACGTGGTGTCGATGGAGCCGACGGAACCAGCGCCCTCCTCGGACACGCGGGTGGCGTCCTCGGCTGCGGCACGGATTGCCGCAAAGCGCGGCTCGGTGGCGTCGGCGAAACGCTGTGCCTCGGCGCGGATAGCCTCGGCGGCAGTCTCGGACGCGACCTTGAACTGGCCCTTGGAGGCACCAGAGTTGGTGATGGTGTCGGCAACGCCGTTGATGATCTGCTTGAACGAGTTCACAGCGTCAACGGTGGCGTTAGAAGCCGGAATGGTCTGGGTCGGGTCGTTCTGGATAAAGTTAGCAGGCATTGTGCTTACCTCCTGATTGTCAGTGTCGGGAGGTTGTGTGAGAACCTGTCCCGCTTGCATGCACCACTGTAAATGCGCCGGGCGAGGCGTTCCAACCTCGTAATCCAAAAAGTTTCCAAACCGTGTTCCAGGTACGGTTCGCAGACCCGTCTGGCTGCAATTCTACTTGTCGTCACGTCCCCTTACTTGTGCTGGTGTTTTCCGTAAACGAGCAGGTAGATGGCGTGTTTTCCAAACGCATGATTGCGTGTCGCATTTTGACGTAGGTTCACAATCTTTGTTAGCATTGGGCTACATCGTTCACCTACGACCTCCGATTGGAGACACCACATGTCCAACTTCTACTCGCGTCTCGCACAGATGATTGATACCCACCACGCAGCAGGCCAGACCGTCATGCTGTGGTCTGATCCGGGTATGGGCAAGACGTCATTCGTGACCAAGACCCTCGCCGGCCGTGAGAGCGTGCAGTACGCCAACGAGTCGCAGCCGATTCCCGTGGCGCACTCGCTGACCATCATTCCGGCGGCAATGGACACCGGCGACCTGCTCGGTATCCCGACCATCGAGCAGTTGGACGCGCACGTTGCGTCCGTGCCGACGCACCCGGCCGCCTACAACCTCAACACCATGCACCCGTCGTCGATGGAGCGCGACGAGAACGGCCAGATGGCGCAGGCAGACGCCGACGGTTTCCGCAAAATGACCGCGACCGAGTTTGCGACCCCGGCGTGGGCGTTGGAGGCGAACTCGCACGCACCGTACGGCATTGTCTACGTGCTGGTTGACGAGTTCCCGGCCGCAGACATGCGCGTACACAACATCTTCTTGAACATCATCGAAGACATGCGACTGCCCAACGGCTTCAAGTTGCACAAGAACGTGAAGTTCGTCCTGGCAGGCAACATGAACCGCTCCGGTGTGCGCGGCATGACCGAACTGTCGTCCGCTATGACTTCGCGCATGGCGCACTACGACATGCTGCCGGATCGCGCCAATTGGGCAGCGGGTATCACCGCCGGCTTCACTCCGTCCATTGCCGACTACTCGCCGGTGGTTATCAAGGACGACGAAGACATGACCGAGCGCCGCGCAAAGGCCGTCGCGCAGGTGCTGTCCTTCCTGGAACGCACCGTGCGCTACTACAACGCGGGCGAAGACAACCAGGTAGACCGCACCCGTGGCTGGCACAACCCGCGTACGTGGGAGCGCACCATGACCATGCTCGCACTGTCCGAGGGCATGGACCAGTCCGTGCGCATGGACATGGTCGAAGCCCTGGTCGGCAATGAACCGCGCGTGCACTTCAACTCGCACCTCAACACGCTGGAAATGCCGTCGCCGGACGAAGTGCTGAATAACCCCAAGGTCATGGACAACCTCAACTCCGCGTCGTCCTACGCCGTGATTTCGACCCTGTTCCAGGTGTGCCTGTCGCGCGCAGAGAAGCAGGTAGAGAAGGTCGCCGCGGAGAAGGGCATGCCGGAAGACCTGGTTATCAGCAAGGACATCATTCCGAACAACTCGTCCGTGCTGTGGGATATGGTGACCGCACTGAACGCCATTACGCCGAAGCACGACAACATCATCATCGGTCAGTTGACCCAGCACTACACGTCGATCTACAAGTACCTGGGTCGCGCCCTGGTGGACGAGCGGGCGACGAACGGCAAGTTCACGCTCGATAAGCGTTTCCGCGACAACCTGACGCAGTTGAGCAACCTGTTCAACAACATCTAGCAGCGAAGACGCAAAACCCCCGCCCTGGAACTAGGGCGGGGGTTTCGTAATGTTCGTCCTTACAGTCGGCAGTCCTCGAACGAGCGCATTGCCACGGTGGTGTCGCCCTCGATCTGCTCCTCAATCAGCAGTGAGATAACCGCCGCGTCCACAGCCTTGGTGTACGGCGACAAGTCGAACCCTGGCGCGAAAAACGACGCTGCCACGCGATCCACCTGGTCGTCGGTGACGGTGGTGAGGCCCGACGTGTTCATAATCGCCATAAAGTGTTTCCAGCCCGTGACACCACCAGCGAACGCCACAGTGAGATACAGCCGCGCCACCGGCTCCGACGTACCTTTCGGCACAGAATCCACCACCCTGTTCACCGCCGGCGTCGCGCGGCCGCGTGCGTCGCGCAGCGTGGTGTTGGCCGGCACCGCGGCCTGCTCGATGGAGATAAGGGCGGGGTCTACGTCGGCGCTGGCGGAGACACCGCCGCGCTCGGCGGCAGTCATGCGGTAACTTTTCTCCGGCAACTCCGGGGGACGAACCGGACGCTGCGGTTTCGTCGGCGGCGGGGGAATCTGATCCGGGCGGTATCCGCGGCGCTTGGCGATCTGCACGCGGTGCTGGTAATCAGCCATGCGCACGCGCCAGCGGTCGTAATCGCGCTGGTACTGCTGAATCTGCCGGTTGTAATTCAACTTGGCGTCGCGGTACCGGATAATCTCGTCACGTTCTTCCTTCGACGCGACAAACACCGTGTCCTGTGTCGGCCGCACATCTGGCGCGCCACGGAAACACTCGGCAAGCAGTTTGTCCATGGCCATCTCGTCGTCGAGAGCGTCACGAATCTGTCGCACATCGTCCGCCCCAATCTCCGGGTCACGCCCCGTTGCCTGCATGAGGCGAGCACCCTGCTCCATTGCCCACACCCCGCCCGGATACCTCGAAATAGAGTCCGTCACAGCCGACACCGGGACGACAATGGCCGCCATGACGGTAATCATCACGGCGGTAAGGCCGAGCAGCGGGAAACACCCGCCAAGACAGCCCAGCGCGATCCACTTGGCCTTGCCAGACCTGCGTTTCTTTGCCATACGTTTCAGCCTATCCGGTGTTGGGGACGTGCCACTTTAGTGCAGGCGACCATGCTGCATGTTGCGCTGAATCTGCTTCTGCATTTTGTCCTGCTCCACATACGGATACAGCGCCTTGACCAGCGGCTCCCACTTCTGCGGCGGGAAGTATTGGGCGTTCTTGATTGCACGCATTACCTGTGTGCGGTGCTTCTCCGGCTCGTAATCCTCCGTCAGCACGATGTCGTTTTCGCGGGTGATCCGCGAATAAAAGTTCTCTAGCGGGTTTCCCTCTAGGTCGTGCATGTTCTGGAAGAACCCCTCGCCGGCGCGTACACGCACGACGGTGTAGTCCAACTCGGCGTACCGCTGGTTTCGCTCTGCGTCGTTGCAGATACTCGCGTATGTGATACCACCGTCGGCACCGCCGTGCCAGTTAGCGCCGTCGTACTCAACAATCATCTTCATCGGTTTGCCCCGGTAGGCGTAGATGATGATGTCCGGGGTGATAAGACGAACATTGTCGCCCTGGCGGTACTTCGAGTTCACCACCAGTCCGGTGGACTGATCCATAAGTGAGAACCCGGCGAGTTTGAGGTCGTTTCGCACGCGGTTCTCGGCCTTGGAATCTTTCGTGTTGCCGTCCTTCGTGAAGTCGCCGGCGCGGTTTACCTTGCGGTCGAACTTGCGGTAGACCTTCGGCGCGTCCTTGGACCCGGAGACGAACAAGACGTACCAGACCACGAGGAACATCACCCAAAACAGTGGGTGCGCCAGAATGATGTACGGCTGGGTTTCAGGCTGGAACCAGTAGCCGTCTGCGAGAATCATTGTGTCCATCACGTCCCCTTACCAGCCGCCGCGGTCGTAGTGTTCGCGGTAGGCGTCGTTGTAGCCCTGCCGGTAACTACGCTCGCTCGGGCTTTCCCACGAGTCGGAGTAGCGCCCGCGCTCGCCGTAGCCGTGGTAGCGGTCGCCGGCGCGCGGTCCGTAATCATCGTCGTCGTAGAGAAACACCCAGATGAAAAATCCGACGAACAGCATGCCCACGAGCGTGTTCGTCAGTTCCGGGTTGGCTGCGAAAAACTCCGACACCGCCGCGACGATTTTGTCGATGAATTGGCTGATGAAGTACATGTGCGTCCCTGTCTATGAGTCGTTGTCCTGCGGATCGAGTCTATCGGTGCGCGGGCTGGGGACTGTGTACGGCGCGGACTCGGTGGCCCCGCTGCCGTCGTTGAGCAGTTCATCGACATGTCCCACCAGCCAGTCCAGAACCGGACTCTCGCCCGCGCTGTCGCCGGCGGCTAAATCCCACGCCTCGGCGATCAGCGCGTCGGCGCCGGGCGAGTTCCACGGCTCGTCGATGGCGGTTTCAACGTTCGGTTCCTGTCCCCGCAAGTGCTCAGACAACCGGACACCGTCTGCCGCGATGTCTCTGCGCCTACTCGCTGTCGCGGCGACGGTGTAGACCGACATGACCTTTTCTTCCACCGGCGCGTCGTCGGTGAGTGTGTCTCTGGCGTTGTGCACCGTGTCCATGAGTTCCGTGGTCTGGCGGTAATACTCGTCGGCCACATCATTGCATTGACTAAGCAGGTATCCGGAGAGTGGATTGTCGCTCAACCCTGCCGGTTTCGTGTCCCCTTCTGCTTCATCATCTGCGTCGGAGGTGATGTGAGTCCACGGGTAGTCCATGTCGCCAGGCGACCATGACCACCTGTGGACACCGAACATGAGTTGGCACGCGGCGCGTCCAACCCAGCAGCAGGTCGCAACGGTCACGCACGCAGCCCCGACGGGGAACACGTCGCCGACGGACGCGCCGGACGCGCGCACAAGCCACTGGACAATGACGGCGAGTGAGGCAGTCAGGTTTCCGACCACCACCGCCTTGACGAGCGGTGATGGTCGCGCGGTCGCGCCGGTGTCTCGCACTGCCCGCCACACGACGCAGTACGTCACATATCGGTTGAGCACGGACACAGCCAGGAAGACCACAACCACCCGGGGCGTGCTTGGGGAGATGGTGAGCGCGCACACTATCAGGACGACGTATGCAGCGGCCGCGCTGGCGAGTCGCATGGATAGTCCTGCGCTTGGGCGCTGGTGTTTGACGTCCACAGTCCTTGCCTCCTGCCGGTGCCGCCCGGCGCGTTCGGGGTTGTTGGCTGGGAACCATTTTAGCCTGGGGCACGTCCCCTTATCCAGTGCAAATCCGCACGTTATTGAATTGCAACGGCAGCGGTCGGATTGTGACATTGGGTAACAATGTGTGCTAAACTCGCGCATGTTCTATCCACCCCACCGCAAAGGAACGGACCCTATGAACTTCGACCAGATTCCCAGCGACCCGGAGTTGCAGCCGCGCAAACTCGACGGGACGCAGCAGGAGATGTGGGACAAGAAAATCCTGCCTATTCTCACGGCTGCACTTCCGTGGCTGATTCGCGCGTTCAACACGCTGCCGCTGTTGTCCTACCCCGGCATGGACACCGTGCTCGGCGTGGACACGAAGGGCCGTATCTACGTCAACTTCGACATGATCGACCCGGACAATGAACTCTCTGACGACGAGTTCGCGGCGCGCGTCGGCCTGACGTACGCCGTGGGCGTGTGGCGCGTGCTCAACAACTCACGCGACCGCGCCCGCTCCTACACCGCCACCGCGTCGGAGGACGACGTGTGGAACACATCGGTCACGGCAACGTCGCGTGCGCCGATTGTGGACTCGGTCACGGCCGGCACCGGCAAAACCGTGGGCACCATCGCTCGCGGCGACGCGCTGATGTCCGAGCAGATTATCTCGGTGAAGGAACTCGCCGAGATTGTCTCCGAACTCGAAGGCAAGACGGTCAAAATCGACGACTACGTTTCGACCGAGGAACTGTACAGCCTGCTCGTAAAGTACGCTGACCAGGGAGAACAGGGACAAGGCGGCCAGGGCCAAGGACAGGGCCAGAGCCAGGACCAGCAGGACGGACAGGGCCAAGGACAGAGCCAGGATCAGCAGGACGGCCAGGGCCAGCAGGACGGCCAGGGCCAAGGACAGGGCCAGAGCCAGGACCAGCAGGACGAGCAGGGCCAAGGACAGAGCCAGAGCCAGGACGGCCAGGGTCAAGGCCAGGACCAGCAGGACGGCCAAGGTCAAGGCCAGAGCCAAGACCAGGACCAGCAGGACGGACAGGGCCAGGGCCAAGGACAGGGCCAGGACCAGCAGGACGGACAGGGCCAGGGCCAGGGCCAGGATCAGCAGGACGGACAGGGCCAAGGTCAGGACCAGGGCCAGCAGAACGATGGTCAGGGCGACTCGCAGGGCCGCTCCAACGGTTCACAGTCGCCGTTCCCAGTTGGTAGCCGTCTCGTCGATTCTGGCGCGGAGCAGCAGTCCGACAACATGGGCGCAGACTCGCTCGACGACGGCGGCATTGACGACCTCAAAAACTCCGTCGCGCACGACGCTAAGCGGTACAAGCAGGCCGGCAACGCGCTGCCCGAGTCAGTCAGCGAATGGTCCACGAAGACGCTGGATCAGCAGGTCATTGACCCGATGGTGTTTTTCAACGCCACCGTCGGCGGCCACCTCGACTACACATCGAGCGGCCGTATCCCGACCTACTCGCGCCGTTCGCGTCGCCAGAGTGCAGTGTCCAACCGTGTGATTCTGCAAGGCAACGCAGCGGAGATTAAGGACCTGCACGTCGGCATTGACGTGTCCGGCTCGATGGGCGACGACGAACTCACGCTGGCACTCTCGGCGGTTGAGCAGTTGGGCCGCGAGCGCGGCTTCAACATCTACTACTTCTCGGTGTCCACCATGCCGCACGGCATGCGCGAGTTGCAGCAGGGCGAAACTCCGGTGTTCGACCGCGACAGTGCCGGTACCGACATGCGCATGGCGTTCGACGTGTTCGCACTGCATGGCGCGAAGACCCGCATGCTCATTACCGACTCGTACACGCCGTGGCCGTCGGACGTGGAGCCGGGAACGGTCAACATCGTGGCGATTCCGACCTACGACAAGGAAACGTTCGACCAGTTGAAGCAGTCCGTTCCCAACTTCTTGAACCCGATCCGGCTCCCGCTGGAACTTCTGGGCGAGCGTCCAGAAAACAACCGCTGGTTCTAGCACATAGCAAAACCCCCGCTGGTTCGTCCTTGGACCAGCGGGGGTTTTGTTGCGCCTTACGCGCCAGCGTCCTCGCCAGCGCCCTCGCCGGCGTCGTACTCGTCGGCGTCGTACTCGTCGGCGTCGTACTCGTCGGGCGTGCCCTCGTCGGCGACGGGCGCGTCCGCCGCGTTGGGTTCGTCAGCAGCGCCCTCACCGGCGCCCTCGCCAGCGCCCTCGACCGCGTCAGCGTCCGCCGCATTTGCGACGATGTCGCCATTGTCGCCGACAACCGGGATCAGCGACACCAGCGCCGGATTGCCCTGCCCTTCACCCGGCACCGCAACGAGGCCGAGTAACTGCGCGGAGGTCGAGTCGCCGTCAGACACGCTGGACCGCACCCACACCGGCGTGCCGGCCGGCACGCCGTGGAACCCGTTGACGGTGGACACGTAGTCGCCGGTGGTGTCCACGGACTCACAGCCGTAGATCGTGCCCTCGGTGCCGGTGGCGCAGACCTCGATACCGTCGAAGTTGCCGCCGTCCTTCGGCGCCGGTGTGACCGTCACGTTGGCGAAGTCGTTGCGGGCAGACACGAAGCGGTGCAAGTCAATCGACGTCAGACCATTGGCCGTCACGTCCCCACCGACACCGATCACACGGCCGCCGACGGAGACTTCTTCGCCGGGTTTGACGCACGATTCAGACGTCCATGCGCGCGTGACATCGGTGACACCGATTACGCACTGTTTGCCATCGTCGGTGTCGATCTTGTCGCCCTGGGCAACGGTTGCCTGCCGCAGCGACAGCGACGGGTTGTCGCTGGTGGCGATGAAGATTCCGCCGCCAATGAGTGCAACGGCAGCGATTGCGCCGGCGATGATCCAGGGTTTCTTGTTCTTTCGCTTCACAGCGGGGCTGCCGTCGTCGTAGTCGTCGTACCGCGCGTTGCGCGGCGGGGCGGTGTGCCGGCCCATGTACGTCCTCCGGGAGATTGAGTGGTGTATGTGAACTGGTGGCACTATACCACTTCACGTCTGATTTATCGCCGTGAGGTGCCGTGTTGTGTTGCCGCTGAATTGTGAACAAGGTACACTTTAGGCATTGACCCACCAACACAGGAAGGCTACGAGAACATCGTGACTCAACCGGACACATTCAACTCCGACTATGGGGTCTTCGACAGCGCCCGCCGCGTGATGAAGACCTACCCGTCACCGATGGACATGGACGACATGGCCGTCCACGCCATTGACGCGGCACTCGACAACTTCAACGCAGCGTGCCTGCTTATCGACCGCGGCGAGTACACCACCGTGCAGTGGTGGGAATACGCCCACATGGCGGCCAGCCGCACAGCGAAGGACACCGCTATGGCCCTGGCTGTGCTGGTGTCTCCGGTGTCCGACGACATCACCGTCGGCGACGCGGTTGTCGCCGCGCGCGACACCACGAAGCGTGTCGTGCACGGTGGCGAGCACCCCGGACAGGCGTTCTTCACCGCCATCGCCGGCGCTATGGCCCGTGGCGCCGACGAGGAGGTCCCGCGCGTGCGCAGCGCGATTGCGGCGACCATCTACGACAACCACGGCGACGCGCTCGTAGAGTTGGGCGAGATTGACCAGGACGAACTCATTGAGTACCAGGTCGAAAGTGCTGCCGCACTGTCCGACTTGGACGGCGAACTCGCGGCCGCGGTTGAGCACGAAAAGGTCATGGACGACATCGCCCACGGCAAGCGTCCCGACAACTCCGGCGACGTTGTCTCGCTGCGAATCAACGTCACCGCAGACACCGTCGTAGAAGAGGACAACCCCGGCGACCTCGACGCGCTGCGCTACCTCTACGACGACGCACGCGAAGACATGATTGCACTCATTTCCACCGACGCGTTCACCCCGGAGGACGCTGCCGGGTCCGACGCTGCGCAGCGACTCGCTGATGTGTGCCAGTTCGAGCCGCTGCTGATGGGTCTGATCGCCGAGTTCAGCCCGTCCGTGCGCGTGCTTAGCCACATCTACGACGCGGCCGGCCACGACACGATGGCGCACGTCAACCTGGCCGCGCAGATGGCGTTCGTCCTATCGTCCGCACACGCTGACTGCTTCAAGGAAGACGACGGTGGTGTGTCCGTGGAGGCGACACCGGAGTTCTCGACGGACCTTGCGCTCGTGCGCTCGGTGATTGAGGACGCAGCCGCCGTCACCGCCAGCGACGTGAGCACCCGCGTGCTGACCACCTGGACGGAGCACAGCATGGCGACGACCGTGATTACCGAGCAGGGCCATGAGGCAATGCAGCGCGGCGACCAGGACACCGCGCAGCAGGCCGCAATGACCATGCGCATGCTGTCTAACCCGTTCAACAAGTCGGTGTTTAGCGCAGTGTTCGCGTACGGCACCGGCCAGATTGACGCCGCCGGGTTCGTCTCTCCCGACCGTGTGGAACTGTGGGGCCACGCATGCTCGATGGCGCTGTCGGTAATCCACGGCGACGAGGACGTAATCGAAGGACTGCGCCGAATGAGTTAGCGTCGATTCTTCTTGCCGCGCCGTGCTGCCCGCGACCCCGAGGTTTCCACCGGGGGAGCGGGCAGTATCGGTTCGTCCCCGGTGTATGCGTCCACAGCCTGCGTGTACATCTCTGCCAAGCGTCCCGCCGATCCAACCGCGGCGTGCTTCGCCAGCCTGATGTAGTCGCGGTCGCGCAGTTGCAGCGCGATCAGCGCGCCCTCCAACGGCTCGACAAACGGAGTCGCCTTCGGCACCGCATTGAGACGCGCGTGCACCTGCTTCGTGGTCACGCTCGGCACCGTCTGGTAGATCGCTGCGGCCGCAGCCATGCTCGCGGCGTACTCGTCGCCTAGACGGCCGGCTGCTCGCCACCACTGCGCGTGCGTGCGGCGCGGCAGCATGACCTGCCACGCGCCGAGTTCCTGCAACGCAGTTTCCAGCGGTGCCACGTCAGCCTTGGGGTCGGCGAACACGGCGAGCGCGTCGGCGACCAGTCCCACCGACGCCACGGCCTCGATGGGGCAGTCCTCGGGCCGGTTCAACTGCTCGTCAGCAGCGGTAACGGCCTTCACCGCGGCGGCGAAGTCGGCGCGTTCGCGGTGGTCGAGGTTCGGCTGCATGTAGGTCAGTTCCATGCGTGTGATCTTAGCACCAGGGGACGTGTCACTGGGCTGCGCTGCGCCGGCGTTGCAACGTGACGGCACCGTGTCGTAATGTGAACATTGTTCACAACAGAGATTGCACGAAATGGAGCACATCATGCGCGAGTACACCGTCTACCTGACCGCCACCGCCTCGTCTATCGGCCGCACCGTCGAGGCAGAATCCTACGGGGAGGCCGTCGAAAAGGTCTACGAGGAGTACGGTACGCCGACCCCGTGTCACATGGAGGAGTACGACCTGGGCGACTGGGAGCCAGACAACGAGTCGTCCGACCCGGACTACGCCGAGAACATCGCCAAGACACGCACCGAGTTCATGGACCGCGTCGCCGACCTGCTGCGCGACAACCGCGACCTCGTCGGAGACGACCTGGCTGCACTGCTCGCCGCCAAAGGCGTGCTGAACATGCCGAAGTAGTCGGCAGCGCCACAACAAAACCCCGCACCCGGATACGTCCAGGTGCGGGGTTTTGGCTACGTCGCTTTTAGAGCCACGCCTTCATGGCGTCGGTGGCGTCCGGCACAGCGGGGTCCCACTCGTCGTCGCCCTCCTCGTAGCCCTTGCCGTCTTCGAGGTCGGAGGTGTCGGCCGCGTCCTTGGACTGCTCGGCAATCTCCTCCTCGGACCACACCTCGCGTTCGTCCTCGGTGTCGTCGCCGGTGTACTCGACCACTGCCGGGGCTTTACCGCGCGGGGTGATCGTGCCGTCTTTCAGACCGGCGAGAATGTCGCCGACAAGCGACTCAACTGCGTCCTGCTTCGCCATAACCGTGGCGGTGCTGTCGCCGTCGGCGCCGGCCAGACCGAGTTCGCGGCCAATCACGGTCGCCGCGTGGGTCACGGAGTCCTGGCTGTCGTCGTAGAGCAGGCCGGCAGCGCGCTCGACCAACTCGTCGGTAAGTCCATCATAAAACATGGTTCGTCCCTTTCCTTGTTGTCTTACTTCACGCCCGCGGCGTCGAGCACGTCGTTCTCGTCCACCAGGAACACCGTCACGACACCGTCGGCGTCGGTCATTCGCTTGGCGACGCGCAACTGCGACCCCTTCGGGATCACAGCCATGTCCGGGTTCATCGCCACACCCTGCTTCGTGGACATGACGAGACGAACCTGCTTCTCACCTGCGCCGTACGCCGGGCCGCGGGTGGAGTCGCCGTCAGTGGTCGTAATGACGTGCTCGTTCGGGCTAAACGCACGGCCCTCATGGAACACGTTGGCGTGGTTGACACCCTTCGGCAGTCGCATGGTCACAGCCATCGTCTGCGCCTTCGCGTTGCCCGCGTAGTCGTCGAGCATGTTGCGCTCGCGCTGCTGCTTAATCGCGCGCTCCATCAGCAGTGCGTCGCCGGCCACAGAGCGGTCAATCACAGAGCGGTCGCGCGCGGAGGAGAACTGGTTGGCCGAGCGCACCATGCGCGCGACGTCCTGATTTTCAACGACACGTCCCTTGAACGTGCGGGCTACCGGGGAGTCCGGTGCCACGGTGAAGGTGTCCTGCTTGTCCCAGGACGTCGCCTCCATCACGCCGCCGATCTGTTCCTTGACGGCCTTGTGGTGCTTGCGGTCCTTGTCGGACGCCACGGTGAAGATACCGCCGACGTCCTTGGTGCGCTTCGGGTCGCGCGCCGGTCGCTTGTTGCCGTGCACGGTGGTGCCGCGGGTGACGTCGGCACCGTGCGGGCGGAACTTGGTCTTTTCAGCCAGACCGCGCACACCTGCACGGTCCTGGCACGCCAGCGACGCGCGCATGGCAGAGTCGGCCACGCTCGGCACCTTGTCGGACTCCACGCCCACGCCGCCAGAGCCGGAGACGGATCGCAGGCCCATGTTGGCGACGGTGGCCGCGGTGACAGCGTTGCGCTTGCCGGCGGTCTTGGGCTTGACGAGTTTGTCGAGGGTGACGGAGTAATCGCCGCGGTTCTCGGTGACGGTTTCCCACCGCTTGTCGTTGCCGATGTCCTTGCCGGTGGTGTACGCCGCGCGAATGACCTCGCGGTTGAGTTGCTTGCGGAACTCGCGTCCCTCGCGGGTGTTCGGCGACGTCAGACGCTCGGCGGAGATGTGCTGATCGTCGAGTTCGGTGCCCGGTGTGGCCACGTAGTCGGTGACGTTGGGGATTCGGCCTGTCGTAGACAGCACACGTGCACTGCCCTTGGCCGGCAGTCGCAGTTCTTCGTCGCCGTCCACCTCGAAGTAGTACAGCGGGCCACCGGCAGCGTACGAGTCGGCGTCCTTGCGCAGCACCACACCCTCGCGGATTGTGACGTCGTCGCGTCCGTTGTCCTCCATGTAGCGGACCATGTCGTTGACGGTGGTGCGCGTATTCAGATCGAGTCCGGGCAGGTTGCGCTCGTGCTCGATGGGACGAACCTCGGCAATCGCCGTGGAGTTTTCCAAGAACGCCTGACGCTGCGAGTTCGCAATAGCGTCCTCGACATAGCCCAGACGCATGAAGTCCTCCGGCGACGAGTTCAGCAGCGTGTACCGCTGCTCGGCGGACATGCTGGCCGGGTCAACCTGGAACGAGCCGTCGGAATTGATCGACTCGGACATGAACTTCGCGTTGATCGCGGAGTCTTCCAGCGCGGTGCGCTTGGCCGTGGAGATACCCTCCGACGCCGGCGAGTCCAGGTACGCCTGCGTCATGGACGACGTAATGCCGACCACGCGGTTGATCGCCTTCGGGTCGGGGCGCAGTGTGTCCTGCGTGTGCCACCAGCGGCTGTCGTAGTGGTCGCCGTCAATCGAGACGTGGCGGTCGTTCATCGTGTTCTGGTTGTGCACACCCGGCAGGTGCCGGCCGTCCGCGGCCTCGATGGCCGACTCGCGCATGGCACTCGCCAGTTCCGGGTCGAGTTGGTCGGCAAACGCCGCCAGCGCCGGCAGGTCGCTCGGGCGCGTACGGATCACCTGGCGGGCAAGCGCACGGCCCTGCTCGGTGTCGCCGTAGCGGTCGGTAATCTCCTCGGCGAACGCGCGACGCTGCGCACGCGACGCTCGGCGGTTCTGGTTGGCCAGGTCACGGGATTCCTTGTACTCCGGTGTCCCTGGGGTGCACGACGGGCAACGACGGCCGCCCTCGCTGTGGCTGCGACACATGTGGTGTCCTCCTCTTAACTGCACGTGGATAAGTCCAGGGTCAAGTCTAGGGACTTGATGGGGACGTGCCAACGTCGCAGCAGAAGAAACCAGCACGTAAACCGCAGTCTGCTACCAAGGAACCGTAGCGCACGCCCGCCCACAACGGCGTTTGCGTGATACGTCCGCCGACCGCGTCCGGGTTGGCTGTGGAGTCTGGCGAAGCCGTAACTTGCGCCGCGGTGTATGCGGCCGGCGCGGTGTCCGCGCTGTGCGGGCGACGTGCTAACTGCCCTCTGGTTCGTCCATTCCCTCGTACGCGCCAATAAGCCGGACATGGTACGGCCGCTTTTCTTCGGGAACGCAGAGCCAGCCGCTGACAATGTGGTGCTCGTAGGCGTATCCAAACCGATCACGCGCGTCAATGAGGTGCCGTTTTGCAATCCGGTGCGTGCTCGGGTGCACCAGCCGCCCTGCCCGCATGACAATCGACACGCCCGTATTCTTCGGGTCCTGGGCGAGCAGCGCCGCCAGCAGTCCACGGTTCACTTCGCTTGCCACCACGGTTTCCGTCGGGGTTTTCTTGCCCGTCCGGTGCAGTACCACCCGCGCCGGGTCCTCGATGTAGACCACGGTGTGACGGTCCGGCCTGCGGTTGAACAGGCCACGCAGCAGACTTTCCGAGTCAACCACGCTGTCCACCACGTCGTCCGCAATGGCGGCAAGCGAGGGGTCGGTGCCGTCGCCTACTGCGACGGTGCGGAAGTCCCCAGGGGAATTGAGCACCAGCGCGCGTGTGAGCACGGCGCCGCCGTGTTCCATGTCGCAGTAAAAGTGCCCGTCCTCGACGGGGTCGTAGGTGAACAGCACGTCGCCACGCTGATCGTAGTTGTCGTCAGACATAGCAATCTCGTTGCGCAGGTTGTCTGGTGTTTTGTGAATCATGCGCACAGTGTATATCACGTCTGCGTACCTAGCAGGTAGACTGCTACGCGAACCCCGTCTCCCGACATAGAAGGAACTCCCATGATCTTCGACATCATCTGCGCCGGCGTTATCGCCGTCGTCGCCGGCACGGTCGGCTACGCCGCTGCGTCCACCGTGCTCACCTACGCCTCCGAGGGACCCACGCCGCGCGTGTTCGACAAGTTCGTCAACCTGTGCACATCGTTCGCGCTAGTCGCCGTCCTCGTTGCCACCAACCTCGCCGCAGGCGATCTGTTCGAGACTGCAAATGAAACGGCCACAGTCATTGGAGACGTGCTCGCCATTGTCGCAATGTTTGCCGTGCTCGCCTTTGACATGTGTTCGACACACCTGGTTTCCACCCACAGACTCCACCGTCTCGAAGCCATCTTCGACCCCGACACACCCGCAATCGAACCGGCCACCTGGCTGCGCGTCGTCCTGTACGTCTCCGGCGTTGTCACCCTCGCTGCCACCGTGCTGGCGGTGCTGCTCTAGTCCGCGCCCACGCACACACCAAAACCCCCGCCCTGGGACGAACCAGGACGGGGGTTTTAGTGTTGGCTTACGCGACTAGCCGCGCGGGTACGGCAGGCCCGCGACCATCAGGCCAAGGCGGGTCGCCGTGACCATGTCGCCGTCGTCGAGCGCGTCGAACGTGCGGGCGATGAGCCACCAGATCGTCGCAATCAGCGCGGTGCCGGAGTCCTGGTCGGACCAGCGACGGCTGCGCAACTGCACCACCAGGTCGGCAGACGCAAGGCCAGCGTCGGGGTACTGCCACTGCTGCGCCACCGGGGTGACAATCTCGCGCACCTCGTCGGCGTTGAGCACGTCGGCGTCGGCGGCGGCCACATCAGCGGCCGGCACCTTCGCCAGCACAGCCGGCGCAATCGCCTGCGCGCCGCCCGGCAACTCGCGGCCGTCCTCGACCGGCTGGGACGTGACGAGCACCTCCGGGCGGTCGATCAGGCCGACCTCGATAGCCAGCGCCATGACGGTGACGGGGTCGTCCATGCCGGTCCAGTCGGCGATGAAGTCGCCCGCAGCGGTGCTGCCGGACGCGCACTTGGACGCAAGTTCGTCCATCAGCGGGACCGCAGCCAGCGGACGCGCCGACACTACGGCACCCAGACCGTCGGCGGTGGAGAACACGACCTCGCCGCCGTCGTAGACGGCAACCGCAGCCGGACCAGACAGGCCACGGGCAGTCATTTCGCCGGTGATACGCGCCAGCACACGTGCACCACGCGCCACCAGCGGCGGCAGCATGGCGAGCACACGGTCCTCGACCGGAGCCACCGGAATCACATCGTCTTTGCCCTCGCCGGCCATCTCGTGATCGTCGCGTGCGTTGTTGCGCACGACAACCGGAGCAACCTCGGCAGAGCCGTGGCCGCCGTTGACGCGTGCCTTCGCAGCCGCGTCAGCGTCGTACGCGGTCGAACCCACGCCGACTCGCTGGGACGAACCGGACGTGGTGCGAGTAGCCGCACCCGCCCCGGCTGCGGCCGCGCCGGCGACGCCAGCGCCAACGCCAGCACCGCCCATGCCAAAGCCGCCGAGCGCGCCGGCCGCGGAGGCCGGGCCTGCGACAGGCGCGAACGCCGGAGGCGCGTTGAGCACCGGCACCGCGGCACCGCTGGTCAAGTGGGTACCAATCTCAAGGCTGGAATTGAAGCGGAACAACGGCGTGTCGATGTCAACGGTGCCCTTGAACAGCGGACGCGGCGCGGTCGGAGCCGGCGCGGACTTCTCCTCGACCACAACCTCCGGCTCCGGTGCCGGCTCTGCGGCCGGTTCAGCCGCAACCTCGGCGGCGTTTTCAGGCGTTGCGTCGTCGAGTTCGACCGGCTCACCGTTAATCTCCGCGCCAATGGCCACAGCCACCGGCTCCTCCTCATTCTCCTTCGGAACCGGCGCGCCCTCCTGGGTAGTCGCGCCCTCACCGTCACCCTGCTGCTGGCCATGCTGACCGGCAGGTGCGCCACCGCCAGCACCGGCGCCCTGGGACGGACCCTCGGCGGACTTCTCGTCGCCGGCACCCAAGTTCTCGGTGCCCTCCGCGTCAGGAGGGGTCACGCCGAACATCTCGTGGACAACGCCGACGAGTTTCGCCGCGGAATCCGACAACTGCGACAGGTTGGAGGTGAAGCGGTTAATCAGGTCGGTCGGCGCAGCCGGGTGGCCCTGGGCCACCATCTGCTGACCGCCCTGCACGAGAGCGTCAGTCAGACCCTGCGGTGTGCCGTTGTAGCCGTACGACGCCGGGTTGACCATCTGCTGCGCGCCAACCTGGTTCATCGCGCCCTGCAACTCCGGGGACACACCAGGCATGTAGCCCCAGCCCTGCGGGGTGTAGCCGCCAGCCTCGTTCTGACCGCCGCCGAACACCTGCTGCGGGGTCAACTGGTTCAGCACCTGGCCCGCCTGGTCGTAGACCGGGCCGTAGTACGGCTGCTGCGGCGCCTGCTGACCCATCTGGCCGAAGCCCTGGCCCATCTGGCCGTAGCCCTGCGGTGCCATCTGGCCGTAGCCCTGCGGAGCCATGCCCGGCTGGCCCATCTGGCCGTAGCCCTGCGGCGGCATGCCCGGCTGGCCCATCTGGCCGTAGCCCTGTGGCGTCATGCCCGGCTGGCCCATCTGGCCGTAGCCCTGCGGGATCGGCTGGCCCGCCTGCGTCTGCGGGGTCGCGTCGGCGCTGCCGCCCATGCCGGTCTGCGGGTCGGCCGGCACAAGCGCGCCGTCACGTCCCAGGGTGCCAAGCAGGTTGCCCTTGTTGTCGTAGAGTTCCGCGCCCTCCATCTCGGCGGTGGTGTTGTCGCCGGGACCCAGATTCTCGACCATCGGCGCGAGCATGTCGGGCAGGTTCGACAGGACTTCGAGTCCCTTCATCACGTTGGCTGTGGTGACCGTTTCGGCCACCTCGTCCGACGCCTTCGCGGTGCCGGACGCAGCCTCGGCCGCGGCCTCGGCGGTTTCCACGGCTGCGGTCGCAGTGACCGGATCGCCGAAGAAAAACGTCAGCACCTTGGCCTTGAAGTTGTGCAGACCCCAAGCAATCGAGTTCAAGATGTTCTTCAAGTTGAACATCGACTGGCCGCGCACGGCCAGGTTGCCAGCACTTGCCTTGGACTTCGCGGAGTCGTCGATAAGGCCGGCGATGGTCTTTTCGATGGTGCTCTTAGTCGCCTCGCTCGCCTTACCGGACGACATCTCGGAGACTCGCTTCTTGGACTCCTCTAGACGCGCAATCGCGGCGTCGTAGGTGGAGGAAAGTTTCATCTCCTCCTCGGCGCGACGAATGTAGTCGTCCTCGTCGAGGTGTTCCGGGGGCCAATACTTCACAATCAACTGGCCCTCGACAGTAATCATAGGAACGCCCACGGTATCTCTCCTCTGGTTGTTGGTATGCGGACAGATTCAAGAATACCCAGGACAGGGCGTGCAGCGAACAGCCGCGCACAAACTTCCATGTCGCCGCGGTCGTGGTGCCCACGGTATGTGCTGGTACGTCCCTCGCAGACAGAACTGCCGCCGCGCATAGGGCCGTGCACACAACAAAACCCCCGCTGGTCACGGCGGGGGTTTTGTTGTGTGCACGGGCGCTAGTTGTACTGGCACTCCGGGTGAATGAGGTCGGGGATCAGGTTCGACATGGCAGACATGATGGTGTTCGCCATCTCGGTGCCGCGGGTGATGTTGTCGGGCACGAAGTTGATTCGCACGAGCGGGAGAGAGTTGTACTCACCAATGAGCAGCGCAGGCTCCTGGTTCGTCTCTTGGGTGTTCGGGAGAGCGGTGGTCATGTGCGAAAGTGTAACGGGTTCATAAATCTACCGCAACAAAACATGGCGCCTTCCTGGCAACCTGTGTCAGACAACACAAAACCCCGCACAGCGTGGGCCGTGCGGGGTGTGCGGTCGTTCACCTTACGAGTTGCTGCCGGGAATCCAGCCGAAATACTCCGCGTACTTGACGAGGTAGTTCAACATCTGCTGACCAGACTCGGTGTTGGTTTCGATGGACTGCAAGATGATCGGCGCGTTGTTGCCGCCCTTGCGCTCGCCGTAAGCGAGGACACCAGCGGTCACGGTGTTGCCCTGGTTGGTCAGTGCGCGTGCCGCGGCGATGATCTTGCCGTTGGTCAGACCCTGATCGCTGTACACGTCCGGCTCTGCCAGGTTGCCGTTGGCGTCGACGCCGAACACGGCGATGTCGCACTCGACGGTTTCCTTCGCGCCTTCGGACTGGTTGAAGGTGCGGGAGCCGAAGCCCTTGACGCGCATAATCACGTGCTTGCCGACGTGGTCGCCAAGGCGGATAAAGCGGGACACATTCGGGACCTCTGCCGCGAAGCCGCCGGCAGCGACCGGGGTAAACGCGGACGGCTGCTCGCCGTTGGCCGGCGCGAAGGACGCGCCCTGGTCGGCCTGCGGAGCGGGCGCCTGGCCCTGTGCCTGGGCTGCGAGCGGGTTCTGGGACTGGTCGGCCTGCGGTGCCGGAGCCTGGCCCTGATCGGCCTGCGGAGCCGGTGCCTGGGCCTGCGGTGCCGGTGCTGCCTGCGGAGCCGGAGCCTGGGCCTGCGGCGCAGCAGGTGCGGCCGGTGCGTTGTTGGGGGTGCCAAAGTTCGGTGCAGTCATGTCTGCAAATCTCCTTGATGTCGAGACGAACCGTAACCTCGCGGTCATGGGTTCCTTGGGACGGGTCCACGCGAAAAGTGCATGGAACCCCTTGGGTCGGGCGAGCGGCGCCCTTGCGTACCGGAGCGGTACATAAACGAATGTAGCATACTGCTACACAAAAGCGCAACCCCCATTTACCTGGGCAAATGGGGGCTAGTGTTGAGGGACGAACATTAGAACGGCGGCAGCATATCCATACGCTGCGAGGCGTAATCGACCAACTCCTGCGGCCACCACTGCTCCCACAGCGCGGCAATGCCGTCGCGGTCGCGCTGTGCGTCAATCTGGGAGCGCACAGCGTCCACCAGCGCACTCGTCAACTCGGCCATGTGGCTGCGCGCAAGTTCCACCTCCTGCTCCGACCACGACGGGTCGTACAGACCGGCCACGCTTTCCGGGTCGCTGGCGAAAGAAATCGCGTCGCGCACCGACTGGCGGATACCGTTGACACGCGGTTCGTCCTGCTCGGCAACCGGCTCCGCAGCGGGCTGTGCTGGCTCCGGCGCGGGCTGTGCGGGCTGTGCGGGCTGTGCGGGCTGTGCGGGCTGTGCGGGCTGTGCGGGCTGTGCGGGCTGCGTCGTCGCCGTCGCAGCGGCCGATACCGCCCCCTGGCGCGCTGCTTTGACCTCGCGGGCCTGGTCACGGTCCGCACGCGCCGACGCAGTCTCGGTGCGCGTGCGCGCACGGGACGCACGAATCGACGCGCTCGACGAGATAGCAGCCAGCGCGTCCGGCGCCTTAGCGTCGCCCACAGCACTGCTCTCCGACAACGCGGTGAAGAACGTGAGCAGGTTATTCAGTGTCCCCGACCGCAGCGCCTTCGACGCCACGCCAGCCACGTCGGACAAGAACGACAGCCGGTCCGCGTCCGCGCCCTCGGCGGTAATCGGCCCCACCAGGTACTCGCCCACCACCGGATCGCCAGCGTAGCGTCCAATGTCGCCGTCCATCGCGTCCAGCGCAGCCTGGGCGGACTCGTCGGCCAAACCCTCCAACTGGGCCAGCGGGTTCGACCCCGGCGTTGCCAGCGACGGCATACCCTGGTCCACCCACGCCATTGCCTCGTCGGCGTTACCCGGCTGGGTCGAGTGCGACATCGGAATGATGTTGCGCGCCTTCGACTGCACGTGCGCGATGTCGCGCGCCAAGTAGAGCAACTGCGTGCCGTAGGTGACGTTGATGATGTGCATGTCGCAGTGCGGGCCGCGGTCCTTCGGCGTGTGCGGAATACCGGCAATCACCGCGATGTCCTTGCGGACCTCCGGCATAGGCTCCCACGTCGTCCCGTCCTCCGACAGCAGGTACGTCGCGTTCGCGTACTGGCCCATCTGCAACGCAATCGACGTCCACGCAAAGTCGATGTTGCCGGAGGTCTTGATGTCGCCAATGACCAATTCGCCCGTCGGCAGGCGGTAAATGCGGTCGATGGTGCCCATCGTGTCCACCACCGGGTTGTACATGATCCGCTCGACGTACTCCGGCACTACCTCAATGCCGTGGCGCGACAACGCCTGCAAGTACGAGGCCACAAACGGCTTGAACTCGTCCGGCACATCGTCGTACGTCGTCTTGCCGTGGTCCACCGCCTCGGTCCACGCATGCAGCGCCGTGCCGAACTCGCGGCCGTCGGCGGCACCCGCGGCGTTCGTGGCGTTCTCCGCGATCTGCTTCATCGTCTCGCGCAACTTGTACTCGTTGGTCGTGCCCATCTTGCCCACGTCCAGGCCGTTGAGCAGTTCCGGGTAGCGCGCCAAGCCCTCGATCAACTTACGGTCGCGCCAATCCATGAGGTTGGACCCGGAGTCCAACTTCTTCGCAATCGTCGTCGCGCGGGTGAACGAGCCGCGGAAACCGAAGTCCGGGTGCGTGTGCATGTAGCGGCCGTAGCGGTCGCGCTCGGGCTGGTACTCACGAATATCACCGGGCATGGTGTAGACCGGCTCACCCGGCACCGTCGTGACCTCGGAGCCGTCCGGCAGCACCACCGGCTTGCGCGACTCCACATACGGCGATGGGTTCGGCATGGACCCGGCCTCGGCCACGACCGGCTGGCCGACATGCCACACGGCCTTCGACGGCGCGGACGCGGGGGCGGGTGCTGCGGCCGTCGGCTGCTGCTGTGGGGTGGGCTGGGAATCCAACGGACCGCCGAACCCAGGCAGTGGTGCGTCGGAGGTTGCGGTACCCGCGCCGGCCTGGCCGGAGTCATTCACGTCTGGCACAACCGCAGCAAAACCGCTCGGCACACTACCCGGCGCGGCCGGTTGGGCGGGCTGCTGTGCGGTCGGCGTCGCAGGAATACCAGGCTGGGCAGGTACCGCGGCCGGCTGCGCGGGCTGCGCCGCGGTCGGCGCGGTTGGAGGTGCAGGGGGAGTGACGGGCACGCCGCCAAATGGGTCCATCGACATAGCGTCGTTCCTTCCGGGAGATAAAAGTGAAACGGTGTCACTCTAACACGACCGCCGACACGCACGTAGCCTAATCGAACACGCGTTCAACGGTCACGCAGGTGCCGAGCATGGCACGTCCCCAACCTACACGCGACACAAGAAAACCCCGCCACCGGCCCCTCCGGTGACGGGGTTTTCTTGTTCCGTTCTGTTCTGTGCTGTTCCGTGCTGTTCTGAACCTGCTGCTGATTAACCCAAGTCTAGACCTGGAACGAGTAGTCCGACGACGACACGCGCAGGCCGTGGTCGGCACCCAACTCGGACGTGGACTCCGCGTAGTGACGCAGGAAGTCCGTGAAGTTCTTGTCGTTCGCCTTCGTCAACTCCGAGGCGGTGCTAAACGCCGTCGCAGTGCTGCGCGCAGACTGGCTCACGACCGTCGCCGCCACACAGTTCGCCACCGGCGTAGCCACGCCAGCCTGAATACTCGACGCCTCCGCCTGACGCGCCTCCGTGCTCCACGCCTGCGCGGTGTCGCGCAGCAGCGACGCGAAGATGGACAGTGCCTCGTCTACCTCAACCTTGCCACCCGCAGCACCTGCGGCACCCGTGGCAACTACGGCACCGGCCACGGCGCCTGCTAGATCATTGCTCGCCATGATGTCTCCTCCATTGATGTATGCCCTGTTCCCGCGCAATTCTATCAACAGCATGTGATTCGATAGAAAATCGTTTCACTTTATAATGGACGAACTTGTCCCACCAGGCTTGCGGCGTGCAGTACCTGGAAGCCCTGCTGCATGGGCGTGGTGTCGCTTGAATATTAAGTCAGATCCACAGCACCATGTGGTGGTGAACTGGTGAACTGGTGATTTAGATAATCAAGGACGTGTTCTTTTTAGTTGTTAGCGAAAACCATTATGTGGGGCAGAACGTCTGCCAATAATGTTTCTCGCCGCACCTACATCATAGTGCGTTCCTCCCTTTTCGACGTACTGGCTTAGTTTCATACGTTATAACGTCAAAGTAACGTGTCCAAATTTCAACAGTTTTACATAAATAAAGGCAACGGTTAATACACCAGCCCCAGTTGCATAGACAAAGCGCCAGGTCACAGGAGACGTGACGCTTATCCCTAGCCGGTCAGGAACGCAGTTTCAGACGGGGTCGGCGAGAAGATCGCTGTCTTCTGGTCCGTCTCCGTTGTCACCACGGCGGTCGTGCCTTTGACGTGGACGGAGTTTTCCAGCGCCATGTTCGGGGTCGTGGCCGAGACAACGACAATGCACTGGTCCGGGTCTGCCTGCTTCACCGCGGCGTGGCCCTGCGGCGTGGTGACCACGAAGTCAGCCTTTTCGTCGGAGCCGACGGCGAACAACGGGGTGCGCAGCCTGCGACCAAGTGCTGCCCACTGCTGCTCGGTGTCGTCGTCCACCAGCACATTGACCGAGTGGGACTCCATGAGCATGCGCATGACCATGACGCGGTGCATGACATCGTCGCCAATGAGGTGCAGCGTCTTTCCGGAGCCAGGACGAACCCGAACAAACACGCCACCGCCAGTCTTGGTTGCACCAAGGTAGGTGCCCATGCCGCCGCCGTAGTGCAGCACCGGGTGCAGCCGCTCCATCGCGTACGACGGCTGCGCAACGGGCTGGCTGACCACAGCGGGCACCAGCCATGTCGCGGCCTGCCGCTGCTGGCGATTCAGCACGCTAAGCCCGGCCTGCGCGGCTTTGTCCTTGGCCGACCCGTCACGTGTGACAAGGACGACGCGGTCGGTGACGCGGGCGGTGTCGTCGCCGGTGCCGCCGGCCGGCGTGAGCGTGGTCGTGGTGAACATGCGCGTAGACGGCAGATCGCGCCACAGCACCGTTTGCTCGCGGGTGACGTGGCGACGCGGGTACAGCGCGTACGCGCGAGACGTTGAATCAGCGTCGCCGAAGTAGCCCTTGCCGGCCTTGTCGAAGATACGGCCAGTACCAGCCTGCACCATCGACGACACCTGGCGGACCATGTCGGGACTAAGCAGGACGACGTGGTGCCCTCCCTCCTCAATCACCACACGCAGACGCGCGACCGCACTAAGCACAGCGCGAATCATGCCCATGTCGAACTCGCCGGTACTGCGCGCCTCGGCCGCAGCCAGATTGTCCTCCACACGTGCGCGCACGTTGATCCAGGTGCGGCCGCCCGTTGGCGCGGCCACCTTGCCCATCGACTGTGCGATGGCGTTGCCCGCGGCGTAGCCGGGCAGGTAGGTGTCGTAGGCCATCGAGTTGACCACGACCGAGTCGATTACGACATCGGATTGCCGCATGAGCGGCGACAACTTCGACAGGTCGATAAAGGGACGTGACACAACACCGTCGCCGGCCACAACGGTGACATCGACCGTCTCGCGGGGCATGACTTCCAACCACACGCTGACGACTCCGTCTTCGAGCAGCACAGCGGTGCCGTCAACCTCGCGCAGCGACACCGGCTCGTACGGCTTGTCAGTCTCGCGTCCGCGTCGCATGGTTTCATACAGCGACGCGCCGTTGACTTCGAGCATGGTCGGGGCGATCCACAGCAGCGCGAACACGATGGTAGGGACGAACCACCACGACGTGAACACCATCGACACGATCATCACGACCAGCACCGGCACAACCCACATCAGGGTGCGCGCCGGGGTAAGTCCAATTTTCAGCATGGCCTAATCCTTCCGTTTCTTCGGCGGGGTCACGCCGCCCGATACCCAGTGCCGCGCGCCGGCGAGCACGAGAATGATTGCCAGCAGGCCCAGCACCGCGATGGTGACGTACATCGGCGCCTTAGACGGCTGCTCGACCTTCTCATAGGTGCGTTCATTGCTCGACGGGATTCGCACGACGCTGCGCTTTTCCGGCATGGCCGGTCCAGTTAGCGCGCCGAGTGTGTCCACCGGACCCCAGCCGAACACGTTGGCCATGCCGCGGGCCGTGGTCTGCGTGTAGTTCTCGATGTGGTTTTTGACTTCGAGCGCACTCAACTCGGGGTGTCGCTCGCGCACCAACGCAGCCAGACCGGACACATAGGCGGCGGCGAACGAGGTGCCCGCAATCGGGGACGAACCGTCCTGTGTGGCCTCGGCGTTGACAAGGCCGCCACGCTCGCCATCTGACGGGTCGAGCGAGACGATGTTCACGCCAGGCCCGGCCACGTCCACCCACGGGCCGTACAGCGTGTTCACGTACGGGTCACCCATCAGATTCGTCGCGCCGACCGAGAGCACGTATTGGTCGATGTAACTCGGCAGCGACACCGTGTCCGTGACCGACCAGCCGCGCGGGTCGAGCGGGTGGTCCGGGTCAGGCAAGCGATTCTGTTTGCACGTCTGGTCCACGTTGCCCGCCGACGCCACCACGGTGACATTGCGCTCCACCACGGCGTAATGCAGCGCGCCGCGGAGTTTGGTCAAGTCCATCGTGGAGTTGGCCGGCAGACACGCCGTGACCGACATGTTGATTACGGTCGCGCCGTGATTGACCGCGCGCACGATGGCGCGGGCCAGGGTATCGAGCGAACTCGGCGGCTGTTCGTCCGACTTCTTAGGCCCATACGCCGCTGACGTCTGGCGCAGCGAGATGATCCCCGCGTCGGGTGCCACCCCGATGAACCCGTCGCCGGTCGCGGGACGTGCCGCAATGATTCCTGCGATCAGCGTGCCGTGGTGGTCGCAGTCGGTCAGGCCGTCGCCGCCCATGATGTAATCGCCCGCACCCACGAGGTCGGGCAGTCGCACGTTCTTCGTCACGCCGGAGTCGATAACAGCGACGCGCTGTCCTTTTCCGGTGGCGTAGATGTGCAACTTCTCCACGTTGAACACCTCGTTGGCCGGGATCGTCTGGAACTGCGAGTCCGGCAAGACCACCGACGTGGCGCAGTGGGTTTTCTGCTCCATCTCCACGTTCGGCTTCGGGTCGGAGTCGTCGGGCGGCGAGTCCACGCCGGGAATGAACCACGTCGGCTCCAACGCGCCGGCGACGGGGGCTGCACTTGTTGCCAGCACGCCGGCGCACAGCACCGCCGACGCGGCCCGTAGCAATGTCTTCCTCATTGTTTCGTGTCCCCCTTAGCGGTGACGGATCAGGAAGAAAATGTTGATAAGCGACGCGATGTTCACCAGCGGGAACAGGTACATGATCGCCTCGATCTTCTCTCCCCACTGACGCATACGCAGCGAGCGCGACGGACGACCGCGCCACGCCACAGCCACCGACACGACGACGGCCACAGCCACCACCGACAAGCCCACAACAACGCGCGTGGTGCCCCAGTCGTCGGCGCTGACGGCCATCGCCACAAGTGCCACGCACACCGCGACACCGCCGCCGGCCAGTGCAATGCCGCGCAGCAGTCGGTCGCGGTACCACGAGCCTTGCAGGACGAACAGCAGGCAGCAGATCAGAATGTGGAACAGCAGCACCGAACGCTGGTCGAACGACGGCCAGATGTAGGTGACTTTGCCGTCAGTGACGTGCATGGCTGCAACCACCGCGCTTAGCGCCAGCGCAGTCGCAGCGCCAATGCCGATACCCACACCGATGGCTCGCGCGGCGAGGTTGCGGTCGCGCTGGTTGAGCATGGATTCCCAACTCGACTCCTGTGAGAGCATTTTCGTAATCTCGGAAATCTCGGCGTCAGCGATGTCCTCGCCAGTCTCGGTGTCCAGCGGCAGGTACGGCAGTTCCAGTTGGGCCACCGAACGCGACAGGCCCGGCTCGAAGTAGAACGCGAGCAGGGCGGCGGTCATTACGCATGCGGCCATCGTCGAAACCGACATGTCCCTCCACTCATTGAGCAGCGCGGCAATGCCTACACCCACAGTGGTCACACCTGAAAACGTCGCCACCGACATGTGAATGGACGCGGTGGGCTGTTTGAACACCACGTTGAGCACCGCAATGACAAGGCCGGCAGCAGCGGCTGCGAGTATGGCCCAGTGCGTCATGCCGCCGGGAATGAACAGAGCCACGGCCACCATCGCGGGCACGTAGGTCGCTGCCGACAGTGCGGTGACGATCCGCTCGTTGACAACTTCGTTCGACCCAATGACGACCGACAGTCCGGCGCACGCCGCAGCGACGGCAATGAGTGCACCACCGAGCACGCCGCCACCGGAGTCGATGGTGAGCCAGCCGCCAATGAGCGACGCGAGCGCGACGAAGATGGGGAAAGTAATGGACGCGAACCGTACGGAGGTTTCCGTCTCCCACGGCGAGAACGCGGCGTTGCGGATCGCGCTGGTGGCGTCCTGCATGACCTCGATCAACTCGGGGTAGCGTTCGTTTCGCTCCACGGTGGACAGCACGATGTGATCGCCGTCGCGCACGCCGGCGCGGTCGAGGGTGACGTCGCTCGTCCAGGTTCGTCCCACCGACGGAGACAGCACCACCTCGGAGGTGGGGTTGCGCAGCCACTCCGGGCTGATGTCGCGCTCCTCCATGAGCGGCACACACGTCTTGGCCACGTCGATGGCGAGTTCGCGCACAGGGACCTTGTTTGGCAGCGAGAGGTCAATGTTCATCTCGCCGACGCGCACGGTCACCCGCACCACGTCTCGTTCAACTGATGTTGGCATGATCTTCTTTCCTTCAAAGACGAACCGCGCCCCACCCTGGTCGGGGCGAGACGCGGCGGGCCGTGCAAAACCTAGTGGTCGCTACTTGTTCTTCTTCGCGGCCACGCGGCGCTTGGTGACCTTAGAGTAGCCCAGGGCACCCAGCAGGTCGCGGGTCAGCGTGCCGGATTTGAGCACGTCGTCGAAGACGCGCTTGTACTCGATGGTGGCCTCGTCGGCGGCTTCGTCGGCTGCGTCGAGTTCCAGGTCGGCCTCGCGGCGGACATCGGCGACGACGGCCATCTCACGGTCGCGGACCTCGGCGATCTTCTCGTTCGCCTCCTTCTCGGCCTGGGCCACAGTCTCGTTGCGCGACTCGCGGACCTTGTCGTACTCCTCGTCGGCGGCGTGCATGGCAGCGCGCGCCTTTTCCAGACGCTCCACCGACGCGTCCATCTTCTGCTTGAACGCTTCGAGGTTGTCGTACACGTCGCCGTCGTCCTGCTCCACGTCGGTGTCCTGGGACTCGACGGTGTCCTGCTCCACCGCGTCGGCGGTGTCGGCGGCGGTGTCGTCGGCGAGGTCGGTAGTGATGTTCTCGTCGTAGCCGTAGGTGTTTTCCATTGTGTTGTCTCCTAGCAAGTCACGTCCCCTTGTCAGGGGTTGTCAGTGGGAAAGTGTAGTGCAGCGCCCGCGGCTTGTGTCCGCTGGCGCTGCGTGGTTTTAGACGTCGATCACGTCGTCACCACCCTGCTGCTCAACCTGGTCCTGCACCTGCTGCGCGAGGTCGGCGGCGTAGCGCATGTAGCCCGGCGTATTGCCTGGCAGCGAGTCCATGATGGACGCTGCGATCTGCATGTAGCGGGTGCGGTTGACCGGGTCGAGTTGCGAGATGTGGATTGGTCCTTCGATTCCGATGTGCGGGTCGAAGTTCGTCTCGAACACCTTGACCAGGCTGGCGCCCGTGGCAGTGTCCTTTGTGCCCATGTTGCGGAAGTCCTCGACATGGCCTTCCAGGTTCTTGATGTGCACCTTGCCGGAGGTGCGGTGGTTCAAGATGATGGTGGCCGTGGACAGCAACTCGGGACGAACGTTGGCAATGCGCTTCAAATCGCGCTTGGTTGCCGACAGCGACGACGACGTAATCTCCGCGACGTAGACCATCGCGTCGATCACCTTCAGCGCGTGCATGGCCACCGGCACCTCGGCGGAGCCGGGGAAGTCCAAGATAATCAGCGTGTAATACTCGCCCAGGCGGGTGAGCACGCGCTGCAACTCGTCCTTGCGCAGCGGGGCGGACCCGGTCATGCCGACACCGGCGAGCACGGCAAGTTTCTCCTCGTTGAGCACGAGGTACGAGTTCACGTCTGCCGCAGAGTGAATGGACTCGTCGTGGGCGAACGTATGGATACTCGCGTTGTCGGACAGCGGGGTCTGCGGCTTCATGCGCTGGATCAGCGTGGAGTTGGCGTCCAGGTCGGCCGCGACGACACCGCCCTCGGTGCGGTAGTGCGACAAGATCGAGCCGATCACCTGCGACTTGGAGGTCTTGCCGACGCCGCCCTTGGAACCCATGATTCCGATTACCTGCGGCTGGCGCAGTTTGCGGTTCATCGACGCGATGTACTGCTCGGTGTTGACGGTTTCACCGCGGCGGGTCACCCGGCGCAGCCAACCCATGAGGCCGCCGCTTTTCGGCTCGGCGTTTTCGACCTTGTTGTCCGGCTCGTCGTCCACGGCGTCGAGGTCGGCGAACGACGGCTTGTCTACCGGGTACATGTCGTCGGCCTCGGCGGTGTCCACGTCTTCCATGTCGTCCCAGTCCGCGTCGGCGGCGCCGCCGTAGGGGTCGCGGCTTGGAGTGTCGTCGAGTGGTTCGACATCGTTGAACGCCCGTGCCGCGTCCTCGTAGACGGGCGACGGCTGCGTGGTCTGGCCGGCGTATCCGTAGTCGTAGTCGCCGGTGTCCTGATCGCGGTAGTCAGGTTCGTCCTGGTACTGCTGCGAGCCACGGTAGTCGTCGCGGTAGTCCTGCTGCGGCTGCTCGCGGTAGTCGTCGCGGTAGTCCTGCTGATCGCGGTAGTCGTCGCGGTAGTCCTGCTGGTCGCGGTAATCGGCGCGGTAGTCCTGCTGATCGCGGTAGTCCTGCTGCGGCTGCTCGCGGTAATCCTGGCGGGGACGCTCGCGGTAGTCCTGGCGGGGGCGCTCGCGGTAGTCGTCGCGGTAGTCGTCGCGGTAATCATCGCGGTAGTCCTGGCGGTAATCATCGTGGTACTGCTGGTCGCGGTAATCCTGGCGCGGCTGCTCGCGGTAGTCGTCGCGGTACTGCTGCTCGCGGTAGTCCCGGTCCGGCTGCTCGCGGTAATCCTGGCGGGGCCGTTCACGGTAGTCCTGGCGCGGAGCCTGACCACGGTATTCAGGTTCGTCCCGGTACTGCTGATCGCGGTAGTCCTGGCGCTGCTGCTGCGGCTGGTCGCGGTAGTCCTGACGCGGCTGCTGCGGTGCCTGCTCGCGGTAATCCCGCTGCGGCTGCGACGGCTGCGGTGCCTGCTCGCGGGGACGCTCGGCGCGCTCCTGCTCGCGTCGCTTCTGATCGGCATACCGGCTGCGGAACTGGGCAAGGCGGTCGCTCGCGGTCGAGCGTGCCTCGTTCGCGCTGACCTCGCCGTAGCCCGGCTGCGCCTGCTCCTGCGGCAGGCGAGATGATCCAGACTCGCGCTGGTCGTCGCGCCACTGCTCGTAACGCTCTTGTGGCTGTGTCATTGTTCTCCTCGTGCTCGCTGGGGCTTTCGCTGTAAGTATAGGGGACGTGCCAGATACTGCGGGGTCAGTAACCCATCATGCCGTCACCGCCGCCGACAACGTTCTTGCCGTCCACGGTGACGAATGTGGTGGCGACAATCTCGGGGTCGTCTACCGGCACGTTGACCACGCCACCGCCGGCCATCGCCTGCGAGATGAACCGCGACTCCTCCGTGGCCGCGTCGGCTGCGGCGTGGAAGGTGGCGCTGACGACGCTGTCGGAGACAAACGACGCGGCGGCAGAGACGAACTGCTCCGGCGTGCGCTGTGTGCGGGGAACCTCCACGGACCCGCGGCCTGTTCCGGTCACGCTCGTTGTGGACGTGCCCGCACGGCCGGCGGACTTGTGGCGGTCGAGTGCTTCGCGGTCCTGCTTGTAGTCGGTCGGCGTGTACGCCTTGCGCTGCACCTGCTGCGGCTCCGGGCGATGGACTTCGACAACCTCGCGCTTCGGTTCGTCCTGGACATCGACCTGCTCCGCGTCGGCACGCTCGACCTCCTCGGCCATGCGTGCTGTGTTCTCTGGTGCGATAGACCTTGCCGACAACGCCTGCGGGGGCTGGGACTGCTCGCGCGTCTCGGGCTGCTGGCCGGTCTGCGTCGCGGGCTGCGGCTCGGGTTGCGACTCGGTCGGCTGACCGTGCTGCGGCTCGGGCTGCTGGCCGGTCTGCGTCGCGGCCGCGGGAGTGCCGGCCTGCTCACCAGACCGCGTCTCGGGCTGGAACTCGGACTGCGTCTCGTGCTGCTGCACTGGCTGCGTCTCGGTCTGCGGCTCGGGCTGCGACTCGGACTGCGACTCGGGCTGCTGCGGCGTCACCGCGGCCGGCTCCTGCCACATACTCGACCCAGCCGCAGACTCCACCGCGTCGTCCCGGTCCGACGTCACGCGCGACTGACCCACCGTGCGCTCCGGCACCGGCTGCTCGACCGGCTCGTCTGTGGTGGCAGCAGCCGAGTCCGCGTCCGGCGAGGACACCGCGTCCGCGCCGGGCGCTGCGTCGTCTGCGCCGTCGGCGACCTCGTCCTGCGGCACTGGCGCGTCGCCGTACAGGCCGTGGTGCACCATGAACACCTCACGAACCTGCGGGTCGGCAATCGCCGCCGCACGATCACGCATGCCCTCAAACGTCACCGTGTCCTGCATGGACTTCGCCACCGGAGCAGACAGTTCCACCATCTCCTCCGACTGCGGCGACACCCACACCGCCTTGCCCTGGTAGACCTCCACGCCCTCCGGCAGCGATGTCTCGTTGCCCAAAGACGACGTATCGGCGAACTCCACATCGGAATCCGCGGCAAACTGCTCGCGCACCGACTCCGACAGCGGCACACGCGGGTCGTAGACCGCCACCGTCTCGCCGGACCCGTCCGCGCTGTAGAACAACGGGTTCAGCGACGCACGCATAAGCGACTCCGCCGCGTCCGGCTCCGGCTTCGGCTGTGGCACCGGCGGCGCCGACCCCACCACGGCAGTGCCCTCCATGCCCGGCTCGTCCGGCTGCGCGGCGCGCGCAATCGCACGCATATTGACGAAACCCTGCACACCCTCCATGTCGCCGGCCGACGGGAAGTTCAGCGAGTTCACCGTGCCGTGGTCCTCGACCACCTCGCCCTCCAACACCGGCAACGCACCGGACTCGGCGTCCGCCGCCGGGGCAGCAGACTCGGCACGCGCCTGCGCGCCGTCTGCGGCTGCGTCGTCGCCACGTCCCTGGTCCTGCGACTGACCGGCCGGCAGCGCGAACACCTCACGGCCCGACTGCTTCGCGCCCTCCACGCCGCCAGCGATGGCTGCACGTGCACGACCAGCGACACCACCCTCGCCGTCGGCGGCACCGCGTAGTGCGCCCAACATGGCCGCGCCCTTGACGTGGGCCAGACCCTCCTGGCCGCGCAACTGGCTGTACGAGTACGCCGGCGGCAGTGCTGCTGCCGGCGGGGCAGTATCGAACGACGTCTGCATTGCCTCTTGGGGAACCGCGTCGAGTGCCAACATATTCTCCTTGCCTCGCGGAAGTTCATTGCTCACACGCTCGCCAGCCGAGTGGCCGCGAGACTCGATGGCGCGCGACACGCCGCCGGTCGCCGACGCAACAGCAGCGCCAGCGGCAGCATTGCCGGTCAGCGCAGTCACCACGGCGCCGCCGGCCTTGCCGCCGTAGTCCACGGCCTTAGCGGTGGTCTGGACGACCTTGTCCTTCGCCATGAGAATGGACGAACGCTGCATGTAGCCACGCCACTGGTTGCGACCGGACAGCCGCATAATCTCGGCGAATCGGCCGCTCGGCGCGCAGATACGGTGCATGAACCACGCCATGAACGTGTACGCCAGAATCGACGTGACGATCTGCAACGACGCGTACTTGCCGCCGAAAATGTCGTTGATGATACCGCTGGCCAAAATCGGACCCAAGATCGCCAGCAGCGCGATGATCGCCGTCATAAACAAATACGACACGATCCGGCCCAGCGTTTCCCAGATCAACTCCAAACGACGGAACTTAAACGCCGCGTAGTACATAAACCACGGCACCGCGACCGCGCGCCACGTCAACTCCCACAGGTAGTAGGTCATGTACGCCAGCGCGACGATGGCGAAGGCAATCATGGCGATACCCGCAAACCCCGCGGCGAGTGCCGAAAACACACCGCCCGGCGAGACGTCCTTGACAATGTCGGCCAACTCCGGAACGTCCTTGATCTTGCGGCCCGCAGCCAACGTGCGCGACCACGTTTGCGACGCGGAATCGTTCAGCGGCCGACCGAAGTTAATCAACTGCGTCACCGTGGTCAAAAAGTTCGCCGACATGTCCCCGTTGGCGCTTGCACCGGCTGCGCCGCGAGTGACCTCGTTGACGAGTTCGTTGGTCACGTCGAAGATTTTGCGCAGCAACTTAAACGGGTTCATCGCCATCACGGTGGCGACCAGGATCACCAGAAACGAGTTCAGTGCCCGCTGGAACAGGTCGTTGCGGGCCACCGACATCACCGACGAGCGGTTGAAGAACATCACCATCATGGTCGCCGACGCCACCATCGTGCCGAACAGCGCCGGGTCAACCAGCGAGACTATCGGCTCCAACAGTTTCGCGTACGCCGCCTCGACCGGCCTAAAGAACCCCTGCGGCTGGGCCACCTTCGAGATGATCCACGCCGACAGGCCGGCGACCGGCTGGACGAACCCGGAGTAGATCAGCGAAATCACCATCGACATGCCGTGGCCGACAATGTCGAGCAGGCCAGGGTTGTACTGCACCTCGTACGACCCGATGTTCGTCCCGAAGGCGTCCTTGATACCAAGCGGGGAGATAAACGACATGAACTAACCCTCCGTTCGACGGTGGCGCGGCTGGGGCTGCTGCGACCGTGGCGACTGCGACTGCGGCCCCGCACCAGGACGACCACCCGGCTGCGGTGGTCGCGCCACAAACCCCTGCTTACCCGAACCCGGCTGCTGACGCGTCCGTGACTGCCCCGCCGGCCGCGACTGGGACTGCTGCGGGCGCTGCTGCCGGCGCGACGCCGGCTGTGCGGAACGAGACTTCGCGTCCGGTTGCGCTGCCTGCGCTCGCTGCTGGTCCGGGCGACGGCGCGGTGGCTGGGAACCGCGCTGCTGCGACTGCTGCGGTGCACGACGCTGCTGGCGAGCCTGCTGCTTCACGTCACGCGTCTGCTGCGGTCGCTGCTGCGCGGACTCCTGCGGCCGCGCCGGCGCCTGCTCCAACTGCCTGCGCGCCGGGGCTGCGTCCGGGGCTTGCACGTCGTCCCGGACCGCCGACGTGGAGCCGGCTGCGGCGGCGTCGCGCACATCGGAGTACCGAATGAACTTCGACGTGGACGTATCAGCCAGCCGCTCGATGTCAGACTGGAACTGCGGCAGCACACGAATCTTGCCCTTGCCCACACCATCGTTGAAGAACGCCTCGCCCGCGCGACCCTTCATCGGCAGGTTATTTCGCTCCGGGTCCATAGGGGACGTGTTCTCCGTCAACTCGCGCACCATGTACGGCGAGGTGTCGAAATCAGCCCAATCCAGACTGCCGACAGCGTTGTCGTTCTTCTCCTGGCCCATCACCACGCGCTTGCGGACCAGTTTGTACTCCTCGTCTCGGAACTCCTCGTCAGTCTGCGAACCGGCCATGACGAACTTGCCGAACTTACGTCCCGTGCGGTCCTGATCCTGGATCAGCGGCTTCAACACGGACAAGCCGCGGTAGAACGACATCTCGTCGCCCACGAACGCGCCCGTGGACTTAATGCCCTCGAAGTGACGGCGCGTGTACATCGCCACAGCAGTGTTCACCATGACCGTGTACCGCTCCGTCAAGTCCATCTGGTCCATGTCCACACCGCTGCGCGGCAGACGAAGACCACGGGTCAGGAACACAATCACGCGGTGGTTGAAGTCGGCCGGCGGCAATTTGTTGACCACGCCGCGGTCAACCGGGTCCACCAGGGCTGCGAACATGTCGTTTTTGAGCAACTGGTTCGCCGGACCAATGATGTCCATGAACCGCGAGTCCTTCAACCGGACAATCGCCTCGAACACGCCGCGCGCCGTGTTGCGGTCCTTGTGCAGTTGCCGGTTCTGCGGCGAGACAAACGCCGTGAAGTCGCTGGCAACCTTCGAGTCAGACTTGACACCCAGCAGCGGCAGGAACAGAGAGACGAACATCTCGCTCGCTGCGGTCGGATCGTCAATCACCTTCAACGGGTCAATCGACACCTGCGCGTCATACAAGTCGATAATCTCGTGCGACGTCAGACCCGACGCGAACGTCGCCCACTCGCCCTGTGAATCCAGCATGACAAGGTGCAGTCGCAGCGCGTCCATCCAGGTGGCAATGACCTTCATCGCATACGACTTGCCACGTCCCTGCGCGCCAGTCAGAGCAATCGACGCATTGCCGCGCTCCGTCGCGTTGAGCAGATCGAGGTGGACAAGTTGGCCCATCGCATTGTCGATGTTGACCGCAAACGGTATGCCCACGCCGTCGCCGAGACGGTACGACCGCAGCGGCGCATAGCCACCAAACAGGTTCGCCGTCGTCATGCCGTACAGGTCAGTCACCAGCGCGTCAGAGGCGACGCACGGCAGCATGAGTTCCCACAGGTCGATCTTTCCGCCCGGCGGCTGGCCGATACGGAACCCCGCGTTGGAGAACGCCGTCCTGATCGCACGGTACCGCTCCTCGGCATGCTCCAAGTTGCCCGAACCGAACGAGAAAATCGCGGCCACGCGCATAGGCACCGGCGCCTTCTCCTCGTTACGCAGCGAGTAAAAGTCGTACACCTCGCGCGTGCGGTTGTCGTAGTCCGCAGCGTCCAGCACAGACTCCGAATTGGAATCCGTGTCGGCATTGAGGTTTTCCAGGCTCTTGTTGAGTTGCTGGTTGCCCTTCATCGACTCCGCGTAGTTCCAACGGATCGTGAAGTCGCCGTCCATGCCGGTGGCCTGGTCCACAATCGCCGTGAAGTTCTGGAACCCGTAGTCCAACTTCGTCGGGAAACCCGTCACCGCGAATGGCGCCTGGTAACTGACCACGCCCTTGGGGAAACTCCGCGACGTCATGTCGGGACGACGCACCTCGATAATTGTCGAGTCAACCAGGTTCTTGAAGTTCGACAGGAACGATGTTTTCTTCGCCTCCAAGTCCGGATCATCGGCGTCCATGCGAGCGATGAAGTCCTGCAACAGCGCGGTGCCCGACGCGGACTCGTCGAACTCGGCCGGCGGGAACGACTTGTTGTTCGGCAACACGCTGCGCGTCTCGACCTCCGGAAACTCCGGAATGGACACACCGCGTAGCGTCGCACGCTCAATGAGCCAGTCCATGTGTTCAGGGGACGTGCGCTTCGGCTTCATCGCCGGGTTGATGGCCTTGAACACTCTGGACTCAAACGCGGCCAGCGACGACTCGGAGGTGTCCTCGAAGATGTCCTTTTCAAACGCGGTCGCACGAAGTCGCTCGAACATGGAGGTCTTGGCCGGGAACCTCACCGACAGCCAGTAGACGCGGCGGCGCTCGTTGATGTAGCCGGACTTGATGTGGCGGCGCATAGCCATGATCTGCTTGCGTGCCTCGGGGTATGCGTCGTCCGAGAATCCAGGCAGGCCGGCGACAATGCGGTTCAAAATCTCCTGCTCGCTGACGGACACCGTCATGCCAGTCAAGATGTAGTCGTCGGACTCGACGCTTTCCAGGTCGTAGAAGAACGACGAGTTCGCGGTTTGCAGCGCCGTCACGTGGTGGTCGGAGTATTTATTCACAGCGGGTGGGGACAGCAGGTAGTTCACCCAGATAGTTCCGTCCGACATAAAGACGACGTTGCGAACCCTGCGGCTCACTGACACACGGCTCGTGTACTCGGCCATTCGTGGGACCTCCAAGGGGACTCGCTTTGTGTTTCGCATGCCCATGCTAATACCTCGCTGCCGTTAATCCGACGGACGTGCCGTGCACGACAAAGCCGCCCACTGAATACCAGCGGGCGGCTTTGGTCTGGTGTCTCTAGTAGTTCCTGACGACAGGTCGGAGACACCTTCGGACGTACCTACGCCATGCGTGAGACTCGGTGTAGTAGAGGTCGGGACTGACGTAAGTATCGGTGATCTTGATGTAGACCAGCAGCAGCGCGAGCATGAGAACGATACCCAGGATCGCGGCGGGCAGCGGCAGGATACTTACGAGAATGAAAGCGCCGATCATCGTTGCCATGAGCAGGGCAATGGTGAACAGGCCGAGTGTGTACCCGAGAAACTTCCATTCAAGTCGAATGTCCTCGATACGGTTGAAAACCCTACCGCCGTGCATAGTACGTCCCCTTAGATGTAGCCCAGGAAGTCGATACCAATGCCGAGGAACTTCGGCACGCCGGCGAACAGCACAACCGAAGCGACGAACCAACCGATTGCGGCAATGACTTCCTTACCCTTCTGGTTTGCGGCACCCTTACCGAACGACGCCTTAAGTGCGTCAACCATGAATCCGAGGCCGATTGCGGCACCGACAACCTGGATCACGAGGGCCACGAGTCCGTCAACGACAGAGATACCGGACGCGCCGGTGGACTGCGCGAGAATGAGCGTTTCCATGACTGCAACTACCTTTCACTTTGATGGTGTTCACGCATAGGGGCGTAGGTGACCCGTACACACAGTGCAATGGTAGTAGTGGTCGTTTGATTTTCCATAGGCGGCTGTTCCAAGTTTGTGCAGTCTGCTACATGTTTCTGTTCCAAAACGTCACAGTCAGTGGTTTAGTGTGTTCCAGAAACTGCGAAAACACCGTTCCAAGCGCACATATCACGCGCACGAGACATGCGCCGCCAGAGGCCGAAAACACGAGCGAAAACCGCACGAATATCCGCCGCGTGCCCGTGCGTGGAGTTTCGACCTACGCGCATGTAGGAGTGCATAAATCACGCCCACGAACATTGTGAACCCAAGACACACCTATCGCACACCGAAGTGTCGTTCCAACTAGGTTTCCATAGCGCGTTACTGCCATCGTTCACGCACCTGTTCTATGCTGGCTGAAAGCAACTGTTCTACAAAGACCGCCCGACTCTCCCGACGGTGGTGCCACCTACGAGAGGAAACAACAATGCTCAACTCCGCGGCGAGCGACCTCACGCTCTACTACCACTCCATGTCACTTCGCCCGGTGCCTGGAAAGCAGTTCCACGACGACGTGCTTAGTTACTCGCTGCGCAAGACGATTGACGAAATCACGGAGTTGTATATCCGCGACTTCTTCCCGAAGGGTTCAATCGTCTGGGTCAATGGGGACATGCCGGAGGCGGGCATGCACGCGCTGACCGACAAGTCGAGCCACATTCGCACCTACTCCACCCCGCGCGCAGGCTGGTGCCGTATCACCCGCACAAGTGTCAGGTTCGCGGCGCGTGCACAGGACACTGGTAGTAAGGCAGTCAAGTCGTTCGCCTTGACCGACCACGACATGATCGACCTGCCTCACTCGACCATCGTGGTGTCCTACGTGTCCAAGGACAAGCCGCTGCAATTCCAGGTGGACGGCACCACGAAGCAGTCGCGCAATGGCGTGCTGCGATGGGACCCGTTCACCGTGATCGACCTGCCCAATCACAAGGCACGTGGGGAGGTCACCGAGAATCACTTGGAACTGGCCGACGCCCACCGTCGCGGGTTTGAACTAATGACCCTGGGTTGCTCCGACGAGCGACGCGAGTTCGCCTACAACAACTACGACACGTTCAAACTCGAACTCAAAGACAACGTGCTTCGAGGTATCGCCGACGAATCGTCCAAGACCACTCGCGCCGTGGACCTGCTTATCAACAAAATCTCCGACGGCATGCACAAGCGGATCATGGAGACGGGCGACTCGACCGACTTCACTAACTACGACGAGTGACGTCGAAAACAAAACCCCGGCTGGGACGAACCTTGCGTCCCAGCCGGGGTTTTGTGCTTCAACTACGCCGACGGCGCCTGACCGGCAACATCGCCACCACCGCCGTCGGGTGAGCCGATGGAGCCGACGTCGATGAAGTCGGTCATAAAGTCCACGGCCCACTGATTGTTTTCCAGCACGATCATCTGCACCGGCAACTGCATGTAGTTGTAGGTTGCCGACGACACGCTGGCCTTGACGGTAATGAGCGCGAACACCGTATCGCCCGGAGACACGGCGTTGATGTTCACACCGCCGCCCTCCGTGGGCCGCCACACCACGTCCACCGTCTCAACGGACTGGTACGGCGAGTTCACTAGCGGCATGTCCTTGAAGTTCGCCGACACCGTGGACCCAAGGTTTCCACCGGACTTCGGGACGACGTATGCTTGCGCGAACGCGTCGGCACTCGTCCACATCGGCGACCCCTGCTGCGCACGCTCCGTGTAATTGGTCGTGGCCTTAAACGGCTTCGCCAGCGGCGTGACCTGACGCGGCAGCGCGGACACTTGGTACGCGCCATCGTGCTCGACGATGTCGAGTTCGTAATAGAGCCTGCGGCTCGTCTGCTCGCCGGGGAACTTCGCAATCGCCTCGTATCCGACGCGCCAGTACGTGTCGCCGGTGGCCGACTCGACACTGAACGGTTCGCCGTTGGGACGAACACTCGTCACCTGCACCGGAGCGGTCGCCAGAGCGACGTCGAACGGCGCCGACGTGCGCTCGCGCAGCGACTGCTGATTCGCCGAGTTCCCCTGACCCGCCTTCGGGCCGGCACCTCCGAGCCACAGCAGCATGTAGTCGGCACCCCAGTTCTGCACGTCGGTGACATCGCCGATGTTCGCCACCACATCGACCTCCGGCTGGTTTGCCTGATTGACCAGATACAGCGAGTTGGCAACCGTCGCAGCACCAACCACCGGCACGGCGATCAATGCCCAGCGCACCATCTTCGCGCTGTACTCCGGCCGCAGACGGGCGTTGCTCCTCGGTTCAGAGTCGCCGCCCTTCTTTGAAAATCCGAACACGTTTCCTCCAAGTCGTTCATCTGCCGCCGCGTACCGTTCCGTGGCAGGGACGTGCTTTCCAGCGAAGTCTATCGCACCATGCCAGTTACCCACTGCGGCGCCAGGTAGCATTGTCCCCACGAAACCAAAGGACACACCAGGAGATAGGACATGGGCAAACAGGAAGACCTAGAGTTCGTCGATCTTCTCGAAAACATGTCGCCGGAAGAACTGTCCAGTCTTTCCGAGGAGGAGATGGACGCTCTGCTCGCAGCGAAAATGCGAGTGTCTGCCGACGAGAACCCCGACGACCCGCACCTCGCGTCGATTGCGAGTGCCTTCAGGGACGGCTCGGACGACAACTACGCGGGCCAGGACGAGGAGTTCGGGACCCCGGAGTTCGGCACGCCGTCTTTCGGCGAGCCAGACCAGAACTACGGCCAGGAAGACTCGTTCTCCGACGGATTCGACGTCGATCAGGGCGAGCCAACCGGAATTGATGGCGATGATCCAGACACCGAGTTAGCCGAAAACCCGGCTGTCGCCGACTCGGTCGGCGACGCCGGCAACGTGGACTACGACTCGGTTGACAACTACGAAGACGAGTACACCAACGACGACTACCTCGGCGGGGACGAGACACCGCAGGAACCGGACAACTCGTTTACACCGCAGCGTCCGCAGCACCCGCAGGACAACTTCGACGAAAAGTCGTTGCAGGAAGAACTCTCCGGAAACGACGTTGAGGGATCGGACCCATTCTCCGACAAAGTCGATCTGGAAGATGAAAAGCAGGGCTTTGTCGAAAAGATCAAGGCGCTGCCGGCCCCTGTGAAGTTCGGCGTGCCGATTGTGCTCGTGGTCATGGCGCTGGCTATCTCACTGCTGTCCGGCGGCGAAGAAAACACTGCGCAGCCGATTGGCAACGGGCAGGCAGCGGACCAGGGCGGCGGAGCCGCTGCGCCTGCTGATGGACATGCACCACTGCCCGACGAGGGAGATAAGGACGAACCAGTCCTGCTCACCGACTACATCGACACCACCTCCGCCAAGTGCGTGGACAACCCCGCGTCGAAGGGCATGGGTCCGACGAAAGCGTTTAGTTCCATCGAGACGGACGCATGGGTCTGCTACCGAGCAATGGGCATTGATGGCGCGGTGATGAACATTGTGTTCCGCGAACCAGTCACGCTCACCGAGATTCGACTGACTCCGGGGTTCAACTTCCTGCAACAGCAGTCCGGCGAGGACAAGTGGGTCCAGCACCGCGTGGTGTCCCGTATCTTGTGGCGCGCCGGCGGCCAGCAGTTCGTCCAAGACATCGAGCCGCAGCGTAACGAGGTCGCCTACATCTTCGACAAGCCGGTCACGACCGAGTCGATGTCGCTGACAATCCAGCAGTCGGTGGTCCCTGACGGCGCCGTTGAGCAAGACGGAAACGTGGGCGACGGTGTGTTCGCGGGCGAGCAGTCCAACGAGTCGTCCGTCGGCAAGTTGCAGGACGCAACCGCGATCCAGAACCTGCAAATCTACGGCTACCCCGGCAAGGAATCCGCACCGGGCAAGCCTGCCGGCGAGCAGGAGTCACCGAAGCAGCCGTCCGGACAGCAGGGCCAGCAGGGCCAGCAGGGCCAGCAGGGCCAGCAGGGCCAGCAGGGCCAGACACCCGCTGCGCCGGGCGCGCCGGCGCCCTCGGGAGCACAGTAGCCGTGGCCGGCCATGCAGCGTTGCCGAAAACGGTGTTCCCGTACTACCGGCAGACGAAGAAGTGGTCGCTGATTATCGGACTCGTGGGACTCGGGGTCACGCTGGGAAACATGTTCGTCCCCAAACCCGCCGCCCTCGACAATGAGGGTGTGCAGCCGGCGCAGTCCCCGCCATCGAGTTCGCAGTCGCCGTGGGACAGGCAGCACGCACCACCGTCCGCGTCGAAAACCACGGCACCGAAGCAGCCGCCGAAAAACAACAGCCCGTTTACCGGCAACGGCTCCGGGCCATTCAGCGGTGGCGGGAACAGCACCTCTACCAACAGCCCGTTTACCGGCAACGGCTCCGGCCCGTTCGGAAACTAACCCAAGACAGCCAAAACCCCGCACAAGGACGAACCTGTGCGGGGTTTTGTCGTGGCTGGTCTAGCCGCGCTTGAACTGCTCCTCGGCAATCTCCGCGAGCGCGCGGTAGTAGTGCTTCGGCTCCACGTTGTAGTCCTGGGCGTAGCCCGGCACGGTGGCCTCGAACACCTCGCCGGACTCGTCGAGGTTCACATTGATCGCCGTGTTGCCAGGGTGATCCGGGTAACGTTCCTGCATGGCCTGACGCACTCGCTGCGTCATGTCCCACCCGGCCTTGCGACGGGCCTCGTCACCGACAAACGGTGCACGGTTCGGCATTTCGTACGCGCCTTCAACCAGCACCTCGTCGTCGCCGTGCACGTTCTCCTCGGCGGTGACGTAGACAGACCCGCCCTCGGACTCCCAGCCAAGATTGTCGTCCCAGTCAGCGCGGGACTCACGGTACTTGTCCTGGCCCCATGCGCGCGGGTCTTCGCGGAACCGCTCGTAGGACCGCACCTCGTTGGCAACCTTGAGTTTTCCGAGCGGGGTGACGTCGTCGTACTCGACGGTGCCGCCGTCGCCAAGACGAACATTGTCTTCCAGTCCAAGTCGCGTCATTGCGTCGTGGAAGTCGTTGCGGTCCATATCGGCCAGCAGCGGTGCACGCTTAGACACAGCCGCGTCGGCGGCTGCTTCGCGCTCGGCGACCTCGGCGTCGAACATTCCGAACGCCTCATTGAAGTCCCGCTTCGCGCCATTGCTGCCGCGGGCGCGAACGCCGTCGCCGATCCAGTTCAGGTTCTCCATCTTCACCGCGAGTTCGTCGTCGCTGTAGTCGCTCGGGTGCTGGATCGTTGCCATCTTGTAGGCCACCGCCGCGGCGTGGTCGGCCTTGTCCGCAGTGGACACGTCGGGTTCGGTGTTGACGCGCGTGAACATCGCCTTCACGTCGTCTCGCTCCCGCTTTTCACGCGCGAGCGCGTCTGCCGCGTCGGTGAGTTCTTCGCCCATGAACTCGGTGTCTTCGTGGTCGTCGTCGCTCATGCGGCGGCCCAGGTTTTGGAGTTTGTCGTGCTTGTCGGCGTAGACCTTGTCGAACTCGGACTGCGGCATGTTCACGTAGTCCTCCGGCGTGTCCGCCAGCAGGGTGTTCGTCTCGTCGATCAACTCGTCGCGGTTGTCGTCGTTGACCACCGGGTACAGGTGCGCCAGATCAGGTCGCACGTTGCGTCCTGCGTCGAATTGCAGGTCCGACAGCGTCGCCGCGGGGCGTGCCTGCTCGGCGCGCTGCGCGCTCGCGGGTGCCGGAGTTGGCTCCGGCGACGGAGTCGGGGATTCGTCCTCATCGTCAGGAATGAGGCCATCTTCGTCGAGTCCGTGGTAGACGTCGTGCAGATTGATGAACGCGTTTCCAGACATCTCGTCGGCGTCGATGTCACCCTGGGCGCGGATTGCGTCGTCGATGGCGTTGTACTTGTTGTACATCGCTTCGAGTTCGTCCCTGTCCATCGCGGCGAGTTCATCGCGGTCCAGGTGCTCCAACTCGGCGTACATCGCGTCGGCAGCGGCTCGTGCCTTCTCCGGCGTGTCGATGTTGTCGTAGACGCCCTCGTCGGTATCCGGCTGGTTGTCGAAGTCGGACCCATCGTCGTCGGTGTCGGTGACGAACGGGTCCTTGGCGTCCGCGCCGGCGGCCACGCCCATCGACTCCAACGACTCGCCTCGGTTGTCCGGGTCAATCTCCACACCGTCGATCTTGTTCAGCGCAGCAGCCACATCACCGCTGATCTTCTCGTTGGCGCGTTTCAGGCCCGGCACGTAATCCAGCCCCTCGCCGACGGCCGTGTTTCCGGTGGCTGCGGCCATGACCGCTAGATCGCCGGACGGTGCCTTGCGGGCGATCTTGGCTAGGTCGTCATGTCCCTGTTCTTCCAGGGCAGAAACCAGGCCGGAACGGTATGCGCGTGTTGCGCGGTCGCGTGTGCGGCGGCGGGCATTGACCTCGCCGCGACGCTTGTGGTCCATCGGGCAGCGTGGCCCGCCTACTTTGCACATCGGTGTCCTCCTCGATTCAGGCGACGCACCCTACGTCGTCCCTGCTACCAGCGTATCGCACTGCGCATGCGAAAACCGGACCCGGAACACACTTTGTGCAGTCCAGGTCCGGTTTTGGCCGTGCAGCGGGCTACCCGTGTTTGAGCACGTTGTCGATGTGCTGGTGGAACGACATGGTGATGTCGTCGAGCGTGATCGTGGACAAGTCGTCGTCGGACAAGTGCTGCACCTGCGCGCCGGACTCCACCAGGCGGTGCGCCTGGTACTCGGCGGCGGTTTCCACGAGGTTGCGGGCAAAGCGGCCGTTACCGAGCACGTTCAGCAGCACCTCGCCGGAGTCGTTCGTGGCCATGAGGTTGCGTGCCTCGCCGTTCTCGTCGGCGATAAACGCCTTGGCCTTGGGATCGAGCACCAGGTTCGAGCGGGTGGCCTGCAACTCGGCGATGTCGGCAATCTCGGCCAGCGAGTACGTGTCGAAGTCGATCCTGCGCGGGAACCGCGAGTTCAGACCCTCGTTGACGCGCACCACGCGGTCGATGTCGGCCTCGTAGCCGGCGATGATGAACACGAGTTGCCCAATGCGAGTCTCGGCCTCGGCGACGATGGTGTCGAGGGCTTCTTTACCGAACTGGTCGGCGTTGGGTCCGTCGGCGACCTGGACGATGGAGTAGAACTCGTCGAAGAACAGCACCTTGCCCTTGGCCGACTCGATGGTGTTCTTCGTCTTGATCGCAGAGCCACCCACCGTCTCGGCGACGTAGTCGGCGCGGTGGGTGACCATCGGCTCCGGGTCGTCCACAATGCCCAGCGACGCAAAGTACAGCGCGAGCACGTCCACGATGGTGGACTTGCCGGTGCCGGGCGGGCCTGTGAGCACCAGGTTGTAGTTCACCGGCTTGGACGTGCCGCCGCGCCGTGCGCGCTCGCGCTCAATAGTGATGGTCGAAATCATGCGGTGCACCTGGTCCTTCACGCCGGCCATGCCGATCTGCGCGTCAAGCAGTTTGTCGGCGCGGATTCGGTACGTCTCGCGCATGTCGGCCTGGTGGCGCTTGCGCTCCAACTCCGGGTCCGGCTCGGTGTCGATGTCCCAAAAGTCCTCGCGGGCGTCGATGTTCGCTGCGGTCGTCTCGCGGAACTTCAGCGACGTGTCGTTGAGCGCGGCGGTGAACCGAGCGTCGGACTTCATGCCCACGGCGGTGGAAATCATGTTGGCCGACTCGGTTGGGGACGTGCCCTCTCCGACGCGGTAGGCCATGCCGAGTCCGTAACTCGCCCACGCCGCAAGCGTGTCCGGCGTGTCCGGCACCGTGACACCGGAGAACTGGCCGCGCGCGGAGGTGGTTTCGCCAAGGCCCAGGTCGGCGAACCCGCCGACAACACCGGCAAGGCGGCGCAGTTGATCGAACACCGGCTGGTCGATCCCGCCAGGGGTGACGCCAAGTCCGGTCAGTGTCTGCTGCTTCGCGTCGGCCGCGGCGCGCTGCGCGTCGGTCCAGCGCGAGGTGACGTACCACAGCAGCAGCCACGCGGTGTGCTCGGAGACAGAGACGAACCCGTTTGCCGTGCGGCGCGACTCGTCCAACGCGGCGTGGGCGCGGTCGTAGTCGCCGGAGACGACGTTGGCAATCGCCCAGCCAGCCACAGCCGACGCGGCATCGTGCACGTTGACGCTGACATCGAGCGGGTTGTACGAGATGTACGCCGCGACCTCCGGGAACACGCTCGGGTCGAACGTCGGCGCAGCGGTACCCCACAGCGCACGCGCGGCAATCGGGTCGATCTGACCTAGATCGAGGGCGGCGGCGTTGCGAATGATGGTGGTGCGCAGCGTGCCGATCATCGCCCGGTGCGTGTAGACGGCGTAGAGCGCGTTGCGGTCGTACTCGCGGTAGAGGTGGTGGTTTCGCGGCAGGGACTGCTGGATCGAGATTCGCAGCAGCGCCACGTCGGGAAAATCGGACAGACCGAACTCGGTGTCAAGGAAGTTCACGTAATCGAGCGCGCGAGTCAGGCTCGACAAGTTCCCCTCGCGCACGCCGTCCGCGAACAGGCCGTAGGCCGACAGGTACGCGGTCAGCGAGTTCGGTGTGCGCTTAATGCTCGACACCAGGGTGTCTGCCGGGGTGACATCGTACGGATACCGCTCGGGCGCGGTGGGTGTTTTCGCCATGTGTCTTCGTCCTTCACTGTGCTTGGGGGTTTCGGGCATTAGCCTACTTCGGCGGTGTGCATGTCCAGCCTAGCGCGACCTATCTGGGGACGTGCCGTTGGTGTACCGCGTCGTTGCTGCTCACACGGTGTTTTGCACTTCGTGTGGCAGCGTGCAACGTGGTAAGATTTCCTGGTGATTTTGAGCAAGACCAGGAGGAACAACGCCATGACCACAGCGGTTTTGGTCCCGCCGCGTCCAGCGGTGTCGTTCGGTGACGACGAAACAGTGTCGTTCACCACCGAACAAGCAGCCCGCGCCTACGTCGATACGCGTGTGGCCGAGCACTTTCGCGCACTTGGTGCGGACCCGGACACCGACGTCGCAGCGTCGGTGACTGACAGTGTGTGCGGCCGTGTGTTCGACGGCGCAGGGAAAACGGTGTCGCTGCGTGGAATTGAGGCCCTAGTTCACACTTCAACAGTGACTGCGCTATACTGACGCACGGCCAATCGAGGCCATCAAACAACGCACAGAAACCGCCCCGCTTTCCATCACGGACAGCGGGGCGGTTTTTGTTGTGCAACCTGCTAGTTTCGTGTCCCCTTTGCCGCTATGAGTTCGGCGGCGCGAGCGTTGTGCGCGGCGATGTCGGGGTCGTCGGCCTGGTTGCGGTTCGCCTGGTTTTCCAGCAGCGCGAAACTCGGACCCGGCTGCTGCGCGGCCCAGTCGTCGAAGTCGATCATCTGGTCCTCCGGCACCTCGTCGAGCCGGTCGTAGACGGTGGCCGTTTTCAACTCCGGGTGCGCGTCGATCAGTGCGTCGTGCTTGGAACCGCGCGAGACTTGAATCTCGAAGTTGGTCGGCAACTCGCCCTCGGTGTCGAGGTAGTCCACCAGGTAATTGATCGACTTGGTAAAGGCCCAGAACTTGACTTCCGGGTTCGCCTTGGCCGTGCGAATCCACAACCGAAGGTATCGCGGGTTGAAGAAGTCGCCGGAGCCGTGGATACGGACATGCGTTGCGTTCTTCGGCAACTCGATTACTGCTGCGTCGTCCTTGCACAGTCGCTTCACCAGGTCGAAGTTGTCCCATCGCTGGTTGCGGACGTTCGGGTACCGCTCGCTGACCGCGGCGTAGCACAGGAACTCCGGACCGCGCGTGGTGCGCTTGCCGGTGTCGCGGTCCACCTTCGTCAGGCAGTCCTTCGCGCCGGGACACGCCCAGCCGGCCGGCAGATTGAACTCGTACGTCGGCTGGCGGTAGTAGGTCGTGTTGCGGGAGAAACTAAGTCCCTGCGGTGTCTTTGGCATGGTGCGCCCTCTCGTGTCGGTGCTGTACTTGCGTTCCCCAAGGCTATCGGGCGTGGCCGCGATGCACCGGGGACGTGGTGTGCTCGACACGGCGGGTCGTTGCCACCGCCACCTGCACTACGATCCGCCGGCGCAGCGGGGTTGGCTGTGGAGTCTGTGCGAAGCACGCACTTGCGCCGCGCCATGTGGGTCGCTGGCGTCAGTGGCGTGTGCTACCGTAGTTGTGTACCTAGTTCACAAACGAAGCGAGTTCGCCCATGATCCCCGTAATCACACTGCGCCGGGTGCGCTCGGTGCTCGACCCGGAACACGTCGCCGCAGCGGCACACGCCCTCGTCACCGGCGCACCCATCGCAAGCACCCACGCGGGCTACACGCCCACGACCGGGTCCAGCATGCCGAGAATCTGGCTCAACAGACACGTTTTCAACGACGAGTGTGTCAAGTTCGTCCCTCGCAGCACCGAAGACCTCCGCGATTGCTGCGACTACGACCTACCCAAGTTCATCGACACCAAGTTCCCCGTCGAGTTCAACTACATCTCCATCGAGTACGGCACCGATCTGGTCCATGCCAGCGCCACGCTGCACCACGCCGGCGAGTGCGAGCCAGCGAGTCCGCTGTTCTTTGCCAACCACTGCGGGCCGCGGTTCATCGCCGCCACGACACGTACGCACACCAGCGACAGCGCACGCTCTCTGACACCAAGAGACGACACCGCGCTCGACAGACTCGTGTTCGACCCCGACTCCGAAGTTCGGTACAAAGCGGTCGATCCCGCCCGACTGCTCGACATCGCCACCGTGCGACGCAGCAGTTGGGGGCCAGCCCTCGACGACCCCATCTGGACGAAACCGATACCGCGGTCCGGAACCGACCTCGCCTTCGACTCCGAGCACCCAGACGGCGTGCATGGTGAATACCTGCTGCTGCGCAACGGCTCCAACATCGCACTGCGCTAAGCCAACAGCGCCGTATGCGTGCCGGGGCGGGGTTGGCTGTGGAGTCTGTGCGAAGCACGCACTTGCGCCGCCCCTGTGCCCTCCGCGCACAAAAACCGGGCACGCAGCCGTTGCCATGTGCCCGGTTTTCACGTCTGATTAGTACAGCGGGTACGCCACGATGTAGCCCATCACCGTCACGAACGCGCCCATAAGCAACGCCGCGGCGATTGCCGACCACTCCTGCTCGTACGCCACAGCACGGCCCGCACCGCGCGCTGCTGCGCGGTCGTGGCGACGGTGCACAGCCACCGCGAACACCGCGGCCAGCACCAGTGTGGTGTGCATGATGAACTGCAATGCGCCGTTCCATGCGAACGCGCTAATGATTGCGGGCACTACCGCGCAGGTCACGGCCAAAGCCAGGACGAACCAGTAGACCTCGCGGCGGCTGCTGTTGCGGGTGACGTAGTGTGCGCGCGCTGCGACGGCGGCGAGGGCGAGGCCGGTGAGCGACATGGTGGCGAAGATGGTAGCGGTGGACATGCTGTGCTCCTCTGATTGCACTGTTGTGAACTTACGCCACAAATGTAACACAGGTTCACAATGTGCACAAGCGACACGCCGACTACTGCACACCGCCGTACGCAACCCGCAGCAGGTACTCCAACGCGCAGTACCGGCCAGTCCCGAACTTCGCAGACGTCGTGGTGTCCACCAGGTGCTGCAACTCGCGCCGGTCCGACGGCGGCAGTGCCCTATCCCGCACCGCCACGCCAGCGTCCACCACTGTGTCCCACGCCGACGCACCGCCCACGGCCACACGCACACGATCCACAGCCACCTCGAACAACCGACCGCACAACACGGCCACCGTGTCCTCGCCGAACATCGTGACCGCAAGCGACGGGCCAAGGTCGTCAACCATGCACCAGCGCCACGCAATGTCGTCGCGCATTGTGGGACGAACAAACTCCACATCTGCCGGAATCAACGCCGACGACGGCGCCACCATCGGCAATCGGAACAGCCACGCCACGTCCTTCTCGTCCACCTGCGACACGTCGCCATACTCGTCAGCCACCATCAGCGACCCCAGCACCGGCACACGGCCAACCACCACCCGCAGCGAATCGAGATGGTCAGTGGCAACCCAGTCGCCGACACCGCGGCGCCACGTCGCCGGCGGCGGAACATCATGCAGCACCTCGCGCGCCACAGGGTCGTCGTCTCGCTGACGCAACGCCCAGCGTACGCCGCGGGCGAACTCCAACTCGTCGTACACGCTGGAACGAATGGACGCGCCGCGGGCGGCAGCGGCGGTGTCGAAGTACACCCCGGACGGCGCGTTCTGGCGCGCGGAAACCGGGTACAGGTCATGGGTGGGCATGGGTTTGAAACTAGCAGCGCACGCAACCGAATCACGGCGGCGCGCCGGCGATGTGACGGTACGTCCCCAAGTTCTCTATGTGGTAGTCTGCTACGCATGGAGCCACCGCTGAAACACCGCCACCCCTACACCGCTGCCATGCTGCAACTGATCTGCCAGGCAGCGGACGCGACCGCGATCTTCGACGACATCGCTGGCGTGCGCGAGTCCACCAGCCACGCGGTCATTGCCAGCCTGCTCGACTTCACGGGCCGGGATTCATTCAACGTGGCGCTCGATATTCCAACCGTGGTGCGCGCCTACGCCGAAGCAAACCCCACGGCTCCCGTGTGCGTCGTGCTGACCGGCGTGCGCGACCCGGACGGCACCGGGCTGTTCTACGCCATGCGCCACAAAGACGGCGCGCCCTCGATGTCGCGTCAGGTCGTGCTCGGCTCCGAGATTCAGCGCAAGCAGTTCGGCAACATCACCGTCGCCGGCAGTCACCACCAGGCAGTGCCCGGCTACGAGGCCGCGGCCAACGCGCTGACGGACGACTACTGCTCCGACAAGCACATCGTCTACACCATCGCCTCCTCCCCGCTGCGTACCTTCAACGCTCCCGACAAGTTCCCGCTTGTAGACCCCGCCCATTCCAGGTTCGTCCCGTGGAGCAGCGACGATTGGCGCGAGTACACCCCGTTCGGGCACGACTTCGCCGCTGACATGCTGGCGGGTTCCCCGACATGGCGAGTCGGGTGCGCAGACATTGAACCCGTGTCCACCGTTGAAAAAGGGTGGTGAGGCACGTCATGGGAAAACGAGTCACGCGCACATCACGTCTGTCCTACTACCGCACTCCGGTCACGTACGAGTCGCTTGTGCTGATTGCGTCCACACTGGCGCACGGGTCAGTCAAGGCCACAGCCTTGACTACGCCGATGGTGTCGCTGCTGAACCACCTCCATGACTCTGCGTCGCCGGGGCGCGTAACCGACGGAGCCGTGTTCAACCTGGCGAAGAAGCGCAGCGACCTGCCGTTTGTACTCGACGTGCTCACTGTGGAGCACAAAACCAGGTTCGTCTTCTACCTCAACCTGGTGCCGACGCACCGCGCCGACGGCGGTGGTTTTGGCGCCGGGCTGACGCCCTCGTGGGATATGCACACGCGCCGGATCGTCGCGGGGTCGGGCGTGTCGCTGGTGGACGTGGAGAAAACCCCGGTCCACTTCACCACGAACATGCCGAGCCGGTCGTTCGCTCCGCAGTACGCAGCGCCGCACGTGCTGGCTGCGGCGTCCATGCCGGTGCACACGAAGCGGTCACTGATTATCACCGGCGAACACGGCGAGCACACGACCGACACCGACGGGTTCGTCCCGGACGGGTTCACGCAGGTTCCGTGGTCGTCCGACGCGTGGTCCAAGCCGGTGGCGATTCCGGGATTCGACATCAACGACGACATCAACCCCGCCGTGGTGTCTAGCGTGTGCTCGCACATCACTGTTGTCGGCGACGACGAGCGCGTGGTGCGCGTTTCGGATTTCCGCTAGTTGCCGTCGTCGGTACCTCGTGTAGAATGTGAACCTGATTCACAATTCACTCGACCAGGAGCACAGCATGGCACGCCACACAAAGACCCGGACATTCACCGCCGAGGTCTACCGACTCATTGCGTCCGCACCAGCGGGTGCCGGCCGAGGCGAGACAAACGTGCTGGCGAGTGCCACCTTCGACTACGCCAACTCCGCTGCCGACGGACCGTTGAACACCACATTCAGACGTGACCCAACCAGCGCCGACAAGAACAACGTCGTCGTCATGGACACTCTCGTGCTGCGGGGCGACAGCGACAACATGGCCGACCCCGCGACGCTGGCAACCATCACCATCGACTCCGCGCCGTCGGGCACACGGCGTGGGTTTCCCGAATTGGTCATGCCGAAGGCGGCTCCGTCGCCCACCACGGTCGTCCGCCTAGTCACCTACACGCAGCCGCAAGCCACGCGCTTCATCAGGCGCACCGGCGCAATCGTGTACTCCGGCGGCACCGTGTCGTTCGACGCACTTGCCGAGCGCGCTGTGCACGTTGAGCAGGCTGTACCTGCCAGACTTGACGGATACCAGCAGATCGGCACCGACGACAGCCGCTGGTCCGACATGCTGTACACGCCTGGCACCGACTTGCACTTCGACAACGCGTGGGCGGGCTACGCAGGTATCGCCAGCGCGTGCCGACTCACGTTCGAGGTTTAAGGAAGGACGAACCACAATGACCGACGCGACACGAATCCGCGTGTTCATCGACGGTGCCGACGTGCCCGACGCGATGGACGCGGTACTCAACTCCGCCACCGACGGCGTGCCCGCGTACATCAGCGACGTGGTCGCCCGCGTCCGTGACGCGGCGTGCTCGTTCGACGGCGAATGGAACACCGCCACCCGCGTGCTGCCCGCGTCGCACACGCCGCTGCGCCAAGGCCAGGCCGCGGTGCTCGACGCATACATCGACGCTGCGAACCTCTCGGCGGGACTTGTCCTGCATACCTGGGCTGCGGGCGAGCGACCCATCGCGGTCACCGCGACCACCGAGCAGTACGGCTCGACCGCGCGCACGATCATCGCCAACATGGACCTTTCCGTTCCCAACGACGCCACTGCCGCCCTGTGGGGTCCGGTCGGCCAGTTCGTCCCAGGAACCGACATCAACACCTGTCTCTTATACACATCTCCGAGCCCACGAGACAAGAGGCAATCTCG
>ERZ1030898.1-NODE-1-length-199487-cov-25.530356_pt1 | contig 199487 bp, 190 predicted proteins | sample MGYA00517298_ERZ1030898 | MGnify/ENA primary metagenome ERZ1030898 (study PRJEB33718, sample SAMN03159684) | human skin metagenome | collected 2014-05-20 | study: EMG produced TPA metagenomics assembly of the PRJNA266117 data set (Human skin bacterial metagenome... | reverse complement strand
GTGAGATACTCCAGCAAATATTCAATCGTGGCGCATTAACCGCTTGATCCCGCCCATCAACCTTCCACTTTCCATTCTTCCGGCTCAGAGTATTGAGGGGTCTGGGACCGGGTCCGTAAACCCTTTATGTTTTTCGCGCACAGCGGTTTTTAGCGACGCACCCTATAGGTTTTCCGCAGAACCTATATGTGTTTCTGTGCACCCCCATATGTTGTCTGTTTCTAGCGGTATTTCGTTGTACTTTGCGCATCGAATAGTTATTTATCGACGACACTCCGTCGAGTTTAAGTTCAACGTGTAGCTAAGCCCCGGGGTTACCCACGCAGAACTCGTTGCCTTCCGGGTCCTGCATGACAGTCCACACCAATCCCGGCGCCTCGTGGGTAGTGAGTTCGGTAGCGCCTAGGTCTTTGAGGCGTTCGATAAGAGTTTCGCGCTCCGCCCCGCCAACGTCGATGTGCATGCGGTTTTTCCCAGGTGTCGGATCCTTAACGCGCTGAAACCCCAGCGCCGGGGTGGAATCAACCATCACGAAATCGCCGTAATCCGCGGCGATTTCGCAACCGGTTGCGGCGGACCAAAACTCGGCGAGCTTTGAGGGATCGTTGCAGTCGAAGGTGATCTGCCGGATCGTGAAGTTGGGATCGCTCATGAGCATCATTATGGTGGCTGGGCTTAAAATGCGCTGCCTGGTGTACGAGCGGAGTTAGAGCCTTCCGGTCTAATGGAGTGTTTTGTATCGCGAGGTTTTCTCCCGCGAGAAAGTAGGAACTCGATCTCGTAGCCATTTTCAGCTTCGGTGACCCAAGCATCAACCTGATCTTCACTGATGGGCTTCCCTTGTATTGTTTTCACGGTAGTCACCGTAATGCGGAAACGGTGTTGTTGCGTAGGGTGGGAGTGTATTTGCATTCGGGTGAGCTAAAGCTTAACGTTGTGCGTTATTGACGCTTCGCGTTATGGGGGGATAGGGTAAGGCTTGATCCAGTCGTTCGGGAACCGAGAGACCGAGCTGGTTTTTCTGCGTGAACCAGTTCCGAAACTGGATCCTCGGATCCATAAGTCGGCGAACAAGAAGCTCCACCAGCTCGACGCTGCTGTATCCCTTGACTCCCTTCGCGTACCGCCCGGGAATCGCCTAGAGGCTCTCAAGGGAGATAGGAAAGGGACGTTTAGTATCCGAGTGAATGACCAGTGGAGAATCACATTCCGCTGGAAGGGCGCAGGGCCCGAACACGTGACCATTGAGGACTACCACTAAGGAATGCCATGTCGAACAAGCTGTACCCGCCGATTCATCCTGGGGAGATTCTCTTAAAAGACTTCATTGAGGGATTCGGAATCACTCAGCACAAGCTTGCTGTGTCTATCGGGGTTCCGCCCCGTCGTATTAACGAGATTGTGCACGGCAAACGTGGAATCACGGCTGACACCGCCCTTAGACTCGGAAAATATTTTGGGGTGGAGCCGATATTCTGGATGAATCTGCAGAACCAGTATGAGATCGAGCTGGCGGAAGATAAGGCCCTCGCCGAGATCGAGCAGATTCAGCCGGTCCAGGCTGCCTCGGCGTAGGAAGTCAGCGACCCTACACGCGTCGCGCCATATCGGGGTAGTGGACGACAACCCCAACCCGAGTCTAGGGCGGGCGCTAAGGAATCTGGGGTCGCTTGCGCGTGGCTTTGAGCTCCGAGCGACGCTTCTTCGCCTCTCGACGGCGCCGCACCGAGCCCCTGGTCGGCCTTGTCTTCCGCCGCGGAGGTGGCGGCGGGGCGAGCGCCTCGCGCAATAGGGCGGCCAAACGGCTGCGTGCCTCGACGCGGTTGCGGATCTGCGATCGCTGGTTCGACGCGGCCACGGTGAGGACGGTGCCGTCCAGCCGGTGTTCGAGGTTGGTGAGGGCGCGGCGGCGTTGGGCGTCGGTAAGCGATGCGCACGCGGCGATATCGATTGAAAGCTGTACCTTGCTGTCGGTGGTGTTGACGCCCTGACCGCCCGGGCCTGACGCTTTCGCGAACCGCTCCGTCAGATCCGCGGCGGCGACAACGAGGCCGCCGGGGATCCCCGGGCCGGGCGCGATGGTCAGGTCGTTCATGCCGCCCACATTACGTCTGAGCTAAGAATCGCGATAAATCTCGCGGTGGTGGCCTATCGAAAGCGCCGCGATTGTGATCGTGCCTTCATCAATGAGGGCGAGGATCCGGTACGCGCCGACGCGATATCTCCACTCGCCGGAACGATTTGCGGAGAGCCCTTTCCCAAATGCGCGCGGGTTGGTGCAGCCGTCCAAATTCTCTTTGATCCAGGTGGCGATGAGCCGCGCGTCGAAGCGGTCCATCTTCTTCAGCTGCTTGCGTGCACGGGCCGTGAACTCGACTGTGTAGTGACCCGATGGTGCCATCATCCGGGTGCTACGTATCGAGATCGGCGAGAATGTCGTCCATGCTGTACCGCTCGCCGGTGTCGTGCGCGATGGCGTCTCGAAGCTCCTGCAGATCATGCGTATCTTCAATCTTTTCCAAGATCGCATTGCGGGCGAAATCGGAAAGAGTTACGCCCTCGAAGCGTGCGTACTTACGTACGAGCTCTGCGTCGTTGTCATCCATCCGAATCGTCATCGTAGCCATGGTTACCCCTTTGATCAGTGTGAATACACTGTATTCGGCAGGTGTTCGATGTGCAATGGGTGAGGCGGAGCCCGTCGCAAAGCACCTGCGCCTAGCGCCGCGGCAGCACGACCTCGGGGTACTTGCGCACATAGCCGACCGCGATGACGACGAGCGCCGCGAAGGCGCCAATCACGGTCTCCGCGGTGCGGGCGAGCAGCATCGGCCAGACGGGGGAGGGCTCGACTGTCTGCACCATCAGCAGGGCGGTCGGGGTGATGAAGCTGGCGGCGATGGTGTAGTTGCGGGTCACGTACATCTCGGTGAGGTACTGCAGAATCACAATCCACACAACGATCTGCCAGCCCTGCATCGGGTGGGACAGCAAAAAGCCTGCCACCGCGATGCCGGTGAGCGTGCCCAGGACGCGCTCGATGGCGCGGTAGTACTGCATCTTGAACCGGGAGTTCACCAGCGGCGCGACAGCGGCGACCATGGCCCAGTAGGAATGGGTCAGCGGGTCGAAAATAGTCACGGAGATCAGCCCCAGCACACCCGCGAGCAGAGGGGAGAAAAAGAAGCGGCTGGCTTCGACCCGCAGGCGCCGCCACGGCATCCGGCCCGCCTCTGGGGACCGGGAGGGACGCTCCGGTTCCTTCGCGTCGCCGCCGGGGCCTTCGCCGATGAGGTGGGAGATTTGGCCGAGCGCCAGGCACAGCAGCGCCGCGGTGCCGGCGATGGCGAAGGCGAGCACCGGATGGACCGGACTATTCAAGGACCCGACGGCAGCCACGGAGAAGATCACAAACACCGACCCGGTCGGCTTCATATCCGCGGCCAGCGCGATGGTCGCCCACACCGCCGACACCAGTGAGGTGACCAGCATCAACGCCCACGGGCTGAGATCCAGCCACGCCATGATGGCGCCCACGGTCACCGACGTTGTCAGGGCGATGCCCGCAAGGACGTGGTGCTTCAGCCGCACTTGGCGGGTCATGTGCCTGCCGTACACGCCGGTGAACGCGCCGAAGTTCGCGTAGATGGCCAGATCCATGCGGCCGAGCGCGAGCAGGGTGAACATGGGGATGGCAACCCCGAGCGCGGTGCGGAAGGCGGGGATGTGGTCGCGCCGGGCAGGACCCATCTCAAACAGCGGGCTGAAGTGTTGCAACCGGGAACCTCCCATACGCGATCCGTGCTCGATTGTGGTTTTCCGCGGGCAGAGTCTAGCGCGGGCGCGGTGCTGGGGCTGATCGACCCGTGCACATATCAACAGCCAGGCTTATGATGGCCCGGTTGTTGTAACCTCGAGAAGGAGTTTCGCCACAGTGCTACACGCGGGGGAGTACGCGTTCGCGTCTAGAAACCAACCCAACTACGCCTGGTGGAGGCCGCTCGCCGAAATCGTCGCGGTCGCCGTGCTTACCGTCGCGTTCGTCGCGGTGATTGGTGTTTCCCTTGAAGCCGCGGGAGTGGATACGTCGAGCGGCGCGGCGGACAAGTACTTCGGGTACGGCTCCGTGGTTGTGGAGATCCTGGCGGTGCTCCTCGCAGTCCGGTTCATCGGGCGCAGGCCGGTTGCGTCGGTGTTCACAGGGCGACCAGGGACGAAACCTTGGGTGCCGTTCGCCGCGTACGCGTTGGCGTTTGTGGTCATCGCCGCCGTCATGGGCGCGGTCGGCGTGATCGGTTACGGCGCGTCCTGGGACCAAGTTATCGGAGATATCCGGAGCGATTTTCCGTTAGAGCTCGTCGTCATTGTGCTCGCGGCGCTCGCGGAGGAGATGGCGTTTCGCGGCGTGTTCTTCCAGGCGTTTACGGCGTGGACCAGGCACCCGGCCGTGGGCGCGGTGCTCGCCGCGATCCCGTTCGTGGCGATGCACCCGCAGGCATACGGCTCACCGGTCGCCTTCGCCCATTATTTCCTTGACGCGCTGCTCTATGCGCTTTTGGTGTGGGCGTTCAACAGCATCTGGGTCGCGGTTGCGGTGCACGCGGCGTGGAACACCTTCGGCTCGATCCAAGCCCTGGGAATCCCGAACTCGGCTGCGAGCATGGTGGCGGCATTCGCGGCTGCTGCAGCGGCTTCCGCCGTGGTGATCGCAGTGCTAACCCGCGCCGCGTCGAGTCACGCACGGACTCCTGCTCAGCGTGGCGTCGTCCGCTAGCATCACATCTTGTGCTTGAGGTATTACACATATTCACCCGCCTTGGCCTGACGTCGTTTGGCGGGCCGACGGCGCACCTGGGGTACTTCCGCGACGAGTTCGTGGAGAAGCGAAAGTGGCTCACCGACGACGAGTACGCCGACCTCGTCGCCCTGTGCCAGTTCATGCCGGGCCCCGCGTCGAGCCAGGTCGGCATGGCAATCGGCCTGAAGCGCGCGGGATACGGTGGCATGCTCGCGGCGTTTGTGGGATTCACGCTGCCGAGCGTGGTCCTCATGGTCGCGTTCGCGCTCGGCGTGGCGCGCCTCGGCGACATCTCGGACGCAGGCTGGCTCGCGGGGCTCAAGGCGGCGGCGGTCGCGGTCGTCGCGCAGGCGGTCATGGGTATGGCGAAGAACATCGTCACGGACCGGTTGCGCGCGGCCGTCGCGCTCGCCGCCTTCCTCATCGTGCTGCTGGTCCCGCACCCGGCGGCCCAGGTCGGCGCGATCGTTGCGGGCATGCTCGTGGCCGCCTTCGCACTTTCGCCTATCGACGCCCCTCCGGCCCCCAGCCGCACCCCCGCCGCCAGCCGTACCGTCGGCGTGGGGGCGCTGGCGGTGTTCGCGGCCCTGCTGGCGCTGCTGCCGCTGGCAGGGTGCATGGGCACGAGCTGGGGCATCTTCGACAGCTTCTACCGCTCCGGCGCCCTGGTGTTCGGCGGCGGGCACGTGGTGCTGCCGCTGCTAGAGCAGGCCACGGTGCCCACCGGGATGGTGGACCACGACACCTTCCTCGCCGGCTACGGCGCCGCCCAGGCGATGCCGGGACCGCTGTTCACCTTCGCCTCCTTCCTGGGTGCCTCTGCTCAGGGCGTGCATTGGTTGTGGGGCGCGGCCCTGGCCACGGTGGCGATCTTTCTGCCGGCGGCGCTGCTGGTCGTCGGGATCATGCCGTTTTGGGACCGGCTGCGCACCAACCCACACGCCGCTAGTGCCCTGGCCGGCGCGAACGCGGCGGTGGTGGGCATCCTGGCCGCGGCGCTGTACACGCCGGTGTTCACCTCCGGCATCCATGGAACGGCCACGATGGCGGTGGCGGCCGCAGCGTTCGTGGCGCTGCGCAACTTCAAGGTCCCGGCGTGGGCGGTGGTCATCGGCGCGGCGCTGACCGGCTGGGCGGTGCTGTAATCGGCGGCAAGGGGCTGCCCGGTCCGACTAACGCCGCGCAGGTGGGGAATACTTGAGCCTTTTGACGAGTAGGAACCAGGCAGAAGTAACCCAAACCGTGATCCTCCCGCAGTCGCGGGACGCGCTGTTTATCACCCTCGGCTTCAAGGAGGGCGGCGAGCAGGCGGCGCTGGAGGTGCTTTCCAGCCTGTCCAGCCTGACTGGCGGCGTGGGTTTCCGTTACCCGGAGGCGCACCTGATCGCGGTGGCCGGCGTTGGCGCGAAGATGTGGGACCGCCTCTTCGCGCTGGAGAAGCCGGAGCACCTGCACGAGTTCGTGGAACTGACGGGCGCGAAGCACCACGCGCCGTCCACCCCGGGCGATGTGTTTTTCCACATCCGCTCCGACGAGTTCGACGTCGCCTTCGAGCTGGCGCGCCGCATCAACGCGATCGTTGAGGACCACATCGACCACTACGACGAGGTCCACGCGTTCCAGTACCAGGATTTCCGCGACCCGCTCGGTTTCGTCGACGGCACGGAAAGCCCCCGCGGCCAGGAGGGCGTCGAGGTGGCGATCATCCGCGACGGCATCTGGAAGGGCGGCAGCTACATCGTCGAGCAGAAGTACGTGCACAACCTGAAGGACTGGAACGCTCTGCCGGTGGAGGAGCAGGAGCGGGTCATCGGCCGCACGAAGCACTCCGACATCGAGCTGGATGAGAAGGCGCCAAACAGCCACGTGGCCGTCAACCAGGTTGAGGACGAGGACGGCAACGGCCTCGAGATCGTGCGCAACAAAGCAGGGCACCTTCTTCATGAGCTACACCCGCGACCCCCGAGTCACCGAAGTTATGCTGCGGCGGATGTTCATCGGCGAGCCGGAGGGCAACTACGACCGCATCCTGGACTTCTCCGAGGCACTGACCGGCTGCAACTTCTTCGCCCCGCCGCGCGTGTTCCTAGACCACTGCGCCGACTACGCGCACCCGCACCTGCGCGGTGAGGGCGGCCAGGAGCCGAACCAGCCGGCGATCAATCTGCCGCAGGGCAAGGCCGTCTTCCCGGACCGCGCGGACGTGCCCACCTCCCACAACGCCGAGGACGTCGAGGCGGCCAAGGCACGCTTCGAGGCCGCGCTACGCAGGGAGCATTAGCTTTACGACGAGCCCGCCCCCGGCCCGCGGCGCCAACCCGACCGAGCCGCCGTGGGCCGTTGCTATCGCCTTGACCAGGGCCAGACCCAGCCCGTGGCCGGAGCCCGAGGTGCGGTGGGCGCGGGCGAACGGTTCGGTCCAGGTGGCCACCTCCGCCGGGTCGAGCGGCTCACCGGCCGACTCCACGGTGATTTCGGCGAAGGCGCCGGCCTGCCGGAGCGTGATTGACCCGTCGGCGCCGTGGATGGCGGCGTTGCGCGCAAGGTTGTCCACCGCCTGGCGGATCAAGCTGGGGGAGGCATCGACGGTCAGCGGTGTTGCGTCCACGGGCATGCCGTGGGCGGCGCCGACCTCCCGGCACACGGCGGCCAGATTTACGGCCGCGCGGTCGCGGACCTGCACGTTAGCCAGCTGCAGCAGCGAGGACACGGTCGCGGCGTTGCGGGCGTTGACCTCGCGGATCTGGCCCAGTGCCGGGCGCAGGTCGGCGTCGTCGCCGGAAAGCGCCACGTCGGCGACGGTCTGGATGGTCGCGATTGGGGTCTTCAGCTCGTGGGAGGCGTTGGCGGCGAAGCGGCGCTGGCGCTCGACGGCGTCGGCGAGCTCGTCGAGCATCGCGTTGAGCGCTTCGGCCAGCTCGCCGACATCGTCGCGGGGGCCGTCGTAGTCGATGCGGGCGGAAAGGTCGCCGCGGGTGACGGTGCGGGCGTCGTCGGCGATCGAGCGCAACGGAGTGATGACGAGCCCCGCCACGAACCAGCCCACCACCCCCGCCAGCGCGGTGAGCAGCGCCAGCGCCCCGAGGGAGGCGAGGAGGATGCGGCGCAGGATCTCGTCGGTGACGGGCACGGCGCCGTCGATGACCACGCCGTCGTCGGCGCCCGGAAACGACGCCATCACCGGCACCGGGGTGAGCTTCAGATAGGCGTACACCAGCCCGATCAGCGCCAGGCCGACGCCGAGGACGGTGGCCACGAACATCACCGTGATCCGCGCCCGCAGGCTCAGCCTCATCGCTCGGCCTCCGCCACGTAGTACCCGGCGCCGGTGACGGTGTGCACGATGCGCGGCTCGCCCAGCTTCTTGCGCAGGTGCGACACCGTCACGCGCGGGGAGTTGGTGAACGGGTCGGCGTTTTCGTCCCACGCCTCGGCTAGCAGGTCCTCGGCGGAAATCACCCCGCCGTCGGCCTCCATGAGCACCTTGAGCACCGCGAACTCCTTCGGACTCAGGCTCACCGGCGCCTCGCCGCGGGTCACCTCGCGGCGGAAGGTGTCCAGGCGCACGTCCCCGCATCGGTACACTTCGCCGCGTTACGGCGCGTTGCGCTTGGCCAGTGCCTTCACCCGCGCCACCAGCTCGGGCAGCTCGAACGGTTTGGGCAAGTAGTCGTCGGCGCCGAGGTCGAAGCCCTCCAGCCGGTCGTCCAGGGTCCCGCTGGCCGTCAGCATGATCACCCGCGTGGCGGGCTGGGACTCCACGATCTGTCTGCACACCACGTCGCCGTGCACTCCGGGCAGGTCCCGGTCTAATACGACGACGTCGGGCGGCAGCTCGTCGATAAGCTTCAGCGCCTCGAACCCGTCGTAGCTGAGGCGAGTTTGCATCCCGGCGCGCGAAAGGCCGGTGGCGATGGCGTCGGCGAGGAAGGCCTCGTCGTCCACGATGAGCACCCGAATTGTCATGGTTGCGATCGTATGCGCCGCGGTGTTGCGGCGACATAAACATCCGGGTTAACGCGGGCGCAACACCGGGGTTTCTAGCTTGAACCCCATGCAGACCAGAATCGTTGGAATCGACGCGGCCCGGGCGGTGGCGCTTATCGCGATGATCGTCGCGCACCTCACGGTGCACGATGGCATCGCAGCGCAGCTGCTCTTCGGCTTCCCTGCAGGGCTCTTCGCGTTCCTCGCCGGGGTGTCCATGGGGCTGATGCGCGCGAAGCCGGCACAGTTCGTGATGCGCGGGGCGTGCCTCGTCGTGTTGCACTTCGCGCTGGTGCCGTTTTCCGGGACCATCGAGGTGGTCCTGGGCACGATCGGGGTCTGCATGATCATCCTCGCGTGGGCGCCGAGGTGGGATTCGTCGTGGCTTGTGTGGCTCGCCAGTGCTGGAGCTTTGGGATCGGCAGCGCTTGCGCCGTCGAGCTCGCCGTACCCGCCGCTGATGTGGGCGGTGCTCATGGTCGCCGGGATCCTGTTTGCGCGCCACATGCCGCTGCGGGGCGGGGCGGTCGTCGGTTGCGTGCTGTACGCGGCCGATGTTGCGCTGCGCTGGTGGGTGGCCTTGCCCCCGCTTCTCGACGCCACCGGCCACGCCGGCGGGCTCGTCGATGTGGTGGGGACCGCCGGGGCGTCGATAGGCATCTGCTCCCTGTGCTGCCTGGCGGGGCGCTGGCTGGGGTGGCTCGCGCCGCTGGGGCGGATGACGCTGACCCTGTACTGCCTGCACGTGCTGAGCGCGCAGTGGGTCGGGGTGTGGGCGAGCGTGATCGGCGCGGCCGTGATCGCGTACGGCTGGCTCGCCGTGTTCCGGCGCGGGCCGATGGAAAGTTTTGTTCGCCGCCTTACGGCGGTGGTTGGAAAGGAAAAGAATGAAAAAGTTGGCGTTTAGTGTTGCAGTTGGTCTCGCTGTGGCGGCGCAGCCGGCGTGGGCGATGGAATCCGAGCGGTTCGCCGGCGACGCGGCTGAGGCGCAGCCGGTGGTCTCGGTGCGCGTGGACGACTCCGACCCCGACGACGGCGTCTGCACCGGCACCGCCATCGACCCGCACTGGGTGATCACGGCCCGCCACTGCGTCGAGGCGGCCGCCAAGCCCGGCGGCTCGGTGCGCACCGGCCAGGGCGAAAACCAGAAGGTGTTCCAGGTGGACCGCCACGAGGTCGCGCCCCGCGGCGACATCGCGTTGCTGCACACCACCGAAGACATGGGGCTTTCCTCCTACGCTTCGGTTGCGGACACGGTGCCGTCCGGTGATGTGAATATCTACGGCTGGTCCTCCGACGGCTCCGGCGGCTCGACCACACTGCCCGCCGCGGAGGCGACGGTGCGCGGGGAATCGCCGCTCGCGCTTTTCGACGCTCCGACCGCCCTCGACGTAGCCCTGAACGACGGGGCGCGGATCCAGCCTGGCGACTCCGGCGGCGCCATCTTCTCTGAAGGCAAGGTCGCCGGCGTGATGTCGGCCGGGCTGTTCGAGGACCCGGAAAACCCGACCGAGGAGGAGATGAACTCCAACGCGGCGGTGGCGGTGGCGCCGGTGGCGGAGCAAGCCGAATGGATCCGAGGCGTGGTCGCGGGTTCGGCGGATGCTGGAGCTGCTTCAGGGGACGAATCCTCTGAGCCCGCCGCCTCCCTGCGCTACGTGGTGCTCGGCCTCGGCGCGCTCGCGCTGGTGGCGGCCGGCCTGTTCATGGCCACCCGCCGCAAGCACGAGGGCTAACGCTTAGCGATCGGCCCCAGCACCCCGTCCACCGCAAACGGGAACAGCAGGGCCACCAGGTTCGCGAGCCCGAAGGCGCCGGCGATGGCCACCGGGATGACCCAGCCGAGGTTGCCGGAGCTCGAGCCGTTGCCGACAGCGGGCTTGTTCGGCTCGGGCTTGTTCGGGGCGGGCTTGCTCGGCTCGGCCTGCCCCGCGGCGGGCGCGACCTCGACGGGCACGGTCACCTCGGTGCCGGCATCGGTGGTGATGCGCAGCTCCTGGGTGCCGGACAGGCCCGCAGGGACGGTCAGCTTCACGGTGGCGGTGCCGTACTCGTTGGCGGTCATGTCGCCGTTGTTGGGGGAGATGGAGGAGGAACCGGAGGCGTCGCCAAGCGATGCGGTGGCGGTGGTGGCGCGCTCGCCCTTGTCGAAGAGGAGGGAGCTGAGCTCGATGGTTGCCTCCTTGCCCGCGGTGAGCGGGGCGGGGAGGTGGACGCCCACGTTGGACTGGCTGGTGCGCTGCTGCTGGCCTCCGCTGAGCGCCTCGACCAGCGCGTTGAGGTCCACGTAGCCGAGGTTCGCGGGCTCGGAACCCTTAGTGAAGGCCTTGAAGTTGTCGCCGCCAGCGAGCAGGAAGGTCGAGCCGGCGACCACGTAGGTCTTCTCCGGGTCGATCGGGGCGCCGTCGACGGTGACGGAGGTGATCTTGGAACCGACCGGTGCAGCCGGGTCGTAGGTGTAGGAGACGTTGTCGGAGATGCCCAGCGGGAACATGGGGCGGTCCGGGTCGTCGCGCCACTGTTCCTCCAGCGCCTGCACCACGTCCGAGCCCTTCAGCTCGACGTAGGTGTTCTCGCCGCCGAACGGCTGGACGGAAAACGCCTGCTCGTAGGAGACGTCGCCGGCCTCGAGTTCGGCACGGACGCCGCCCGCATTCATCACGCCGATGTCGGCGGTGACCGACGAGTTCTTGGTCACGCCCTGGCGGGTCGCCTCCGCGATGTAGTTGTTGAGCTGGGACTCCTTGTCGCCCGCCCTGTACAGGTCCGCGTCTGTGTGCCCGATGACCTTCTTGCCCTCGGTGCCGGCCTTGTCCAGGGCGTCCTTGACTACGGCGTCGATTTCGGGCTGCGGGGTGTCGCAGGCGCGGATCGTGTCGGCGTCGAGAAGCTCGGCGTTTTTCACGGTCAACTTCTTCGAGGCGCGGTCGAAGCTCAGGTCCACGTTTGCCAGGTTGGTGCCGTTGGAGCCGGCCTGGATCAGAAGCGGCTTCTCGCCGGCGGGTTCGATGGACTGGTGGGAGTGGCCGAGGAACGCCACGTCGACGGCGTCGGAGAACTCGTCGGCCTTGATGCCGCCTTCGTGCACGAGCGCGATGACCACGTCGGCCTCGCCGCTACTCTTCAGCTTCTCTGCGAGCTCGTTCGTGGTCGCGACCGGGTCGTTCCAGGTGATGCCCTCGATGGATTTCGGGTTGACCAGGTTCGGCATGTCGTCGGTGATGGTGCCCACGAAGGCGACCTTCGCGCCGTCGAGGTCTTTGACCACGTAGTCCTTCGTGTTCTTCACGGTCTTGGCGTTGGCGGCGAGGTAGTCGAAGTCCGCGGCTTTGGTGACGCTGTCCGAGAACTCGTCGGCGCCCTCGTCGAGCTCGTGGTTGCCCAGTGCGGAGACCTGCAGGTTCATCAGGTTGAGGATGTCCAGGGTGGGGGCGTCGTTGAGCAGCTTGGATGCGAAGGGGGAGGCGCCGATGTTGTCGCCGGCGGAGGTGAAGACGTGGGTTTTGCCCTCGGCGGCCTTGTCCACGGCGCACTTGAGGTGGGCTGCGCCGGGCACGTACTTCGTTTCCTCCCAGTAGCCGTGGAAGTCGGTGACGTTGGAGACGGTGAACTCGGAGGTCTCAGCTGCGAGCGCTGCCGGGGTGAAGGGCGTGAAGGCGGCGGCGAGGGCGGCGGTGGTGGTCGCGGTGACCAGCTGGATGCGGAAGCGGGCGGACACGAGGGGCCTTTCTCTTGGTCGGGTTGTGTGAGAGCAACCTTAGAAAGGCCGTTTTGCGGTGAGGTTTCTTTCAGGTGAATTCTGGGTAGCGGGCAAGGAGGTCGTCGCCGACGACGGCGCCATCGTTCAAGGTTGCATTGCTTATCGACGCCCCCTCCGCCGTCATCCCCATAATGTGGCCCACCTCGTCCCCGTGGGCGATGAGGTGGTCGGCGATGATGCGGCGGTGGCAGCGCCACCACACCGCCTCGGAGCACATCACGGCGGTGGGGGTGTCGGCGGCGTGGTTGCGCAGTTCGGCGAGGGCGTCAGCGAATTCGTTCCCGAGGGCGTGGTCGGCGTAATTGTGGAAGCTGCGGTTGCGCCAGTTGCCGTTGACCTCGAAGGGAACGGTTCGCGAGACGTTGCGGCGGCCGGTGAGGCCCTCGCTGCGGCTGTAGGCGATGCCGTGGGTGGGCAGGTGCGCGGCGAGGCGGTCGTCGTTGAACCACGGGTACTTGCGGGACCCGGGGAGTTTGCGCACGTCAACGATGGACTTCACCCCGGCGGCGGAAAGCATCGCGGTAAAGTCGTCGAAGTCGAGGTTGGAGTGGCCCACGGTGTAAATGCGCATGCTGGCCACGCTACGCCCGTGGGCGTCACACCCGCATCGGTGTGAAGGTGTCTTTCAGTGGCGGATGGTCGGGCGGGTACAACGCGGGGTCGCGGCCAGTGTGTTTGGCGCACTCGCATCTGCCTTTAGCGGCATAAATCCTGCTCACCGCCGAATGTTTCGCCGGGACCGATTGGTTGAACCTTAAGGGGTCGCTCGGGCGCCTTCGGAACCCTGACCTGCCCGTATTCGGGTCGAAATCCATGTACCCCTTGTTAAAGGAGCCGTCTCTGTGGTCGTTGTTGCACCTGTGGTGCTCGCGACACAGCCCGGTGAGGTTTTCGATGTCGGTGTTTCCACCTTTGATCCAGGCGAGGATGTGGTGGGCCTCGCACTCGGACATTGCAGCGGTGCACCCGAGCCAGGAGCAGACCCCTTGCACCGCAAACATGGCGATGCGCTGGGCCACCGACGCCAGCCGGCTGGTGCGTCCCATCCACAGCGGCACGGAGCTGACCCCGTCGACCTGCAGCAGGAAGTCGGTTGTACCGTCCATGCCCAGGCGCACGAGGTCGAAGCAGTCCACTTCGATGCCGGTGTTGGTGTCGAAGAGCATCGCGGCGTCGCCGTCCGCGAGGTCGTCCAACGTCAGCGCAAGCACCACGGACGCGGCGCCGTCGTTCGACTTCTGGCACTTCTCCTCGTACTGCTCAAAGATGGCGAAGAACTGATCGAATCGGCGTTGCTCCGGTGTACGCGAATCTGTCTCGCCCTGCAGTTCCTCCGGCAGGTTCGAGTTCGGTGCCAGCCCCTTGTCCATCTGCGCCTTCATCAGCGCCGCGTGGCCGGCGGTGGCGTTGATGTGGATGTCGACCATGCCGTCTGCCTTGCGACGGCCAAAGGTGGCACTCCTCTTTTCAAACCCGGCGTTCGGGTTGGAGTGGGGCGCGTGCTTCCGGTTCGCCGCGTTCACCGCCTTGCGCACGAACAGGCGCAGATCCTCGGGGCTGCGGTGCAGTGCTTCCTCCATGGCCTCGGAGTGGATGCGGGTGCGCTCGCAGGACGCGGCCTTGAGTAGCTTGTCCAGCTCGCGGCGGATAATGTCCTGCTTTTCCGCGCTGACCTTCGACGAGTTCTCGCGCGCTTTCTTCTGGCGGGCGCGTTCCTCCTCGGCGGCAGCCTCCGCGGCGGCTTGAGCTTCGGCCTCGGCGTCCTCACCGGCCATGTCGAACAGGTCCTCCCCGTCTTCGGGCGGGGGAGGGGTGGGCTCCGGCGGTGCGCCGTACAGCAACCGGCCGCGCTCGAGACGATTGTAGGCCTCGCTCTTGGAAAGGTCCAGGCGCTGCTGCAGGTACGCGTTCGGGTAGTTGGCCCCGACGACGCGTCCGGCATCGTCCCGGTCGGCGATGAAGGCGAACGCTGCGTCGATAGATGCCTTCTTTTTGAATTGCTCCTCCAAGCGCTCCATGTCGTGTCTGACGTCTTCGAATGCGAGCGCGGAGGGGTCCTCGAACAGCGTGCTCAGCGTGCGCAGCGCTGAAGAAATCTCGTTGACGCACCGGGTGATCTCGCTGGTCATGGCCCCTCCTTCCTGCCGGGAGTGCGATTGTTTGAAAGTGATGAACTCACTCTAACAACACGTCCGACACGGCCATCCCGAAATAAGAACACCCGTTCGAAAGGGGGTTAATTTAGCACTTCAATATCGCTTGGAGAGAGGCCGAGCTGACTACCGAAGGGGAGACTTGCATCGGACGAATAGTTGAAATCGCCAGCAGACACTTTCAGCCACACCCGCTTCCCCACGTACTGGTCCCAGCCGTTGGTGTAGTCGATCGTGCCGTACTTGGTGTACTGCACGGATCCAAGGCGCGCGAACGGGCTCTCTTGGGCGACTTGCGAGCCTGCCTTGTTCGCCGTGACGCTCACGGGAGAATCGAAGACCAGCACGTAGTACACGTTGTCCGGGTCCTCATCATTCGGCGTGGGACGTCCCTGCCGCGCCTGCTCGGTCGACCACGCCTCCACGTTTCCGGTGAAAACCGCGTCGCCATTAGCAGCAACAACCGCTGGCCCGTCTTCCGCTGTAGCGGTGGAACCGCTCGCACTCTCGCCTGACGGTGGGAGCACCGTGAGGTTGCCGTCGTGAAGCGGCTGCGGGTTGCTCACCGGGATCCAGTCGATGAGTTGGTGGTCCGGGAGGTGCCCTTCGCTAGGGAAGCTCTCCTTTGTACCACCGCTTAGCGACGTGCCGTTCAACGCGAACAGCTCAGAAACGGATTCCTTGCCCAGCGATGAACCGCTGATCTGGTACACGCCCCTGCCATCCGCGGATGCCCACACCGCAAGCCGGCCACCACCGTTGCCGGGAGCGCCCATGACCAGCACGTCCTTCGACGCGCGCGCCTTGCCGTCGTCGCCGATGGTGAACACGATTACCGGTGTGGTGTCGCTGCCGCCGACCGCGAGCAATAGCTCCGGCGTGCCACCGCCGGTGGCCTCCACAAGCGCGTACTCGTAGGTGCCGTCGGGGGTGTACTGCGCCGCGGCGCTCACGGGGTAGTCGCCGGGGTGGGAGAGGACCCATTCGTACTCGGTGCGCCAATCGGCGGCGTTCTCAGCCTCGCCCTCAGCCTTAGTCTCGCCCGCATCAGGCTCCGCCACCGCTGACCCCGAATCCGGGTCCACCCACTGCGTGGACGTCACCACCACGGTCTCGGGCTCGCCACCTCCGGCGCAACCCGAAACCACCCCAACAGAACCAGCTGCAACAAGCGCGAACGCACGACGAAAACGCATGCACCCACTCTAACCGGCGCGCACAGGAAATTCGCGGCTATTTCCCGAGCTCTTTGCGGCGCTCGGCCGCGAGCTTCAGTCGCTCGGCGCGATCGGTGCGTTCCTTTTCTAACAGTTCCTCGAGGACCTCGTCTTCCTCGTCGGAGATGTCGAAGACGGTGTACCAGGCGACCGCGAGAATGCCCACCACCGGCCACACCACCCAGGCGTAATCCAGGTCGAGCCCGATCTGCAGCACGAAAAATACCGCCAGGCCGCCGATCAACGTGGTGTAGATCGCGGTGTCCAACTTCCGCTTCGCGGCGAGCTTTTCCTCCAGCTCAACCTGAGACGGCTCGCGCTTCTCTAATGTGGCGGGCTCGGCCGGGAGGTCGTCGAAAAGCAACGAAAGCTCCCCGCGCGTGCGCGCAACCGCGGCTTGACCTGTGCGTTCTTCGAACTCTCCCACATCCAGGTAACCGTCTGCGAACAGCGTGCCCAGCCGGTCCAGCGCGTCGGATCGCTCGGCGTCGCCCACGCGGATTTCGTCCATTATCGCTCCCAACTTGCGCTTGCCCCTGCGGCAAGCTGTTCAATCGCAGCCATGACAGATGGTATCGAGTACACGATCGGCGAGGCCGCGGAGGCCCTCGGGGTTTCCACCAAGGCGCTGCGCCACTGGGAGGCGCTCGGCCTCATCGCACCCGCGCGCACGTGGGCCGACCACCGCGTCTACAGCGAGGCCGACCTCGAGCGCGGCGCGGCCATCGCCCTCTACCGCGGCGTTGGCGTGCCGCTTGCGCAGATCGCACAGCTTCTCGACGCTTCCGGTGCCACCCTCACCCGCGCCCTCAAGCACCACCAAGAAGCACTCGCTTCTCGACGGCGCACGCTCGACGCCCAACTCACATCTGTCCAGCACCTCATTGATAACGCAACGAAAGGATCCATCGACATGGACGCAATGAAGAAGTATCTCGGCGAGGATATGGCCGCCTACCAGGAAGAAGCCGAACAGCGCTGGGGCGATACCCCGGAGTGGGCGCAGTCCCAGGAAAAGCTCGCTCAAATGGGCGAAGGCGACTTCAAGCGCCTCCAGGAGGAACAGGATGCGCTCGCCGCGGACCTGATCGCCGCACGCGATTCCGGCGTGGAACCCGGCTCCGAGGAAGCCGGAGCCCTGGTGGAGCGCCACCGCGCAAGCATCGCCCAGTGGTACGAGGCGACCCCGGCTCGCCAACTCATCCTCGCGCGCATGTACGTCGGCGACGCGCGCTTCCACGAAGCCTACGACGGCGCGCAGGACTACCTGCTCGAGCTGGTCACCGCCCACGCCGCGGCTGAGGGCGTGGACATGGACAACCCGCAGTGGGGCTAACCACGCCCCACTTGCCTACACGGGGCAGACCACAGGCACACCGGCGTCGTCTAGGACGCGGGCGCGGAAGCCGTACACGTCTTCGAGCAGGTCGGGGGTGAGCACCGCAGGGGGTGTGTCTTGGCCGACGAGGCGCCCGGCCTTGAGTACGAGCAGCTCGTCGCAGTAGCGGGCGGCGAGGTTCAGGTCGTGGATGGCCACCAGCGCAACCCGGTCGGTCCCGCGGACCTCGTCGCAGATGAGCTGCAGTAGTTCGACTTGGTGGCGCAGGTCGAGGGCGGACGTGGGTTCGTCGAGAAGCATGACGCTCGGCTCGCGCACCAGCATCTGCGCGACAGCGACGAGCTGGCGCTGACCACCCGACATGTCCGAGACCAGCCGGTCGGACAGGTGGGTAATGCCCAGCCGGTCCATGACGTCGGCGGTGCGCTCCAGCGGGTCCCACCCGTCGACGCCGCGGCGGCGGGCGGAGACCATGACCGATTCGAACGCGGTAAGCGTGGCGCTGCTCAACAGGTCCTGCGGCACGTAGCCGATCGCCTCCACACGGTCCCTGCCGGTGAGCTCCGCGCCACCCTTACTGATGGTCACCGACCCCGCCGTCGGCTTCTTGATCCCGGCGATGGCTTTGACCAGCGTCGACTTGCCGGCGGCATTGGGGCCGATCAGGCCGACGACCGTCCCGCCCTCGAGCGGGCCGAACGACAACGAGTGCACGATCGTGGACCGTCCGTAGGAAACGGAGAGGTTCTGCGCGCTAACGGTCATGGTCTACGCCCCCTTCCGGCGGGCACGGGTGAAGATGAGGAACACGAAAAACGGCACGCCGACCAGCGAGGTGATGATGCCGATCGGGATGGCCAGGCCGGGGATGATAGACAGCGACACGGCATAGGCCAAGCTCAGCAGCATCGCGCCCGCGGCGGCCGCGGCGGGGAGGAAAAACTTCTGGTCCTCGCCCACGAGCATGCGCGCCACGTGGGGCCCGACGAGCCCGATGAACCCGATGATGCCGGTGAACGCCACAGACGCGGCCGCCAAAAACGATGCGACGAGCAGGGTGGCAAGGCGCAGGCGTTTGACGTCGATGCCGAGGGCGGCGGCGCGGTCGTCGCCAAGCCGCAGCGCGGTCAGGCGCCACGCGTTGGCCACGCAGAACGGGATCGCCGCAGCGAGTACGACCGCGAGGATGATGTTCGCTGTCCAGTTTGCGCGCTGCATCGACCCCATAGTCCAGAAGACGATCTGCTGCAGCGCCTCAACGTTGGCGCCGTACTGCAACAGCGACAGCAAAGCCTGGAAGAAGAAGGACAGCGCGATGCCGAGCAGGATCATCGACTCGGCCGTGGCACCGCGCCACACGGAAGCGCCCGCCACAATCGCCACGGCGATCAGCGCCGCCAGCGCAGCGGTGGCGGCAAGGTTGAACTGCGGGTTGGCCACCAGCGACCAGCCCATCACGATGGACAGCGCGGCGCCGAACGCGGCTGCAGCCGAGATACCGAGGGTGAACGGCTCCGCCAGCGGGTTGTCCAAAATCGTCTGCATCTGGCCGCCCGCAAGCCCCAGCGCGGCACCGCACAGCACCGCCATCACCGCGGCCGGCAGGCGCAGCGTGCGAATCACCACCAGGGTCTGCTCGTCCACCCGCTCCGGGTGGAACACCGCGTTAAACACGTCGGCCGCGGCGATGTCGATCGGGCCGACCACAACGGCGAACAGGAAGCTCACCACTACCGCCACCAGCAGGATGGCAATGGCGAAGGACTTCCTCCGCCCGCGCTTGAGGTAGCTGTCAATCGCGGTCTGGCGGGCGTCCTCGGCCACGTCAGGTTTCGCGGGCACGTGCGTGGTCATGCCCTAGATCGCCTCCGGGTGTGCGGGGTCGGCGAAGAACACGCCGCTGTACTCGAACGGCAGCCATTCCTTGTGGAAGTCCTTGAAGTCCTGCGCGGGGTCCAGGTCCGCGAACTCCTCCGGGTGCAGCCACTTCGCAAACGCTTCGAGGGCGAACACGTTGAAGGGGTTGTCGTAGAACTGGTGGTAGATGGCGAAGTAGTTGCCTTCCTTTGGTGCGTCGAGAAGCTCCATGCCCGGTTGCTGCAGCGGGCCCTCGCACGTTTCGAGCACGAGGTCGGGGTTGGACTGGTAGCCCAGCTCGACGTGGCGGAAGGTGTCTGCCTTGTTTGGGTCGCGCGCCCACTCGCCTCCGGTGACGATGAGCTTGTCGGGATTGAGCTCGACCAGCTTCTCCGGGGTGAGGGTCTTCGTCTCCGGGCCGAGCACCTCGGGGCCCAAGTTGTGCCCGCCAGCGGCGGTGATCAGCGTGCCCAGGTGCACATCCCCAGCGACGGCGCAGCAATCGCTGAACCCGGCGGCCGTCCACAGCAGCACGTCCGGCTTTTCGGCGATCTTCGCCGCCCGGTCGGTGATCTCCTTGACCTTGGCCTGGTAGAACTCGTTGTACTTCTGCGCACGCTCGCTCTGGCCGAGCAGGTCGCCCAGCAGCTGCATGGACACCGTGGTGTTTTCCAGCGGCTTTTGACGGAAATCAATGAACGCGTAGGTGATGCCGGCCGCGTCCAAATCGGAGATGAAGCCGCTTTCTTCCACGGACTTCTTCTGATCCAGCGTCATGATCACCACGTCCGGCTTCTGCGCCAGCAGGTTCTCCACGGTGACGTCGCCCTTTTGGATCATGCCGATCTCCGGCATGTCCTTCGCTTCTGGCTGCATCTCGAAGAGTTTCTCGCGGAACGCCCCGGCCGCCTTTTCCAAGTCCTGGCCGTAGGCGACAACATTGTCCAGCGGATTGTCCTGCAGCAGGGCAGTGGCGTACGCCGCGCGGCCTTCCGCCAGCACGATGCGCTCCGGCAGCTCGTCGAACTGGAGCGTGCGGCCGGCGGCATCGGTGACGGTGACCGCGCCCTCAGCGGATCGGGTCTGAGTTGTGGCAGCGGCGCCGCTCGCCCCTGTGCTGACTGCGGTGCTGACCTCAGTGCTGGCTTCGTTGCTGGCGGTGGGGGTTGTTTCGGCGCCCGAGCAGGCGACCAGTCCGCAGACGGTGGCAAGTGAGACGGCGAGGGTGCCGATCCGGTGTGAACGTTTCACCACGTTTCCCTTCGTTAATTGACGTTAGCCTAAGCTAAGTTGTAGGAACTGTAGTGACACTAAGGTAAGCCTAAGATTATTGTCAACTGTTGCAGGGGGAAGCTGGGGCGCGGACTTAAGCGCTCTTGCCCTTCTTCCCAGACCCAGACTTCCCGCCGCCGGAGGACCGCTTGTCCAGCGACGCCTTCAGCGCGGCCATGAGGTCCACCACGTTGTCGTCGTCACCCGAGCCATCCGAGTCCGAGCCATCAGAACCATCTGCGCCGAACGTCGCCTCGGTGTCCAGGGTCTCGCCCTGCTCGAATTTCGCGTCGATGAGTTTGCGCAGCTCGGCCTGGTAATCGTCCTCGAATTCTTCGGGCGTGAAGTCGGAGGCGTAGGACTCCACGAGCTGCTTGGACAGCTTCAGCTCCTTCTCGCCGATCTTCGCGCGGGATTTCGTGCCCTTGAATTCATCGTCGAAGTCGAGCTCGCGCACCTCATCAGCCCACATCAGGCCCTGCAGCACGATCACCTTGTTCACCACCCGCAGCACGCCCAGCCTGGTCTTTTGCCGCAGGGCGAAGCGCACCACGGCGATCAGCTCCGAATCCAGCAGGGTCTGCCGCAGCAGCAGATACGACTTCGGCGTTTTGCCTTCGGGCGCCAGGTAGTAGGACTTCTCCAGCATCAGCGGATCGATCTGGACGGCGGGGACGAACTGCACGACCTCGATTTCGTCGTTGTCGGCCTCGGGCAGCGAGTCGAAGTCTTCGTCGGTGAGCACGACGGTGTCGCCGTCTTCCTCAAACGCCTTGTCAATGTGCTTGTATTCCACCTTTTCGCCGCAGACCTCGCAGCGCCGCTCGTAGCGGATCCGCCCGCCGTCTTTGTCGTGGACTTGGTGGAACGACAAGTCGTGGTCCTCGGTCGCTCCGTACGCCTTGACGGGGACGTTGACGAGGCCAAATGTGACGGAACCGGTCCATACTGCGCGCATGCGCCTCACTCTACGCACGCCTCTACAGTGGGGCCATGGCGAACGACCAGAGGGTCCGCGTCGGCGGCCGCGAACTCACCGTGAGCAACCTGGACAAGGTGCTCTACCCGGCCACCGGCACGACAAAGGCCGATGTCATGCGCTACTACCAGGCGGTCGCCGACGTGCTCGTCCCGCAGGTCAGGTGGCGTCCGGTGACCAGGAAGAGGTGGCCCGAAGGCGTCGATAAGCAAAGCTTCTTCCGCAAGGACCTCGAGGATTCCGCGCCCGCGTGGGTGCCCACCGGCACCATCCAGCACACCACGAGCGTCAACGCGTACCCGCTTATCGACGGCTCCGCCACCCTCGCGTGGCTTTCCCAAGTCGCGGCACTCGAACTGCACACCCCGCAGTGGCGCTTCGGCACGGACGGGAAGCCACAGAACCCCGACCGGCTGGTGCTGGACCTGGACCCGGGCCCCGGCGTCGAATTACACGACACTGCCGAGGTGGCGCTGATGTGCCGCGAGATCCTCGAAGACATGGGGTTGACCTGCGTGCCGGTGACCTCCGGGTCGAAGGGCATCCACCTCTACGCGGGCCTGGACGGCACGAGCGACGCCATTGCTGTGACCAACGTGGCCAAAACCCTCGCGCAGCACCTGCAGCGCGCGCACCCGGACCGCATCACCGCCGTCATGGCGAAGGCGGAGCGCAAGGGGCGCGTGTTCATTGACTGGAGCCAGAACAACGGGAAGAAAACCACCATCAGCCCGTACTCGCTGCGCGGCCGGGAGCGCCCCACCGTGGCGGCGCCGCGCACCTGGGATGAGATCGCGGACCCTCACCTCGCGCAGCTGGAGCTCGACGAGGTCGTCGCGCGGGTGGAGGACGGGCTCGACCCCATCGCCGACCTTGGAGCAGTGGGGGAGGACCGGCTGGCCACCTACCGCTCCATGCGCGACAAGGACAAAACCGGCGAGCCGGTGCCGGACGCCGCGCCCCAACCGCGCGACGGCGAGCCGATCTTCGTCATCGGCGAGCACGATGCTTCCCACCTGCACTGGGATTTCCGCCTGGAGCACGACGGGGTGCTCGTCTCCTGGGCGGTGCCGAAGGGCCCGCCGCTAGAAACGGATGTCAACCGCCTCGCCGTGCAGACCGAGGACCACCCGATCGAGTACGCCCAGTTCGAGGGCACCATCCCGAAGGGACAGTACGGCGCGGGCACGGTGAAGATCTGGGACATCGGCACCTGCGAGATTGAAAAGTGGCGCGACAACGAAGTCATCGCCATCCTCCACGGCCGCGACGGCGGCGGCTTGGGCGGCATCCCGCGCCGCTTCGCGCTGATCCGCACCGACGAGAAGAATTGGCTGCTCAAGCTCACCCGGAGCCAGCCCAGCGCCGCACCCGCCACAACGCCGCTCGCCCCGATGCTGCCCACCGCGGCCACCCGCGGCGACATCACCCTCGAGCAGAAAGACGGCGCCGAGTTCGCCTACGAGATGAAGTGGGACGGCTACCGCATGCTCGCCGACGTCGGCGACACGGTCCGCCTGCGCAGCCGCGGCGGCAAGGACTACACGCACCTGTTCCCGCACACGGACGAGCTCGCACAATTGCTTGTCGACGGCGGCCGCGTCGACGGCGAACTCGTCGCCCTCGACGCCGACGGCAGGCCGGATTTCTCCGCCCTGCACCGCGCCGACACACACGGCTCCGACGTGAACCTGCGCTACATGGTCTTTGACCTGCTGCGCCTGGGAGCTCGCGACCTCACCGATAAGCCCTGGCGCACCCGCCGCGAGCTGCTGGAGCAGCTCACCGAGACCGAGCATGTGGTCATCCCGCCCGCCTACACCGGCTCCTTCGACACAGCGTGGCACGCCGCCGAGGAGTTGGGCCTGGAGGGCGTGGTGGCCAAGCGCACCGACGCCGCCTACGTGCCGGGGGAGCGGTCGCGGGCGTGGCTGAAGGTCAAACGCGCCCTGCACCAGGAGGTGGTGGTCGTGGGCGTGCGCACCGGCAAGCGCGGGATCGCATCCCTGTTGGTTGCGGTGCCTGACGAGGCGGGCGAGCTGCGCTACGCGGGCCGTGTGGGCACCGGGTTTTCCAACGCCCAGCTCGCAGAGATCGGCCGTACGCTGCGCCGCGTGGAGCGCAAAACCCCGCCCATCGACATCCCCGCCTCCGACGCGAAAGACGCCTGGTGGGTGACCCCGAAGTTCGTCGCCGAGGTGCAGCTCGCGGGCGCCACCGCGGACAGGAAAGTGCGCCAGGCATCATGGAGGGGTTGGCGCGAGGATAAGGACCCCAGTCAGGTCCGCTGGGAAGTGTGAGGAGGAGAAGGTGTCGCCCGAGAACATTCTGCTGCGCCTGCCCGAGGCTGAGGAGCAGGCCGTGCGCGCGATCTACACCGAGCTCGCCGACCGCGGCTTTCCCCAGCAACACCAGCGCCCGCACATCTCCGTCACCTTCGCGCCCGCCATGCGCCGCCGCGCCATCGCCGCGGCGAGCGACCTTTTGCCGCCCGCATTGCCCGCAGCTTTACGACGTTCCGGCCTCGCCATCTTCGGCACCAAGTCCAAACAGACCGTGGCCTGGCTGCTCGAGGCGCCGGAGGATCTCGAGCGCGCGGCCCGTGCCGTCAGCGCCGCCAACCCGGAGGGCCGCGGCGAGCGCTGGATCCCGCACCTGACCATGGGGCTGCGCCTTCCCAAACGCATCGTGCCGGACTACATCGCCGCGCTGCAGGAGGTCACCTCCCCGCACTTCAAGGAGCTCACCGCGCAGCGGGCAGTGTTCTACCAGCCGAGTTTGGGCACTGAATTCGAGTTCTAGTCGTGGACGGGCGCAGCGCCGTCGATAGGCAATTGTGTGCCTGAAAGTGGTGCGTCGGATGCGGCGACGACGACGTTGCCGTAGCCGCGGCCCGCATAGGTGACCGCGGTGTGGGCGAAGACCCGCTGCAGCCCGGCGAGGGTTGCGCGGGCGCGCGGGAGGCCCGCCACATCGCCGACGTTGACCACGAACAACCCGCCCGGCGCGAGCGCGCGGTGCGCCGCCCGGTAGAACTCCACCGTGGTCAGCGGGCGGGGAGTGTCGGGGCCGGCGAAGACGTCGCGCACGATCACGTCTACCGAGCCCGGCGCGAGCGCGTGGGTGAACGCGCGGGCTTCCGCCACCGCGATCTCCACTGGCGGGTTGAACGCCTCGCGCACTAGGCGCGCCAGCCCGCGGTCCAGCTCGACGGCGATGTTGCGGCTGTCCCACCGGTGCTGCACGTAGCTCGGCAGGGCGCAGCCGGCCGCGCCCAGGTGCACTGCGACAAACGGCTCCGGCAGGTCCGCGGCCCCGATGAAGTCCGCGATCCACTCCATGTAGTCGTAGCCCAGCACCTCTGGCGCGCCGGGCACGACGTACGACGACGGCACCTGGTTGACCTCCAACACGTACGCGCCGTCCCGTTCCGGGTCCGCAACGATGGCGGCCGTGCCGGTGTCGATGGGGTACGTGCCCTCGATGCGCTTCTTCTGCGTGCGCGGTTTCCGCCTCCGGTTGGACATGGGAGTATGCATACCTGTTGTGTGGTCGGTATCGCACCTGTTTCGAGCGCCCGGGGGTAGGCGGGGTTGGTACGATCACAGCATGGTTTATCTGTCACGGGACTACATCGGGGAACTGGAGACAACCCAGGAACCCATTGCTGCCCCTGACCTGACGTCCCTGCCGAGCGACCCCAACGAGCTGTTTGCAAAATGGTTCGTGGAGGCCGTGGACGCGGGGGTGCGCGACGTCAGCGCGACGTCAGTTGCGACAGTGGACGACAACGGGCGCCCAGACTCCCGCATCATGGACCTGCTCCACCTGGATGCAGACGGCTTCCACTTCGGCACCGGCAAGAACACGGCCAAGGTCCAACAGCTGGAGAACACCTGGTCAGCGGCGCTCACCTTCTGGTGGCAGCCGCTGCGGCGCTCCGTGCGCGTGAAAGGCACCGCTCACCGCAAGGTGGACGGAGAGCGGTTCAACCTGTGGTGCGTGTCGCCGGAACACTTCGAATTCTTCTACTTGTGGGAAGACCGGCTCAAAACCGACAGGGTGATCTATCAGCGCGACGAGGGCGGCTACTGGGAGCGCATCCGCATCGCGGACAACTAATCGTTCCTAATCGTTCCAGGACTTTGTCCGCGCGAAGAAACACGCTGCGACCGCGCCTGCCGCAATGACGGCGCACGGCAGCCAGATCGAGTTGCCCATCGCCAGCGCGAACGGTTCGTGCAGCGGCTCCGGGAGGGGGCCCGTGGCCTGGTCGGAGGTGGCGATACTGCCGGCGCCGGTTCCGTCGCCAAGCTTTGCGGCGAGCTGCAACGACATCATCGCCGCGATCGCCGCCGAGCCGATCACCGCGCCGATCTGGCGGGTGGTGTTGTACACGCTCGAACCGGCTCCGGCCAGGCGCGGGTCCAGGTTGCGGGTGGCGATCATGGACAGCGGGCCCCACATCAGGGAGTTGGACACGCCGTAGACCACGGCGACCGCGTACATCCAGCGCGGGTCAACTGACGGAGTGGTGATCAGCGCGGAGACCCCCATGGACACTGCCGCTAGAGTTAGCCCGGTGATGGCGAACGGCTTCGGGTCGTGCGTGTTGGTCAGCTTGCCAATCCACGGCGACAGCAGGCCGGAGACCACACCCGACGGCAGCACCAGCAGCGCCGCATGGGTGGGGGTGAAGCCCTGCACCGTCTGCACGTAGATCATCCACGGGATGATGTAGGTGGAGATGGCGAATCCCACCGTGGAGATGGTGGCGCCGGCGAGGGAGAAATTGCGGTCGTTGAACAGCGCCAGCGGCACCAGCGCGCTGCCGCCCTGGCGGGACTGCCAGCGAAAGAACAGCACCATCGTCGCCGTGCCCGCGGAAAGCAGCGCCCACACGCGCCAGTCCCAGTTGAAGTTCTCCGCCTCCTGGATGCCAAAGACCAGGCAGAACATGCTCACGGTGCTTAGGCCCACGCCCACCCAGTCGAAGTGCCGGTTCGTCTTTTCCAGGCGCGGCACGTAGATCCAGGCCAACACCAGGCCGAGTACACCGACGGGGACGTTGACGAAGAAGATCCAGGGCCAACCGGAGGCGTCGACAAGCACACCGCCCAACAGCGGACCCGTGACGGTGGCAAGGCCCGCCGTGGCGCCCCACACACCCATCGCGCCGCCGCGCTCCTTCGGCGAGAACGTGCGGATCATCACCGACATCGTCTGCGGCGTGACCATCGCCCCGCCCAAGCCCTGGAACGCGCGGGCCGCGATCAGCGCGGCCGACGACGACGCCAACCCGCACGCCAGCGACGACGCGGTGAACAGCGCTAGGCCGATCAGGTAGATGGTGCGGGGGCCGAAGCGGTCGCCGAGGCGGCCGGTGATCAGCAGCGGCACCGCGTACGCCAATAGGTACGCGGAGTTTACCCAGATGACCTCGTTGTACGAGGCGCCGAGGCCCTCCGAGATTGCGGGGATAGCCACCGAAACGATGGTGGAATCCACCAGGATCATGAAAAATCCCAGCATCATGCTCCAAAGAGCCGGCCACGGAGAACGAGTTGAGGTTTCCTGCACCGGGGAGATGATACTGGGCTTTGCTGGGTGTGAACGGAAGGCCTAGATCGGCAGCATCTGCTGGATCGGCTCCGGCAGCATGTCCCGGTACATCGGCAGCGTCGCTGCACCGATGACGCCGATGCCGGCGAGCACACCGAGGATGATGCCGACGGTGCGAAGCGTGCTCAGCGCGTTGCTGTCCTCCGATGACATGAACAGATCCGGCTTGTCGTTGACCAAGTTGTCCTCGGCCTCCATGTCCGGGGTCGCCCCAGAGCCCTGCTTGACGGCCGTGACCTCCGGCTCCTCGCGCACCTCGTCCGCGTCGATGCCGTAGACCTCGTCCAGCCCCTTCACGTTGAACTGCGTGGCGGTGTAGCGGCTGTTGTCGTGGGTGTTCCATTGGGAAACCACAATGTCCATGTCGTCCAAGTGCGAGCCCGGCACGATGTAGCCGCCGTACGGCTGCGACCAGTTCAACGGAGTCTGGTTGTTGTCCCAGGAACCGTTTTGGGCGATCTTGGCTACGCGCACGTCGTCCCAGTTGCGTTCCAACGTCTCGGAGATGCGCACCTCGACGTCGTGCGTGGCCTCGTTGAACATGACCAGGACCCAGTGGCCGTCGATGTAGCGCAGGCACATCTCTCCGGCCTTCACGTTGTCCTGCAGGATTGGTTCGGCGTAGTTGGACCAATCGTCAATCTCGGAGCTGTAGCCCTTCCAGTTGCCCGGATTGTCAATGTCTTCCGGCTTGAAGCGCCACAGGAATACGGACGAATCGCGGCCGAACTTGGTGCTGGTGGCGTAGATGTAGCCGTCCGGTCCTTTGTCCCAGCTGAGCAGCTGCGTCATACCGCCCATGTGGTTGCCCGGCGTGGAACTGACCTCTTTCCAGGTTGTGCCGCCGTCCTCGGATTTCCACACGTTGGAAGTGACCACGCTGCCGAAGGGGGCGTGGAAGCTGCCGTGCATGTATAGCGTTCCGTCGACGTTGATCACGTCGGAGGGGATCAACGTGCTCTTGTTGACGCGGTGGTACGAGATCATGTCGCTGACCTCGGAGGTGTTGTCGATGGGGCGGAGGATCTTGATAAAACCGTCCTCGTCCATGGTGGCCACCACGCCGACTGGGCTCATCCACCCTTGGCCAAAGTTGCCGCGGAAGGAGTCGCCGAAGATCATGGCGAACTCGCCGTTGCCCATCGGCGCCATCGCGCCCAGGTCGCCGGTGCGGAATCCGGTGTGGGCGGAGTATTTGCCCAGCACGTCGTCCATGATCTGGATGGTGGTGCCGTTGGGCAGTCGCAACGGCTTTGACGCGGTTTTCTTCGGCGGTTCCACGGGCACCCAGGGCTTCTTTTCGCGCTTCTTTTTCGCTGGGGTGCCGGAGGAAGAAGACAGGCTCGATTCAGCGTGGGCCTGCGGCGCGATCGGCACGGTCACCGTGGTCAATGCAAGGGCGCTAGCCACACCAGCGCTGAGAAGGATTTTCGGGGTTGTCTGGGTGCGCATGAGGCTCGCCTTTTCTACAGATGTTTGTAAGACATTTCAGAACCAGAGAGCACTCTAGCACCAGAAACGCACTGGAGTTGGCGTTTGAAAAAGCCCGGAAACGACTCGTTCGTTTCCGGGCTTTCACCTGCGCAGCTGCGCCGATCGTCGGTTCTAGACCGCGTCGGTTTCCTGCGGGTCGTTATCCGCGTCCGCCTTGGTCTCGTGGCGGGTGCCGGGGGCGTGCTCCGGCGGGGCGTAGATGGAGTACAGCTTCGCCGGGGCGTCGGATTCGTTGACGAAGTTGTGCCACTTGCCGGCCGGCACGAATGCGGCCCAGTCGGCCTTGATCACTTCGTCGATTTCCAGGTCGTCCTCGGACGGGCCGATCTGGGCGCGCAGCTCGCCTTCTTCGAGGCGGAGGAACTGGTCGTGGTCGTCGTGGATCTCGGCGCCGATTTCGCCGCCGACCGGGATGGTCATCACGGTCAGCTGCAGGTTTGTTCCGGTCCACAGCGTGTCGCGGAACGCCTCGTTGTCCAGCGTCGCCTTCTCAATGTCCACCACATGCGGGTTCGGGCCCTTGTCAGCCATCGTGACTCCTCGGTTGTTGGAAGTAGTCCACGGCCCAGCCTAGGAGCATTTGCTTATCGACGGTGGCGTCCGCCCCGCCGCCGCTTCCTATTTTTCCTCCTGAGCTGGACCTTCTCCACCTCCGTGAGGTAGCCGTCCCGGGTGTTTTGCGCCGCCACGGCGGTCGGCTCCGGCCGCTTCGGCGCCTCGGCTTCGGCGGGCTCGTCCACGCGGCCGAACATTTCCGTCGGCGCGGCAATCTCCTCGGGGCGGGCACCGCCGCCGAGCGAGACGTAGCGGGCGGTGTGCTTCGGCTTGACCTCGTCGGCCGGGTCGGTGGCGAAGTCGCGCTCCACGGTGACGGCCCAGCCGCCGCCGGGAAACTCGATCAGCTGCCACGGTTCCGGGCGCCGCTGCGGCGCGGCACTTAAGGCGGGGATCTGCTCGGTGCCCTCGTCCGGGGCGGCGGCGTCGAGGGCAGCCATGCCGTCCAGGACCACCGCGCGCGCCCACAGCCCGCCATTTGAGAAGCCCGCCAGCCACTCGAGCACGGCCTCGCCGTCGGGCCCGGCGACGGCGCCGAGGACCCGGCCGTCGAGGGTGGCCAGCGGCGTGCCGTCGATAGGCAAAAGCCCCACGAACCACTGGCCGGGGGAGCGAGCCTCGAGCTCGGCGGCGGAGAACTCGCCGACGGAGGTGTCGATGACCAGCATGTCTCCCGGCAGCAGTACCGCGGCTTCCTCGGGCGCGTTGTTGCGCGGCACCGCGAGCTGCGGCTGCGGCAGGACCACGTGGACCTCGAAACGCCCAGTGTCCTTGTTCAGGTTGACCGCGGCCACCGTGGCGGGCTGCAAAAACGACGAATGGACGCGCTCCACCTCGTCGAAGTGCGCGCGCCAATCAGGCGCGACCTCGCCCAGCACCGGGCCAGGCAGCTCGCCGCCGCTGCGACGGCGCACGCGCCACGACCGGTTCAGCGGGTTCGCCTCCAACACCACATCGACGTACGTGGTGCCCTTGCGGCCCGCGAAGTCGGAGAAGAGGGCGGCCTGCGAGACGTGGTCCACCGGAACTTCCACGCCGGCACCCCACGTGGACGGGGCGAGAGAGTACTGCTTGGCTGCCATGGAGGAAATTGTAGGCAGGCGCTAGCGCAGCTTCTTCACCAGCTGCACCACGCCCAACACAATGAAACCGACAACCAGGCCGGCCACCAGCGAAACGCCGGTGTCCACCAGCCAGCCCAGCGCGCCGCCGCCGACGGCCTCCTGGCCCATCGCAATGACGTCGTGCGGCCAGTGCCAGCCGAAGACCTCGTCGAAGCCGCGGATGAGCAGGTGGCCGCCCACCCACAGCATCGCCACGGTGCCGATCACACCGATGGCATTGAGCACGTACGGCATGCCCTTGACCAGCGCGCGGCCGGTGTTTTCGGCGTTGCCGCGCTTGATCATGCCGTGGGCGATGTCGTCGATCTTGACCAGCAGCGCCACAGCGCCGTAGACCGCGATGGTGATGAAGATGGCCACCGCGATCAGCACCGCGGCCTCCATCCACACCGGCTGGTCCTTGACCTCGTCCAGGGAGATGAACATGATCTCCGTGGACAGAATCAGGTCCGTGCGGATCGCGCTTTTGACCAGAGCGTCTTCGTCCTGGTCGGACTTGTTGGCGGCCTTCTCTGCTTCCTCGTCGTCGTTGGAAGACAGCTTGTGCGCGATCTTCTCCGCGCCCTCGAACGCGAGGTAGGTGCCGCCGAGCATGAGGATCGGGGTCAGCGCCCACGGCGCGAACGCGTTGAGCAGCAGCGCGACCGGCAGGATGAAGACCAACTTGTTGCGCAGCGAGCCTTTGGTGATGCGCCAGATCATCGGCAGCTCGCGCGCCGGCGTCACGCCTTCGATGTACTGCGGGGTCACCGCGGCGTCGTCGATGACAACGCCGGCGGCCTTCGAGGACGTCTTTGCGGTCATGCCGGCGACATCGTCGATACTTGCGGCGGCTTGGCGGGCGATCAGGGCGACGTCGTCGAGCAAGGCGAGTAGGCCACCGGCCATGTGGGGTTCTCCTTAGGGAGTCGGGGGCATAGGCCAGACCAGCATACGGGGCGGTTGCCCCATGAGGTAGCATCATCGGGCGAAACTGCTCTACACACGGGTGCTGCCGCAGGAACGACGCGGTGGCTGAGATACCGAAACTCTTCGGTGAACCGTTGCACCTGATCCGGGTAATGCCGGCGATAGGAAGGAAGATACGCACATGACCGTGCCCGCAAACTCTGCTGCACCGAAGAACAACTCCTGGCGTGTCGTGGACATCGTCACCGCAGCCGTCTTGGGCGTGGCCTGCGGCTTGCTGTTCTGGGTGTGGAACAGCATCGGCTACGCCGGCTTCAAGGCGCTGGACACCCTCACCCCGGGCCTGGGTGGCCTGGCCGTTGGCATCTGGCTCATCGGCGGTGTGCTGGGCGGCCTGATCATCCGCAAGCCGGGCGCCGCACTGTTCGTCGAGGTCGTCGCCGCCTCTGTCTCCGCGGTGCTGGGCAGCCAGTGGGGCCCGGAGACGCTGTACTCCGGCCTCGCGCAGGGCCTAGGCGCGGAGCTGATCTTCCTCATCTTCGCCTACCGCCGCTTCAACCTGTCCGTGGCGGCGCTGTCCGGCATCGGCGCGGGCATCGGCGCGTTCATCCTGGAGCTGTTCCTCACGCCGAACCTCGCGATGAGCCTGCAGTTCAACCTCATCTACCTGGCCTGCCTGATCATCTCCGGCGCGGTCCTCGCCGGCGTGCTGGCCTACTACCTGGTCAAGGCGCTGGCGCAGACCGGCGCGCTGGACCGCTTCGGCGCCGGCCGCGAGCGCTTCAACACCGCCGCGTAAATGTCGCTGGCCATCCAGGCGCGGGGGCTTTCCTATCAGCACGCGACGCGCCCGCAGCCCGCGTTTTCCAACGTCGACCTCGACGTCGCGCACGGGGAGCGGGTGCTCATCACCGGCGATTCGGGCTCGGGGAAGTCGACGCTGCTTGCGGTGATCGCCAAGCTCATCGACGACTCCGAGGACGGCAGCCGCACCGGCACCCTCAACGTGGACGGAACCGTCGGCATGGTGCTGCAGGACCCCGAGGCACAGACGATCCTGTCGCGGGTGGGCGACGACGTCGCCTTCGGTGCCGAGAACCTCGGCGTGCCCCGCGAGGAAATCTGGCCGCGGGTGGAGCGCGCCCTCGACGCCGTGGGCCTCGACATCGCCCTGGACCACCGCACCGCGCACCTGTCCGGCGGGCAGAAGCAGCGCCTGGCGCTGGCGGGCGTGATCGCGATGGGCGCGGACATCCTCATCCTGGACGAGCCCACCGCCAACCTGGACCCGCGCGGGCGCGACGAGGTCATCGCCGCGGTGGACCGCGTCTGCCGGCTCACCGGCGCCACCTTGATCGTGGTGGAGCACCGCCCGAAGCACTGGGCGGACGTGGTGGAGACGTACTACAGCCTGGACCAGTCCGGGCTGTCCCGCATCAGCGTCGACGAGCTGCCAGGCGCGCCCGAGCTGCCGCCAGCGAGAAAGGTGCCGGCGGGGGTGCCTTCAGCCGTCGCAACGCAGGAAGTGCTCACACGCTTCGGGCCGCCGCGCACGATGCGTGCGCCGGAGGGGTACTCCACCGTGATCACCGGCGAGAACGGCTCCGGCAAGACCACGCTGGTGCAGGTGCTGGCGGGGCTGACCCCGCCGGAGGAAGGCCAGGTGGAGTACTCGGAGACCATCCGGCAGGGGCTGACCGCGCCGTCGATCAAGTGGTCGTCGAAGGATCTGGCCAGCCGTATCGGCTACGTGTTCCAAGAACCGGAGCACCAGTTCGTCACCGCCACCGTGCGCGAGGAGATGGCGCTGTCCGGCGCGCCGCAGGAGCGCATCGACGACTTGCTGCACCGCCTGCGCCTGGAGCACCTCGTGGACGCCAACCCGTTCACCCTCTCCGGCGGCGAGAAACGCCGCCTGTCGGTGGCCACCGCGCTGGTCAACGCCCCGCAGCTTTTGATCTTGGACGAGCCCACGTTCGGTCAGGACGACCGCACCTTCGTCGAGCTCGTCGGGCTGATCCGCGAGCTGACCGAGCGGGGCGTGACCGTCATGTCCATCACCCACGACGAGGCGTTCATCGCCTCGCTGGGTGACCACGTGATAAATGTCATCGCCGGAGGCGACCGATGAACCTGCTGCGCGACATCAACCCCGTCACCCGCATCCTCGGCCTGGTGCTTCTGACCACGCCGCTGATGTTCACCATCGACTGGGTCTCCGCCACCTTCGTCCTCGCGTTCACGCTGTGCATGGTGCCTGTGTGCGGGCTGGGCTACGTCCGCTTTTTCAAGCGCGCGCTGCCGATTCTGCTCATCGCGCCGCTGGCGGGCATCCCGATGGCGCTCTACGGCCAGGCGGGCGGGGAGACCTACCTGGAGTGGGGGCTAGTGCACGTCACCGAGCTGTCCGTGTCGCTGGCGTGGGCGGTGATCCTGCGCGTGCTCGCCATCGCGCTGCCGGTGGTACTGCTGTCCGCGGACGTGGACCCCACCGACCTTGGCGACGGGCTCGCCCAAGTGCTGCACCTGCCGGAACGCTTCGTCATCGGCACCGTCGCGGCACTTCGCATGCTCACTCTGCTCCGCGACGACCTCGACGCCATGCGCCGCTCCCGCCGCGCCCGCGGCATTGCCGACCAGGGCAAGATCAAATACTGGTTCTCCCTGTCCTTCGGCCTGCTTGTGATGTCGCTGCGCCGCGCCGGCAAGCTCGCCACCGCCATGGAAGCCCGCGGCTTCGGCGGGCCGAACAAGCGATCCTGGGCGCGCGAATCCACACTGCACTCCCGCGATTGGGCGGTCATGGCCGTCTGCCTCGCCGTCGCGCTCGCCGCGCTGGCGCTCGCGTGGGCGACCGGCTACCTGCGCCCGGTGTGGGCGGTGCGATGACGTACACATTGCTTATCGACGGCCTCTCGGGCTCCGGCAAAACCACCCTCGCCAACCACATCGGCTCCGTGCTGGGCGTCCAGGTGGTGCACCTGGACGATTTCTACCCCGGCTGGGGCGGGCTTGCCGAGGGCGCCCGCATGGTCGCCGACGACGTCCTCGACCCGGTGGCCCCCGGTTTCTGGCGCTGGGACTGGGAGCACAATCGGCGGGCGGAATGGGTGCCTTTGGTGCCCGGCGCGGATCTCGTGGTGGAGGGGGTGGGGGCGGTCACGGAGGCGTCGATAAGCAAGGCGAAAGCGCGCGGGGACGTCGACACGCTGCGGGTTGTCGCGGCAGAAGAGAAGCGAAAAGCCCGGGCCCTGCAGCGGGACCCGGGCTACGCGCCCTGGTGGGACATGTGGGCCGAGCAGGAAAAGCTCCTGCCCGCACTCCCCGTGGACGTGGAGGTTAGGAGGGTGTGACCTCCTCGGGTGTGTACACCGTGCGCACACGCGCGCGCTCCGCGTCCGGATCCGGGATCGGGATCGCCGACAGCAGCGCCTTGGTGTAGGGGTGCTGCGGGTTGTCGAAGACGTCGTCCGTCTCGCCGAACTCCACGAAGTCGCCCTTGTACATCACCGCCACGCGGTCCGACAGGTGGCGCACCACCGACAGGTCGTGGGCCACGAACAAGTAGGACAGGCCGAGCTTGCGCTTCAGCGAATCCAGCAGGTTGATCACGCCCGCCTGGATGGACACATCCAGGGCGGAGACCGGCTCATCCAGCACGATCACCGACGGGTTCGTCGCAAGGGCGCGGGCGAGGCCGATACGCTGGCGCTGGCCGCCGGAGAAGTGGCCGGGGAAGCGGTCCAGCTGCTTCGCGTCCAAACCCACCGTGCGCATGAGCTCGGAGATGCGGGCGTCCTTGTCACCCTCGTAGCCGAGCGCGTCCAGCGGTTCCTGGATGATCTCTTTGACCGTCATGCGCGGGTTGAGCGAGCTCATCGGGTCCTGGAAGACCATCTGGATGTTCTTGCGGGCCTCGCGGCGCTGCGCGGTGTTCATCTTCGCCGCGTCCTGGCCGCAGATGACAATGCGCGAATCCGGCTCCGGCTCGAGGTTCATAATCTCCAGCAGCGTTGTGGTCTTGCCGGAGCCCGACTCGCCCACAATGGCCATGCACTCGCCGGCGCGCACGTCGAAGGAGATGTTCTTGACCGCGTGGACCGTGCCGATGCGGCGCTTGACCAGCGCGCCCTTGGTCAGCGGGAACTCGCGGTGCAGGTTCTCCACCTCGAGGGTGATCTCGCGGTCCTCACGCGGGATGCCCGCGTACTTGTTCTCTGGCAGTTTCGGGGCGGGGAAGAGCGGCTTGCCGCCGATCTTGCCCTCCACGATCTCCTCGCGGCGGATGCAGGCGACCAGGTGCTCGTCGTCTTCGCCCTTGTCCGGGATCAGCGCCGGCTCCTTGGCCAGGCACTCGTCGACTGCGATGGGGCAGCGGGGGGCGAACTGGCAGCGGTCCGCGACGTCGATAAGCATTGGCGGGTTGCCGTCGATGTACGTCAGCGGCTCGGTGGACGGCTGGTCCACGCGCGGGCTGGAGCCCAGAAGGCCCACGGAGTACGGCATCTTCGGGTTGCCAAACAGCTCGTGCACCTCGGCGCGCTCCACCGGGCGGCCGCCGTACATCACCAGCACGTCGTCCGCGGTGCCGGCGACGACACCCATGTCGTGGGTGATCATGATGCAGGCGGCGCCGGTTTCGCGCTGGGCCTTCTTGATCACTTCGAGGATCTGCGCCTGGATGGTCACGTCCAGCGCGGTGGTTGGCTCGTCGGCGATGAGCACCGTCGGGTTGTTCGCGATCGCGATCGCGATGACGACGCGCTGGCGCATGCCGCCGGAGAACTCGTGCGGGAAGGAGCGCAGGCGCTTCTTCGGCTCCGGGATGCCCACCAGGTCGAGCAGTTCTGCGGCGCGGTCCATCGCCTTGGACTTGGAGATGCTGTTGTGCGCCTGGATCGCCTCCACCAGCTGGGTGCCGATGTCGTAGACCGGGGTCAGCGCGGACAGCGGGTCCTGGAAGATCATGCCGATGCCGTTGCCGCGGATCTTGGACATCGCGCTATCGGACTTGCCCAGCAGCTCGTCGCCGGCGAACTTCACGGAGCCGGTGACGTTCGCGTACTCGGGGAGCAGCCCCATCACCGCGAGCGAGGTGACGGACTTGCCGGAGCCGGACTCGCCCACAATGCCGAGGGTGCGGCCGGGGTAGAGGTCGAAGTCCACGCCGCGCACCGCCCGGACCACGCCCGCCTCCGAGGGGAAGGAGACGTGGAGGTCGCGCACGGACAGCACCGGGTCGCCGGTAGGTGCCGGGGCCGCGCCGCCGAAGCCTGCGCCGCCGGGGTTGTGGATGCTGGTTGTCATGCTGCGGAACCTCCGGAGTTCGAGTTCGGGTCGAGCGCGTCACGCAGACCATCTGCGATGAACGCCATGGACACGGTGAGCAGGGTCAGGATCAGCGCCGGGAAGTAGAACTGCCACGGGGCGGTGATCAGCGTGGACGTGCCCGTCTGCAAAAGCGTGCCCAGGGACACGTCGGGAAGCTTCACGCCCAGGCCGAGGAAGGACAGCGCGGTCTCGGACATGATGGTGGAGACGATGCCCAGCATCAGCTGGATGATCAGCAGCGAGGCGACGTTCGGGATGACGTGGCGCATGATCGTCTTCGGGCGGGAGACACCCATGAACTTCGCGGCGCGCACGTAGTCGTTTTCGCGGATGGACAGCGACAGCGACCAGATCACACGCGCCGAGTACATCCAGCCGAACGCGATGAGCACGACGGTGAGCACCTTCCAATCGCCGCCGGAGCCGGAGACCAGCAGGGCGATGATGAGGAAGGTCGGCACAGCCAGCAGGAAGTGGATGACGGCCAGGATGACCTTTTCCACGCTGCCGCCGTAGAGCGCCGCGCCCGCGCCGATGAGTGCGGAGATGATCGTGGTGGCAATGGACGCCGGCACCGCAATCGTCAGCGAGCGGCCCAGGCCGTGGACCACTTGGGCGAACAGGTCGTTGCCGGAATCCGTCGTGCCGAACCAGTGCTCTGACGACGGCGGCACGGACAGGTTCAAGAAGTCCGGGTCCTGGTAGTTCCACGGGGTGAGGAACTTGCCGAAGACAGCGAGCATGACAAGCAGGAAGAAAATGATCAGCCCGAGGACCGCAGCTTTGTTGCGCATGAACCGGCGGAAGTAGATCTTGGACTTCCGCGTTGCGCGCATCGTCCGCTGGTCGTCGATGCTGTTGCCCTGCTTCGGGGTGGGTGGGGGAGTGTCGCGCTCCTCACTCATCACGCCGTCGGCCTGGCGGCCGGTCTCGGAGATGGCGGTGAGGTCGTTCAGCGGCATGTTCGCGTGCATGCCCAGGCTGGTGGAGCTGTGCGCGCGGGGGTCTTTCAGTTTGCGGGATACGCCGCGGGAGGTGTTCGGTGCCATTTCGGTGCTCCTTAGCTCACGCGCACGCGCGGGTCGAGGGCGACGACGATGAGGTCCGCCAGGATGGCGGAGACAGCCGTCATCGCGGCGCCGAACGCGGCCACGACGACGACCCCGTGGACGTCGTTACGCGCAATGGTTTGGATGAAGTACTGGCCCATGCCCTGCCAGGCGAAGATGCGCTCCGTCATCACTGCGCCGGTGAAGATGCCGGGCACGGAGAACGCCACAGAGGTGGCCACCGGGATCAGCGAGGTGCGCAATGCGTGACGACGCACCGCCTTCGCCTTGGTCAGCCCCTTCGCGCGGGCGGTGCGCACGTAGTCCGCGTTCAGGTTGTCCAGCAGCAGCGTGCGCTGCATGAAGTGGTAGCCGGCGTACGAGATGATCAACAGCGACAGGGTCGGCAGCACCAAGTGCTGGGCGTAGTCCACCATCTTCGCGCCGAAACCTTGGACACCCGGGCTGGAGGCGCCGGTGACGTAGAAGACGCGCTTGCCGGTCCACTCGTTGACCTTCAGGCCGAACCACACCACGGCAATCGACGCCACGACCACGTGGATGTTCATGGTGATGATCGAGATGCCCTGCCACACGCGGTCGGCGCGCTTGTACTGGCGCGACGCGGTGTATACGCCGAGCGCCACGCCGATGAGGATGGACAAAAGGGTGGCGAACAGCGTCAGCTGGGCGGAGACCCAGATGCGGTAGGAGACCTGCTCGTTCACCGAGTCGCCGAGCGGGGACTTGCCCCAGTCCCAGCGCGTGAGAATGCCGGTGAGCCAGGTCCACCAGCGCTCAAGCAGCGGGGTGTTCGGGCTCAAATTCAACGGCTCGAGCAGGGCGTCGATCTGGTCTTCGGGCAAAGGTGGGCGGCGGCCGAAATAGTTGGCTCGCGGGTCGAGGAAAAAGCTAGCGAGGAAGTAGGTCAGGTTGGTGGCCAAGAAAACGATCAGGCCCCAACTCAGCGTCTTCCTGAGCAGGTATCGAAACATGTGCGCTCTCAGTTCCGGTGTCAGCGGGTGTGCAGGAGGTCATTCGGCGATGCAAGTGCGGAAGCCCGCCCAGTGCTCACGCTGGGCGGGCTCACCCTCATTGCGGGTGTTTCACCAGGTAGCAGGCGGGGTTACTTTGCCCAGCCCACGTTCTCGATCGGCAGGACTGCAAAGGACGCAGCGCCGTAGTTGGCCAGGCCCTTCTTTACGGCCACGATCTCGGGGCCGTTGGCGTACGGCATGATGCCGAACTGCTTCAGGGCTTCCTTCTCCAGCTCGTTGGCGCGCTTGATCTGCTCGTCCGCGTCCGGGATCTGCTGCAGCTCTTCGATCTGCTTGTCCATCTCGGGCGTGCCGGTGCCGGACTTGTTCAGCTCGGAGTCGGAGGCGTAGATCTGGCCGAAGTACGCCACACCGAACGGGTCGGAGGAGCTGAAGCCGGACATGAACAGGTCGAAGTCGCGCTCAGCGGTGACCTTGGAGAAGTCGGAGCTCGGGCGTTCCTCCACCTGGACGTCGATGCCGATGTTGCGCAGCATCGCCTGCAGGGCGGAGGTGGTGGCCTGCACCATCGGGGAGTCGCCGAGGGTGACGTAGCGGATGGACAGCGGGTTCGCCTCGTCGTAGCCGGCCTCCTTCAGCAGCTCCTTGGCCTTCTCCGGGTCGTACTGGACGACTTCGCCGAAGTTGTCCTCGTAGCCGTCCTGGGTCTGGAAGAGGTTGAACGAACCCGGCTGGTCCTCGGTGTAGCCGAGGCCCTGGAAACGGATGGCGGCGAGCTGCTCGCGGTCCACGCCGCGCATGATCGCCTCGCGCACCTTGATGTCCTCCAGGCCCGGCGCAGTGGAGTTGATGGTCATGAGGAAGGTGGACGGACGCAGTGCGGTGCGGATCTCCACCGCATCGCCCATCTCCTTCGCGGTGGCCAGGCGGTCGCGGGTGCCCACGCCGGTGGCGTCGAGCTCACCTGCGCGGAAGGCGTTCAGGGATGCCTGGTCTTCCATCTGGCGGTAGGTGATCTTGTCCAGCTTCGGCTTTTCGCCCCACCAGTTCTCGTTGGGCACAAAGGTTGCGGTGCCGCCTTCGAAGTCGACGTTTTCCACCTTGAACGGGCCTGCGCCCCACTCGGGGTGGACCTGCTTGAGGTAGGCGTTCATGAAGGTGTCGGCGTCCTTGACCTGCGGCGGGACCAGGGAGTCGAAGAGGCCTTCCCACCACGGGTACGCCTGCTTGAAGGTGACCACTGCCTGCTTGTCGTCTGCGCCGCGCTCGACGGACTCGATCAGCTCGTAGCCGTCGGTGGAGTTGACCTGCACCTCCGGGTTGGAGCCGTTGTTGAACTTCCAGGTGTTCTCGTAGGCGGTCCAGTCGATCGGGGTGCCGTCGTTGTAGTTGGCCTCCGGGTTGATGGTGTAGGTGACCACGGTCTTGCCGTCGACGGTCTCATCCTTGACGTCGGTGAGGTAGGCCGGGTTCGGGTGGTAGGTGCCGTCGCCGTCGAAAAGCGAAAGCTGCGGGTTGTACTTCGTCCACAGCGAGCGGGTGTAGAGGTTCATGTTCGCGTGGAACAGGTTCTGCTGCTCGGCGATCTCGGTGATCGCGAGCGTGAGCTCGCCGCCGTCCTGGATCTGGTCGCGCTCGAGCGGGTTGTAGTCGCCCGCTGCGTTGACCTCGAGCTGATCGCCGTTGTCACCGGATTTTTCGGCCTTGGTGTTTGCGGTGTCCTGGCCGCCACCTGCGGCCGTGCCCTCGGAGTTTCCGTCCGAGGAGCAGGAGGCGAGGACGAGGGAGATGGAGGAGAGGCCGGCGAGAGCCGCGACGCGGAGGCGTTTGCTCATGGTCAGTTCCTTTCGTAAGTCGTCCGTGCGCAGATTGCTTTGCGACGGTTGCCCAAGGCGGGCAATGGTGCCGGTGGAATTTCCGGCGGCCCCTGCACACGGTTCGCACAACACCCTTCGGTAAACACGACGTGAATCAGGTTGAACACAACCTACCGCACGTGTCGCCTAGTTCACATTGTTTTAGGAAAGTATTTTGCGTTTTATGCCCAGTGGGTTTCCAGCTAATCCGAATGGTCTGGCAAAAAGGAACTTCAGGATGCTGATCGGGTGCTGGCAAAGAAAGCTGCTGAACTATAGAAAATGTGAATGATATTCATGGCACGCAAAAACCCCATCCACCAAAGCGGTGGATGGGGTGAACGCGAGGTGAACTACCCGACCGGAGTCAGCTCCACGTCCTCGGCCCACGTCAGCTCGATGCCCTGGGCGCGCAGCCACTCCATGGCGTCGTCGCCGTGGCGGGTGATGCCTTCGACGGCGGCCAGCGTGACGTCGATAGCCTTCTCCGCGTCCTCGGCGGTGATGTAGCCGGCAGACGTGGCGGCGGCGAGCTCGTCGATGTCCAGTACGTCGATCGGGTTGCCGGTCAGCGACACCAGGTCCACGTAGAGGTCCCGGGTGCTCCACACCTCGCCGTCGACGTCGATGTCGGCGACGTCGAAGTAGAAGTCCTGCGCGCGCTCCGCCCCCTCGCGGTAGTGGAAGATGTTGGCGCGAAGCCCCAGTTCCGGAAGCAGCCAGCTCTCCAGGTAGCCGAACTCCGGGTGGTCGGCGCCGCGGCCCATGTACAGGCCGAAGTCGGTGACGTGGAACGTGTCTACCTCGCGCAGAAACCCCTTCGGGTCGGTGTTGATGTTCGCTGCGGTGTCGAACGTCTCCTGCTTCACGGGGTGTAGATCGGCGGCCATTGGTTACCTCACGTCAATAGATGCGGCGGTCGGTGCGAAGGGGCAGAGCTTGTCGACGGTGCGCACACTCCCGTCAACGACTGCCAGAACCCGCCCGGAGCCCGTATCCGCGGTCGCAGACAGGGTGGCCGGTCCTGTTGGGTTAATCCCGTTATTGCTCAACGGCGTTACGCCGGTGCGGAAATTGCCCAGGTTGATCCAGTACACCTTCATCTGGCCCTGCTCCTTCGCCGCGGCCGGGGTGCCCAGTGCTGTGAAGACGAACGTGGTCTGGCCGGCCTTCGCGCCCGGGGCGGGGGACTGGGCAGGGCCTGGCACCGCGATCGCGGAGGCGGTGGAGTGCAGTCCCTCGCCGATGCAGTTGCCGGAGACTGTGGGCCAGTAGAACTGGGTGAACCGTGGGGCGTCGGCAGGCAGTGGCGGGCCGCCGATCTCGTCGCCGCCCGCGTAGAACTGCACCGCGGTGCGCAGCGCGTTGCCCACCTTCGGCGGGACGTGAGGCTGGTCCGCGAACGCGTTGACGCGCGCGACAGTCTCGGGCGTGGGCCGGCCCAGCGGGTCGAGGAAAGAGGACTGCGCAGAAGCGGTGTGCTTAGCGACGCCTCCGGTCACCAACAAACCGGCAGCGCACACCGCCGCAACGACGGTCCTGGAGAGTGAAAGATAGTTGTGCACTTGCGCCACATTAGTCACATCCGTAACAACGTCAAGCCGAACTGGGATATTACTGTGGGAACCGTGCGCGCGCGCAGGCTGCGGTTCGCTGGCGGGATAATGCGATTCAGCGCAGGCGGGAGTATCGTTTAGGCGTTATTTCCGCCAACGCAAAGGACCTATCTCTGTGTCGCACCCTGAATTTCGCAACGTAGCCATCGTCGCCCACGTCGACCACGGTAAAACCACCCTGGTCAACGCCATGCTGGAGCAGTCCGGCGTGTTCGGCGACCACGGCGAACACGGCGACCGCGTGATGGACTCCGGCGAGCTCGAGTCCGAGCGCGGCATCACCATTTTGGCCAAGAACACCGCCATCCGCCGCGCCGGCAAGGGCAAGGACGGCGCGGACCTCGTCATCAACGTCATCGACACCCCGGGCCACGCCGACTTCGGCGGCGAGGTCGAGCGCGGCCTGTCCATGGTCGACGGCGTCGTTTTGCTTATCGACGCATCCGAAGGCCCGCTGCCGCAAACCCGCTTCGTCCTCGGCAAGGCACTCGAGGCGAAGAAGCCGGTCATCATCTGCGTGAACAAGACCGACCGCCCGGACGCCCGCATCGACGAGGTCGTCGAGGAAGCCCAGGACCTGCTCCTCGAGCTCGGCGCAGGCCTGGAGGACCCGGAGGCCGCAGAGGCCGCCGAGAACCTGCTCGAGCTGCCGGTGCTCTACACCTCCGGCCGTGCGGGCCGCGCCGGCCTGGAAAACCCGGGCAACGGCAACCTGCCGGACAACGAGGACCTGCAGCCGCTGTTCGACGTCATCTACGACGTGCTGCCGGAGCCGTCCGCTGAGATCGACGCGCCGTTCCAGGCGCAGGTGACCAACCTGGACTCCTCCTCCTTCCTGGGCCGCATCGCGCTGATCCGCGTGTACAAGGGCGCCGTGAAGAAGGGCCAGAATGTCGCCTGGGTCCACTACGACTCCGAAGGCAACCAGCAGGTCAAGAACGTCAAGATCGCCGAGCTTCTGGTCACCGAGGGCCTGGACCGGGTCCCGGCCACCGGCGACGTGGTCGCGGGCGACATCGCCGCCATCTCCGGCGTCGAGGACATCATGATCGGCGACACGCTCTGCGACCCAGAGAATGTCGAGCCACTGCCGCGCATCGCCATCGACGACCCGGCGATCTCCATGACCATCGGCGTGAACACCTCTCCGATGGCCGGCCGAAACGGCGGCGACAAGCTCACCGCCCGCATGGTCAAGGCCCGCCTGGACCAGGAGCTGATCGGTAACGTCTCCATCAAGGTGCTGCCGACCGAGCGCCCGGACGCGTGGGAGGTGCAGGGCCGCGGCGAGATGGCGCTGACCGTCCTCATTGAGACGATGCGCCGCGAAGGCTTCGAGCTGACCGTGGGCAAGCCGCAGGTGGTGACCAAGGAGGTCGACGGCAAGACCTACGAGCCGTACGACCACATGATCATCGACGTGCCCGCCGAGCACCAGGGCGCCGTCACCCAGCTGCTGGCCAACCGCAAGGGCCAGATGACCTCGATGTCCAACACCGGCTCCGGCGACTGGGTGCGCATGGAGTTCGACGTCCCGTCGCGAGGCTTGATCGGCTTCCGCACCACCTTCCTCACCGAGACCCGCGGCGCCGGCATCGCCAACTCCTACTCCATCGAGCACCGCCCGTGGGCCGGCGAGATCAAGGGCCGACCGACCGGCTCCCTGGTCGCCGACCGCTCCGGGCAGGTCACCGCCTACGCCCTGCAGCAGCTGGCTGACCGCGGCGACTTCTTCGTCGAGCCCGGCGCGGAAACCTACGAGGGCATGGTCGTCGGCGCGAACTCCCGCGACGAGGACATGGACATCAACATCACCAAGGAAAAGAAGCTGACCAACATGCGCTCCGCCACCGCGGACGCCACCGTGACGCTGCAGAAGGCCCGCACCCTGTCCCTGGACGAGGCCATCGAGTTCTGCGACGACGACGAGTGCGTCGAGGTTGCCCCCGAGGCGATGCGCGTGCGCAAGATCATCCTCAACGCCACCGAGCGCGGCCGCGCCCGCTCCCGCGCGAAGCAGAAGAACAGCTAGCCTGTTCTTCCATGCACCCAAGTAGAACGCGCCGCCCAGCCACCCGTGCTGCGGCGGCGCTTTCCGTGCTCTGCCTCGCAGCGTCCTGCGCGGCCAACCCGGGCCCGCCGCCGCTGGTGGAGCCGGAGGACCGCCCCGATGCCGCGTCAGAGCACGACGCCGGCAGCAACGACGCTGACAACGCCGACGCCGACGAACAAGGCACCGGCCAAGAGCCGGCCAACGGCCGCCCGCAGGCCCAAATCGGCATCGACCAGGTGCGCGCGGGGTTCAACCCGCACTTGGTCGGCGACGAATCCGCCGTGGTGCGCGGCATCGCCGACCTTGTGCTGCCCAGCGCCTTCCAGGAGGACGGCACGAAGGACCCGAACCTGCTCGTCGGCGCGTCGGTGCTGCCGACGTCGCCGGACGCGTTCACGGTCCGCTACGTCATCGCGCCGAACGCCCAGTGGTCCGACGGCACCCCGATCACCGGCTCGGACTTCGCCTACCTGTGGCGCGGAATGACACAAACCGCCGGTGTGGTGGACCCGGCCGCGTACCGTGCGGTGTCCAATGTGCGCGTCAGCGGGCCCGGCGGCAAGGTCGTGGACGTGGATTTCGCGCAGCCGGTGGGGGACTGGCGGGTGCTGTTCCGCCACCTGTTGCCGTCGCACCTGCTCGCCGCGGACGCCGCCGATTTCGCCTACGCGTTGCGCAACACCGTCCCGGCATCAGCGGGCCGTTACTTGGTGCGCAGCGTGGACCGGGCGCACGGCACCGTCACCCTGAACCGCAACGACAGGTTCTGGGGGCCGGACCCGGCGCCGATCGACATCCTCACCCTCGCCGCGGCGCGCGACACCACCCAAGTGGCGGATCAGCTGCGCAGCGGCCAGCTCGCGTTCGTGGACATGGTGCCGCAGGACACCACCGCGGACGTGCTCGGGCTGATCCCGGACGTGGACACCCGCACGTTCCGGGGCGACCGCACCTTGGGCGTCACACTTTCCGCCACCAGCGGGCTTTCGGCGCAGGCGCGCGCCGAGGTGCGTTCGCTTATCGACGTCCCCCTGCTCGCCCACATCGCCGCCCGCCGCAGCACCAACGTGGCCGCCGCGGCACCGACCGAGCCCGGTTCGCTGGCACTGCTGCACGCCCTCGCCGCCGACGGCAAGGTGCTGCGCGTCGCCGCCGACGCGGCGGACCCGGCCGCCACGGCGGCCGCGCGTTCGCTTGTCGACGTTTTAAACAACGCCGACGTGCCCGCCCGCATCGTGGCCAACGAGCTGCCCGCCATCGCCGCGCGCAGCCTGCCAGCGGGCGAGGTGGACGTCGTGGTGCACTGGCGCAACGACGGCGCATCCGCCCACACCCCGGCAGACACGCTGGCCAGCCGCATCGCCTGCCCTGCAGAAACCGGCCGCGCCGGCAACCTCGCGGGTTTCTGTTCGGTGGCTGGCGACGAGCTGGCGAAAGCAATCCTTGCCGGCGACATCCCGCCAGAAACAGCGGCCGAACGCGTCGCGGCGATCGAGCACCGAGAAGCGCTCTGGGTGCCCCTGCTGCGCGAGACCCGTCTGGCCGCCACCGCGGGCGGGGTGCGCGCGGCGGGCACGCAGCCGGGGCAGTGGCCCGGCGGGTTGTCGTCGGCAGGCGCGTGGAAGCTGGCCGATACAGTGAAACGGCGACCAAGAATTCAGGAGGTTCCATGACCGTTCGAGACCTTTCCGGCTACCGCGTAGTCGCCGTGCACGCCCACCCGGACGACGAGGCGATCACCACCGCCGGCGCCCTTGCAGACCTCTCCGGCCGTGGCGCGGACGTGCTGGTGGTCACCTGCACCCTCGGCGAGGAAGGCGAGGTCATCGGCGAGCCCTACCAGCACCTCGTGGTGGACGAAGCGGACCAGCTCGGGGGTTTCCGCATCCAGGAGCTGCAGCGCTCCTTAGACGCGATCGGCGCGCGCGGGCAGTTCCTCGGCGGCGCCGGTTGCTTCCGCGATTCCGGTATGGCGGGATCGCCGGCGAGTAAAAATCCGCGGGCGTTTGTGAATTCGGGTGACGTGGCCGTCGAGAAGCTTGCTGCCATCTTCGAAGCAGAAAAGCCGCACCTTGTGCTCACTTACGGCCCCGACGGCGGCTACGGCCACCCGGACCATATCCGCGCCCACGAGATCACCCACGCCGCCGCCGAGCGTGTGGAGGTCCCGCGCATCATGTGGGTGGTGCGCCTGGCCGAGGAGACCGCCGCACTCATGCCCGCCGAGGCCCCCGAGGGCTGGCGCCTGCCCGAAGACGGCGAGCTCGACGGTGTGGACACCTCCGATATCCGCGTCGAGCTCAACGACGCCGCCTACAGCGCCAAGGTCGAGGCGATGCGCGCGCACGCCACGCAGCTGTGGATCGCGGACGGGCGCACCACCGACGTCAACCCGCACGCCGCGCTCGCCGCCGGTCCGGTGGTGTACTACGCGCTGTCCAACCTGATCATCCAGCCGATCCAGCGCGTCGAGCACTACCAGCTGGGCGCGGGGCTTCCGCTTCACGACGGCACTTCGCTGCTCGCCGGGATCGCGCGATGACACGACCCGCAGTGCGCGACGACTTCTCCCGCGGCGAAGCGGTCGCCGGGCTGGTGTGGCTCAGCGTTGGCGCGCTGGTCTCGCTCGTACTGGAGGTGGTCTACCTCAACTGGATTTGGGCGGTTGTGGCGCTGCTGTTCAACGCGGTGCTGACGAAGACAGCGCGGCTGTGGTCGGACACCTGGGCGCTCGCGCCGCTGGGGGTGTGGGGGTGCGCGTTTTTCATTTCACTGGCCGTGCTCCCGCCAACCGGCTGGTCGCTGGTGCTCTTTGTTGCCGGCATAGTGGGTGGCGTTTGGCCCATGATTCGTTCGAAGTGACATACTGTTTGCCATGACTTACGTGATTGCTCAACCGTGCGTCGATATCCTGGACCGCAGCTGTGTCGAAGAATGCCCCGTTGACTGCATCTACGAGGGCAAGCGCATGCTCTACATCCACCCCGACGAGTGCGTCGACTGCGGCGCCTGCGAGCCGGCATGCCCGGTCGAGGCCATCTTCTACGAGGACGACACCCCCGACGAGTGGAGCGAGTACTACGACGCCAACGTCGGCTTCTTCGACGAGCTCGGCTCCCCGGGCGGCGCCGCCAAGACCGGCCCGCAGGACTTCGACCACCCGTTCGTGGCCGCCCTGCCGCCGCAGAACCAGGACTAGGCCCTTGGCTCGCACTCCACTCGGATCGCGACTGCCGGATTTTCCCTGGGACACCATCGCGGACGTGCGCGAGCGTGCGGCCGCACACGAAGGCGGGCTGATCGACCTGTCCGTCGGCGGCCCCGTCGACCCGGTCGCGCCGTCGATCCAACTCGCGCTGACCGAGGCCGCCGCGGCCCCCGGCTACCCGCAGACGGCCGGCACGCCCGAGCTGCGCGCCACGATCGTCTCGTCGCTTGCGCGCCGTTTCGGCATCGCCGGGCTGAATGAGCGCTCCGTGCTGCCCGTGATCGGCCTGAAGGAGGCCGTGGCGTGGCTGCCCACGCTTTTGGGTCTGCGCGGCGCGAAGGTGGTCATCCCGGAGGTCGCGTACCCCACCTACGAGGTCGGCGCGCTCATGGCCGACTGCGAGGTCGTGCGTTGCGACGACCCCGCGGCCGCCCCGCGCGACGCCGCCTTGGTGTTCGTCAACTCCCCGTCGAACCCGACCGGGGCAGTGGCGTCCGCGGACGAGCTGCGCGCCTGGGTGGAGTTCTCCCGCGACACCGGTGCGATCATCGCCTCTGACGAGTGCTACCTCTACCTCGGCTGGTCCGCCGAGCCGGTGTCGATCCTGCACCCGTCCGTCACCGGCGGCGACAACACCGGGCTGCTTGCCCTGCACTCGCTGTCGAAGACGTCCAACCTGGCGTCCTACCGCGCCGGCACCATCTCCGGCGACGAAGCGCTGGTGCAGGAGCTGCTGCTGGTGCGCAAGCACTCCGGCCTCATCGTGCCAGGTCCCATCCAGGCCGCCATGGTCGCCGCCCTCGGCGACGACATGCACGAGGAGATGCAGCGCTCCACCTACGCCATGCGCCGCGTCGAACTCATGAAGGCGCTGCCGGAGGCGGGCTTTACTATCGACGACTCTGATGCCGGGTTGTACCTTTGGTGCCGTCGAGAAGCGATGAGCTCCCGCGAAAGCTTGGACTGGCTCGCAGAACGCGGCATCCTCGCAGCTCCAGGCCACTTCTACGGGCCCGCCGGCGCGAACCACGTGCGCATCTCGCTGACGGCCACCGACGAGCGCATCGCCGAAGCCGCTAGGCGCCTGGTTTCTTAACTTCGACCTCCCGGGACTACACTTACGTAAGTTTTGCGTACTTTTACGAGGAGGTTGTCCGTGACGCACGAGCACACCGCCGCACCAGCCGGCGGGAGCACCGCGGTGCGATTCGTTGCCGGGCTGCGCCAATTCCTGCGCTTCGGCATCGTCGGCGGCTCCGGCGTGCTGGTCAACTTCATCGTGTTCTACCTGGCCAACAAGGCTCTGGAAAACGGCCTTGACCTCCACGCCAACGACGTGGTTATGCAACTCGGCGCCACCCGCTGGAACGTGCGCTGGTACCACATCATGTACACGCTGGCGTTCGTGCTGTCCAACACCTGGAACTACCAGCTCAACCGCTCCTGGACATTCCGTGGGGTGCACGCGCGCTCCTGGCTGCGCGGGTTCTTCCCCTTCTTGGCCACCGGCGCGCTCGCGTTCGTGGTGTCGCTGACGTGCATGACGCTTTTGATGAACCCCACCACGCCTGTTGGACTGCCGGACCACATCTTCGACGATTCCACCGGGCTGCGCACCAAGTCCTACTGGGCGCTAGCCATTTCGACGTTTATTGCCATGCCGGTGAACTTCATCATCAACAACTTCTGGACCTTCGGAAAACCAAAATCCGCCGTCTAGCTGGGGATTGTGAAATTCTCAGGAAAAGTTATCCACATTTTCGCCTGGGCCTAGATTTGGGGCTTGCGCGGTCATAGCTTGTCTGCCATGACGCCATTCCAAGAGTTTCTGAACACACAACCGACCATCCGCGTGCTTGAAGGTTTTGACAAGCGCGCCGCCATTGCCGCCGGCGTGATACCGAACCTGGCCAGCAAGTGGGAAGCGATCCACAAGGTCTACTTCGGCCCCACGAGGTGGACTAAACACCAACGCCTCGCTCGCAAGGCCGCCGAAGCGTTTCCGCTGAGTCAGCTGGTCTACATCGAAGACCGGTTGAAGAAGATCCCCAACGAAGCCGAGAGGTGGCGCGTGCGCCGCAAGCTGCTGGAAAAGTTCAGCACCCACCACGAGCTGAAAGCCAAGGCCGACAGGCTGATTCTTAAACCCGCCCGGACAAAGCCGAAACTGCAGGTCAAGTTCGGACGATCAGTGCACGGCAGGCGCTCCATCCACATCACTGCCGACGAGCACGACGCCGCCGACATCGAGGCCTACCTGCGCGAGGACCTTGACTCGACCAAACCGCCGGGGCCGCAGATGCTGCGAAGGTTCCTCGATCTTGTCCGGGGCTGCGGCGGAGGCATACCTTTCGCCGTGCGCCGCCCGATTGTGGTGGTGGGGCTGGACCAGCACGTGCAGATCCTCTCCGGCGACGGAGACGACGTGATCCTCGGGCTCACCGACGGCACCACCATCACCGGCGCCGAATACCTGGCATCGGAGCCCGAGCTCGCAGAGGTCGCGCTGTTCCACCCGACCGAAGGCGCGCTGAACCTGTACCAGACGCAGCGCTACGCCAACGACAAGCAGCGCGACCTCGCCCGGATGACGCTGACGGTGTGCCCGTGGCCGGGCTGCCGCCACGGCTCCGACTCCTGCGAGATCCACCACATGCAGTCCTGGGCCGAAGGCGGTGAGACGAATATGCGCAACCTCGTGCCGGTGTGCCGCTACCACAACCAGGTCAACCACGACATCGGCTCGCACGCCAACCGCCGCGGCAGCGTGAAACGGGTCAAGGGGACCCCGATGTGGGTCTCGCCGAACGGGATCCCCGCGGCGAACCGGTACCACCCCTACGGGGCGATGGAGGTGCTGTTCGGCTCCGGTTCCTCTGGGGCGCGGAGCACGTAGCGGACCAGCGTGTCTTCGTGGCCGCGCAGGCGCACCGGGTCGGGGAGAAGCCCGTCGTATGTGAATCCGGTTTTCTCGGCCGCGCGGCGCGAGGCGGCGTTGCCTTCGGCGATGTGGAGCTCCAGCCGGCGCAGACCTTGGGCAAGAGCGTGAGCGGCGACGAGCCGCAGCGCCCGGGTGGTCAGTCCCTTCCCGCGGGCCCACGGTGCGGTGCTGTAGCCCAGCACACCGCCGGGGCGCAGTTCGATGCTTCCGGCGTAGCGGTCGTCAAGGACATACGCCCATCGCTCGACACCGTCCGGTACAGCGGCCAGGAAATCATCCGCGTGCTCGACGGTGTAGGGATGCGGCACGGTGGTCCAGCGCACCATCTCAGGGTCGTTGCTGGTGGCCACAACGTCGGCGCGCACCCCCGGCAACGATTCGACGTCGCGCCAGGGGAGCAGCGTCAGCTCCTCGTCCCTGAGGACCACAGCGTTAGTTGGCGTGCAGCGCTTCGTTGAGCTCGATGCCCTTCGCGGGCACGGCCTCGACGGAGCCGGTGACGGAGTTGCGGCGGAACTGCAGGCCGTTTGCGCCGGAGAGCTCCAGCGCCTTGATCTCGGTGCCCGGCTCCTTGCCAAGGGCCTCGGCCACCGGCGCGGTGAGCACGACCTTGGTGCCGGCAGTGACGTAGAGGCCGGCTTCGACGATGCAGTCGTCGCCGAGCGAGATGCCCACGCCAGCGTTCGCGCCGAGGAGGCAGCGCTCGCCGAGGGAGATGACTTCCTTGCCGCCTCCGGACAGGGTGCCCATGATGGAGGCGCCGCCGCCGATGTCGGTGCCGTCGCCGACAACAACGCCGGCGGAGATGCGGCCCTCCACCATGGAGGCGCCGAGCGTGCCGGCGTTGAAGTTCACGAAACCTTCGTGCATGACGGTGGTGCCTTCGGCGAGGTGGGCGCCGAGGCGGATGCGGTCGGCGTCGCCGATGCGCACGCCGGACGGCACGACGTAGTCGACCATGCGCGGGAACTTGTCCACGGAGAACACCACGACCGGGCCCTTGGCGGCAAGCTTGCCGCGGGTCATCTGGAAATCGGAGACGGCGCAGGGGCCGTAGTTGGTCCACACCACGTTGGACAGCAGGCCGAACACGCCGTCCATGTTCGCGCCGTGGGGGCGGATCAGGCGGTGCGACAACAGGTGCAGGCGCAGGTAGACGTCGTAGGCGTCGACGGCCGGCTCGGCCAGGTCCTTGATCGCGGTTTCCACGGCCACGCGTGCCACACCGCGCGCCTCGTCGGGGCCGACAAGTTCTTCGAAGCGGGCGTCGGGCTCTGCCAATCGACGCGTCCCGGTCTCCTCAACCGGCTCATCTACTAACGGGGCGGGGTACCAGACGTCAAGCACGGTGCCGTCGTGGGTGATGGTGGCGACGCCGCGCGCAATCGCGGAAGTTGGAGAATTCATGCCAGTCACCTTACGGCACCCCGGTTGCGGGTGAGGAAGGACATGGCGACCAGGATCAACGATAGGATTGTGACGCTGATGACCTGGGAGCGCGAAGCATCGTCGAAAAGCATGAGCACCGTCAGCCCCACAAGTGCCGCCAGGGTCACCCACGGCACCCACGACGCGCCGCGCACACGCACCGCGGAGGAACGGATGCGCGGGTGGAGCTTGATGAAGCTCAGGGTGATCATGATCCAGGTGACGATGAGGCAGCCGCCGGTGGCGGACATGATGAAGTCGATCATCCCCGGCGGGTTCCACCGCTGCAGGCCCACCGCGACGAACGCGAAGAACACGGAGATGAGCACGGAGTTGCGCGGCACGCCGGCGGCGTTGGTGCGCGCCATCCACGCCGGCGCGTCGCCTTCGAGCGCCTGCTGGTAGCCCAGGCGCGAGGTGCCGTAGATCTGCGCGTTGAACGCGGACAGCAGCGCGAGCACGATCACGACCTCCATGAGTCCGGCCGCGCCCGGAATGTTCGCCATTTCCAAAACGGCGGTGAACGGCGAGTCGGCGGCGGAGTCCGCGCCGTCGATGGCGCCGTAGGGTAGCAGCAGGATGATCACGGTCACGGAGCCGATGTAGAACAGCGCGATACGCCAAATGATGGAATTCACGGCGCGCTTGACGTTGTCGGAGGGGTTTTCGGATTCGGCGGCGGCGATGGTGACCACCTCGATGCCGCCGAACGCGAACGCCACCGCGAGCAGCCCGGCGGCGATGCCGGCGATGCCGTTGGGGGCGAAACCGGATTCGCGCACGTGCTCGAAGCCGACGAAGCCGCTGGCGGGCAGCACGCCCGCCCACAGCAGCGCGCCGATGACCAAGAAGCCCAGGATGACGGCGATTTTGATCATGGCGAACCAGTACTCGAACTCGCCGAAGCCCTTGACCTGCGCAAGGTTCACGGCGGTGAGCACCACCACGACGACAAGCCCGGGCACCCATTGCGGCACGCCGAACCAGCCGGCCATCATCGCGGAGGCGCCGGTGAGTTCGGCGCCGCACGCCATGATCAGCAGGAAGTAGTAGATCCAGCCGAGCAGGAACCCGGCCCAGTGGCCGAACGCCATGCGCCCGTAGGTGGCAAAGGAGCCGGAGGAGGGGTGCGCGGCGGCCATTTCGCCGAGCATGCGCATCACGGCGATGACGATCAGCCCGGCAATCGCGTACGCGATGAGGATTGCGGGCCCGGCGGCGCGGATGCCCACACCGACGCCGAGGAACAGCCCGGCGCCCACGGCGGTGCCGAGCCCCATGAGGGTGAGGTGGCGCGACTTCAGGCCGGAGCCGAGATCGCTATTGCTTGTTGACGTTCCTCCGGCCATCACACGTCCTTCCGCCCGTGCGCATTGCCGTGCAAGTTCTGGTGGATCGCACCGGCGATGGCGATGACGCCGACGACGACGGTGACGGCGAGCATCTGGAACCGCCCGGCTGGGTCTGCCAGCATCAGCGCGATGACGCCTGCGGCGAGCGCGATCATGACCCACGGCAGGACGGCCGGTGCCCACATGCGCACCTCGGTGATTTCGCCGGTGGCCACCAGCTTCGGGTGCAGACGCACGAACGACAGAGCGACGACGATCCACAGCACGATCAGGCAGCCGCCGACCGCGTTGAGCAAAAACGCGAGCAGCCCGGGCGGGTTCCAGTACTGCAGGGCCACGGCGGCGAAACCGAAAGCGACGGAGACGATCACGGCGCGCATGGGCACGCCGCGGGCGTCGGTGCGGGCGAAGGAGGCGGGGGCGTCGCCGCGCACGGCGAGGTTCTGCATGAAGCGCGAGGAGCCGTAGATCTGGGTGTTGCAGGCGGACAGCAGCGCCACCACGATGACGGCTTCCATGATGCCGACTGCGCCCGGGATGTTGGCCAGCTCGAGCACGGCGGTGAACGGGGAGTCGGCGGCGGAGTCGGCCCCGCCGATTTCGTCGAAAGGCAGAAGCAGCACGATCAGCAGCACGGAACCGATGTAGAACACGGAGATGCGCCAGATAATCGAGCGGATGGCGGAGTGCACGCCCGCCTGCGGGTCCTCGGATTCGGCTGCGGCGACGGTGACCAGCTCGATGCCGCCGAACGCGAACGCCACGGCCAGAAGCGCGGTGGCCATGCCGGACCAGCCGTTGGGCATGAAGCCGACTTCGCTGACGTTGCTCAGCCCCACGAATCCGCCGGCGGGCAGCAGCCCGAGCCACAGTGCGACGCCGATGATCAAGAACGCGACGATGACGGCGACCTTGATCAGGGCGAACCAGAATTCGAACTCGCCGAAGTTCTTCACGGCGGAGAAGTTGACCACGGTGAACGCCACGATGGCCACCAGCGCCGGGATCCACGGCGAGATGCCGAACCAGGCGGCGACGATGGCGGAGGCGCCGGTGATTTCCACGGCCATGATCATGATCATCATGAACCAGTACAGCCAGCCGATGGTGAACCCGGCCCACGGCCCGAACGCCTGGGCGGCGTAGGTGGAAAACGTGCCGGAGGATGGGCGCGCGGCGACCATCTCGGCGAGCATCTGCATGAAGCAGACGGTGATGAATCCGGCGATGACGTACGCGATCAGCACGGCGGGCCCTGCGGCTGCGATGCCCACGCCGGTGCCCAGGAACAGGCCGGCGCCGATGGCGGAGCCGAGGCCCATCATGGTCAGGTGGCGTGTCTTCAGCCCTCGGGCGAGCGCGGTGGAGTCCGCGACGGGGGAAACTGGTGTCGACATGTCGAACACCTTAAACGCAACCTATTGCGTCAACGGCATTATATTCCGCATTTTTGCGCTAATCGACGTCTAAAGTGCGCCGCCGCACCACCGGCGAGGTGGAAAACGGCTCGTGTTCGATGCGCAGGTCGTCGCGCCCGGCAATTGTCTTTGCGGGCACCTGCGCGCCGGCTTCGACGTCGAAGACCATGGTGTCCGGTTCGAGCATGACGCCGACGCCGATTTCGCACCGGTCGCCCAAGTCCACCCCGATCACGCCGGCAGAGGGGTGCAGCCGGCAGTCCCGCCCGACGCGCATCGGCGCGCGCTCGTGCTCGCTCACCCTTGACGCCATCAGGGCCGACGACAGCGACAGGTCGGTCCCGCCGCCGACCACCACGGACGACGACAAACGCCCCTCCAGCCGCGCCGGCCCCAGCGTGCCGGCGTTGTAGGAGACGTAGCCTTCGCGCATCACGGACGTCCCCTCAGCCAAATACGCCCCCAGCCGCACGCGCTCGGCTTCGGCAATGGTCACCCCGGAGGGCACGACGTAGTCGACCATGCGCGGCAGCCGGTCGATGCCGTAGACGTGGATCAGCCCGCGCGCCCGCAGGTTGGTGCGCACGGTTTCGAAGTTGTCCGCCAAACACGGGCCCTTGTTGGTCCATACCACCGGCTCCAACAGGTCCAGCGCGCCGGCCATGTTGATCGTCAGCGGCTCGACCATGCGGTGCGACAACAGGTGCAGGCGCAAAAACACGTCGTGCGCGTCGATGGGTGGCGCGTCCAGGTCCGCGATGACGGTGCGCACCGGCACGAGTTCCACCAGCCGGTCGTGGTCTGCGCCAATAAGTTTCAGGAACTTCGGGCTGAGTTCGTGGGCGGAGACGCGGTGGGTGCCGGAGGTGGCGTCGATAGGCAGTAGCTCCGGCGACGGGAACCAGGTGTCCAGCACGGTGCCGTTCATGGCGATGTTGGCGATTCCGACGGCGCGCGCTCCTTGAGACATGCCTGCGAGTCTAAACGTAGGATCGCCGTGTGACTTCCTTAGATCTCTTCGCCGACCCAATTGCACTTTCTGCGGCGCTCGTGGACATCGAGTCGCCCTCGCATCACGAGGAGGCGATCGCGGACGCCGTCGAGGGCGCGCTTCGCGGCCTCGAGCACGCGGAGGTTGCGCGCTTCGGCAACACGGTGGTGGCGCGCACGAACTTCGGCCTGGGGTCGCGGGTGGTGCTGGCCGGGCACATCGACACGGTTCCGCTCGCGGACAACACCCCGCACAAGCTTGTCGACGGCACCCTGCACGGCTGCGGGTCCGTCGACATGAAATCCGGCATGGCCTGCTACCTGGCAGCCTTCGCGCGCCTGGCTGAGCCGGGCAAAGCCGCCCACGACCTGACCGTTATCGCCTACGAGGGCGAGGAGGTCGCGCAGGAGTACAACGGCCTGCACCACCTGGAGCGCGACCACCCGGAGTGGCTCGAGGGCGACATCGCGCTGCTCGGCGAGCCGTCCGGCGCCATCATCGAGGCTGGCTGCCAGGGCACCATCCGCGTGTTCGTGGACGCGCACGGCACCCGCGCGCACTCCGCGCGAAGCTGGCTCGGCCACAACGCCGCGCACGATCTGGCCGGTGTGCTCACGCGCATCGCCGCCTACACCCCGCGCGCCGTGGAGATCGACGGCTGCGAGTACCGCGAGGGCCTCAACGTGGTGGGCCTGGAGGGCTTTGTGGCCACCAACACCATCCCGGATCACGCGCGGCTGATCGTGAACTTCCGCTACGCGCCGGACCGCTCCGTGGAGGAGGCGAAGGCCCACTTGGAGGAAGCGCTTTCGCTTGACGACGGGCTCACGCTCACCTACGACGACATCTCCCCGGCCGCCCTTCCCGGCCTGGGCGACCCCGTAGCCGCCGGCCTGGTCAAGGCTGTGGGCGGGAATTTCCGCGCGAAGTTCGGATGGACGGACGTGGCGCGCTTTTCTAGCCTGGGTGTTCCCGCGGTCAACTTCGGCCCCGGCGACCCTGGTTTTGCCCACAAGAAGGACGAGCAGTGCCCGACGGACCAGATCATGCAGGTCTTCGAGCAGCTGATGTCGTATTTGAGCGTCAACGAAAGCGAGTAGTCAATGGCCCCGCTGAACATCCCCCGCCCGGAGCGCGACCGGAAGCTGCGCGGCCCGATTGCGCTGCGCGGCTCGGACCATCAGGCGTCCACGTTCGACCAGCGCCTGCTTGAGGCGTTCGGGCACGCAGACAGCCAGTGGCGCCACGAGGACCCGTGGCGCGTGATGCGCATCCAGAGCGAGTTCGTCGCCGGCTTCGACGCGCTGAGTGAGATGCCGAAGGCCGTCACCGTGTTCGGTTCGGCGCGCCTGGGGGAGGGCACGGACGAGTACCAGTTGTCTTACGACGTGGGCAGGGCGCTGGTGGAGGCCGGTTACGCGGTGATCACCGGCGGCGGCCCGGGTCTGATGGAGGGCCCGAACCGCGGCGCGCACAACGCCGACGGCCTGTCGGTGGGGCTGGGCATCGAGCTGCCGTTCGAGCAGGGCTTGAACGACTGGGTGGACCTGGGCCTGAACTTCCGCTACTTCTTCGCCCGCAAGACCATGTTTTTGAAGTACTCGCAGGCGTTTATCGCGCTGCCGGGCGGCTTCGGCACGATGGACGAGGTCTTCGAGGTGCTGTGCATGGTGCAAACCGGCAAGGTGACCAACTTCCCGATCGTGCTGATGGGCACCGAGTTCTGGTCGGGGCTGGTGTCGTGGATCGAGGACCAGCTGCTCGGCCGCGGGCTGATCTCGCCGGGCGACGAGAAGCTGTTTTTGGTCACCGACTCCGTCGACGAGGCGGTGGCGCACATCGTCGATAAGCACAAGGTGATGACGGATCAGCGCCTCAAGGATGACTAAGCCGCTCGCCGAAGTGATGGCGATTGTCAACCGCACGCCCGACTCGTTCTACGACAAGGGCGCGACGTTCGCCTCCGAAAAAGCACTTGTGCGTATCGACGGCGCCGTGTCCGCCGGCGCCAGCATCATCGACATCGGCGGCGTCAAGGCCGGGCCCGGCGACGACGTGTCCGTGGCCGAGGAGATCGACCGCGTGGTGCCGCTGATCGCCGCCGCGCGCGGGCGCCACCCGGACGTGACGCTGAGCGTGGACACGTGGCGCGCGCCGGTGGCCGAGGCCGCGATCGCCGCCGGCGCTGACCTGATCAACGACACGTGGGCCGGCTTCGACCCGGAGCTGGTGGAGGTCGCCGGACAGCACCGGGTGGGCTACGTCTGCTCGCACACCGGCGGGATCACGCCGCGCACCCGCCCGCACCGGGTGCACTACGACGACGTGGTCGCCGACGTCATCGCCGAGACCACCGCGCTGGCCGAGCGCGCCGCGTCGCTAGGCGTGCCGGAGGAGCGCATCTTCATCGACCCAACCCACGACTTCGGCAAGAACACCTACCACGGCCTGGAGCTTTTGCGACGCGTGGACGAGCTGGTGGCCACCGGCTGGCCGGTGCTGATGGCGCTGTCGAACAAGGACTTCGTCGGCGAGACCCTAAACCGCGGCCTCAACGGCGCGGACATCACCGAGCGCGTCCCCGGCACCCTCGCCGCCACCGCCTGGGCCGCCGCGCGCGGGGTGGCGGCCTTCCGCGTGCACGAAGTCGAGGCCACACTCGATGTGATCCGCATGACCGCCGCGATCCAAGGCGAGATGGCCCCGCTCCACACAGTCCGGGGGCTCGCGTGAGGGTCAGCGTGGTCATCCCGGCGTTGAATGAGGAAGCGACGGTGGCGGGCGTCGTTGAGAAGTGTCTCGCATCGAGCGCCGACGAGGTGCTGGTTATCGACCCCGACTCCACCGACGCCACCGCCACACTCGCGGCGGAGGCAGGCGCGCGGGTGGTGCCGTGGCGCGAGGTGGACCCGCGCGAGCCGTGGGCAGGCAAGGGCGAGGCCCTGTGGCGCGGCGTGAAGGCGGCCGCCGGCGACGTCGTGGTGTTCGTGGACGCGGACGTGACCTCGCTCGAGCCATGGTGGGTCGACGCGCTCGCCGAACCGTTGCGCGACGACAGCATCCACCTGGTCAAGGCCTCCTACGAGCGCGCCCGCGCCGGCGGCCGCGTCACCGAACTGACCGCGAAGCCACTGCTGCGCGCGCTGTTCCCGCAGCTCGCCCACATCCGCCAGCCGCTCGCCGGCGAGTACACCATCCGTCGCTCGACCGCCCTTCGTCTCCCGTTCGTCGCAGGTTACGGCGTCGAGGCGGGCCTGCTCATTGACGTCGCCTCCGCCCACACAGCCGCATCCATCGCGCAGGCTGAACTGAGCCCGCGCGAGCACCGCAACCGCCCGCTGACACAGCTCGGGCCCATGGCGGACGTGGTCTCCCGCACGATTCTGGCGCGCGCCGGGGTGGGGGAAATCCAGGTCCGCGAGCGCCCCGCCTGGGTTGCCAGTTAAACTAACCGGCATGCTTTCCTGGATAGTGTTAATCCTCATCCTCGCGCTGCTGAGCATCATCGGCGTGCGCGTGTTCGCCTCCGTCTTCGGCCGCGGCGAGGCGCAGCCGCCGATGCCGCCGACCGCCGACGTCAAGGAGGCCAACCGCCGCGCCGTGGAGGAGGGCAACTTCGGCGATATCCAGCTCGAGGTGGTGCACCGCGGCTACCGCATGGATCAGGTGGATGCGCTGCTGGAGCAGTTGGCCGGCGGCAACCTTGGGCCCGTCGAGAGGCAGGATGCTCGGGTAGAATCGTCTGCGTCAACTATCGCGAAGTAAAAGGAGCGTAGACGAATGGCAGCAATGAAGCCGCGTACCGGCAGTGGCCCGATGGAAGCGGTGGAGGAGTCCCGCAAGATCGTGATGCGTATCCCGTCCGACGGCGGCGGCCGCCTCGTGGTGGAGCTGTCCAAGGAGGAGGCCGGCGAGCTCGGCCGACTGCTCACGGAGGCCGCAGAAGCCTAACGCGCCGAACGCGGTAGTATCGCCACATGCTCAACGACATTGTGGACGTGCTCGCCGACCCGGCAGATCTGACCCCGCTTCGGGGCGAAGACGACTTTTCCCGTCTCGTCTCCGAATCGGGGCATTCTTATGACGTGGCCAAGCAGGGCTACGTCACCCTCGCCGCCGGCAAGGGCATCGGGCACGAGGGTGATTCGCTGGAGATGGTCAACTCCCGCGAGACGTTTTTGTCCAACGGCCACTTCGCGCCGTTCGTGGAGGCAGTCTCCGACGCGCTCGCAGACGTTGTGGAGCGCGCCGCCGGCGACGCCGATCACCCGGTGATCATGGAGGCCGGCGCCGGCACCGGCTACTACCTGGCCCACACCCTGGACCTGATCGAGGGCGCGCGCGGCGTCGGCCTGGACGTGTCCGTGCCGGCGGCGAAGCACCTGGCGAAGGCGCACCCGCGCGTGGGTGCAGTGGTGGCGGACGTGTGGGAGCAGCTGCCCATCCGCACCGGCAGCATTCACGCGCTGGCCGTCGTGTTCGCGCCGCGCAACCCGGCCGAGTTCGCGCGCGTGCTCGTCGACGGCGGCGAGGCCGTCATGCTCGTCGCCGACCAGGGCCACCTGGACGAGCTGCGCGAGCCGCTGGGCATCCTCGGCGTCGAGGAGGGCAAGGTCGAGCGCCTCATCGCCCAGTCCGAGGGTCACCTGGTCCCGGCGGCGGAACCGCAGCTCATCGAGTTCCCGATGCTGCTGGAGCGCGACGCCATCGCCGCCCAGGTGGGCATGAGCCCGTCCGCGCGCCACCTGGACCGCGACATGCTTCAGGCCCGCCTCGCGGAGCTGCCGGAGCAGATGAAAGTCACCGCTCGCGCGCAGCTGATCCGCATGCGCAAGGCCTAAAACCGCCTTAGCGCACGTAGCCGCGGCGCCACTCGGAGTGGATCTCGGCGCCGTCGTGGGCGCGGGTGCGGATGCCGGAGCAGCCGCCGTCGAGCCACACGCGCGAGGACATGACCACGCTGCCGCCGCCGGCGTAGACCTCGATGGTGGAGCCGTCGACGATGACGGTGATGTTGTCCTCGTCCTCGTCGTGCAGCGCGGCGTTCGCGGGCGATCCGTCCAAGCGGTCGAGGGTGATCTGGTCGCCGGAATGGGTGACCACCACGCCCGGCTCGCCGTTTTCGTCCAGGACTTCGACGACAACGGAGGAGCCCGGCGCGACCTCGCACAGGCCGGCCCACATGCGGGCGCGGTCGGTGCTGTCCACCGCGTCCGGCAGGCCCGGGGCGGGCACCTGGTAGATGCGGCCGCCCTGCAGGGTCACGCGGCGCGGCAAGGTGAGCGCGTTGGCCCAGCCTTCGGCGTCCCAGTTGGGTTCTTTGGTGGGGTCGCCGGCGCGGTCGGTGTTGGTCATGAACCCGTAGAGGTAGGCGCGCTCGTACAGCTTCGCCGTTTCCACCAGGTTGTAGGTGGTGTTGCGGGGGCGGGTGAAGTCGTGGCCGTGGTCGACGATGGTGAACGGGGTGTCCACGCGGAAGGTGTGGCCGCGCAGTTCACCGACGGCGTAGACGGCGGTGTCTTTGCCGTCGCGCTCGAGGGTGACAAACAACACGTCGCGGATTTGGTCGTCCACTTCGTCGCGCAGGCGCACGATGCGCGGGGCGACCAGGGAGGCGTCGATGTCGAAGCCGGTGTCGCCCTCGAATTCGAGGATGCCTTCGAGCTTCCAGTCGCGGCCGTCGTCGGAGGTGAGCACGACGGGTTTCGGCGCGGATTCGGGGCCGGAGACGGCGAGCATGAGCCAGCCGTCGTGGGCGTCGTCGCGGTCGGCGTCGGCGTCCCAGTCGGGCACGACGCAGGGGGAGCGGAAGTTGCTCACGCCGGCGACGTCTTCGACAACGGCGCCGAGGCGGGCGGCGGCTGCGGAGACGTCGAGGTCTTCTTCGTCGTCGAGGTCGGAACAAAGCTTGTCGACGTGCGGCACGTGCGCGACCTGAATCGTGTTGCCGGCCGCGGTGGCGGAGGTGAAGTACAGATCCACGCCGTCGCCGGCGGCGGAGACGCTGCCGGCGCGCACGGCGATCTCACCGCCGACGGGGACGATGACGTCGTTGCAGTCCACCCAGCTAAACGCGTCTTCTTCGCTTTGCTGGTGCCCCCAGCGGCTGGGCGCGTCGGGGGTGGGGCGGTACTGGTAGAACATGTTCCACACGCGCTCGCTCGCGGACCCGGTGCGGTAGATGCCGGCGGGGCCTTCGAGGATGCCGCGCTCGGCGGTGACGTGCAGTTCCGGACGGTAAACGGTCATCTGTTCAGCCCCTTGTAAATCTCTACGGTCTCTTGCGCAATGGTTGCCCAGGAAAAGTCGGTTTTGGCCCGTGTGAGCCCGGCCGCACCCATGGCGGCGGCGCGCTCGCTATCGCCTGCGACAGCGTTGACGGCTTCGGCCAGGGAGGCCTCGAAGCCTGCGGTGTCGTCGGCATCGTAGTCCACCAGCACGCCGGTTTCGCCGTCCACGACGACCTCCGGGATGCCGCCGACGCGCGAGGCTACCACGGCGGTTTCGCACGCCATCGCTTCGAGGTTCACAATGCCCAGCGGCTCGTAGATGGACGGGCACACGAACACGTCGGCAAGCGAGTACACCTCGCGCACCTTCTCCGCGGGCATCATTTCCTGGATCCAGAACACACCGTCGCGAGAGGCCTTGAGCTTGTCGACGAGCCCTTCGGTCTCCGCCGCAATCTCCTCGGTGTCCGGGGCCCCTGCGCACAGGATGAGCTGGATGTCCTCGTCGAAGGCTTGGGCGGCCTTGAGCAGGTGGGCCACACCCTTTTGGCGGGTGATGCGCCCGACGAACGCCACGACGGGCTTGTCCGGGTCCACGCCCAGCTCCTCGGCGATGGTGCCGGAGTCGGGGTACCACTTCTCCGGGTCGATGCCGTTTAAGACGGTGTGGACTTTAGAAGCGTCGATACGCGGGTAGGCCCGCAGGACCGCCTCCTTCATGCCGGCGGAAACCGCGATGACCGCATCGGCGTACTCGAAGGCGTTCTTCTCCGACCAGGAGGAGACGTTGTAGCCGCCGCCGAGCTGCTCGCGCTTCCAGGGGCGGTCCGGCTCGAGGGAGTGGGCGGTGACCACGTGGGGGATCTCGTGCAGCTGGCCGGCCAGGTGCCCGCCGAGGCCCGCGTACCAGGTGTGGGAGTGCACCACGTCCAGCCCGGCGGCGGCATCGGCCATGCGCAGGCCGGTGGACAGCGTCTTGATCGCCCCGTTGGCGTTCTCCAGCTCAGGGTCGACGCCGTGGACATAAACGCCGGCAGCGTCGCGGGGTGCGCCCATGCAGTGCACGTCCACCTCGACGATGTCGCGCATGAAGCGCGTCAGCTCGGTGACGTGGACGCCGGCGCCGCCGTAGACCTCCGGCGGGTACTCGCGGGTGAACATTCCGACTTTCATGACCGCCGAGCCTACTTACGCGCGCGATTCCCTGCAGGGACCTGAAATTCTCATTAGCCTGGCTGGTATGAAAAGCCAGCCTCGAGTTCTCGCCATCGTCCTGGCCGGCGGTGAGGGCAAGCGCCTGTTTCCGCTGACCGCTGACCGTGCCAAGCCCGCCGTGCCGTTCGGCGGCAACTACCGCCTCATCGATTTTGTCCTGTCCAACCTGGTCAACGCGGGCTACATGCGCATCGCGGTGCTGACCCAGTACAAGTCCCACTCGCTGGACCGCCACGTGGCCACCGCGTGGAACGTCTCGGGCCCGACGCAGCAGTACATCGCCTCGGTGCCGGCGCAGCAGCGCCGCGGCAAGCGCTGGTACTCGGGTTCGGCGGACGCGATCGTGCAGTCGCTGAACCTGATCTACGACGATGCGCCGGACTACGTCCTGGTCTTCGGCGCGGACCACGTCTACCGCATGGATCCGTCCCAGATGGTGGAAGACCACATCGCCTCGGGCAAGGCCGCCACCGTGGCGGGCATTCGCGTGCCGCGCTCGGAGGCGCACGCGTTCGGCTGCATCCAGGCTGACGACGACGGCACGATCACCGAGTTCCTGGAAAAGCCCGACAACCCGCCGGGCACCCCCGACGACCCGGAGACCGCGTTCGCGTCCATGGGCAATTACTGCTTCTCCACCGAGGCGCTGATCCAGGCGCTGCTGGAAGACGAGCAGAACGAGGACTCCGCCCACGACATGGGCGGCGACATCATCCCGTACTTCGTGTCCCAGGGCGAGGCGAACGTGTACGACTTCTCCCGCAACGAGGTCCCGGGCGCCACCGAGCGCGACCGCGGCTACTGGCGCGACGTGGGCACCGTGGACTCCTTCTATGAGGCACACATGGACCTGATTTCCTCGCACCCGGTGTTCAACCTCTACAACAAGGCGTGGCCGATCCACGCCACGGAGGAGGACAACCTGCCCCCGGCGAAGTTTGTCATGGGCGGCATCGCGCAGGAGTCCATCGTGGCGTCCGGCTCCATCATTTCGGGGGCGACGGTGCGCAACTCGGTGCTGTCCACCGACGTCCGCGTGGAGGAAGGCGCCACCGTGGAGGGCTCGGTGCTGATGCCGGGCGTGCGCGTGGGCAAGGGCACGGTGGTGCGCCACTGCATCCTGGATAAGAACGTCTACGTCTCCGACGGCGAAACCATCGGCGTGGACGCGCAGCGCGACCGGGAGCGTTTCACCGTCTCCGACAACGGCGTGGTGTGCGTGGGCAAGAGCGAGGTAATTTAGCGGCGCTTGGTCAGAAGCGTCAGCCCGCCGTCGAGAGGCAGGCGCGCAAGGGCCGCATCTTCGAGCGCAAGCGTATCGACGTAAGCGTCCGCCTCGCGCGCCGCCTCAGTGTCGCGGTCGCGGCGGGTGGGGTCGGCCACGGTGCCGTCGAGAAGCGAGCCCGCGATGACGAGCGTGCCGCCGGGGGCGAGCAGGGGCCACGCGGCGTCGATGAGCGGGCGCAGCTCCACGGCGGAGACGTCGGCGTAGATGAGCTGGTACGCGCCGGTGGCCAGGCGCCCCATCACATCCAGCGGGCGGGAGGTGAGGAAGCGTACCCGCGACGGCGCGAACCCCGCGGCACGGAACGCCTCCTTCGCGCCCGCCTGCAGCGCCGCCTCCGGTTCGATGCAGGTCAGGGTGGCTTTCTCGCGCAGGCCGGCGAGGATGTGCAGGCCCGCAACCCCCGCGGCCGGGGTCACCGCGACCGCGCCCTGGGAGGCCTCGTTGCCCGCCGCCAGCACGGACAGCAGATCGCCCACAACCTGGCTGGGAACCGGCACGCCGTTTTCCGCGGCGTCCTCGCGGGCGCGGGCGAGCGCTTCGCCCACCTCATCCGGCAGGTGGTCCCGTCGGGAGTCGATGTAGGTGCTCAGTTGGGTAAACGCAGTCTCACTCACACCGGCAATCATAGCGGGGCCCACATGCCCAGGGAGCTCACAGGAGACGCGCTGGATTCCGGGAGGTGAGTCTGCCAAACTATCTGCCATGACCTCTGAGGAAAACCAGCTGTCCGGCACTGCCGCGTTCGACGCGGGCGAGGGGGCCATGCCCACCTGGTCGGAGCTGGTGCAGGAACATGCAGACAGTGTGTACCGCCTGGCCTACCGCCTGTCCGGCAACCAGCACGACGCGGAGGACCTGACGCAGGAGACCTTCATGCGCGTGTTCCGCAGCCTGAAGAACTACCAGCCCGGCACCTTCGAGGGCTGGCTGCACCGCATCACCACCAACCTGTTTTTGGACATGGTGCGCCGCCGCGCGAAGATCCGCATGGAGGCGCTGCCGGAGGACTACGAGCGCGTGCCCGGCACCGACATGACGCCGGAGGAGGCCTACAACGTGGCCAACCTGGACCCGGCGCTGCAGCGCGCGCTGGACGATCTGGCGCCGGACTTCCGCGTCGCCGTCGTGCTGTGCGACGTGATGGGCATGACCTACGAGGAAATCGGCGACACCCTTGGCGTGAAGATGGGCACGGTGCGCTCCCGCATCCACCGCGGGCGCGCGCAGCTGCGCGAATCGCTGGAGGCGCAGGCGCTTGAGGACGCACACGCAAAGGAACTCATCCGCACCCGCTAACAAGCGACGTGATGTCAATGACCAAACGCGAATTCAACTCCACCGACCACCTGAACCCGGAGGCGGTCGCCGCCTTCGTGGACGGCGAGCTGTCTGATTCCGCGTTCCGCCGCGCCGCGCGCCACCTGGAGGACTGCGACGAGTGCAGCGCCGAGGTCGACGCCCAGCGCCGCGCCGCGAACCGGCTGCGCGTGGTGGACAACTCCAGCGTGCACGCCCCGGCGTCGCTGGTGGAGCGCCTGGCGGGCATGTGCGCCGAGGACCTCGACTCAGTGGGAGAGGCGCCGGGTTCGCGCGGTCGGGGCAGGAAGCTGGCCACTGACCTCGGCGCCAACCTGGGCTCGGCGCTGCAGTCGGCTTTGGGCGCGCTGAAGCGCCGCGGGGAGTAGGGTGTTGTAGGTGTTTTCCAACATCGGCTGGGGCGAGATCTTCTTCATCCTGATCATCGGGCTCATCGTGATCGGGCCCGAACGCCTGCCCGCCGTCGTGGAGGATGTGCGCGCGGCGATCTACGCCGCGAAGAAGGCCATCAACAACGCCAAGGCCGAGCTCAACGGGGAGCTGGAAGGCTTCGAGGAATTCAAAAAGCCCATCGACACCGTGTCCCAGTACGCGGCGATGGGCCCGCGCCGCGCGATGGCGAAGGTGCTGTTCGAGGACGAGGCGGTGGACCCGCGCCAGGCCGACCCGGAGCCCACCCGCTCGGGCCCGCGCTCCGCACAGCCGCAGCCGGACCAGCCTGCGCCGCAGCCGGCGCAGCCGCAGCAGGATCAGGCGGAGCGGCCGTCGAAAGGCAGGAGCTTCTCCTGGGAGGACATCACTTAACCTGCGGGTTGAGGCTCTTGCCGGCGAGCGACTCGCGGCGAACCTTCAGCTGATCCGCGACGGCCTGGATGGCCTTGGCGGCGGGGGAGTCCGGCTCAGAGATGGTGACGGGGGTGCCGGCGTCGCCGTGCTCGCGAAGCTTCGGGTCCAGGGGGATGGAGCCGAGCAGCTTGACGTCGGAGTCGGTCAGCTGTGTCAGGCGCTCGGCGACTTGCTCGCCGCCGCCCTCGCCGAAGATGTTCATCACGGTGCCGTCGGGCATGGTCATGCCGGACATGTTCTCGATCACGCCGGCGATCTTCTGGTCCGTCTGCTGCGCGATCGTGCCGGCTCGTTCGGCCACCTCTGCAGCGGCGGCCTGCGGGGTGGTCACGATGAGCAGCTCCGCGTTCGGCACCAGCTGCGCCACGGTGATGGCAACGTCGCCGGTGCCGGGCGGCAGGTCCATGAACAGCACGTCCAAGTCGCCCCAGTACACGTCGGCCAGGAACTGCTGGATCGCGCGGGTGAGCATGGGCCCGCGCCACACGATCGGCGCGTTGCCTTCGACGAACTGGCCCACGGAGATGTGGCGCACGCCGTGGGCGATCGGCGGCATGATCATCTCGTCGACAACGGTGGGGCCCTTCTCCGCCGAGCCCATCAGGCCGGGCACGGAGTGGCCGTAGATGTCCGCGTCCACCACGCCGACGCTCAGGCCTTGCGCGGCCAGCGCGGTGGCCAGGTTCACGGTCATGGAGGATTTGCCCACGCCGCCCTTGCCGGAAGCGACGGCGAAGATGCGGGTGCGCGTGTCCGGGTCGGCGAACGGGATCGCGGGCCCGGTCTGCTCGCCGCGCAGCTTCAGCGCCAGCGCCCGGCGCTGCTCGTCGCTCATGGTGTGCAGGGTGACGGTCACGTCGCCGACACCGTCAAGCTCCTCTAACACCGCGCGCGTGTTGTCTTCGATGGTGTCGCGCATCGGGCAGCCGGCGATGGTCAGGTAGATGCCCACGGCCACGTCCGCGCCGTCAATGCGCACGGATTCCACCATGCCCAGCTCGGTGATGGGCTTGCCAATCTCGGGGTCCTCCACGCGCTCGAGTGCGGCGAGGACGTCCTGCTCTGTGATTTTTTGTTCTGTAGCCATGTTGCCCTGCAGTATAACGGTGCCTCGCGGCCGAGCGGATACACTGGTGGGCATGACAAATCCCATGAGCAACTCGTCTCGCGTGCCCGCGCGCGAGGTTCCCACGGGCTGGCCTGTCGGCAGCTTCAAAACGTACGCGGAGGCGCAAGCCGCGGTGGATGCGCTTTCGGACAAGGAGTTCCCGGTGGAGAAGCTGTCCATCGTGGGCGTGGACCTGATGCAGGTGGAGAAGATCACCGGCCGCCTGACCTGGGGCAAGGTGCTGGGCACTGGCGCGCTGTCCGGCCTGTGGATGGGCCTGTTCATCGGCCTGATCCTCTCGGTGTTCACGGAGCCGGGCTCGGGCTGGGTGACGTTTACCACCACACTGATCGTCGGCGCGATCTTCGGCGTGATTTTCGCGGCGGTGGCCTACGCGTTCACGGGCGGCAAGCGCGACTTCTCCTCGGCGACGGCGATCGTGGCGGGCCGCTACGACGTGCTCTGCGAGCCGGATGCCGCCCCGCAGGCGCGCGACCTCATCGCGGGCCAATTGCCTATCGACGACTCCGCGCACCCCAATGCGTAAACACACCCGCGCCCTGGCTGTGCTGTCCGCGTGCTCGATCACGCTGTCCGGGTGTTCCGCGCTGAGCCAGAAAAGCACCAGCAAGGAACCGATTGCCATCGGCATCGACGCCGACGACCCGGAGCAGCGCGTCCTGGGCGAGATTTACAGCCGCGTGCTGCAGCAGCTGGGCCGTCCCACTAGCGTCACCGCCGCCGATTTCTCGGCGGGCGACACGCTGCGCGTGCTCAAGGAAACCCCGGTGGACTTCGTGGTGACCTGCACCGGCCGCCTCGTGGAGGAAACCGACGTGGAGGCCGCCAAACGCCTGAAGAAGGAGGCGAAGGATGAGCCGGCCGGGTTCTCGGACGTGGTCTACGACCAAGCCATCGCGGGCCTGCCCAGCACCCTGCGGACCGTGGACCCTTCGCCGGCGCAAAGCTGCGGGCGTTCCGGTGAGCTGCCGCAGAACATCATCCCGCTGTTCGACAAGTCCGGCTTCGACCGCGGCGAGATCAACCGCCTGAACTTCATCACCCGCGTCATCTCCACCAAGTCGCTGGAGGAAATGGTCGAGGACATCGAGGGCGGCGCCGACGTCCAGGACACCCTGGCGGCGTGGATGATGGAAAACGCCCACATCAACATCTACAACGACGAGCTGCCGGAGGCCGACGAGGACGGTGCCGCCGCAGGCGATTCCGCCGACAGCGCCGGCGCGCGCTAAACACACATACCAGGCACGAGGAAGGGCCCCGGGGTCAACCCCGGGGCCCTAGCGCTTGTGGGGGAGCGCGGTGACGTGCTCCGTCGTCAAGCTACTTTGCAAATGCCTCCTCGAGCAGCTGCTTCTCCTCCTGCTGGTGCACCTTTGCCACACCGGTTGCGGTGGTGGACTGGGCGCGGCGGGACACGCGGACCATCTCCGGCATGTCCGGGATCAGGGTGCGCAGGTGCTCGTTGTAGAACGGCCATGCGCCCTGGTTTGCCGGCTCGTCCTGGACCCAGCGGATCTCCTTGGCGTTCGGGTAGTTCTTGAACGCGTCGGCGAGGCGGTTGAACGGGATCGGGTGGAGCATCTCCACGCGGATGATCGCGACGTCGTCGCGGCCGTCCTTCTCGCGCTTCTTGTCCAGCTCCCAGTAGATCTTGCCGGAGCAGAGCAAGATGGTCTCCACCTTGTCGGTGTCGCCGACGACCTTGTTGCCGCGCTCGACGAAGTTCGGGTCGTCGATGACGGACTGGAAGCGGTCCACCTCGATGAAGTCAGCCGGCTGCGAGACAGCCGCCTTGTTGCGCAGCATCGACTTCGGGGTGAAGACGACCAGCGGGCGCTTCATCTCGCCGAGAGCCTGGCGGCGCAGCAGGTGGAAGTGGTTTGCCGGGGTGGACGGCTGGGCAATGGTCATGGAGCCCTCCGCCACGAGCTGCAGGTAGCGCTCGATGCGGGCGGACGAGTGGTCCGGGCCCTGGCCCTCGTAGCCGTGCGGCAGCAGCGAGATCAGCGAGGACAGCTCGCCCCACTTGGTCTCGGAAGAGGAGACGTACTCGTCGATGATGGTCTGCGCGCCGTTGGCGAAGTCGCCGAACTGCGCCTCCCAGGCCACCACAGCGTCCTTGTTGCCCAGGGTGTAGCCGTACTCGAAGCCCATGCCCGCGTACTCGGTCAGGGCGGAGTTGAACACCTGGAAGTGGCCGCCGTTGTCCGCCTCCTGCGCGTTGTGGTCCAGCGGGTTGTACGCCTCGGCGTTATCCGGGTTGTACAGCACCGCGTGGCGCTGGGTGAACGTGCCGCGCTGGGAATCCTCGCCGGCGAGGCGGACAAACTTACCCTGCTCCGCCAGGGAGCCGAAGGCGAGCAGCTCGCCCCAGCCCCAGTCGATGTCGCCGTCGGTGAAGGAGCCGCCGCGCTTCTTCAGCACGGACTTCAGGCGCTTGTTCGGCGTGAAGTCCTCCGGCAGGTTCGCGAACGCGTCGGCGAGGCGCTTGAACTGCTCCTCGGAGATGTTCGTGTCCAGGCCGCGGGTGAGCTCCTGGGACTCGGTGATGCCGGTCTGCTCGCTCGGCTGGCCCTTCTCCGCCTTGACGTCGGAGAAGACGGAATCCAGCTGGTCGTGGAAGTCCTGCGCCGCCTTCTCTGCGTCTTCCTCGGTGATGTCGCCGCGGCCGATGAGGTCCTGCGTGTAGCGGGTGCGCACCGACGGGTGGGAGTTGATGCGGTCGTACATGACCGGCTGGGTCACCGTCGGGTCGTCGGCCTCGTTGTGGCCGCGCAGGCGGTAGCAGATCAGGTCGATGAAGACGTCCTTGCCAAACTCGCGGCGGTACTCGGTGGCCAGCTGGGCAACCCATGCGGCTGCCTCCGGGTCGTCGCCGTTGACGTGGAACACCGGGCAGTCAAAGCCCTTGGCCAGGTCGGTGGCGTAGTAGGAGGAACGGCCGGAATCCGGGGTGGTGGTGAAGCCGATCTGGTTGTTCACCACGATGTGGATGGTGCCGCCGACGGTGTAGCCCGGCAGGCGGGACAGGTTCAGGGTCTCCTGAACCACGCCCAGGCCGGTGAAGGAGGCGTCGCCGTGCAGCATCAGCGGCACGACCGGGTGGTCCTCGCGGCCCTTGGCAAGCTTGATCTGGTCTTCCTTGGCGCGCGCCATGCCCACCAGGACCGGGTCCACGGCCTCAAGGTGGGACGGGTTGGCGGCCAGGGAGACCTTGATCTCGCCGTCGCCGAACATCTGGATGTGCTCGCCCTCGAAGCCGAGGTGGTACTTCACGTCGCCGGAGCCGCCCTGCTGGGCTGCGCGCATGTTGCCCTCAAACTCGTTGAAGATGGTGGCAACCGGCTTGCCCACGATGTTGAACAGCACGTTGAGGCGGCCGCGGTGCGGCATGCCGATGACGACCTCTTCGAGGCCCTGGCCTGCGGCGGTGTCGATGATGGCGTCCATCAGCGGGATCAGGGTCTCGGCGCCCTCAAGCGAGAAGCGCTTCTGGCCGAGGTACTTGGTCTGCAGGAAGTTCTCGAAGGCTTCGGCGGCGTTGAGCTTCTGCAGGATGTACTTCTGCTCCGGGCCGGTCGGCTTGGGCATGCCGGCCTCGACGCGGTCGCGCAGCCACTCGCGCTCGTCGCGGTCCATGATGTGGGAGTACTCGGTGCCCACCTTCAGGGTGTAGGCGGCGCGCAGGCGGGACATGACCTCGCGCAGAGTCATCTGCTCCTTGCCGCCGAAGCCGCCGACGTGGAAGACACGGTCCAGGTCCCACAGGGTCAGGCCGTGGGTTTCCATGAGCAGGTCGCGGGAGTCCGGCTTGGGCAGGCCCGGCTGGTGCCAGTGCAGCGGGTTGGTGTCTGCGATGAGGTGGCCGCGGGAGCGGTACGCCTCGATCAGCTGCATCACGCGGGTGTCCTTGTTGATGCCGGTGTTCGGCTCGTCCTGTGCCCAGCGCAGCGGTGCGAACGGGATGTGCAGGGAGCGGAAGATCTCGTCCCAGAACTTGTCGTCGATGAGCAGCTGAGAGATGTCGCGCAGGAACTCGCCGGACTCCGCGCCCTGGATGACGCGGTGGTCGTAGGTGGAGGTCAGGGTGACCAGCTTACCCACGCCGAGCTCGGCCAGGCGGTCCTCGGAGGCGCCCGCGAACTCTGCCGGGTAGTCCATTGCGCCGACGCCGACGATGGTGCCCTGGCCCTTGGTCAGGCGCGGGATGGAGTGGCGGGTGCCGATGCCGCCCGGATTGGTCAGCTGGATGGTCACGCCGGAGAAGTCGTCCATGGTGAGCTTGCCGTCGCGGGCGCGGGCGACGATGTCCTCGTACGCCTCGACGAACTCGTTGAAGGACTTGTTCTCGCACTCCTTGATGGCGGCGACGACCAGGGAGCGGGAACCGTTCTTGCCCGGCAGGTCGATGGCCAGGCCGAGGTTGATGTGCTCCGGCTGCACCGCGAAGGACTTGCTGCCGTCCTCCTTGTAGTTCTTGTTCATGTCCGGGTGCAGCTTGGTGGCCAGGACAATGGCGTAGCCCAGGATGTGGGTGAAGGAGACCTTGCCGCCACGGGTGCGCTTGAGGTGGTCGTTGATCAGCGCGCGGTTTTCAAACATGAGCTTGACCGGCATGTCGCGCACGGTGGTCGCGGTCGGGACCTCGAGCGACTCGTTCATGTTCTTGGCAATGGCCTTGAAAGCGCCCTTGAGCTGAAACTCGCCGGGCTCAGCCTCGACCTGGTTGACCTTGTCCAGCGGGGAGGCCTTCGCCGGTGCGGCGGGGCGCTTCGGCTTGGCTGCGACCTTGGCTGCTGCCTCGTCCACCTTGGTCTCGCGGCCATCCTGGCTCGGGGCGCCGGTGCTGCGGGAGACCTTCGGGTCAGTCTTCGGAGTGCTTGCGCTCTCGTCGGAAGGGGTGACGTTGGGGGTGCCCTTCGCGGTCTTCGGAGCGCCCTTGTTCTCGAAGAGTTCGCGCCATTCGGCGTCCACCGAGTTGGGGTCGTCCTTGTACTGCTGGAACATCTCGTCAACCAGCCAGCTGTTCTGGCCGAACGTGTTTTCGCTGCTCACGGCAGGTTCTCGCCTTCCTTCTGGGTTGTGTTCGCGGAACGTTTCTTTGACTGTAATCGTCGGCGCTGGTAACGCGCTAACTTGGGTTGTTCCTCTCCACGGGGGACCAAAGTTTCACCCCCGTTATCGGTTAACAGCCCACATATGGGCATATCTTCCGCCTGCGGAGATGAGGTCCTCGTGGCAGCCGTCTTCAATGATACGTCCTTCATCAATCACGAGTATGCGGTCCGCTCGCGCGGCTGTAGCCAGGCGGTGCGCGACGACGACGGAGGTGCGGCCCGCCATCGCCTTGTCGGAGGCGTCGAGCACGGCGCGTTCGGTGGCGGGGTCGAGGGTGGCCGTGGCTTCGTCCAGAAGCAGCACCGCCGGCTCGAGCATTTCGGCGCGGGCGAGCGCGATGATCTGGCGCTGCCCGGAGCTTAGGCCCCGGCCGCGTTCGCCGACGCGCGCGTTGAAGCCGCCGGGGATTGTGCCGATGACGCCGAGCGCGCCGATGCGCTCAACCGCCGCCTGCACCTCGGCGTCCGTGGCGCCGGCGGCCCCGTACGCGATGTTGTCCGCGACGGTGCCGGGGAAGAGGTAGGACTCCTGCGGCACCTGCGCGAGCGCGCGCCGCCAATCCGCGAGCGGGAACTCGGCGACGTTCGTCCCCGACGCGCGCACGGCACCTTCCACTGGGTCGTAGAAGCGGGCAAGCAGCTTGACGACGGTCGACTTGCCCGCCCCCGTCGGACCAACGAGTGCCACGGTGGAGCCGGGAGAAAGGGACAACTCCATGCCGTCGATGACTGGCTCTGTGTCCGGCGAGTAGCCGAAGGTGACGTCGTTAAGCGAAAGCTCCCCGGAGGCGGCAGCGTGAGCGCCGGGGCGGGTGCCGGTGTCGGGGACGGTGGTGCGCTCGTCGAGCAGTTCGCGGATGCGGTCGAAGCTGACGGTGGCTTGCTGCCAGGAGTCGAAGATTTGGCCGAGCTGCTGGATGGGGCCGTAGAGCTGGCTTAGGTACATGGTGAACGCGACGAGCACGCCGACCGACAGCGTGCCGTCCGCGATGCGGGTGGCGCCGACACCGATGATGACCGCGGTCATGACCTGGGAGACGAACTGCATGCCGGGGAAGTAGAGGCCCACCAGGCGCACAGAGTTCATGCGGATGCGGCGGTATTCGTCGCTCATCCGGGCAAAACGCGCCTCGAAGTGGTCTTGGGCGAGGTGGGTCTGGGTGACGCGGATGCCGCCGATGAGCTCGGCGAACTCGCCGTTGACCGCGGAGATTTGCGCGCGCGAGGCGGCGTAGAAGCGCTTGGAGAGGAGTCGGAATCCCCAGGTGGCCAGCGCGATGACGGGCACTGCGGCGAACGCGACGAGCGCGAGCTGGCCGTCGGTGGCCACCAGCATCACTGTGACACCGATAAGCGAGCCGACGGCGACGATGGCTTGGGCCAGCCCGGTTTGAAGGAAGCTGGACAGGGTGTCGATGTCCGTGGTCATGCGCGTCATGATCTTGCCGGACAGGCGCGACTCGAAAAAGCTCAAGCCCAGCTGCTGCAGGTGCGCGTACGAACGCAGGCGCAGGCCGTAGAGGAGGCGCTCGCCGGAGCGCGAGGACAGCACCGTCATCACGGTCATGGATGCCCACGCCACCGCCACTACCGCGAGTGCAATGAGGCCCGTGCGGATCAGGCTTTCCTGGTCCGAGTTGGCGATGCCGCGGTCCACGGCGGCGCGCACGAGGGTGGGAAACGCCAGGTCCGCCACCACGCCGACCACGAGCAGGGCGACGGTGCCGGCGATGAGCCAACGCACGGCACGGAAGAGGTCGCGCACGTGGAAGTCGCTGGACGGGGTGCGCAGCTGCTCCAGGCGTTCGGCGCTCAAGTCCGGCTGCTCGGTGGCCGCCGGGAGTCTTTCCACCCGCGAGAGCAGCTCCGGGGTGGCGTTGACCGTGGACGCGCGCCCGGTGGTGGGCACGATCACGCGTTCCTGCTCGGGCTCGGTGACCTCGGGCCACAGCTCGGCGCGCGCAGGCGCCGCCGGCAGCTCCGCCGGGGTGTCCGCGGACATGGTGGCCAGGTACTCCGGGCTCTCAATGACATCCTCGCGGGGGCCACACTTGACGACGGCTCCGCCGCGCACCACCGCAACCTCGTCCGCGTGGTCCACGGTGGACTGACGGTGCGCGACGGTGAGCACCGCGACGTCTGTGAGCTCCTCGCGCAGGTTGGCCAGGATGCGGGATTCGGTGACGGCGTCGATGGCGCTGGTGGCGTCGTCGAGCACGAGCACCTCCGGCTTGGCCATCAGCGCGCGGGCCAGCGCGATGCGCTGGCGCTGCCCGCCGGAAAGCGTCAGGCCGCGCTCGCCGACTTCGGTGTCGTAGCCGTCTGGCAGGCGCTCGATGAATTCGTCGGCGCAGGCCAGGTGCGCCGCCTCGCGCACCGCGGCGTCCAGCTCCTCCGCCGGAAGGTGAGAGCCCATGGCGATGTTTTCGCGCACGGAGGAGGAGAACAGAAACGCCTCGTCGAACACACACAGGACCTTGTTGCGCAGCGCGGTGGGGGAGGCGGAGCCGCCGAGAAGCTCAACGCTCCCGGAATCCGGCTGGTAGAAGCCGCCCGCGAGCTGGACGGCCATGGTTTTGCCCGCGCCGGGCGGGCCCACGAGCGCGACTGTTTCGCCCGGGCGGACGGTCAGTGTGAAGCCGTTGAGGACGGGGTTGCTGCCGGTGGAAAAGTGCACGTTGTTAAACCGCAGGCCGGTGCCGGTCGCGGGGGCTGCGGCGGGTTCGGTGGCGGGGGCGAGCTTGAGCACGTCGTCGAGGCGGTCGAAGGAGCTTATGCCCATCTGCAGACGCACGTACTGGTTGGTCAGCATGGACATCATCGACGTCATGGAGGTCAAATACGCCGTGAATGCCACGAATTCGCCGATGGTGATCTGCCCGCGGATGGCCAGCATGCCGCCGGCGATGATGGTGACCACCAGCGCGACCTTGGGCAACTGGGAAAGGACCGGCTGGAAGCGCGCCGTGAGCTTCGCCGCGCGCATCTTCACCGCGTAGAGGTGGCGGCCCAGCTGATCCAGCTGGTCGATCTCGCGCTGCTCCTGGCCGAACGCCTTGACTACGCGCACGCCGGAGACGGTCTGTTCGACGTGCTCGGCAAGTTCCGCGGTGGCATGTTGGTTGACCCACGTGGCGGCGTAGAGCGTTTTGCGCGAGCGGTTGGCCTCCCACAGGATCAGCGGCAGCAGCGCAAGCGACATCAAGGTCAGCGGGATGTCCATCCACAGCATCACCGCAAGAGTCAGCGCGAGCTGCACGGTGCGGGTGAGCATCATGGCCAGGGTGTCCAGCACCCGCTGGTACATGTTCAGGTCCGAAATGGAGCGCGAGACGATCTGGCCGGTGACGATCGTGTCCTGGCCCGGCCCGTCCAGGCGGTGCAGCGTGCGCAGAATTTCGGTGCGCAGCCAGTGCTGGGAGCTGGACGCCAGCCGGCCCGCTGTGGCGCGGCGGGTGAAACTTAGGGCGTAGGTGGCCGTGGCGACGGCGGCCATGGCCCACGCGGTGCGCGTCACCGATCCCTCCGCGTTGCCGGTGGCGATGTCCACCGCGTGGCCGGTCAGCGCCGGCACCGCCGTTTGGAACACCGCGGCGAGCGTGGCGGCGGTAAAGGCGGCGACGGCCGCGGTCCGGTTGGCGCGGAGGGATCTGGTGAGCAGGGGGTTAATTGTCGTCGCCGTCCTTCTCGTCGGTCACGTCCTTGACAATCTTCACGTCCGCCTTGTCCTCGTCTTTGAACTGGCGCAGGATCCAGGCGGCGAAGTCCTTGGGGTTCAGGCTCAGGCCCTTGCCGTCCTCGCCTTCGTTGTCCTTCTCCGGCAGCGGGGTGGCAAAACCGGCCGGTACCGCGCCGAGGCCGGACTGGACGTTGCCGATCACGCCGTCGGCCAGCTTGCGGTTGGCGGTGGTGCCGGCGATCGCGCCGATGCCCAACGGCATGAGCTTGCCCAGCCACGCACGCCGCAACGTCTTGCGTATGGAGCGCGTGGCGATGCGCTCCAGCACGCTGTTCGTGTTCGCCAGCGTCGGCCCGGAGAACTTTGCCAGCGTGGACTTGCCGGGGATTTTGCCGGCGTCGTCGCCGAGCATGGCGTCCACAATCGCCAGCCCCTTCGTGCCCATCAGCAGCGACAGCACGAGCGTGCGGCGCCGCTCCGGGGCGGCGATGTCTTCGCCGCGCAGGTAGGCGGATGCCACGGCGTAGAACGCGGCGAGGTCCAAAAACAGCACGGATTCGCCCGCCACCGCGGCCGCGCCGGTAAACAGGCCGATGCCCGGCACGGCGGCCGCGGCACCCACGCCCGCGCCGGTGCCGGTGACGGTGTTTTTCAGGTGCTTGTCCATCAGCTTCTGAATCTCCGCTGGCGTGGCGTCCGGGTTCTGGCGGCGCAGCCAGTCCACGTAGGTGCGGATGGTGGAGGTCTGCAGCTGCACCGCCTTATCCACCGCGCCGATAAACGCCCGCCCCAGCGGGCCAGCGTCCTTTTCCAGCTGCGTCGGGTCCTCGCGCAGCGCCTCATCGATCTCCTGGCGCACGGCCAGATCCTTGGACTTCTTCTTGGTGCCAAACATCGTGTGCTCTTTCGCTAATGGTCTGATTTACGTCGATCCAGCATAGTTGGACTTCGCGCACATCCGTCTACGCTTGAGGCCATGACTGCCGCCGAGCACCCTGTCGCAGACACCACCGCGGGCAAGGTCCGCGGAGTGGTGGACGAGCGCTCCGGCATGCGCACCTGGCGCGGCGTGCCGTTCGGCGCATCCACCGCGAGCACCGGCCGCTTCCGCGCGCCCCAACCCGCCGAGAAGTGGCAGGGGCTTTACGACGCCTCCCGGTTCGCCCCGCCGGCCATGCAAGGCACGTTCGGCTGGCGCGACATGGTCATCGGCACCGAGGATTGCCTCACCCTCGACATCGTGCGCCCGGACACGGATGAAGAACTGCCGGTGGTGGTCTATTTCCACGGCGGCACCTTCGTCACCGGCGCAAGCAACGAGAAGGTGCTGCAGGGGCATTTGCTCGCAGACGCCACCAAGGTGGTGTACGTCTCCGTGAATTTCCGCCTCGGTGTGCTTGGCTACCTGGACTTCCGCTCGCTCGGCCACGACTGCGTGGCCACGCCCGCGCTTTTGGACCAGATTCTGGCGCTGGAGTGGGTGCGCGCGAACATCGCCAACTTCGGCGGGGATGCGAACCGGGTGACCATCATGGGCGAATCCGCCGGAGGAGCGGCCGTGGTGCACCTCATGTGCGCCCCAGCCGCCCGAGGGCTGTTCCACGGGGCGGTGGCGCAGTCGCCGCCGCCGGCCAGCGTGCACTCGCGCCTCCAAGCCGCCATGTGGGTGCGCGAACTGGTCACCCGGATGGGCCTGCCGCGCACCACCACACTGGCGGATATGCGCGCCACCAGCGCAGAAGAGCTCGTGCGCGCCGGGCAGTCGATGCTGCTGAACTCCAAGGAACTGGTGCAGCTCAACACCAGCTTCATGCCCACCGTGGACGGGGAGACGCTCACCGCCCACCCCATCGACACCTTCGAGGCCGGCGAGCAGGCCGCCGTGCCGCTGATCGTGGGCACGAACTCGGATGAAGCCAGCTTTGCCAAGGCCATCTACCAGACCACGAAGGCCCGCCAGCGCGCTGCGCGCCGGGCGCTGGAGGCGTTCGACCCCGACAACGCCCAGGCGGTGCTGCGCGCCTACGGCTACGCGGGCGGGCGGGGCGACTACGCCGACCTCATCGCGGATGCGGTGTTCTGGGCGCCGACGGTGATCCTGGCGACGGCGCACCGTCGAAAAGCAAGCACCTGGATGTACCGCTTCGATTACGCCTCCGCGGCGATGCGCATGCTGGGGTTGGGCGCGATGCACACCTCGGACTTGGGTGCGGTGTTCGGCGAGCCGAACGCAACGAAGGCCTCCCGGTGGGACGTTTTCGGCGGAACCGGGGGGTTTGCGGAGGTCAGCCGCGTCATGCAGCACCACTGGGGCAAGTTTTTCCACACTGGCGCGCCGGGGGAGGAGTGGCCCGTGTACGGCTTCCGCTCCGACGATAAGCCGGGCCGCGCCACCGCCGTGTTCGACGCTGGCATGCACGTGGAGTGGGATCCGAAGGCGGTGCAGCGCAGGGCCTGGGAGAGCTTTGACATGCGCGAGTGGGGCACCCACCGCCAGGATCTGATGAATTCCGCGGCGTCCCTGTTGGGGGCTGCGCATCCGGCGTGGGGCGACGACTAGCGGCGCGTCGGCGAAGTCCCACGCATTTGCGGGCATTCGTGGCTAGGCTTGTCCGCGTTGCGGCAAGCCAGCCCGACGGCGCGACGTGGAAGGAACCACAGACATGAGCTTTTTCGAGGACATCGCAGCGGCGCTCGACCGCGAAGGCATCGAGTCCCGCGTGGGCGGGGACACCATGTTCGTGCCCATGACCGCAGCACTGGAGATCCAGTTCGTAGAAATTGACCCGCACTTGCCGGCCGCCAACGTCTACATCGCGGCCGCGGACGTGGACGAGGACGACGAGGATTTCGAGGCCGTGTTGGTGGCCGTGGTGTTTTCCGTAGAGGGCGCCCTGGCTGCGGTTGCGGAGCATATAGCGACCGACCAGGTGATCACCGTGCTGCGCGACCTGCTCGAGGGCACCGACGAGCGTATCGGCGACTTGGAGTTTTTCCAGGACCACGTGAACCCGCAGCAGGTGCGCGCCGAGGTGGGCGATAACGCGGAGCTGCTGGTCACCATCGACACCGTAGAGGGCACCCCGCACGCCAAGGTCACCTTCATCGCGCTTCCGGACGACTACGACGACGTGCTCGACGACGCCGAGGGTGAGCTCTGGGAGTCCGACGGCGACGCGGAGCTGACGGAGGAGGATCGCGCCCGCCTCTTCGACGCTATCCACGACGAAGCACTCGTCGATGCCGAGCGGCTCGAGCTGGGCAGCTTCACGGACTTTGACCGGCTTTTCGACGTGCTGTCGCTCGCCGCCGACCAGGCCGAGGACTGGGAGTCGCAGCTTTTGCCCGTGGACGACGAGTACGACGAGCCTGAGGTCTACGACTTGTTCGGCCAGGACGACGAAGACGACGATGACGCCCTCGCCGACGATGACGATGTCGACTACGACGAAGACGACACGGACGACGCAGACGCCGACGACGAGGACCCCAGCCCTAGCCGTTAGGCCGCGCGAAGCCCCTCGAACATCGACGACGGTGACGCGATCGGCGTGAAGGTCCCGTCGACGAGCCAGACGTAGTTCGCCGTGCGTGTCCCGGCCAGCTCGTGGACCGCGTGGGCGCTGTCGTCGGGGAGCAGTGCGCGCACCCACGCTTCAGTGAGCACGGTGTCAACCACGCTGCCGGTCGTGTCCGCAATACGGACCTCAATCAGGTACGCCGGCACCTGGCCGCCTCCGTAGCCCTGTATCCGGGCCCGCGCCCGTGGGCCGACCCTGCGCCGGGTCACGGCCAATGTCAGCTGTGGCCCGTTGGCCACCCGCGGCAGTGTGAGCACCGGTGGGCGCCACGCGGCGGTGGGCCGGGACAGCGACCGTGGGTGGTGCATGACGGCCTGTGCGGACTCGATGATTTCCGGGTGGCGCTCGCGGATGACCTCGGCGAGGGATTCCGGGGTGGAGACGGGGGAGTGGGACATGTCGTTTCGGCTGACGCTTCGCAGCGGATTCTTCGTGGTGAACTTCATGGCGCACACACTATGAAGCCCGTCGACATCACCGACCCGGCAATCGAACACACGGTCGAATGCTGGTTGGCTGCCAGGGGTGATATGCCATTGCGGAAAATATTTGCCACATTGCCAAATCAGACCACCCCACCTGGCGATGTACCCTAGCCAGCAATGAACGCCGACAATCCAACTCAACAGCAGACGCCGCGCACCCAGCCGAAGATCCCGCGCACGATCTGGGTGCTTGTCGGCGCCGCGTTCATCATCGCCCTCGGCTACGGGCTCATCGCCCCGGTGCTCCCGCAGTTCGCCGGCAGCTTCGGCGTGTCCATGGCGGCCGCCGGAGCGGTCACCTCCATTTTCGCACTGGCGCGCCTTCTGGGGGCTCCGGGGGCCGGCCGGCTCGTCGATAGGCTTGGCTCCCGCCCGATCTACCTCACCGGCTTGCTTATCGTTGCCGCCTCCACGTTCTTCGTGGCCTTCGCGCAGGCATATTGGCAGATCCTCGCCCTGCGGTTTATCGCCGGGTTCGGCTCCACCATGTTCACTCTGTCGGCGCAGGCGTTGATCGTGCGCGTGACGCACCCGTCCATCCGCGGGCGAGCCAACGCGCTGTACGCCTCCGCGTTTCTGGTCGGCAACGTCGTCGGCCCGGTCATCGGCGCGGCGTTGTCTTTCCTGGGTTTCCGCGCACCGTTTGTCATTTACGGCATCGCGGTGGCGGGCGCGGCGGTCGCCGTCGGAGCGCTGACCCAGCCGAAGCCGGGCTCCGAGCCGCTGCCCGCAGCGAAGCCGAAGATGCGCGTGCGCCAGGCGTGGCAGAGCTCCACCTACAAGGCGCTGCTGGCCGCCGGTTTTACCAACGGCTTTGTCAACATGGGCTCGCGCGTGGCCATCTTGCCGCTGTTCGCTGCGGCCGTGTTTGAGCGCGGGGGAGCGGCCGCCGGATTGGCGCTTACCGCTTTCGCGTTCGGCATGGCCGTGACCCTGCAGTTTTCCGGCAGGCTCGCCGACAGCCTGGGCCGCCGCCCGATGGTCGCCGCAGGCCTGGCAACCTCCGGCGTGTTCACGGCACTGCTCGGCGGCGCCACCAGCTTCTGGCCGCTGGTGCTGCTCTCCGCCGCGGCCGGCATCGGCGCGGGCCTGATGAGCCCCGCCACCCAGGCCACGCTTGCGGACATCATCGGCAACGAGCGCTCCGGCGGTACAGTGCTGTCCACGTACCAAATGACGCAGGATGCCGGGTCGATCCTCGCGCCGGTGCTGCTCGGCGCTGTCGCTGAGGCCGCGGGCTTCCAGGCCGCGTTCGGCGTCTGCGGGGCGGTGTGCGCCGCCACGCTTGTGATCTGGCTTGTTGCCGGGAAGGAAACGAAACCGTGAGAGTCATCCTGGATTGCGACCCCGGCATCGACGACACCTACGCCATTATCTTCCTCACCGCCGCGGCGCACGGGGGGCTCATTGAGCTCGATTGCCTAACGACGACCTCCGGCAATGCCCCCGCCGACCAATGCGCGCAAAACGGCGCCTGGATCCTGGGGCAGTGCGGGCTGCCCATCATCTCCCTGGCCGCGGGCCTGCCGGAGCCGCTCGAGGTGGAGCTGACCACCACGCCGGAAACCCACGGCGACACCGGCCTGGGCTACGCCCAAGCACCCGAGCGCCACGTGGAGCACGACTGGGACGCGCTGTGGATCGACTCCATTGAGCGCGGCACCGACGACCTTCACCTGATCGTCACCGGGCCCTTGACCAACCTGGCTGCCTTCGCGCACGCCCACCCGGAGCATTTTGCAAAGCTCAAACACATCACCGTGATGGGCGGGGCGGTGAACTACCCGGGCAACACCACGCCGAGTGCGGAGTGGAACTTCTGGGTGGACCCGCACGCCGCCGCCGACGTGTTCGCCATGGCGCAGACACCGATCACCATGTGCTCGCTTGGCGTGACGGAGCGGATGCTGCTCAAGCCCGAGGCGTTGGCGGAGTTCGTCGATAAGCTTGGCGGCTCCCCCGTGGCGCAGCACCTGGAGGCGATCACGCGGTTTTACTTCGAGTTCCACGAGGATGTGGGCGAGGGGTATCAGGCGCAGATCCACGACCTGCTCACCGTGCTGATCGCGCTGGGGCTGGTGGGGTACTCCTGGAAGGACACCACCGTCGCCGTGGAGGCGGATTCCGAGCTCATGCGAGGCACCTCCGTGGCCGACCTGCGCGGGATCTGGGAACGCGAACCCAACGCGCGCCTGGTCACCGACGCGGACGTCGCGTTGGCCTGGGGCTGGTTCACGTGGGCGTGCGAGGTGCACGCGAAGGTCGCCGCCGGCGATGCCGAGATTGTGGAGCTGCGCCACCAGCGTGCCGACGACTAGGTGGTTCGCGCCCGCCGCCTGCTACACTCCCGAACCGATAGCCCAGCCGAGGTGACATAGGCGATGAGGGCTGTACTTCCCGTTCCTCCCCGCACACCACTCGGAGTTTCCATGTCACACACTGTTTCCACTCAGGCCGCGCAGACCGCGCAAAAGGCCGAATGGACCCCCGCCCGCCGCGCGCTCGTCATCGCAGGCGCCGTCCTCATCGCCGCTACCTGGCTGTACTTCGTTCTGGTTCACCCGGCAGATTGGGATCAGGTCACCGGCTCCGGGCAGGGCATCGCGCTGCTCGCCGGCTACGGCATCGGCACCGCGCTGCTGCTCGCAGCGGTGATCCCGGTGCTTCCGGCGCGCACGCTGGGGCTGATCCCGATCGCGATCATCATCAACTCCGTCGTCGGCGAGATCGTCGGCTCGATCGGCCTGCCGCTGTACCTGGATTCCGTGGGCACCGTGCTCGTCGCGGCACTCGCAGGCCCGGTTGCGGGCATGGCCACTGGCGCGCTGAACAACGTGGTGTGGGGCCTGCTCAACCCGGCCGCGCTGCCGTTCGCCGCGGGCGCGGCGCTGATCGGTTGGCTGGCCGGCGTGTTCATCCACCGCTTCAACGCGCTGCGCAACATCGCCACCGTGATCGGCTTCGGCCTGGTGCTGGGCCTTGTCGGCGGCATGGTCGCCGCCCCGGTCGCGGCCTACGTCTACGGCGGCACTGCCGGCGTGGGCACCGGCGCGCTGGTCAGCCTGTTCCGTGAGATGGGCAGCTCGCTCATCGCGTCCGTGACCACCCAGGCGTTCATCTCGGACCCGGTGGACAAGGTCATTGTCATGCTGGTGGCGTACTTCACGGTCAAGGCGCTGCCGAAGCGCACCGTCGCAGCCTTCGCCCCGCAGACCAAGCAGACCAAGTAGCCCCCAAATGCCCCAGTCCCAGACCCGCCTGAACCCGCTGACCGCCTTGGCCGTCGGCGCGTCCGGCTGGATTCTCACCCTGGGGATCAACACCCCGCCAGCCTCGCTCGCCATCATCGCAACAGCCCTCGCCGCCGGCATGTGGCGCACCCGCAACCCCTCCGTCGCAGCGGCCACCGCAATCCTCGCCGCGCCCGTCGCCGCGTCGATGGTGCTCATCCACGCGCCTTACGGCGAGCACCGCATCGCCCCGCTCATCACCTCCGACGGACTCGCCGACGCCGCCCACCTCACCGCCCGCTTCACCGCGCTCGTCGCGTGCCTGCTCGCGGCCGTGGCCTGGACGCGTACGCCGGATCTGGCCAAAGCCCTGCAGAGCACAAAGGGCGGCAACCGCATCGGCTACATCGCCGGCACCACGCTGCAACTCGGCCCCCAGGGCGCCAACCGGGCGCGCATCACCCGCGACGCCAACCGTCTCAAGCAGCGCCCGATCACAACCAAAACGGTCGTCCCGCACCTGATCATGGCCGTGCTCACAGAGCTGCTCACCCAGGCCGGCGCCCGCGGCCAGGCGCTGGAAACCGCAGGCTACGACCTCACAGGCCCCCGCACCGTCCTGCGCCCGGTCCACGACAGCCCCGCCCAGCGCGCCGCGCGCATCCTCATCCCGCTGATCTGCGTGGCGGTGGTCCTATGGATCTAACGCCGCTCAAGCAAGCACTCGACCAGCACCGCACTGTCGAGGTCATCGGCAACTCCGGCGCGGGCCTGACCACCCTCGCCGCCCAGGCCCACAACGAGTGGGCGGGCGCGGCCGTGGTCCAGCAGGACGCCACCGCGCACGTGTCCTACCTGCGCGACACGGTCATCGAGGAGGTCGCGCTCGGCCTCGAGCAGCGCGGCACACCCACCCTGGAGATGCAGCGCCGCTGCGAGCGCATCCTCAGCGCCGCGGGTCTCACCGACCTTTCCGAGCGCCACCCCGCACAACTCTCCGGCGGCCAAACGCGCCGCCTGGCCATCGCGGCCGTCGCGGTCCTCGAGCCGGACATCCTGCTTCTCGACGACCCCTTCGCCGGCCTCGACCCCACCTCCGCCACCCACATCATCCGCCTGCTCGAAGCCCTGCCGTCGCGCATCGTGGTCCTCGGCAACCGCCCCCGCCTCGATGCAGCAACACTTTCGCTTATCGACGGCATCCTGTCCCCCTCACCCCTTCCAACCCACGAGCCCAGCCTGCCCCCACGCGTCGAGCCCACCGGTGAGCCGATCGACCTCGGCGAGGTGTCCGCCACCCGCGGCGGAAAACCCCGCAAGTGGTGGCAGTTCCGCGCACACGAGGATCCAGAATTCACCGCCGGCCCGATCCACCTGACCGTGCGCCCCGGCCAGGCCGTGTGGCTGCGCGGCGACAACGGCGCCGGCAAAACGACACTGCTACGTGCGATGGCCGGCCTCGACGGCAACCCGGGGCTGGCTCTCGGTGTCTCCCTCGCACTCCAGCGCGTCGCCGACCAACTCGCCGAATCAACGGTGGGGGAGTTCATCGGCGACCCGGACGCCGTCGCCGCACTCGGCCTCGACCCGGAGACCCACCCCCTCGACCTGCCTGCCGCGCACCTGCGCCTGGCTCATCTTGCCCAGGTCTTCGCCCAGAACCGCCCGCTCGTGCTTCTCGACGAGCCCGACGTCGGCCTCGACACCCCCTCCCGCGACCGCGCCCACACCCTCATCGCCGACGGCCTCCGATCCGGCCAGGCCATGATCTTTACCTGCCACGATACCACCTTCGCCGCGGAGGTGGGGGAGTACGCGGTGGCGGACGAGATTTTCCTCCCGGCGATCACGCACTAACCGCTGTTACACTGCTGTCCAAGATCGTCGGTGACGCCCAAAGGACTGCGACATGGCCAGACTCTCCAAAGAAAAATTCGCTTTGCGGGGATCCATCGTCATTCTGAGCGCTTGGTTGCTGTTTTTCCTGGCCGGGCCCATCGCAGACGCTATCGGCGAGGATGCGGAGCTCATTTTCGGGATACTCTGGATCTTTATCTTCTATGGCCTCGCCTTAGCGACGCTCATCTTCGCTCCCATCTTTGCCGTTCAGGCCATCAAGTCGTTCAGGTCCGAGGACCCCGAGCGTAAAAGAACTGCCGCCATCGCACTCGCTCTGTCAGTACTGTCCTTAGCCCCCATGCTCTTGTATTTCGGGCGCATGTATTTCTAGTGTGCCTTGTAGTTGTCTTCTGGCCGGATATAACGACTCGATCTTAACGGCGTTGGCGTGACCGCCCGCGTCCTCATTGCTGTCGCCTTTCGCTCCAATCAAGCAGAGGGCTCCACTTGCCGAGGCGAGAGCATTGCCACGGAGGTGAAAGGGGTAAGCAAAAGGAGCGAGGTATAGAGTTTCTATCGCATGCTGAATGAGCAATGTACCTGAGCAGTGGTCATCCGATCACGTTTTCGCATGACTGTGGTTGAAAATCCAGTGCGGCGGAATCGCTAGATCTTGCGCTTGTCGTTTATGCTGATTCACTCTTACTCTTTGTTTTCCTGAACCTATATCCGGAGGATTGGACATGAACGCTAAACCGACAATCGTGTCTACTTTCTCCGGTTGTGGAGGGATGGATTTAGGTTTTGAGCTCGAAGGCTATCGAACAGTTTGGGCTAATGACTTTCAAGTTGACGCCGCCCGCACATTCGAAAAACATTTCGGTGAAGGGATTATGCGACTGGGGGATGTTAGGCAGATCGATCCCTCGGAGGACACTTCAATTCCAGATGCAGATCTGGTGATTGGAGGATTTCCTTGTCAGGATTTTTCCAAGCTATGGAAAATGCCAGGTCTCAATGGAGAGCGCGGAAGCTTCTACAAAAACTTTCGCGATTTCGTGGCTGCAAAGCAACCAAAGGCCTTTGTTGCTGAAAACGTAAAGGGCCTTCTCTCCGCAAACGGTGGAGTCGCCATAAAAACGGTCGTGGAAGATCTGCAGGCAATTGAACCAGGGTACCTTGTTAAGCCACTGCTATATAATTTTGCGAATTACGGAGTGCCGCAACTGCGAGAACGACTATTGATTGTCGGCATTCGTAGGGATACCGGTTTTCTGTTTAGGCACCCGAAGCCAACCCACGGTGCGGGTACTGCAAACCCATGGAGGTCTTCCATGAGTGCACTCAATGGGGTGAAGATTGCGCGCTTCAACAACGAATACCCTCGGCATAGTGCGAAAGTGATTCGAATGCTTGAGGCGATTGGTGAGGGTGGAAATTACACCAAGATACCGGTAGACAGCGAGGATTACGTAAAGGGAATGATCAGCCATGTCTACAGGAGGCTGGACCGCAACCAGCCTTCACCGACGGTCATTGCCGGAGGAGGCGGCGGGACGGTGGGCTATCACTACTCTGAGCTGAGGGCACTGACCAATAGGGAGAGGGCGCGCCTTCAGAGTTTTCCTGATGATTTTGAGTTTATGGGAAATCGGACTGAGGTGCGACGACAAATTGGAAATGCTGTCCCCCCTGAAGGTGTGCGCCCCTTGGCGAAGCAGTTGAAACCACTGTTTGAGGATAACTACGAGCGAGTGGACCTGACAGATGAAATCCTGCGATTGAGCTCGTTGACGATTGCCCAACGCTTAAAGGAAGCAGCCACAGAGGTCGAATGATAGGTTCAGCTTGCAGCCGTGGCTTTAAGTCTCACTATTCGCGTGAGAATTATCTGCGTCGGTTCATGTTCCCAGAAACGACCTACTTTCCATCCCTCACTCATTAGCCGCCTCTCGACGAAGCGATCGTGTCTGCGGGTTTGCTCCATGCGATGAGTCCAATAGTCTGCATTTACACGAGGTTCGCGCCAATGAGTCGGACAACCGTGCCAAAAACAACCATCAAGAAAAATGGCCACCTTTTGGTTGGGAAATACAATGTCTGGCCTGCCTGGGATGTCCTCCGACGCGGTTTCGAAGAACACTCCGCGTTGAGTTAAACCGTCCCTAATTCTACTTTCAAAGCGACTTCCGCGGGGTAGTGAAGGCTTCATTCGTATCCTATTTTGCACGGTGTTTTTCGACGACGTCGTGGAGAAGATCGTTAACAAGGGATTCGACAGAGGATTCTGGTAAAGCCTGCAAATTTCGGAAACCAGCTTCCAAATTGATCCTTTTCGCCAGTTCCTGAGCAGCGTAACGGGCCGGTATTCCTTCCGGTGCGTCCACAAGCGCGCGCATGGCAGCCCATCGTAGCTTCGGAGTCCTGCCAATTAATCCTTCGAAAAGGTACTGGCGTCTATTTTCATTCTGCAGAACCCAACTGCTGTACGCGAAGGGATCTTCAGCTTCTTGGCTCAATGGCTCCTGCAGATTCACATCGAAAGTCAGATTAGGAATCCACCACAACCTAGCGATTCCGTGGCGAACCATTAGGCGAGCTGTGGTTCTCGTGATCAGCCATCGTCGATTGATTGCTTCTGCGAAACTCTCGTCTTCGTCCCAAGGCCAACGTTGCATCATGTACTCACGATGGGTGACGAGCGCTAGGTAACTCCATAGGCGGGGATCAGATGCAACGACCCGGTTCACTGGACCGATTGCACTATATACTTCAACAGCGTTAGCAGCTTCTTCGGCCTTGCCACCGTGCAGGAGTGGCTGATCCCACTCGATGGGGACCGGGATTGACAACGTACTGTCTGGATCTGCGGCGAGTTCATCGACAAAGTCGAAGAACTCGGATGGCTCCGCGCTGGCATTAAGGCGAATTGAAAGAGCGGTTAGGGCTTCTGTTTTGAAGATTTCCCTAGTGGGATTTGCGCTAGACATTAACGGTCTCCTTCCTCAGAGACGAACTCGGCTAACGCCTTAGTGGAAATGTTGCTGAGTAGAACCTGGGCAGTTGGGACAGCATTGTGAATATCCAAGTTGAGGTCGTCTATTCGTCTTTGGAGGGCTTTGAACCATCGCTTCTCTAGGTAGTGTTCCTGTTCTTTGTCGTCGATGGCGCGACTCATAAGATTGAGTGTGTCGATGAGTGCGGGAAATACGATGAAAGCGATTTTTGTAGCGTCGAAACTTCCATTGCCCAGTTGATTGATGCCTTTGGCCATATCTTGTGAAATTTGAATCAGAATGTGATCGTCACTTTCGTCGTATTCGACGGCAATTGGTTCGACACCGGGTGAAGTATGTACAACGAAAAGGCTCCCCAACGGGGGATCCATTGCGTCGTAAAGTTTTCGGGCCTCGAAATCGAACCCGCCGAGGATTCCGAGGATGTCTCCTTCGCTAATGTCGAAGCTGCTGTCACGATAGATTGGATGCTGGGCATCCCACTTGAAGTCGTCGATTGCGCGAGTTGCGATGATGGACGCATCGATGGATACCAGGCCGCTGATCTCCTCCTGGATCAAATAGAAGTCACATTCCCAACCGAAGCCCTTCTGGCTGACTTGTGTGTCAGCAATTCCGCGCGACATGGTGGTGGGGCAATCCCACGTGATGACTATCCGAGCGTCGCCGTTACGAAGCATCGAATTCATCTGGGCGCTGTCGCATGCGATGGGCAAATGAACATGAACCTCCTGTGCCGCAGGCGTATACGTCGGCTGTAGAAGTTCGAGCTTTTCCGCGACATTATTGCGGTTACCCAGTACGGGGTGGGGGAAAGAACTATAGGTCGCCATTTAAATCACTCCCAGACGGAGTCGCCGGTGCCCTGCTGTGTGAACTCGCAGTAGGGCTTCAGGTTTCTCTGGTGAAAGAGACAGATTTTGAATCGTGTTGCCTTCAAACTGGAGATCAATCTCGCCGTTCGCAGTGATTTCGACGACTTTTTGAATTTCCAAGTCGAAATCCTCTTCTGTACCTTGATCTCCTTGTGCGCACAATGTAAGGCTGCCAGCTGCTCCTTGTTCGCTTAAGGCTGCAACGTAGAAGCACTGGTTCTTAGAATCGAACCAAGTCTCTACCTGGATGTTCGAATCCGCGATACTATGCGCACCTTCATTGTTTCCTCCTTTGGTGTGTTTAGTACCACCCTCGCCCTTCTTCGAGCCTTTACGGCGTGATCGGTTTCCTCCCAGGGCGTCTTCATCGCCACGAGAATCGCCAGGTCTGCGCATGCGAGGTTTGATGAAGGCGTTCTTCTTCGGATGCAGCTCATCGGTGTCGGGATCGCCATGAACGGTTGAGGATTCAGCTTCCCCTGCCTCTTGTTTATCGGAGGGGATGTCAGAGAGCGGAATCTCTTCCAAGTCTGGGTTGCCGAGAGTTGACGGCAGTAACTCTTTTAAGCCCTCGAGCCGAATTTCATCGCCTTGGGCTGTTGCAATCAGGTCGTGTATCGAATCTCGAATGAACTTACGGATATTGCCCACTACCTTTTTTCCTTCTGGGAAATCCGGATCATTCCGAACCCAATCATCGTGGGTAGGTGGCTCCAGTGAACGGAGAAGTTCATTTCCCTTCGGATTGTCGCAGATGAAAACGGCGGCGTAGTTTGTGCGAATTCTCGGTTCGTAGGTGTTAACTACCATGAGCGGTGTCCGCATAAGCGCAGTGTGGTACCGCTTTGTAAGTGCCGGACTTAGATTCACATGGAGTTTGACGTTTCCTAAGCCTTCGATATTGCCTTCAATGGGCGGAGAGTCGAGAGCATCATAGTAGGGGCTCACGTGATCAAGCTCGGCTGCGACCGTAGCTATATTGCTCTGGTTTAACTTCCAAAAGGTTTCATCGCCTGACTTGGCTTCAACTTGAAGGTGTCCTTCACGTAAGGAAGCGAAAAAGTTCTCAGCGAAGGAATCCCTGATTGACAAGAGATTTGGGTCCGAATCGGCTCCAACGTAGGCGGGAATATATGTATCGGTGCCCGGTTCCTTCCTGGCCTCAAAGCCTAGAAACGAATCGCTGTTTCGCAGATACTTAAATGCATCGGTGCTGTCCCTATCTAGAAAAATTCCGGTTGCATCAAAATGCTGTCGTCCAATCTGGTGGCTGGCCAAGTCTGCTCGCCCAGCGAAAACCACTTCAGAGGGGCGATCTTCCGAAACCGTTGTCCAGAAGACGGTGAGTAAGCGAGAGTTGAAAGCGCCGGCAGCTGAGCCGATACCAAAGGACCCGCCGGTGCCTGTTGGTTTCACGCTAACGCCTGATGTTCTGGTCAGTGCTGATAGGGGAGATCCGACGTCGTTCTCACTCCCAGAAAGCCCCGTGGTGTTGTAATCCGAAACTCGAAGGACAGAAAATGTTTCGCATGCGGTGGCATCGGCAGCTCTTTGGAGATCCTTGTTTGGGCCGGCTAACTCAATGGTCGCATCGTTTGCTGCGCGAATGTGATCGCAAAGGTTCTCATAGTCAGGAAGAGAATCGGCGCGTACCTCTTTGAGCTCGAAAACGATACGTACGGGACCATCTGACGCCTTTGACTTTGCATCAAGTGAGTTCTGAGCAAGTTCCCGGACGATGGATTTGACTGGTCCGAGCTTTCTAAAGTGTTCGCGTCGTGGATCGTTAGCCCCTTGTGTTAGGGCGAGTGTGGATTGGCTGAAATGGAAACCGTAGCCGCTCATATTTGCCTCTCAATCAGTCGGGAGATTCGTTTGGAAACTTCGTTTCGCGTCTTCTAGTGCGTTTTCGAGATCGTTGAAGAGCTCGTCGACTGCGGGTCTGTCGTAGTCATAATTCTTTCTGTTGGAAAGATTTGAAATGAGCCGGATCTCTCGGATGAGTCGAAGTTTGCGACTTTCGGATAGTCGATCAAACTTCTCTCTTTTACTTTCACTCATGGACCGCCTTCTATATTTTGGTTATATGACGATTATATAGAAATCCGCGTCCTGTGGAAACATTAAATGCACCGGCTACGGTTTTCGCTTGATCCCAGGCGTTCTTCAATGGCATCAGTTCAAACGGCAGCGGGGCGGAGCTGCCGTCGATAAGCAAAGGCTCCTAGAACTCGGCGCGGTCGATGACGTCGCGAAGTGTGGTGGCGGAGTGGCGGAACTTCTCCAGCTCGTCGGAGTCCAGGCGCAGTTCGACGACGTTGCGCACGCCGCTGCGGTTGAGGACGGTGGGGGTGCCGATGTAGAGGTCGTCGAGCCCGTACTCGCCCTGCAGGAGGGCGGAGATGGGCAGGACCACGTCCTCGTTGCGCAGGATCGCACGCGTGATGCGGGCGAGCGCGTTGCCGATGCCGAAGGCGGTGTTGCCCTTGCGTTTGATGATGTCGTAGGCGGCGTCGCGGGTGCGGACGAACATCTCGTCGATCTGGGTGTAGATCTCCGGGTTGGTCTCCGCCTCAGTCTCCAGCAAGGCGCGGAGCGGCACACCGCCGACGGAGCCGGAGGACAACACGGGCAGCTCGGTGTCGCCGTGCTCGCCGATGATGTGGGCGTGCACCGCGGACGGGGCGATGTCGAAGTGCAGGCCCAGGTTGTGGCGCCAGCGCGCGGTGTCCAGCACGGTGCCGGAGCCGATGACCTGGTTCGACGGCAGGCCGGTCTGCTTCCAGGTGATGTAGGTGAGCACGTCCACAGGGTTGGTGGCCACGACGTAGATGCCGTTGAAGCCGTTGGCCATGACTTCCTTGTTGATGGACTCGAAGATGGCGGCGTTGCGGGCGATCAGGTCGATGCGGGTTTCGCCGTCGCGCTGCGCCACGCCAGCGCAGTTGACCACGAGTGCGGCGTCGCGGCAGTCCTCGTAGGTGCCCACCGTGACGTCCATGTGGTGGCCGGAGAACGGAACGGCGTGGTTTAAGTCCTCAACCTGGGCCCAGACGAGGTCCTCGTTGAGGTCGATGATGGCCAGGTGGTCTGCCAGGCCCTGGTTGACAATTGCGTATGCGAAGGCGGTGCCGACAGCGCCGGCGCCGATAAGGACGATCTTGTTGCCATGAGTCACGGTCATGCGACCAAGTGTGTCAGAAACCGGGCGATCGCGTGCAGTGGGGTTGGACGGAAAACGGCCTCGGCGCGAGCGCTGGGCGGATACCATGCAGAGAAGACTTCGAAGGGAAGAGAAGGGGAGCGACATGCTGTCGGTGACAGATCTCAGGGGCCGTGCGTTGACGGTGCGCGAACTGCGGAAGGTGCTTCCTCGCGCGGGTGCGGACGTGAACTCGGTGGTGCCTCAAGTGGCTCCGATTGTGGAGGCGGTGCGTGAGCGCGGTGCGCAGGCGGCGCAGGAGTACGGGGAGCGCTTCGACGGCGTGCGCCCGGCTTCGATCCGTGTGCCTGCTGAGGTCATCGCGGAGGCCGTGGACGGTCTCGACGCGGACGTGCGCTCGGCGTTGGAGACCTCAATCGCACGCATCCGCGCCGTGCACGCCGATCAGAAACCCGCTGGGCACACCACCGAGCTCGCGCCGGGTGCCACGGTGGCCGAGGTGTTCCGCCCGGTGCAGCGTGTGGGCCTGTACGTCCCCGGCGGCAAGGCCGTGTATCCGTCGAGTGTGCTCATGAACGCGATTCCCGCCCAGGAGGCTGGCGTGGGTTCGATGGTGGTGTGCTCGCCGCCGCAGGCAGACTTCGGCGGCTGGCCGCACCCGACGATCCTCGCGGCGTGCGCTCTGGTTGGGATCGATGAGGTGTGGGCGGCTGGTGGCGCCCAAGCCGTCGCGCTGCTGGCCTACGGCGACGAGGACCTGGAGCCGGTGGACATGGTCACCGGTCCCGGCAATGTCTTCGTCGCCGCCGCGAAGCGTGTGGTCAACGGGGTGGTGGGCATTGACGCGGAGGCGGGACCCAGCGAGATCGCGATCATCGCCGACGAGACGGCCAACCCGGTATATCTGGCCTACGATCTGATCTCCCAGGCCGAGCACGACGAGCACGCCGCGTCGATCCTGGTCACCGATTCGCCTGCGCTTGCCGAGGCGGTCAACCGCGAGATTGCCGAGCGCTACCAGGTCACGCTCAACGCCGAGCGCGTGCGCGCTGCACTCGAGGGCCCACAATCGGGCATCTTGCTTGTCGACGACCTCCGGTCCGCCGTCACCGTCACCAACGCCTACGCACCTGAGCACTTAGAGATCCACACCGGCAACGCCGGTGACGTAGCCGCGCAGATCACCAACGCCGGCGCGATCTTCGTCGGGCAGCACGCGCCGGTGCCGCTCGGAGACTATTCCTCGGGATCCAACCACGTGCTGCCCACATCCGGCACGGCCCGCTTCGCGGCGGGGTTGAGCACCCACACCTTCCTCAAACCCGTCAACGTGGTCGAGTACTCCGCGGGCGCGCTGGCCGAGGTGACGGACGCCGTGATCACCCTCGCCGACGCCGAGCGCCTCCCGGCACACGGCGAGGCCATCCGAGCGAGGCGGGAGGACTACCAGGGCTCGTAATTGTTGTCTCGGCCAGGAAGGGACTTCTCAAAAATCTGCTCGTCTCCGCGAGCTTGACCCAGAATGAGGAAGAACAGCTGAGCAGCATCCAAATTGGGTAGCTCGCGGACTACTTGCTCCATCGTCTCTGCAACGTTTCCCCAGGGTTGCTCGCGAATCTCTTTTGCGAACACCCTCCAGTCGAAAATGTCGCCGTACTGGAGCGTGGCAGCGTAGACCTCATACGGCCAAGACGCTATAGGGTCCGACGGCGAGGCCGCTACGTTGCGGAACATAGCCTCACTGATCACGTTAGGCATGCTGCAATTTCCTTACACACCGATTCAACCTTTGACCATGAATCCCACCCGGACACGACGCCCTTGTAGCTACCAAGGGAATCCTTATTGTGACTGTCAGCAGGGTTAGGAGCCGAAAGCATGTAAACCAGCTCCGATAGAACCGAACCGTCCGTGTTGGTGAACTCGCTGTAGAACGAGTCAATCTCTTTCAAAACCTCGCACGCGGTGGAAATACCAAGTGTTGAACCTACCGCTGCGACATCGAGGTAGTCACGAACCTGGTTCCGCTGGACGATCAAGAATGCCTTGGTACGAAGAACCTCGGCAATCGTAGGGATCTGAAGCTGAGAGCCGTTAGGCAGTTCGACTGTCTCCACCTCCAGAGGGGTCTTGCGGCGCAAGTTGCGCAAACCAGCCTGATAACCGTCTAGAGATCCCATGATGGTCATCGGCGGACGGGACGCGCGGGGATTTGTCGACCACCCGTCCAAACCCACGACAGCTTCTAGAACTGCATCGTAGCGGCTCTGGAGATGCTCAATGACGTGGTCGTGGTCGAACGACATGCGGTGGTGCGCATAGAACGCAGCTGCGCTCCCGCCTACGAGTACTGCGTCAGGCGCTACCTCCTGCAGTTTGGCTGCAGATTCATACAGCTTTTGCATGTCGTTCATGCTTTGAGAATAGATTCAGTGTTGTCGCAGCTCAACCACCCGTCCATGCATAAGAAAACCCAGCGCTGGGAGAGCAGCGTTGGGTCCATTCGTTTGCGGGGCTATTTCGCCTCGTACTCGACCTCATCTTCCGCGATTGCCTGCGGGCGGCCGGTGACGAAGTAAAGGATCGTCATCAGGATCAGGAACGCGACACCGGCGATGAGTGCAGTGTGGAATTCCTCCATCCACACCATCGTGCCGAAGGTGAACAGGATGAACGCGACCGAGAACCACTGCCCATACGGCCAGAACGGCACCGGGAACTTCAGGTTTTGCTCTTCGGCGGGGGAGATGTTGCGTCGGGAAGCAATGTGCGCAAGCAGGATCATCAGCCACACGAAGATGGTGGCGAAGGTAGCCAGCGCCGCGACAGTTTCGAAGATGTCGGGGTAGCGCTGGTTCAGGAAGACGCCGACGACCAGGGCGATGATCAGCATGACCACGGTCATCACCGGCACGTCGCGGTAGGTCTTCGCCATGACCTGGGGCGCCAGCTTCTCCTTAGCCAGGCCGGCGAGGACGCGGCCGGTGCCGAAGAGGTCAGCGTTGATTGCAGACAGGGAAGCGCTCAGCACAACCACGTTGAGCAGTGCGGCCGCCCAGCTGACGCCGAGCGTGTCAAAGATCTGGACGAAGGGGGAGTCCTCGCCGTCAATGGTGCGCCACGGGTTGATCATCAAGATGATCAGGATGGACAGCACATAGAAGATCAGGATGCGCGCCGGGACGGTGTTAACCGCCTTGGGGATGGAGCGGTCCGGGTCCTCGGCCTCAGTGCCGGCAACGCCGATGATCTCGGTGCCGCCGAACGCGAACAGTACGAGGATGAAGGACGCTGCCATGCCGGAGATACCGTTAGCGAAGAAGCCGCCGTCGCTCCAGAGGTTGCTCACGCCCATCGTTTCGGGCTGCGAGCCGAGGTTGAATGCGAGGATGGCGGCACCGCCCACGATCATGGCCACCACAGCACCGACCTTGATGAGCGTGAGCAGGAACTCCAGCTCACCGAAGAGCCGGACCGCCGCCAGGTTCGCCGCGCTAATAATCAGCAAAGTGACCGTGATCCACACCCACGCGGGCGTTGTTGGGAACCAGAACTTCATATAGATCGTGATGGCCGTCAGGTCCGCCAGACACACGATCATCATCTCGAAGGCGAACATCCAGCCGGTGATGTAGCCTCCCCAGCCGCCGAGGTACTTGCGGCAGTACACGGCGAACGAGCCGCGGACCGGGTTGCGCACGCTCATCTCGCCGAGCGCGCGGAGCATGAAGTACACCACCGCGCCGCCGAGCAGGTACACCAGCAGCACGGACGGGCCGGCGGCCTGGATCGCACCGGCGGAGCCGTAGAACAGGCCGGTGCCGATGGCGGAACCGAGCGCGATGAAGTGGATGTGGCGGGCGTTTAAGCCGCTGCGTTTCGGCTTTGGCGTGTTGGCTGTTTCTGATGGTGCAGTCATAACGGACATAACTGTGCTCTTTCGGGAAGCAATGCGCGAATCGGAGGCGCAGGGGAATGGGATTGAGGTGTGCCCGAAGCTGGGCGGCGGCGTCCCGGTTGGTCGTCGATAGGCGAGTGCAATGCTTCGCGGACGGATCCGGGGGCGCGGCGCGAACGACATAAGCCTTGAAGCGTTGCCCGTGCTAACAAGAAACCCCCTGCGCTTTGAGCAGCAGAGGCTGTTAGCGCAGGGGGCTGGAGTCGGCCGGCACCGCGCTACAGATGATGATGCAGGTGGGCCGGCTGGGTATTCAGCAACGCAGAACGCTCGGCCGTGGCCGAGGTCGCAAATGCGGTGCTGTTGATCATGCCGACGACCGTAGCACGGCGGGTGGTGCCTTCGCAGCGGATTGTGGAAACTATTTGCCACAATGCTCGAAGAGCTAGGTCTGAGGTGGTCGTGATCCTCTAACGGCTCCCACGCGCCTACTGTCCGGAGCACTCGTTGCCGCCCGCGCCGGGATCCATCGTCGGGGCTCCTTCGAGGTGTGGGGCAGGGGTGGCGTCGATAGACAATGTGACCTGCACCACGCACTTTACGGGAGGGTGTGCGACTTCGCCCGCCGGCAAACCGCAGGAATACTAACCGGGGCGCACAATGGCGTACGCTGGGCCAGCGATGAGCATTTCCGAAAACGCCACCGGCGGCGAGAACGAGCCGGATATGAATGTGTCGGAAAACCAGAAAGACCCGCAGGATGTCGCGGCCGAAATCGTTGAGGCCGTAGTAGAGGACACCAGGGATGCGGGGGTTTCTGAGGAGACCGGCGCCACGGACACCGTGGCCATTGAAAACGACAATGATGTGCTGAAGCTTAACGACGAACCTTCGGCCGAACCCGCCGCCGAGCCCGAGAAGCCCGAAAACGGCTTTGAGAAGCTCGGCCTGCCCGACGAGGTCATCGAGGCGGTCAAGCGCGTCGGCTTCGAACAGCCGTCGCCGATTCAGGCGCAGACCATCCCGCTGCTTATGGACGGCCGCGACGTGGTCGGCCTCGCACAGACCGGTACCGGCAAGACCGCGGCGTTCGCGCTGCCGGTGCTGTCCCAGATCGACCCGGAGAAGCGCTACCCGCAGGCCCTCGTGCTCGCGCCGACGCGTGAGCTGGCGCTGCAGGTGTCCGACTCCTTCCAGAGCTTCGCCGACCACATCGGCGGCGTGAGCATCCTGCCGATCTACGGCGGCCAGGCCTACGGCATCCAGCTGTCCGGGCTGCGCCGCGGCGCCCAGGTCATCGTGGGCACCCCGGGACGAGTGATCGACCACCTGGAGAAGGGCTCGCTGGACATCTCCAACCTGAGCTTCCTGGTGCTGGACGAGGCCGATGAGATGCTCAACATGGGCTTCCAGGAAGACGTCGAGCGCATCCTGGAGGACACCCCGGACACCAAGCAGGTGGCGCTGTTCTCGGCGACGATGCCGAACGCGATCCGCCGCATCTCCCGCGACTACCTCAACAACCCGGAAGAGGTCACCGTCAAGTCGGAGACGCGCACCAACACCAACATCACCCAGCGCTACCTGTTCACCGCGCACCGCAACAAGCTCGACGCGATCACCCGCATCCTCGAGGTAACCGAGTTCGAGGCGATGATCGTGTTCGTGCGCACCAAGAACGAGACCGAGGAGCTGGCCGAGAAGCTGCGCGCCCGCGGGTTCTCCGCCGCCGCCATCAACGGCGACATCGCCCAGCAGCAGCGCGAGCGCACCGTGGACCAGCTCCGCGACGGCCGCCTGGACATCCTCGTGGCCACCGACGTCGCCGCCCGCGGCCTGGACGTTGAGCGCATCTCGCACGTGCTCAACTACGACATCCCGAACGACACGGAGTCCTACGTCCACCGCATCGGCCGCACCGGTCGTGCGGGCCGCTCCGGCGAGGCGATCCTGTTTGTCACTCCGCGCGAGCGCCGCATGCTGCGCTCCATCGAGCGCGTGACCAACGCGACCATCGAAGAGATGGACCTGCCCACCGTGGACGAGGTCAACGAGTCGCGCAAGGCCAAGTTCATGGACTCCATCACCGAGTCGCTCGAGGCCACCGACCTGCAGATCTTCAAGACCATGGTCCGCGAGTACTCCGCGGCGAACAACGTGCCCATGGACGACATCGCCGCCGCCCTGGCCACCCAGGCCCTGGCCGGCGACGAGTTCCTGATGAAGGAGCCGCCGCGCGACAAGCGCGACCGACGCGACCGTGACCGCTTCGACCGCGACGACCGCCGCGGGCGCGGACGCGACCGCTTCGACCGCGACGACCGTGGCGACAGGGGCCGCGGCCGCCGCTTCGACGACAGCGGCAACTTCGACACCTACCGCCTGGACGTGGGCAAGCGCCAGCACGTGCGTCCGGGTGCCATCGTCGGTGCCCTGGCCAACGAGGGCGGCCTGAACTCCAAGGACTTCGGCCGCATCACCATCGGCGGCGACTTCACCCTGGTGGAGCTACCGAAGAACCTGGACCAGGCCGTGCTGGACCGCCTTGTGGACACCCGCATCTCCGGCCAGCTGATCAACATCCAGCGCGACCACGGCGCACCCCCGCGCGATCGCGGTGGCCGTGGCCGTGGCGGCCGCGGGGGCTACCGCGGCGGGCGCGGACGCGACGACCGTGGCGATCGCGGTGACCGCGGTGGACGCGGCGGCTACCGCGGTGGCCGTGGACGCGGCCGCGACGACAGGCGCGACCGCTGGGATTAAGCCCCAATATTGAAGCAGCCGGCACAGCTGAAAAGCAGCGTGCCGGCTGCTTTGGGTTTTGGGTGGGGGACCGGAGGGCGTCGATAGGCAAGGGTGCTAGGTTAATGCCCATGTCTTCCCAGCGCACGCACCGAATCTCCCGAGCTCTTCTCGCAGCGGCCGTCGCGCTGGGGATGCAGGCCGCGCCCGCTGACGCGCAGGTGCGGGTGGAACAAGGTGCACCCGTGCGTATCGACGGCACCGGCACCTGCACCATCGGCTTCAACGACCCCGCCCGCCACCGCAGCCTCGTCGCCGCGCACTGCGGAGCCGAAGGCGCGCGAGTCAATGCCGGCGGTGCGACCGGCACGCTGTATCGCTCCAAGGCCTACGACGGCCACCTGAGCAACGACTGGGCCGCCATCCAATGGGACCCGGGCGTGGCCGTCGGCGGCAACCGGTTCTCCGGCGACGCGTGGGTTCACCCCGGTGACGTGCGGCTCGGCGAGACCGTCTGCTACTTCTCCCGCACCCGCGGCGCAAAAACCTGCGGGCGCTTCTCCGGCTCCGCCGACGGCACGTTCTTCCTCGCCGCGCCACTGAGCCACCCCGGCGACTCCGGCGGGCCGATGTGGGTGCCCGGCCGCGGCTTCGTCGGCGTGGTCTCCAGCATGTGGACCTCCAACCCGCTGCCGTTTTTGCGCGGTGGGGACTACGTCATCGGCATCGTGCCCCACGACGGGCCCGCCGTCCCCGAAGCTCGCCTCGTCGGCGTGTGGGGGCAGAACGTGCTGTTTCCCGGGCTGACCGGGCCGGTGGCGGAGGTATTGCGGAAGGTCGTCGACGGGATCTTCCGCGTCTTCGCCGGCCTGGGCCTCGGCGGGCCGTCTGCGCTGCGGTACTCGTAGGGGGGCTGGGCAGAACGACTCATGCGCATAGACCCTGGGATCCAAAGCCTGGGATCGCGCCGATTTTGGCCATTGCCAGGGTTTGCCTCCCAGGGTCTGTGCGCGGGGGAGGCGTCTCGAGCTCCGGCAACCGGGGCGAAACTGGCCCTACCAACAAGGCCCAGCCATTCGCCGAAGAATCGGGAATAGCTGGGCCGGTCTCAAGCGGAAACGCCCGCGCGTTCCTTACGCCGGGGTCGGCAGGAACATCAGGATCAGCGTGAGCATCCACAGCAGGTTGAAGATGCCGGCGCCGGCGGTTGCCTTCGCCTTGGACTTTTCAAAGTTGTTGGTCACATCGGCCGGGTCGGCGTCGGCGGCCGGCAGCGCGCCGATGGTGCCCATCATCTTGCGCTGCTGCGGGATGACCATGGCCAGCAGGATGGCCCAGGCGATCACGGAGAGCACGATGGCGGTGTGGAACCAGTAGTTGGACTTGTATGCCTCCCAGTCGAAGGCGAGCACGGCGCCGCCGAGCAGCGGGACGAGCAGGGAGAGCATGCCGTAGGTCTTGGTGATGCGGTAGAGCACCGACGCGCGGCCGGTGGCCTCTTCGCCGCCGGCGCGGGATTCCACGGCCTGGCGCGGGAACATGGAGGTCGACACAACAACGGGGCCGAGCAGCAGGATGGCTGCGGCAACGTGCAGGAAGATGAGGAATGTAGTCATGTGGGAACACCTTACGGCATGGTTGGAAAATCCTCACAGCTCCCCGCGCGAGAGCAGCCCGGCGACGCCGGAGCATGCGCGCCGCACCGCCCGCAGGTCAGCTCGGGGTAGCGGCAGGGCATAGTGCTTTGCGACGTCCACCATCCGGCGCCCATACGCACAGCGCGAGCGTCTATCCGTGGGCATCCATTCGGACGGCAGTTTGTCCCCTTTGGCCTGGTTAGCCTTAGAAGACACGGCGACGAGGTTGCGCGGGTCGTTGTAGTAGCGCTCCCGTGTAGCACTGTCCCAGCGGTGGGCGCCTAGGTCCCACGCGGCGGAGACGGGCAGGATGTGGTCGATTTCCACGTCGTGTGGCAGAAGAAAATCCCCTGTGTAGGGGTCTACAACTCGGGGATAATCCCACTGCGGCCAGGGCTGGGCGCAATCGGCGTCAAAGGCGGCGGCCATCACCGCGGCGCGGGTGTCGCAGCCGCGGGTGCCGGCGGCCCAGCCAGGGCCGAACTCGGCTCTGTCGTAGCCGAGGATGGTGGTGCGGTGGGGCACCGTTGGGACGTCGATAGGCAATTGCCCCGTGGGAAACGGCACCACCAGAACAGTGAGAGCAGACAGGATAAGAAGGTATTGGCGCATACCTTCTTAGACCGCAGTGGAGCCCTCCCGGTTCCGCAGTGCTGCGGAGAAGTCCTCGTCCGGGTGGGCGAGGGCGTAGTCGGTGGCCGCTGCGGCGGACTCGAACTCTTCTGCCACACCCTCCTTCGGGCGGGTGGCCAGGGAGACGATGACCATGGCCAGGGTGGCCAGGATGACGCCCGGGACGATCTCGTAGATGATGCCGGACAGCGAGTCCACGGAACCCCAGACAAACGAGGTCACGGCGCCGACGATCATGCCGGCGATCGCGCCCTGCGAGGTGAGGCGCTTCCAGTACAGCGACGCCACCACCACGGGGCCGAACGCGGAGCCGAAGCCGGCCCACGCGAAGCCGACGAGGCCGAGGATGGTGTCGGACGGGTTCAGCGCCAGCAGCATGCCAATCAGGGCCACGCCGATGACCATGGCGCGGGAGAGCACGAGCAGGGTGGTGTTGTTCGGGTTCTTCTTGAAGATGCGGTAGATGTCCTCAATGAGCGCCGACGAGGTGACCAGCAGCTGGGAGGACATGGTGGACATGATCGCGGCGAGCACGGCGGTGAGCACGATGCCGGCGATCAGCGGGTGGAACATGATGCGCGCCAGATCCAGGAAGACGGTCTCGTAACCCGACTGGTCGGTCACGGACGCGGACTTCTGGGCGAAGTAGACCGTTGCCACTAGCGCGGTGAAGATGCCGCCGAGGTAGCAGATGGCCACCCAGATGGTGCCGGTGCGGCGAGCTGCCTTCGCCTCAGACGGGGAGCGCAGCGCCATAAAGCGGGTGATGATGTGGGGCTGGCCGAAATAGCCCAGGCCCCAGGCGATGTTGCCGATGATGGTGCCCGCGGACACGCCGGCGACGATGTTGAAGTAGTCCGGGTTGCCGTCTTCCCAAGGGCCGTAGGGGTTGGAGGTGGCCCAGGAGAAGATGTCGGACGGGTTGTCCAAGGACATCAGCGCCATGATGGGGATGATGATCAGGGCGAGGAACATCAGACCGCCCTGCACCACGTCGGTGTAGCTCACGGCGAGGAAGCCGCCGATGAAGGTGTAGAGCACCGTGATGGAGCCGACGATGAGCACGCCGTGAATGTATTCGCCGCCGAAGGTGGATTCGTAGTAGCGGCCGCCGGAGACCATGCCGGAGGAGACGTAGAAGGTGAAGAAGAAGATGATGATCAAGGCGGCGGTGAAGCGCAGCACTCGCGAAGTGTCGTGCGTGCGGTTTTCGAAGAAGCTGGGCAGCGTGATCGAGTTCTTGGCCACTTCGGTGTAGCCGCGCAGCCTCGGCGCGATCCACTTCCAGTTGGCCCAGGTGCCGAGGAACAAGCCGATGATGATCCACAGCTCACTCATGCCGGCGACGAACAGTGCACCGGGCAGGCCCATGAGCAGCCAGCCGGACATGTCCGATGCGCCTGCGGAGATGCCGGCGACGAGTGGGCCGAGGCCGCGGTCGCCGAGGACGTAGTCGTCGTATTTTGTTGTTTTGCGCCACGAGTAGAACCCGATGGCGACCATCACCCCGAAATACAGGACGATGGCAAGCACTAGCCAGAAACTATCGGACATGTGCACTCCCTTGCGTCTATGTAGATGTCGGTCACAGTTCGCCACACTGTAACGCATCCTTTCGCGTAACTGTCTTAATCTGAAGAATTGCCTGAATGGGCGCTGAAAGATTTTGTTCGAACGCTCGGCGGGGGCGATGTCGGCGTCGGTGGTATAAGGGTGGGTATGCCTGAATACCTTCTCCATGGCCTGTGGCTCCCCGAGTCCGGGCTTTCGGTGTGGGTTGAGCGCGTACAGGGCCACCGGATTGTGACCATGGATGACGTGCCGCCCGGCACGTTTCCGCCGATCGTGCATTCGCTTTTGGACGGCCAAAGGTTCCACCACATCCACACCCTGATCCTGCAAACTCCGAAGGGCCGCCACGTCACTTTGCGGGCGCCCTTGGCACAGTTCGCGCCCGAGGATGCGGTGCGTTTTTTGGACAACCTGGCGCACCTGGACGGGGATTCCCCGGCGGCCACGCCAGCGCAGCGCGAGGCGGTCGCGCCGGACATGTACTGGATTCTGCGCATGTACCGGGGCCTGACCCAGTTCGTGCGCGCGGGCCGCGTGAGCATCAACGTGCCGTACCACGACGGGCTGTGGTACGCGCAGTGGCAGCTGGGCACCGGCCTGGAGGAGCGTAGCTGGCTGGCGGAGATGATCGCGGCCTCGCCGGGCGTGCTCACGGTGAACAACCCGAACTTGAGCGAGGACTGCGCGCAGATGTTCACGCACTGGATTGCCACGGAACGCCTGCAGGGCGCGGCGGAGAAGGCGGCGTCCAGGCCGTACCCCTGGCACGATTTTGTGAAGTCGCTGCTCTACAGCATCCCGCTGCGCCGCGGTGGGGCGGTGCTGGCCCGCCAGATGGGGGATTGGAACGGCACGATCACGGCGGTGAACATGCAGCTGGTGTTCATCGTGGAGTCGCCCGACGAGGCGGAGGAGTCGGGCCCGGAGACGCTGTGGCCGGTGCGGGTGCAAGTGCGTTCCAGCTCGGATTCGCCGCGGCCGGTGCGGCTGGGGGATTACGACTCGAAGACGGCGGACGTCCTGCGCGGCCAGCTCGATGTGGCGATCGAAGCGACCTCGCTTGTGGACCCGGCGAAGCACGGCCGGTTCCGCTCCACCGCGGACCACGGCTTCGACCCGAACGCGGGCGACTGGGACCTGTATTTGAACGGCGACGAGATTGTGAAGTTCGTCCGCGAGAGCGCCTCGTATCTGCGGGCCCACGGTTTTGTGGTGCTGCTGCCGCGCGCGTGGGCGACGGCGGAGACGGCGTCGAAGCTCAAGGTCAGCGAGCATCAGGATCCGCACGATTCTTCCACCGTGACCATGATGGGCTTTGACACCCTGGTCAAGTACGACTGGCGGCTGTCCATCGGCGGCGTGGAGCTTTCGGACGAAGAAATGGCCCAGCTGGTCAAGTCCAAGTCCGGCCTGATCAAGCTGCGCGGCGAGTGGGTCCTGGCGGATAGCCGCGAGGTGGCCAAGACGGCGAAGTACCTGGAGAAGCTGCAAGACACCTCCCTGGAGAACGCCATGCGCGAGGCGGACAGCGCCATCAAGCGCGCCCGCATCGCCCAGGCCGCCGGCTCCGAGGACGCTGAGGAACTGCAGCGCCTCGCCGAGGAGGCGCAGGCCGAGTACGAGCGTCTGAAGGCCGCCGAGGGTGAGGGCGTGGTGTCCGCCGCGGAGCTGCGCCAGCTCGCGCTGGAGGCGGGCGCGGACAGCCCCATCGAGTTCACCGGCTCGCCCTGGTTCACCTCCCTGGTCGGCGGCACGGACCGCCCGGCGCCGGAGCGCGTGGACATCCCGGACACGGTCACCGCGGAGCTGCGCGAGTACCAGCGCCGCGGCGTGGATTGGCTGTACTTCATGTCCCGCAACAACTTGGGCGCGGTGCTTGCAGACGACATGGGGCTGGGCAAGACCCTGCAGCTGCTCACCCTGCTCGCGGTGGAAGAAGCGAAAGGCACGAGGCGCGGCCCGTCATTGATCGTGGCGCCGACGTCTGTGGTGAACAACTGGGCGCGCGAGGCCGCCCGCTTCGTGCCGGACATGCGCGTGCGCGTGCACCACGGCGCAGGCAGGCTCAAGGGCGACGACCTGTTTGCGGCCGCCGAAGAGTCCGACATCGTCATCACCTCCTACGGCACCGCCGCGCGCGACGCCAAGGATCTGGCTGCAGTGCAGTGGGATCACGTGGTGTTGGATGAGGCGCAGGCGATCAAGAACGCGGGCACGCAGTCGTCGAAAAGCGTTCGCGCAATTCCCGCACGGCACCGCATCGCGCTCACCGGTACCCCGATTGAAAATAAGCTCTCTGAGCTGCGCAGTATCCTGGATTTTGTCAACCCCGGAATGCTGGGCTCGCAGAGTTTCTTCCGCAACCACTTCGCCAAAGCCATCGAATCGCGCAGGGACCCGGAACTTGCGGACGAGATGGGCGAGCGGCTGCAGCGCCTCACTGCGCCGTTTATCCTGCGCCGCCTGAAAACAGACACGGCGATCATCTCGGACCTGCCGGACAAGGCCGAGCACGTCATCGCCGTGGACATGACCCCGGAGCAGGCCGCGCTGTACAAGGCGCTGGTGGACAGCACGCAGGCGGAACTGGACGAACGCAAGGGGATTGCGCGCAAGGGGCTGGTGCTGGCCACCATCACCCGCATCAAGCAGGTGTGCAACCACCCGGCGCACTTTCTTGGCGACGGTTCCGCGGTCACCGACAAAGGTCGCCACCGCTCCGGCAAGGTGGAAAAACTCATGGAGCTTTTGGAGGAAGCCGCCGCGTCCGACCAGCGTGTGCTGATTTTCACTCAGTACAAGGCGTTCGGCGACATTTTGAAGCCCTACCTGTCCGAGCGCCTCGGCGAGGACGTGCCGTTCCTCCACGGCGGCGTGGGAAAATCCGCGCGCGACGCGATGGTGGAGCGTTTCCAGCAGCCGGACGGGCCGCGCGCGATGATCCTCAGCCTGAAAGCCGGCGGCACCGGCTTGAACCTGACGGCGGCGTCCATGGTCATCCACCTGGACCGCTGGTGGAACCCGGCGGTGGAAAACCAGGCCACGGACCGCGCGTTCCGCATCGGGCAGGAGAAGAACGTCACGGTGTACAAGATCATCACCCGCGGCACGATGGAGGAGTCCATCCAGGACATCCTGGACGGCAAGACCCAGCTCGCCGGCGCCGTAGTGGGCCAGGGCGAGGGCTGGATCACCGAGCTGGGCACCGAGGAGCTCGCCCAATTGATCAGTTACAGGGGGCAGAATGACTGAGAAAAAGAAGCGACCGCAAGAAGACAACGTCATCTACGCCAACTTCGGCGCGCGCAAACGCGTGTCCAGCGCGGCGGAAACTGGTGGCGCGGAGATTTCCGCGTTCCGTCCGCGGTCGCTGTCGCCCGCGGCGATGATCATCTACAACGCCGCGGTGCGCCAGACCGACGTGGGCAGGGCGAAGCGCGGCGCGGAGTACGCCGCCCGCGGGCATGTGGTGGAGCTGCAGGCGGTTTCCCATGGCGTGCGCGCTGCGGTGGTGGGCAGCCAGAACGACCCGTTCCGCGTGGCCATGTACTTGCCGCGGCGCCACGCAGAGGAGATCCGCCAGGCCACCAGTGCGATCGTGCGGGCTCCCGGCTCTATCGCCGCGGCGAAGGCTGGCACGTTGGACGAGGAGGTCCTGGAGATTCTGCTGTGCAAAGCGCCGCAGGAGGTCACCTTCCACTGCGACTGCCCGGATGGCGCAGAGGTGTGCAAGCACGCCGTCGCCGTGGCGCAGCGCACCGCGGAGCTCGTAGACAAGGACCCGAGCGTCATCTTCACCATGCGCGGGCTGCGCCTGGAGGAGCTGGAGAACCGCAAGCGTAACCAGGCGGACGACTTAGCCAGGGAGAACGCCGAGCCCGGCTCGGAATACTTCTGGCCCGGCCGCGAGTTGCCGGAGCTGCCGCGTCCGAAGGTGGCGCCGATGATCGAAGATTCGGACATCGACCTGCTCCACCGCGCGATGCAGACCGTGTCGTTCACCAACATCGACCAACTGCGCGCCGTGGCGGACATCGAAGATCTCTACGACGAACTCACCCGTTAGCTCATGTGTTCGAATGTTTACGCTGGCGTGTCGGCCGCGGTGGTAGGTGTATAGGGCATGACGCACACCACATTCATCCACACCTCCGACCTGCAGTTAGGCATGCGCCGAAAATTTTTGTCGCCCGAGGCGCAGTCGCGTTTCGACGACGCACGCCTCCGCGCCGTCACCCGCTTGGGGGAGATAGCCCAGGACCGTGGCGCTGAGTTCATCGTCGTGGCCGGCGACGTGTTCGAGCACAACTCTCTCGAGCCGACCACCCTCGGCCGCGCGCTCGAGGCGCTGCGCAAACTGCCCGTGCCGGTCTACCTGCTTCCCGGCAACCACGACCCGCTGGTGGCGGACAGCATCTTCCAGCGCACCGAAGGGATCGAAGGCGTCACGGTGCTCGCAGACTCGGAGCCGGTGGTCGTGCGCGAGGGCGTTGAGGTGGTGGGCGCCCCACTGCTGACCAAGCACGCCTCGGAGGACCTGTGCGCCAAGGCAATCCGCGACCTAGAGCCGACGGAGGCGGTCCGCATCCTCGTCGGCCACGGCGCCGTGGAGGGCTTCGGGGAAGAGGAGGCACATTCGCTTATCGACGTTGCTTCGCTCGACACCGCCATCGACCAGGGCACGATCGATTACGTCGCCCTGGGGGATACCCACTCCACCGCGGCGCTGTCCGCCTCCGAACGGATTTGGTACTCCGGCGCGCCGGAGACCACGGACTACCTCGACCGCACCCCTGGTGTTGCCGGCGGCGAGGTGGATTCCGGCAACGCGCTGGTGGTCACAGTGGACAAAAGCGGCGGGCGCGCCGACGTCTCGGTGGAGAAGGTTCCGGTGGGCGCCTGGACGTTCGAGGCCCGCTTCTGGGAGGTCTCCGGTACCGAGGACGTGGCCGGGGTGATCGAGGACCTCAAGGCTTACCCCGAGAAGGACCGCACCGTGATCAAGTACGCGCTGTCCGGCACCCTCGGCCTGGAGGACACGCGCACCCTCGAGCGCGAACTCGCAGAGCTCGAGCCGGTCTTCGCGGCGCTCTACCCGCGCGATCGCCTGATGAGCCTGCACCTCGAGCCCGACGACGAAGAGATGGAAAACCTGCCCTTAACCGGCTTCGCCCAAGACGCGATGCGGGAGCTGATCGGCCAGGCGGCCGAGGACAACGCCACCGCCCGTGACGCCGTGAACCTGCTGTTCCGCCTGTCCAAGGAGGTGGGCTAGACCATGCGCATCCACGACCTAGTCATCGACAACTTCCGCGCCATCGAGCACCTGGAGCTGCGCGGCCTGCCGGATACCGGCGTGATTGTCATCCACGGCCAGAACGAGGCCGGCAAGTCCACCATCCTGGACGCCATCGGCACTGTGCTGCAGGAGCGCCACTCCGCCGGCGGCAAAAAGATCAAGATCTTCGCCCCGGTCGGCCGCGACGCGTCCCCCGAGGTCACCATGACCGCGACGGTGGGGGAGACCACCTTCACAATCCACAAGCGCTGGATGAAGGGCAAGCTCTCCGAGTTGGAGATACTTTCGCCGGTGCACAAGAACTTCACCGGCCGCCAGGCGGACGACGAGCTCGCCCGCATCATCGCCGAGCAGATGGACACCAGCTTGGCCAAGACCCTGTTCCTGCGCCAGGGCGAGCTGGATCCGGGCATCGCCGCCGCCGGCATCCCGTCGATTTCGCAGGCTCTCGACGCCGAGAACGGCACCGAAAGCTCCGGTGAGGAGGACACCGAGCTCATGGCCGCCATCGAAGCGGAGTACGCCCGCTACTGGACGGCCGCGACCCCGCCCAAGCCCAAAGCCTCCTTCACCGCCAAGTCCGACGCCGTGGACACCGCCCGCGACACCCTCCGCGCTGCGGAGGCCGAGGTGCAGCAGCTGGCCACCTTTGTCGACGAGGTCGCCCGTCGCGAAGACGAAATCCGCGCGGTGGACACGGAGCTGCCGCAGGCCCACGAAGAGCTTGCCGAGCGCGAGGCTGAGTTCGCCCAGGCCAGCCAACTCGCCGAGAAGGCCAAATCTGCGACCGAGCAGCTCGAGCGCGCGACCGTCGCCAGGAAGCACGCCGAGCAGGACCTCGCCGAGCGCACCGCCCTTTCCGAGCGCGTGGCCAAGCTGCGCGAGGAGGAAAAGGACTTGCAGGCCGCGCTTGCGCCGGCGCAGGAGGCGCGCGATGCCGAACGCGAGAAGGTCACGGAGCTGACGGCGCAGGTCGAGGAGGCGAAAACCCGCCTCGCCACCGTCCGCACCACCCTGCGCGGCGCCGAAAACGTCCGCGATCACGTGCGTGCTTCTCGACGCCTCACGGTCGTCACCGACCAACTCACCCTCATCGGCAAAGCAGAGGAGGCCTACGCAACCCTGCTGAAAAACGCCCCCGCCCTGCAGGTCACGGACGCGGACGTGCGCAAGCTGGAGAAGGCCGAAAGCGAACTGACCCTGCAGCGCCGCCTGCGCGAGGCGGCCTCCGCCAAGCTGGAGATCACCGCCGAGAAAAAGACCATCCAGGTCGACGGCGAAAGCGTGGTCGTGGACGGCACTGAGTCCCTCGCCGTCTACGAGGGCACGCGCCTGACCCTCGACGACTTCGACGTCGTCTTCCGCGCCGCGCAGGGCGCGGAGGATCCCCGCCGCGCTGTGGAGAAGGCCGAGGACGCCCTTGCCAGCCTGCTGTCCAAGCTGGGCAGCGCGGACGTCGACGAAGCCCGTGCCGCCCGCGACGCGTGCAAGGCGCACGACGCGGAGGTGAAGTCTGCCCGCCAACGCCGCGACGACGCGCTGGCCGGCACCGACGCCGACGAGCTTGAAGCCGAGCGCGACCGCCTGACCACCCAAATCGAGGAACTCGCCGAGGCGCTCGACATCGCCGAACTTCCCGACACCGAGCAGGCCGCGGAGGGAGCGGTAAAAGACGCGCAGAAGGCGCTGGATAAGGCGGAGAAGGACGTCGATGCCGCCGACGCCGCGCTCAAGCCCTACGCCGACCGCACGGCCGCTAGCGAGCTGACCGTCGTGCAGACCAAGCTCGAGGCGAAGCAGGCCGAGGCCAGCCACGCCGCCGACGAGCTGGCGCAGGCAGAGGCTACCTCGCCGAAAACGTCCCTCGAGGAAACTCTCGAATCCGCCCGCGAGCAGGAGCGCGAAGCCAACGAGGCGCACGTGGCACTTTCCGCCGAGCTCGCCGCCGCCGACCCGGAGATCGCCCAGCAGATGCTCGAGGGCGCGAAGGCGCGCCTGCAGAACCTGGAGAAGCGCCAAGCCGAGGCGAACAACCGCATCACCGAGCTGACCGGCCGCATCGAGATCGCCGCCGGCGCCGCCGAGAAGGCCGACCGCGCGGCCGCGGAGCTCGACGCCGCGGAGACCGAACTGGCCCGCACGACCCGCCGCGCCGAAGCGGTGCGCCTGCTGCGCGAGACCATGCACACCCACCGCGACGCCGCCCGCGCCCGCTACACCGCGCCGTTCAACGCCGCGATCCGCAACCGCGCCCGCGTGCTGTTCGGCCCGAGCGTGGACTTCAACTTCGGCGACGACCTCACCGTCACCGAGCGCACCGTCGACGGGGTGAGCGTGCCGTTGGACCAGCTCTCCGGCGGCACGAAGGAGCAGCTGGCTATCCTCACCCGGTTCGCCATCGCTGACCTAGTCACCGCCTCCGGCGAAACAACGCCGGTGCCCGTGGTGGTCGACGACGCCCTCGGCGCCACCGACCCGGAGCGTCTCGCCCGCATGAACTCGCTGTTTTCCCAGGTGGGGAAGTCCTCGCAGGTGCTGGTACTGACCTGTTTCCCGCAGCGCTTCGACCGTGTCGCCGCGGCGCGCACGTACTCCATGGACGAGCTGAAAACCGGACCCATCGGCTAGGATCTGCCCGTATGAATGCACAACCGCGGTGGCTCGATGACGAAGAACAGCAACTGTGGCGGCTGATGCTCGCGGGGTTTACCAAGATCTCGCGCACGATTGACGATCGCCTCCAAGCAGGCGGCGACATCTCTTCGCCGGAGTTTTCCGTGCTCGTCGCGTTGTCGGAGGCGCAAGACCGCACGCTGCGCCTGCGCGAGCTTTGCGAAGAACTCGGCTGGGACCGCTCGCGCGCCTCTCATCAGGTCACGCGCATGAAAAAGCGCGGACTGCTCACCAAGAAGAAGTGCCCCGGCGACGCCCGCGGCGTGCTGGTGACCCTGACCGACCAAGGCATGTCCCACCTCGAAGAGGCCGTGCCGGACCACGTGGAGACCGTGCGCCGCCTCATCTTCGACCACCTGGACGCGGACCGCGCCGACAAAATCAGCGAGTTTTTCACCGACGTGCTCGCTGCCGAGGATCTGCCAACTAACCAGCTTTAACAGTCACTTTCGTCGACAATTGTCCTTGCGGGATTTCGCCGGCAGGGGTTGGATGGGAGGTACAGAACCCCTTGGATGAAAGGACTCCACGATGTCCAGCCCCTACAATCCGCAGAACATCAATCCGGGCAACTCCCCGAAGCGCCTCGAGCGTTCCATGACCGACAAGTACATCGCCGGCGTCTGCGGCGGCATCGCCCAGTACCTTGGCGTCGACGCCACCGCGGTGCGCGTGGTCTTTATCCTGCTCGTTCTCATGGGCGTGTTCCCGGGCTTGCTCGCCTACGGCGTGGCCTGGCTGATCATGCCGGCTGAGTTCTAGGGCCTGCTCCCGTCGAGGAACGTGAACCGGACCTCGTCGCTAGGCAATTGCTCCAGCGCCTGGCGCACACCCGGCCCGGTGCCCGAGGTGGGGTGGTTCATGTGCGCCAGCACGATTGCCCCATCAGAGGCTTGCACGATTGCCGACGTCACATGGTCCGCCGCGGCAGTCGCCCCAAAATCGCCGTTGACGGTGTAGCCCGCGATCGCCAAGCCGCGGTCGCGCGCGATGTCCACGGCGACATCGTCGTAATGGGCCGTGCCTGAGCGAAACCACGTCGATTCCACCCCGTAGTCCGCCAGCAGCGCCCGGTTGCCGTCGATTTCTGCGATAGCTTCCGCGGGCGTCGCGGTGCCCGCGATGCCGTAGGCGGCCTGGCCATTGACGCTTAGCGGCAGGTGCCGAGTGCCGTGGTTTTCCAGGCGGAACAGGGGATCGGCCGCAAGCTTCCGCGTCGCCTCCGGGTTCGCCTCGATCCAGGTGGCGCTCAAGAACAGCGTCGCGGGCACCGCGTACTCGCGCAGCGCGTCTATCAACCCTTGGTCCACGGCCGAGCCACTGGGCCCGCCGCAGGCGTCGAATGTCAGCGCGATCGTGCGCTTGCCGGGGGTTACCGGCACCGTCTCCACGATGCCACGCATCGACGTTCCGAATGTTTGTGGAACGCGGCCCGCGTAGCGCTCCGGGCCGGCAAACGTAGTGACCGTCTCGCGGACGGTGGTGGTGGCCGTCGTGGTGACCGTTGTTCCGCTGGGGCCAGCACACCCCACAAGCGTTGAAAATCCCGCCGCTGCTGTGGCGGACATGAAGGTTCTCCTGCTCAGCACAGGCTGAGAGTGTAGTTGCAGGGGGAGCGGAGTGCTCGTCGAGAAGCTGCTGCTTGATTGCGACGTGTCAACAGTGTCGCTCCCGGCACCTACTATGTCGAACATATGTTCTTGACAGTTCCTGCGAACCTGCTTACCGTACTGATCGGACCAGAAAAACGACGGATTCAAAGGAGAACCATTTGGGAGAAATACTTTCTGACGCAGTGATGCAGGTGATGACCCCATCACTGGAGTACCAAGACAAAACGGCCCTCGCACATGTGAGCAAATACGCCGATGACTACACCGGCGAGATCATTGATCGCCACGGGAACTTCCGCCGCGGGTGCATCGGGATGATCCACTACATCCCGGAGGAGGCCTATGAGCGTCCCTGGTGGCGCGAACCCAACTTTCCGCTCAAAGGATGTATCGAGCGATTGGTCAATGCCGGTTGGATCACACGCGTGGACGGCGAAGAGTTCGACGGAGCGCTGATACTGAACACGTCGCGCCTGATCCGCCTGATGGACATTGCGGAGACGGAAATGGCGCAAAACCAGCACGTCATCGACTACGTGTACCTCCCGGACGGGACTGTCATCGACCCGCCGTGCGAAGACTTCGCTGACCCGCTGTTCTTACCGTTCATTCGCTGGGCTGACCAGCTGTTCGACGGCGACTTCGCCCACACCCTGGCCGACGACGTCACCGACGCGACCACCCGCCTCCTGGACGCGCACCTTTCCATCGAACGCGACCACAGCTGGAAAGAAACCGATCCGGGCCGCTGGACACGCGCAATTGCGAACTGGAAGGACCACCATCTGGGCGATGGCAATTTCCGCATCCCGCCGCAGTGGAAGGTGACCGCCGATGATCGCTAACTCGAACCCCAACATGACCGCCGGCATGCTTCGCGCCGAAGTCGACCATTGGCGCGGCAGCGACGCTCCCGCCGAGTTCCTCGTGCTCATCGACCCACGCGACAACCCTCTGCTCACCCTGCTCCAGGTAGCCAAGCTGCACGCCGCCGACGCCCTCGAGCCGGGCTGCGACTACACCTTCGGCACCGTCGAGGACGCCTCCACCCGCTACATAGCGTTCACCTACAGCGGCAGCCGCGACGACTTCTGGCGCGGCCTCACCATCGTCACAGAGCAGGTGATTATGGAAGCGGAAGAGCTTATCGACGAGCGCAGTCCCGGCCACCGCTCCTTCGCCCGCATGCTCATGTCGTACGGCCTGCCGCCGGTGGAAGTGCTGCCGCCTGTCGCCATGGACAGCGGCGGCCACGTGCTCGTCGACGCAGAATGGGACGAGTTAGCTTAGGGGTAAAACCCCTGGTCGGAGCTTTCAGTAAACTCCCCGACCAGTTGTAGCGGGTTCGTGGCTACACCCCGGTTACACCGGGTTCCGACTCCGGTTACACAACAGAAGTCAATTATATGACGTGAGCAGGAGCGCTCCTTAGGGCGGGAAGTCAGGAAATTCCGCTTCCGCCTCTTCCTACCTCTCGGCAAGCTCCACGCTCCACCGAACTTCGAGCCAATTCGGTTGCCTTGGGCGCGGCACAGATCGCACATGGGCCGATCATCAGAAACGAGCGTGGTGCAACCAAGTCTGCACCGTCGCCAGTGTTGTCTCCCTCGTTGTCCCTCTCGGCAGTCCATCCGGCAAGGCTCTCCTTGGCGGCGCGAACCGTCGTCGAACCCCGAGGTGTCCCCGCTGCAAACGGGAATCGAGTCGAGGCTGCGGATGAGGTAGATATGTTTGTTCGAGCCTTCCCGGTTCAAGATGATGAGGCCATCGAGTTTTGTTCCGTTCGGATCATTGCTTAGGGCCTGAAAACCGATCTCCCGAACTATGCCAGGCTCGTGCGCAACTTGAATCTCGAGCTGGCGACGCTGTTTTCGCAACTTTGCCGGAATCTCTGCCATCTCTGCTCCTTCCACTGTCTCTTGAGCAGCACACACAGCTGCACCGCTACCCGGAACTTGACTAGTTCAGTGCTCGCTGTATAGTTCAGTGCATGCTGACTATTGCTTCGCGTCTCGACGTGATGAACCGCCTGGGTCGTGCACTGGCCGACCCCACTCGATCCCGGATCATCTTGACCCTGCTCGACCATCCCGCCTACCCGGCGGAACTATCCCGAGATCTGGACCTGACACGCCCGAACGTGTCCAACCACCTGACATGCTTGCGCGATTGTGGGATTGTCGTCTCCGAGCCAGAGGGGCGTCGGACACGATACGAGATCGCCGATCCGCACCTGGCACAGGCACTGACAGCACTGGTCGATGCCACCCTGGCAGTAGACGAAGACGCCCCGTGCATCGATCCCGTCTGCACGCTTCCCGGGTGCTACGCAGCTGGGGAGGGTGCGTAATGCTCACCACGGTCTTGCAGGCGATAGGCCTGTTCGCAGCTACCAACATCGACGACATCATCGTGCTCTCCCTCTTCTTCGCGCGAGGGGCAGGCCAGAGCGGCACCACCGCCCGTATTCTGGCCGGCCAGTACCTCGGATTTGCCGGCATCCTCGTCGCCGCGATCCTTGTGACCATCGGCGCCGGAGCATTTCTGCCCCCGGCAGCTATTCCATACTTTGGTCTCATCCCTCTGGGCCTCGGCCTCTGGGCCGCATGGGAGGCCTGGCGCGGAGACGATGACGACGATGACGAGGCCAAGGTTGCCGGCAAGAAGGTCGGCGTGGGGACGGTCGCAGGCGTCACCTTTGCCAACGGTGGCGACAATATCGGCGTCTACACCCCTGTATTCCTCAGCGTGGAACCTCTCGCAGTAGTCGCCTACTGCGTTATCTTCCTCGCGCTCGTTGCGGTCCTGGTGGCCCTGGCAAAGTTCGTCGCCACCCGCCCCCCGATCGCGGAAGTGCTCGAACGCTGGGAGGACATCCTCTTTCCCATCGTTCTCATCGGCCTCGGCATCGTGATCCTCGTCAGCGGCGGAGCCTTCGGGCTCTGACGTAGCGTCAGTGTTCCAAACGGCCCCGACCGGGCGCACCCCTCTCGGTTCAGACCCCAACAACTACCCGCAGCCAGTCCTGCGTGATCGCAGCAACAAGACCGCCATGGAGCGCTGCAAAAACCGCGCCACCAGTTGAACGAAGCCACAGCCTTTGAGTGCAAGCGCCTCCACTGTTCATCTACTACAGCTGCGACGAAGAAAAATGACCCCTCCGAACGAGCGGAGTGGGTCATTTTTTCGTTCGCGGCCGTTTTCCTTCGGCCAGCAGGAGGTTTCGTGAAAAGATTGGAACAGTTTCGTGAAACCCCTGCACGGGGCTTTCACGAAACCTCCTGACCAGTTATATCAGGTCCGTGGTTACACCCCGGTTACACCGGGTTCCGCCTCCGGTTACACGACACATGACCACTAACTCTGCCGGCCAGCGGCTTCCTCGGCGGGCACGAGCACAACAAGCGGCAACGCCCAGTCATCGTCCCGGTCCCAGTCGAGCGAGAGGCCTTCTTCGTAATCTCGCACCGTGCCCCAGGGCAAGTCCTCCCGCTTCCACACCCCGAGAATCTTCAGGTCGAGGAACCAGGCTCCGGGGTGCTCGTCTGCCCACTGCTCGACCTCTTCCTTCGTTGTGAGCCAACGCGGCTCGGCACCGCGAGCAATTGCTTCTGCAATTCCTTCTGCTCCAACAAAGTCTCGGTGGCCGGTGGTCCAACTTTCTCCGTCTCGGGGCTCGTCACGGTATGCGTAGCGGAAACCGTCCTCGTTGAGCGGAATGGACCCCGCGACGGCTTGCTTTTCGACGGTCCATGAGCCGTTTTCGTTCTGGCTTGCCAGCACGGCTCGTGGGTGGACGTTATGGGCGCTGTAGTAGATCTTCTTCATGGTTTGGTCATTCTCCTTGTGCTCTGCGTTGTCCGGGCTGGGCGTTCGCTTCACGTTTTTCTCGCTCGTTCTCATGCCGTTCGAGCTCCTTCTCCAACTTGTCGTTGAGGTCGGCGAACTTGTTGACGTAGGCGGTCACCAAGCCGAGCGAGACCACCTCCGAGTGGAACAGGTCGCCTAGCGTTTTCGCCTTGCCCGCGTCCCATTCGGCGGCCAGCGCTTGCATTTCGTCGTTGTTCATAGGCTTCCGTTTCGTGACCCGAGACGTGCGCGAGATCCGCCAGTACCAGGCGTGGCGCTCTTTCAGCTCGTCGGAAGCAATTTCTTCTCCAACCAGCCAGTCGCCGTGAACGAGAAGGTTGCGGCGGTCCAATGGGTCTCTAGCCTCTTTGGCGAGTTCGCTGCAAGTGGTGCATTTCTTCTGGTCCTCTAGGGTTTGTCGCATGTTTCCCACTCGCTGCTGGGCGGCAACGCTGGCGCCGTGGAGGTGCTTCTTGCCGAGGTGTATTTCGCACAGGTCAGCGACGAGGTTTTCGAGACGGCCGGCCGCGAGCACGAGCGAGGCGTACAGGACCAGGAAGTCGTTGTGGAACTGCTCCAAGTACGGCAGCGGGTCTTCTTTGGCACCGAGTGGTGCAACGAGGTCGACGTACTGCTGCGAGACTCGCTGTGCTTCATTGAGGGCAGAGGTGTCCACAACGCCGAGGCCGGCGAGAGACTTCGCAATGTCCGCGTAGGTGGTGTCGAGCGAGCGCTGGAGTTGCTCTCCCAGTTTGAGCGCGCCGTTGGACGCAAGCAGCTTCTGGGCATCAATAACCGGTGCGTAAAACTTTCTCATGTCCACGGTGGGTGCGAACGCTTCGGCCATGTCGGCGGCATGTTCCGCTAAGCCAGGTACGGCCCACTTTGACGGGTCTGGGTAAGCACCGGAGAGCTTTGCGAGCAAGTTTGGCTCGATGAGCGGGGAGAGGCGGGACGTTTCAAGCCCTGCGAGCGACTTCCAAGCGTCGGCGGTCAACGCGGTGCCGAACTTCGAGGTGTCTACGACGTGGCCGAGACTGGAGAAGTTGACGTTCTTAAGTGCGGGAGCGAGTGCCTTGCGGATGTTCTCGTGGAACCTGACGTAGCCCTCTGGGTCCTTCTCGCGCCAGCGGTCGAGGAACTCATCGTCCTTGAGGTCGGAAATAGGCTGGTCGAGGAAGTCGAAGTCGGGCTCGTCAGTGGTTGCGTTGGGTTGGTCGTTGGTGTCGGTGGAGGGGTCGTCGGTGCAGTCGGACTGGTCAGGTGTCTCGTCGTGGTCTTGTGGCTTTGCCATGTGGCAAGTGTGCAACACGGTGCCGACACGGAGGACGGGGACTAGAACGTACCTGCTAAAGGGGCGGTTTTACTCCGGTAGGGGCGTGCTGGTCCGCGATCGCAGCCCCCGTGGTTGGGTGCTTGCCGAGCAGGCCGAACTTGGTAATCGCCTCCTCGCACTGGATGTAGCGGGCGAATGCCTGGGCGTAGGCCTCAATCAATCTTGGGGATACGAAGGAGGCAACACCGCGTGCGTCGAGCCAGGCCCAGGTTTCCCGGTAGAGCTCCCCAGCCAGCACCGGCTGACCATCACGCTGTGTCGCGGACAGGTAGGCGGAAGGTTCGGGCATAGTATTCCCCGTCGAGTACAGCGCCTTCACCCATGTCCACGCCGTCCAGGCCGAAGGGGTCCAGGTCGGCGGGTTCGAGCAGCCTGGAGGCGGGTTTGCCGACTTCGAGCTTGTCCTTGAGGGGATCGGGTTTCGCGCCGGCGCGGACGCGTCTGCCGCCGCAGTTGGTACCGTCCTTGGCCGCGAGCCCACCTCCTTCCTGGGTTTGATAGGTCAGTCCGGGGTTTGATTCGGGACTTTTGTGCGCGGAGGGCCTAGCCCGCCAGCCCATAGCTTAGGCACTAGAGATTTCATGCCCCCTGCGGGGCCTGTAGGCCCCGCAGAGCGTCGAACGGAAGAAAAACGACTCAAACCGCCACCGAGAACCTAAGGCGCTCAGAATCGCTTGCAACGCGTTTTATGCTGCGAAAATGATTAGAGGCATCAACTCTAAGCAGTGCTAAAACACTCACTGAACAGCTACTTGAGTTTTGTAAGCGAGGTGATCGGAGTAACCAATCTGCTGCACTTGACAGGAGTGGGCTGTTATTCCTTGTGTTACGAAGATATGGTCGATGGGTGATCTTAAAAGGTTGGGCGCACCAGCTGGCCAAGTACCAGTGGGGGTGGTTGAACAGAGCTCTTGCGAATCAATAAGCCTGCCTCTAGTGGCAAGAGGACCGTGGCGAAGAGTGGCGTTAAAGTCGCCCGCGATTATAAGCGGTTTTTGTATCGAGTTACCAAACTCAACGACACGATTGATGTCATCCCGCCACTGATTCATAAGTCTAGGCAACGGTGGTGCTGTATGTAGCCCTAGAATCACAGGAAGCCGAGCATCGTCAAACTCGATGGCAACTGTTCCGAATGATGTTACTGGGCCTCGTGTAAAGTGCGCTGCTCCAAGCCTTTTATTTACTACAACTGACGTGGGGGCGATTTGCCCTGTATAAGTGTTCGGAAGACCATCATTACGAGTTTCAAAGAGCTGCCCGTCATATTTTGACGTTTCTATCGCTTCACGAAGCTCATAGCCGGACGTTTCGGGCAAAACAATAATGTCGGGGTCCCATGTACTGACAAGTTGTTGGAAATCGCTGGCGGTCAGCATTGATCCCGTATTAAACGTAACGACCGTCAGGTTCCCCTCTGTAACGGTGGAATGTTGTTGGCCGCTGACCTGATGTGGGATGCCATTCGGAGCGAACAAAAATCCTGCTCCCGCGACAATCCACACTAAACAAGAAGTTAGGGCAAGTCTTGACCATCGCCTCCGCCAACCGACACCGGTAGCACACCCGCCAAGGAGTAGTATCACCAGGCCCAGTGCTTGCGGGAAAGCTAGCACCTGAGCGAAGGGAAGGTAGACGCTCAACGATCTGGCAACCCCAAACTGTGGGAATAGCCCCACAATACAGGAAAAGCAGCCCAACACAATCCCGCAAACAAACATAGCCTTACGCCAGAGTATTGAATCGTGGCTTGCGTTCTGCATTCCGTACAAGAGGCTCACTAGGTGCTCCGTCGTCGTGGGCGTGTTCTTCTTCTCCTCGGGAAGTATGACACGGGTAATAGGAAAAACAGGTGCAATTATCGGGTCGATGCTATGACGAAATGAGACTTAAGCGAACCGTATCAAGTTATAGGATTGGTCTATTTCGCAGAAAACAAGGTCTCATCATTCGTGCTTTGTGGTGATATATCTCACATACATCCCCGATAGCGGGCGAATGTAAAAGAAAATCACCCCCGGACGGAGTAAGTAAAAAGGTGGCGAAAGTGAGAGATGTGTCGACATGTCGACGGACTTTCGAACATCCCGACGTTTTGTCGTCGTCACATAGCCTCAACCTATTGGAACCCTTCCACCCCGGACCCCTCCTTTTCGGGGTGTGCCACCATTTTTAACCATGGAAACAAACGCAAATCAACACCTGCAATTACCCCCGTTCGTGGTCCAATGGCGGGAAGATGTAGTCGCCTCCGAGCGGCCTGCGGTCTGTCTTCGCGGCAACCTGCCGCGGCCACAGTGGCGCTTGGGTGGCGTACTCGACGCGCTGCACGAGCCACGTCGCCGGCCACTTCGAACCGGACAGCCATGTGCTCAGCGCCGAGTGCGACACACCGCACCTGTTGGCGAAGTCGCTTTGCGAGCTCGCCCAGCCGTTAGCAATGAACCGCTTAATAGTCCTCGCCAGGTTGTCCCTCAACGTCCAGGCACGCGCATAGGCCTCCGGCAGGCCGGCGGGGTCAACGTCCGGCCAGTCGGGAAACGCGTCTCTGGGTGCAAGCGGGAAAGCCACAGGTTTAACGCTAGCCACGGGAGCGCTGTGAAGCACTCCGGGGGTAGTGGGGCTGTGCGCTACCTGGTACGAGGTGGGTGGTCGGCATGCCTGTAAACCCTCGCGTGGAGAAAGCAGTGCAGCAAGCGCTTTTCAAGCATGTCTCCGGCTCGCACGCACACCGCCTGCGGGACTTCGTCACCCAAACCGTTTCGTCCTATGTCGCGGTGAGCGGGTTTGGTGATATTTCGCCCTACGGTCCGACGTCCTTGCCAAACATGACCTCGCTCGTGGTTCAAGCAACCGACCGCGCGTATCTTCAGGGGCGAGACCTCACCCCGGAGGCGGTCTTTACGGTGGAGAATATCCACGCAGTAGTGCCGAAAGGTGTGCGCGCTTCCAATGCCAAGCGTCTTGCGCTTGTGCGAATCGCTGAGTTCAGCCTCGGGTATTCGCTAGACATCGAGGGTTCCGATGACGAGCCGAAGAAGGGGTATGCGAGGCCGTATCTGCCGGAAGACTTCCCGAAAATTCGCCAATGGGCGGTTGCACGTACGACGCAGTATAGCCGTGAGCTCACAGAAGGAGCACTCGCACTCTGTCTCGGTGCCGGGTTGATGGGCAAACAAGCCGTGACGGTGAAAGCCGAAGACGTCCGCGAGGACAGCAACGGTGTCGTGTGGGTGCCGCAAGGACTTAATGAGCCGCCGCGTCCGGTGGCTACTGTCTTCACCCAGGCGCTTTTGGAACTTCGGGGCAGGCGGGAACCCGACCAGCTCCTACTGGGCGGCAAAGAAAAACCAGCTTCGCTACAGACTCTCAACGTCGGAAGAGAGTTCAAAGTGTTTCCGGCTCGACTGCGCATGACCTGGTACGTGGCGGTGGCCGCGACCACAAACGCAGACGTTGCGTCCACCGCGCTAGGCACAAAGTTTTTGTACCCCTACCTGAAGTTCTCCCGGAAAGACGGTGTACGTCCCGACCCCATAGAAGACCATGCTCACGAGCTGGTCGACCCGTTCACGAACTGGCCGGCTTTGCGGGCTGACCAACGCTGGCAACCAACGCCGGCACCGGAGAAACCTGTTGCGAAAGAAACGGGTCCGCAGGGCAAGACGGAGCGCAAGAACACGACCGACGTACCTGTTCAGCAGCAAGAACAGTACCCCCGCTCGGGTGTAACTGACGAACTGGCGCGGAAACAACGTTCCACGTTTGAGGTTATCGACGGAGGTAAGAAATGAGTGCCGTGACGTGCAAACATGTCTCATTCGTTATACGTCGCAAGCGTTCGTCCATGCTCCGCTCTGTCGCGGTAGCGACAACATGGACCTTGACGACCTCACGGTGTCGACCCAGGCTTGTGTTCAATTCCACCACCACGGAACAAGACCAGGAGACCACCACCTGCCTGGTCGGACAGGGCAAATTGAACATGAACACCGTCAAACGCACCGACCCGTTCGAGGTCATTGCTGCCTACACACCCAAAGTTGTCACCGAGGAGCGCTGGAGCGAACGTTCCGGTTTTGTCCGCGCTGCCGTCGGCAACACCGTCGAGGAGACCTGGACCGCAGACCGCACCCGAAACGCGCTGCGCCTAGTGACCAAACTCTGCAACTTCGTGCTTCGCACTGGCCGCGACTTGTCGGTCGAGGCTGTGTTCACCGACGACATGGTCTCCGCCTTCTCGCACAACGAGCTGGCCTCCGACACCACCCACGTCCGCGGTTCCTCTCGCGCTGTGCTGCGCAAGGTAGGCCTTGCCAACAACCCGGACTTCGACGCTCCGCGTCTTCGCCCCGAATACGGCTCCGACTCTGGTTCGGCTCCGTACAACGACGGCGAGGTCACGACACTGCGTGTGTGGGCGAACGGGGAGCGCACCGAGGAGCGTCGCCGGCAGGCACACCTGCTGCTGGCGCTGACTCTTGGCGCTGGCCTTCGCTCGTGCGAGGTCGCGGGGCTGGCGGCACGCGACGTGTCCCAGGACAACCTGGGCCTCACGCTCGTCGCCTCCGGCTACCGGGGCGCAAGTGAGCGCGTCGTACCTGTCGAGCACGAGTGGTCGGACACCATTGCCGAAGCGGTCGAGCACGCTGCGGGCGAGGACTCCTGGCTCTTCCGCCCCCGTCGTACGACGGCCGGCCACGGCACGGTCGCGACCTTTACGAAGCGTTCGTTCCACCCAACCGAAGCGGTAGACGTGGCGCGGGCCCGAACAACCTGGGTCGTGAACCAAGTCCGCAAAGGCGTGCCGGAGACCGCGGTGCTTCAGGCCGCGGGGTTGACCGACTTGCAGCACTACCGACGGTTTATCTCCGCGCCGGAGCACAGTGAGGACCACGTCCGAGCGCTGCTGCACGGCACCCGCGTGAGCGAGACACGCAGCGGTCTGACACTCATTCAGGGCGCGCGCTAAACAACCCTATTTCCCCTGGTGGCGACACCAGGTGGGTCTCTTATTGCCAAAAACAACCAGCACAAGGAGGTGACAACGACATGGCGAACCTGTACCCACAAAGCCAAGAGAATTTCTCGCAACTCAAGTACGCCGCCGACCTCGTTGACGCCTCCGGTGTGGTTGAACTGGTGGAGAACTGGCGCATTGAGGACGGGCTGCAAGTAGGCCGCGGTGGCCGCCCGCCTTACGTGACCATTCGCACCGCCATTGTACTCTGGGTCCACATGGCGCTGACCAAGCGCCCGCAACTGGTCGCCCGCATGTCCGAGGTCGTTGCTTTCGGCATGAAGCCGTACATGCGCGACTACTTCTCGCTCGTCAACGAAGACGTGGACCTCTCCACCATCGAGGGGCGACTCAACTGCAACAACGACTGGTATAACCGCATTTGGCGTGGCCTTGAGCGCGTGCGGGCGACTATGGAGCCGTACCCGCAGGTGTCCCGCCACGGCCGCCACACGGTTGACGAGTGGCTTGAGTTCATGGACTTATTCGGCCTCGACTCGAAGAAGACGTCGAAGAAGAACTACGAGCCGACAGAAGAAGAACTGCTGGCGGAAAAGCGCATGGCGCGCTGCGACGAGTTCTCCAACCGCCTGCTGTGGGCCACTGTCGAAAAGTTCGGCGACAAACTTGGGTCCTGGAACGGCGACGTGGCCGTGGACGGCACGGCGTTTAAGGTCTCCGCCAACGGCAACCCGAACAAGCAGGACATGCTGGCAGGCAAGGTGCCTGGCCACCGCAAAGTCGCGTCCACGCCGACGCTCGGCAACTACTCGAAGGGCGCGGACGACCACAACGGCGACGCGAAGCCCTCCAAGGGCGACAACATGTGGGCAGGAGAGGCCACCTTCGCCACCATGGAAGGCGACGGGGTGGGCAGGGAAGGGGGTCTGCCGTCGCTTATTCTCGGTATGTCCTTCCACCGTCCAGGTGCGAAGCCGTGGCAGCGTGCGCTTCGTTCGCTGACCAATGTGTTTGCCCGCCCAGAATTGCCCCGCGGGCGCTTCTTGGGCGACCGCCTGTACCTGCCGGGACAGAAGGCGGAGAACCTTCAGGTTCCGCTCCGCAAAGCAGGCTACGACCTCATTGGCGACTACAAGAAGAACGAACTGGGTTTGCAAACCGAACTCGCCTCTGGCGCGGTTGTCGTGGACGGTCAGCTCTACTGCCCGGTAATGAAGGCGCGTCAGCGCCTGGTCAATGCCACCGCCGACTTCCAGAACGGCCGCATTGACGAAGACGAGTATTACGCGCTTCTGGACGAGCGCAAGAAGTTGCAGTTGGCACCGCTCGGCAAGCCCGTCAAAGGAGACGGCAAGCAGCGTTTCCAGTGCCCTGCACGCTCGAAGAACGCGAAGGTGACCTGCCCGTTGGTTAAGCGCTCGCAGGAGAAGCACCCGAACCGCGCGAAGGAGCCTCTGCTGGAGAGCGAGGTTCCGACGTCTGGCATGTGCGGTGCGGTCTGCTCCCAGGCCTCCATTACTGTGCAAAACACGCCGGAAGACGGTGCGAAATACCTCAACCAGGGCGCGCCTTACGGCACGAAAGAGTGGCAGGAGCAATACCACCGTCGCAACACCATTGAGTCGCGCAACGACCGTGTGAAGTCTTCCCGTCACCAGGGCCACGGCGACCCCACCATGCGCCTTATGCGTGGCTGGGCAGCGCAGGCCATTTCGGCTGTCATGTCCGCGGTTGCGGCCAACATTGGTCTGCTCTCGGCGGAGTCGCGCTGGCGCTTCCCGAAGAAGCCCACGCCTCCAACCACCCCTCCGGACGGTCGCAAGACCCGCGGACGCGACGAGACTGGCACCGGCGCTTTCCCCAATGCGCCACCGCTTGCGGCATAGACCGACCAAGGCCACCGGCTGGTCCTCAAAACAACGAGGACGGAGCCCGTGGCCTAGAGGTCGTGGCCGAGTGCCGAAAATTGGCCGAAAACGGCGTTGAAACGAAGAAAAATGACCCCTCCGGACGAACGGAGCGGGTCACTTTTGTGTTCGCGGCCGTTTTCCTTCGGCCGGCAGGAGGTTTCGTGAAAAGATTGGAACAGTTTCGTGAAACCCCCTGCACAAGTGGTGTCCCCGACAGGATTCGAACCTGCGACCTTCGGTACCGGAAACCGATGCTCTAATCCACTGAGCTACGGAGACAATGCCGTCTAGGTTAGCACCCGGTATCACAGCCAACGAAATTGGAACGAACCCTAGGGCGACTCCCAGCTTCACCCCATGGATTTGCAACACCCATACCGCATAATCGTTGGTGCGCGCCGCGGGAACGGCGTGACACGGGAAACAATGACAGCGAAACGGCCGGCCCCGAAAGGGACCGGCCGTTTCGTTATGCCAGGCTAAGCGCTGGCTACTTCACAACCATCACGATGAGGTCGCGCGGGCCGTGCACGCCCTCGACGCGCACGAGCTCGATGTCGGAGGTCGCGGACGGACCAGAGATCATGGTCGCCGGGCGCTCCGGATTGATGCGGGAGATCATCTCCGGCACGCCGAAGACGACGGTCTCAGGGCGCACGATGCAAATGTGGCGGTCCGGCACCAGGGACAGTGCGCGGCGGCCGCACACGTCGCCGGACTCCAGCACGATGGAGCCGGTCTGCGCGGAGGTGACCTGGGAGTCGGTGATCACGGCGTCGACGTCGGAGAGCTCGCGCGGATCGGTGTCGTTGGAATCCGGGCGGGCGGTGCCAGCGAAGCCGTCGAAAAGCGAGGCGTCCAGGCCGGGCGCGTAGACGACCTCGTTGCACTTGCGGTCCGCGAGCACCTTGACGATGTCCTCGGCGAGGGTCGCCTCGGTGGTCTCCACAACGTCCGCCTTGTAGTCCACGAGACGGTCGATGAGGATCTCGCGCAGGTCGTCGCCGGAGATGTCGGAGGAGGTGTTGTAGTTGCGCACCACCTCGACGTGCTCCGGGGTGTTGGACAGCTGCTGCGCGTCGCGGATGCGCTTGAGAATCTCGCGCTTGGCGTCCTCGTTGCGGGCGTCGCGCGGGGCAGAATTACCGGTTACTCGAGTAGTCATTTACTTGTCCTCTTCCTCGAAACGCTTGCCGGTGACCTTCTGGCCCTCCGGGATGCCCTGCTCGCGGGCCTCGGCCAGCAGACGCTCGGCCTCCTCGGAGCCCCACCACTGGCGGAAGGACTTCTTCGGAGGAACGGCGACATCGCGGTACTCGGTCCAGCCGGAGATCGGCGGCGGCATGAGGTCGATCTTGCCGTTGAAGCCGCCGAGCACGCGGCCCAGGGCCACCATGCGCACCAGTTTGTCCCACACGCCGCTGCGGCCCCAGACCTGAGAGATGGTCGTGAACGCGGCCTTCTCCAGGTGGTTCGGCTCGTTCTTCGCCTTCTGGTAGCGCAGCTCAAGCAGGATGTCCGTGATCGGGATCTTCACCGGGCAGACCTCGTTGCAGCGGCCGCACAGGGAAGACGCGTACGGCAGGGAGCCGTTCGGGTCGTCCGAGGAGTCGATGCCGGTCAGCTGCGGGGTGATGATCGCGCCGATCGGGCCCGGGTAGGTGGAGCCGTAGGAGTGGCCGCCGGCACGCTCGTACACCGGGCAGACGTTCAGGCAGGCGGAGCAGCGGATGCACTTCAGGGCCTCGCGGCCGATCTCGCTGGACAGGGCGGCGGTGCGGCCGTTGTCCAGGAGGATGATGTGGAAGTTCTGCGGGCCGTCGCCCTCGGTCACGCCGGACCACAGGGAGGTGTACGGGTTCATGCGCTCACCGGTGGAGGAGCGCGGCAGCAGCTGCAGGAACACGCCGAGGTCCTCGAAGTTCGGCAGCAGCTTCTCAATGCCCATGACGGTGATCAGGGTCTCCGGCAGGGTCAGGCACATACGGCCGTTGCCCTCGGACTCCACGATGGAGACGGTGCCGGTGTCCGCGCAACCGAAGTTGGCGCCGGAGATGGCCACCTTGGCCTCCATGAACTGCTGGCGCAGGAATTTGCGGGCGGCCTCGGCCAGCTCCGCCGGGTCCTGGGTCAGGGTCTCGTCCGTGTTCGGCATCTTCGCGGCGAAGATGTCGCGGATCTCCGCGCGGTTGCGGTGGATCGCCGGGACGAGGATGTGGGAGGGGAAGTCCTCGCCGAGCTGCACGATGAGCTCTGCCAGGTCGGTCTCCTGCGCGAAGATGCCGGCCTTGTCCAGCTCTTCGTTCAGGGCGATTTCCTGGGTGGCCATGGACTTGATCTTGACAATCTTGTCCTCGCCAGTGGCCTTGACCAGGTCCTGGATGATCTCGTTGGCTTCCTTGGAGTCGCGCGCCCAGTGGACGTGGCCGCCGCGCTTGGTCACGTTCTCCTCGAACTGCTCGAGCAGCTCGGGCATGCGGGAAGCGACGTCGCGCTTGATGGTGGAGCCTGCCTCGCGCAGATCCTGCCAGTCGTCCACCTCGTCCACGACAGCCTGGCGCTTCACGCGGATGGTGGTGGTGGCGTACTGGTAGTTGCGGCGCTTGGTTACGTCGTTGAGCTCGTGGTGCGCTGCCTTCTGGAACTTTTCCTTGCCGCGCAGGTGGGACGGGCCGTTCGCGTACGGCGGCATGGTGGGTTGACCGAGTGCGACCTTCACAGCATCTTCTCCTTCTTGTATGCCGCGGACGTCGGGGTCAGCGGGTGCTCCTTGGTGGAGGCGAGGATCTCCGCCATGTGCACAGCGCGGATGCCCTGGTGCTGGCGGGACATTGCGCCCGCGATGTTCATCAGGCAGGAGGAGTCGCCGGCGGTGACGTACTCGGCCTGGGTGTCCTTGATGTGGCGCACCTTGTCCGAGACCATGGCGGAGGAGACCTCCGGCATCTTCACGGAGAAGGTGCCGCCGAAGCCGCAGCACTCCTCGGAGTTCTGCAGGTCCACCAGCTCCAGGCCCTCGACGTGGCGCAGCAGCTCGGTCGGGCGGTCGCCGACCTTGAGGAAGCGCAGGGAGTGGCAGGAGGAGTGGTAGGTCACGCGGTGCGGGAAGAAAGCGCCCACGTCGTAGGTGCCTGCGACGTCCACGATGAACTCGGAGAGGTCGTAGGTCTTCTTCGACGCGGTCTTCGCGCCGTCGACAAGCGCCTTGGAGCCAAAGCGCTCTGCCAGCTCGACGTGCTGCTCGCGCACAGCGCCGGCGCAGGAGCCGGAGGGGGCGACCACGTAGTCGATCGACGGATCCGAGAAGGCGTCGACGTAGGTCTCGATGATCGGAAGGGCCTGCTCTTTATAGCCGGTGTTTAGGTGCATCTGGCCACAGCAGGTCTGCTGTTCTGGAAAGACAACGTCGTAGCCCAGGCGGGAAAGCACAATGGCCGAAGCCTTGTGCGCGTCGGGGAAGAGGGCGTCGCCGATACAAGTAGAAAACAGCGCTACTCGCATGTTCGGACTCCTAAAAGATGAGATCACAGGGAATTAGTGAAAGCCCCCGCAGGCTGTGATGACCTCGAGGGCTCCAATATTCGGTTGTCAGTTACGGAACGACCGGCGCAAGCACGCTCAGAACGTTCGACTGAAGGAAGACTATCACGCACACAGCAACCAGGAAGCCGAAGCTCCAGCCGACGACCTTCTTGAAGATCTCGGACTCCTTGCCCTCCATGTTTACCGCGGTCGCGGCAATGGCGAGAGACTGCGGGGAAATCATCTTGCCCACAACACCACCGGTGGTGTTGGCTGCCAGCATGAGGTCCGGGTTGAGCCCCAGGTTGTTCGCGGCGGTGACCTGCAGGTTCGCAAACAGCGCGTTGGCGGAGGTGTCGGAGCCGGTCACGGCCACGCCCACCCAGCCGAGCATCGGGGCGAAGAATGCGAACGCCGGGCCGAGGTTGGCGAAGAACTCGCCGATGGTCACGGTCTGGCCGGAGTAGTTCATCACGTACGCCAGCGCGAGCACGAGCACGATGGTCAGCGCGGACCAGCGCATCTTCCAAGCGGTTTCCACGAACTCCTTGCCCACCTGGCCCCAGGTGAGCTTGTAGCGGCCGTTCTTGTTGAAGATCATGTAGAGAATGGTCACGATGATCGCGGAGATGACCATCAAGCTGCCCGGGTTGTTGATGTAAGCGAACGAGTAGTCGCTGTTCACCGGGTCGCCCGTCGCGTTGAGGAGCCTGCCGTCCAGGCCCGGCCACGGGAAGGAGATCTTGAACTGCTTGAGCCACGCAGGGATGGTGGAGCCGAGGTTTGCCAGGCCGAAAACGACCACGACAACGGCGTAGGGCAGCAGCGCCATGAACACGCGGTTGGCCGGCAGCTCCACATTCTCGCCGTCCAGAGAGGCGCGGTGCGGAAGACCCAGGCGCTCACGCATCGCGTCGACACCGCGGGGCTGCCAGAAGTGCAGGAGCACAAAGGCGGCGCCGAGCGCCACGATGCAGGCGACAACGTCGGTGAGCTGGTACGCGAAGTGGTTGGAGGTCCACCACTGTGCGATGGCGAAGGTAAGACCGATCACGCCGGCTGCGGGCGCGGTTTCGCGGACACCGCGCCAGCCGTCGATAAGCAGGGCGATGATGAACGGCACGAAGAACGCGAGGATCGGGGTCTGGTGGCCCACGATGGCCGCGATGTTCTCGGTTTGCTCGAGGGTGCGGCCGCCGACCTCACCTGCAGTGGTGATCGGGATGGCCACGGCGCCGAATGCCACGGGGGCGGTGTTGGCGATGAGCACGACGGTCGCGGCCTTCAGCGGCGGGATGCCGAGCGCGAGAATCATGGAGGCGGTGATGGCCACCGGTGCGCCGAAGCCCGCGAGCGCCTCGAGCAGGCCGCCGAAGCAGAAGGCGATGAGCATGGCCTGGATGCGCACGTCGCCGTTGCCCATCTTGTCGAAGACCAGGCGCAGGTCTTCAAATCGGCCGGAAGCGACGGTGATCTGGTAGAACCAGATGGCCGTCAGGATGACGAAAACGATGGGGAAGAGGCCGAAGAGGCCGCCGCGGAAGGCCGAGGAGATGGCCATGCCGGTGGGCATGTTGAAGCCGAGGATGGCTACCAGCAGCGCAACAACGAGCGCGACGGCGCCGGAGGTGTGTGCGCGGGCCTTGAATCCGAGCAGCATGATGAAGAACGTGAGCAACGGCAGGGTGGACACCAGCGCCGAGAGGCCCACGCTTCCACCGATTGCGTCGGTGAACACTTGGAATTGATCCATGGGGGAGGCTCTTTCGAGTCAGTACGGGCAATGACTGGGAAACAATATGCCACTATAACCCCGGAAGTGACCAATAGAGGGGTATTCCTTTGGTGTGACCTATTGCACCGGGTGCCCGATGGCCATGCTGCGTGCAGTGTCGGCGGGTGATTTAGACTTGTGCCCCATGACGCCAGCTGAACTCGCAACCACCGTGAAAGAGGCCGCGACGCGCGTGCTCGCCGCCCACGACCTCGACGCCTCCGTCGTCCCGGACACCGTGACCGTGGAGCGCCCCCGCAACCCCGAGCACGGCGATTACGCCACAAACGTCGCGCTCCAGGTGGCCAAGAAAGCTGGCACCAACCCGCGCGAGCTCGCCACTTGGCTTGTCGACGACCTGTCGGCCAACCCCGCAATCGACTCCGCCGAGATCGCCGGTCCGGGCTTTATCAACCTGCGTCTCGCCGCCGGTGCTCAGGGCCAGCTCGTTGCAAAAGTGCTGGATGAGGCGGAGAAGTTCGGTCACTGCGACCTCTACGCGGACGAGAAGATCAACCTCGAGTTCGTCTCCGCCAACCCCACCGGCCCGATCCACCTGGGCGGCACCCGCTGGGCGGCGGTGGGCGACTCGCTCGGCCGCGTGCTCGAGGCTGCCGGCGCTAAGGTGACCCGCGAGTACTACTTCAACGACCACGGCGGGCAGATCGACCGTTTCTCCCGCTCGCTGGTGGCCGCCGCGAAGGGCGAGCCCACCCCGGAAGACGGTTACGGCGGCGATTACATCCGCGAGATTGCCCAGGGGGTCGTCGATAAGCACCCTGATGCTCTCGATGGCGCGGACGCCGAGGTGCAGGAGACCTTCCGTGCGGCCGGCGTGGAGATGATGTTCGCGCAGATCAAACAGTCCCTGCACGAGTTCGGCGTGGACTTTGGCGTGTACTTCCACGAGAATTCCCTGTTCGAATCGGGCGCCGTGGATAAGGCCGTGCAGACGCTGAAGGACAACGGCAACCTGTACGAAAACGATGGCGCGTGGTGGCTGCGTTCTTCCGACTTCGGCGACGACAAGGACCGCGTCGTACTCAAGTCCGACGGCGACGCCGCCTACATCGCCGGCGACATCGCGTACGTGGCCGACAAGTTCGACCGCGGCCACACCCTGGCTATTTACATGCTGGGTGCGGACCACCACGGCTACATTGCGCGTCTCAAGGCGGCGGCGCAGGCGCTGGGCTACAACGCGGATGCCGTTGAGGTGCTCATCGGCCAAATGGTCAACCTCGTGCGCGACGGCCAGGCCGTGAAGATGTCCAAGCGTGCAGGCACCGTGATCACGCTTGAAGACCTCGTGGACGCGATCGGCGTTGACGGCGCGCGCTACTCGCTGGTGCGCTCCTCGGTGGATTCCACCTTGGACATCGACCTGGACCTGTGGACGAAGCAGTCCTCCGACAACCCCGTCTACTACGTGCAGTACGCCCACGCCCGCCTGTGCTCCATCGGGCGCAAGGCGGAGGAAGCTGGCGTGTCCTTCGCCGACCCAGACCTGGCGTTGCTCACCCACGACAAGGAAGGCGACCTTATCCGCACCCTCGGCGAGTACCCGGCTGTCGTGCGCGCCGCCGCCGAGCTGCGCGAGCCGCACCGCATCGCCCGCTACACCGAGGAGCTGGCCAGCGCGTTCCACAAGTTCTACGACTCGTGCCAGATCCTGCCCAAGGCCGGCGAGGACGCGGAGCCGATCCACACCGCGCGCCTGGCCCTGGCGATGGCCTCGCGCCAGGTCATCGCGAACGCGCTGGGTCTGATCGGCGTGAGCGCACCGGAGCGGATGTAAATGACCGTTTTCGTCTCCACGCCCTACGAGAAGGACAACGGCGACTTCAACGACCTGCCCGACCACGTCTGGCCCCGCTGCGCCAAGCGCGAGGAGGACGGCGTGGTCACCATCGCCGGTGTGCCGCTTCCGGAGATCGCGGCGGAGTACGGCACTCCGGTCGTGGTCATCGACGAGGACGACTTCCGCTCCCGCTGCCGCGACATGGCCGCTGCGTTTCTGGCGCCCGGCAACGTGCACTACGCCTCGAAGGCGTTTCTGACCCGCCGCGTTGCGCGCTGGGTGGACGAGGAGGGCCTCGCCCTCGACGTGGCCAGCGAAAACGAGCTGCGCATCGCCCTGGCCGCGGACTTTCCTCCGGAGCGCATCACCGTGCACGGCAACAACAAGTCGGACGAGTTTCTGCGCCTTTGCGTGGAGTCCAAGGTCGGCCACGTGGTCATTGACTCGCATCAGGAGCTGGCGCAGCTCGAGGCCGTCGCTAAGCAAGCTGGCGTGAAGCAGGATGTCTTCATCCGCGTGAAGCCCGGCGTGGACGCGCACACGCACGAATTCATCGCCACCAGCCACGAGGACCAGAAGTTCGGCATCTCGCTCGCTACTGGCGACGCGCTTACGGCCGCCACCGCAGCCATCGCGTCCGACTGGCTGGAGCTGACCGGCCTGCACTGCCATGTCGGCTCCCAGGTTTTCGACGCCGAGGGCTTCAAGCTCGCCGCCGAGCGTGTGCTGGGCCTGTACGCCGAGATCTGGAAGACCCAGGGCGTGGCGCTGGGCTACCTCGACCTCGGCGGCGGCTACGGCATCGCCTACATGCCGGGGGAGTCGCCCCTGGACGTCAACGCTGTGGCGCGCGACCTGCTCGCCGCGGTGCAGGAAGTTGCCGACGAGCTGGGCATCGCCGCGCCCACCGTGGTGGTCGAGCCCGGCCGCGCGATCGCCGGCCCGTCCGCGGTCACCGTGTACACCGCCGGCGTGATCAAGGACGTGGACACCTCGTACACCACCTCGCGCCGCTACATCGCCGTCGACGGCGGCATGAGCGACAACATCCGCCCCTCGCTGTACGGCGCGCTTTACGACGCCCGCGTGGTCAACCGCTTCACCGATGGCGCCCCCACCGACACGCGCCTGGTGGGATCCCACTGCGAGTCCGGAGACATCCTGGTGGAGGAGGCCTCCTGGCCCGACGACATCGCCCCGGGCGACCTCATCGCGCTCGCTGCTACTGGAGCCTACTGCTATTCCATGGCGTCGAACTACAACGCGTTCGGCCGGCCGGCAGTGGTTTCTGTGCGCGGCGGCGAAGTCACGCCGATGGTGCGCCGGGAGACCGTTGAGGATCTGATCGCCCGCGAATATTAATTGACCGCCAGTGTCATTTGCGCGATAGTAGACTAAGCGGTTCACCGCTGATCCCCGCCACGTACGACGAAGGAGCTACTCGCAACATGACTTCCGCCACCGCCGAGGGATACAACGGCAACTACCCGGGCAAGGGCATCGGCACCCCCGTGGGCATCGCCGTGCTGGGCAAGGGCACCGTCGGCACCGAGGTGCTGCGCCTGCTGTCGGAGTTCTCCTCCAACTTGGAGCACCGCATCGGCAGCCCGATTGAGGTGAAGGGGGTGGCGGTATCGGACGTCGAGAAGCATAAGGGCGCCCCCGAGGTCCAGGGGCTGTACTTGACCGGGGACGCGCGCGAGCTGGTCACGCGCGACGACGTGGACATCGTGGTCGAGCTCATTGGCGGCATCGACTACCCGCGCGAGCTCGTGCTTGAGGCGCTCAAGGCCGGCAAGTCCGTGGTCACCGCGAACAAGGCCCTGGTGGCCGCCCACAGCGCCGAGCTTGCCGACGCAGCCAACGCCGCCGGCGTGGACCTCTACTACGAGGCCGCCGTCGCCGCCGCCATCCCGGTGGTGGGCATGCTGCGCCGCTCCCTTGCAGGCGACCAGGTGCAGAGCATCTCCGGCATCGTCAACGGCACCACCAACTTCATCCTGGACGCCATGGCGTCCACCGGCGCGAGTTACGAGGAAGCGCTGGCCGAGGCCACCCGCCTCGGCTACGCGGAGGCCGACCCGACCGCGGACGTGGAGGGCCACGACGCCGCCTCCAAGGCCGCGATCCTCGCCTCCATGGGCTTTCACACCCGCGTGACCTTCGACGACGTGTACTGCGAGGGCATCACAAAAATCACCGCAGACGACATCGAGGCCGCGAAGAAGTCCGGCCACACCATCAAGCTGCTTGCCATTTGCGAGCGGCTTGTCGACGATGCCGGCAACACCACCGGCGTCAACGCCCGAGTCCACCCGACCCTGGTGCCCAACGAGCACCCGCTCGCGTCCGTGGACAAGTCCTACAACGCCATCTTCGTCGAGGCAGAAGCAGCAGGTCGACTCATGTTCTACGGCAACGGCGCCGGCGGCGCCCCCACCGCATCCGCAGTGCTCGGCGACCTCGTCGGCGCCGCCCGCAACAAGGTCCACGGCGGCCGCGCCCCGGCCGAGAACCCCTACGCGGACTACCCGGTCGTCGCGTTCGAGCAGGTGACCACGCGCTACACCATCAACATGACGGTCAACGACCGCGTCGGCGTGCTCGCCGACCTCACCGCCCGCTTCGCCAAGGCAGGCATTTCCCTGTCCGCGGTGCGCCAGGAGGAGTCCGGCGACGAGGCCCACCTGATCGTTGTCACCCACGCCGCGCTCGAGGAGGACCTCAAGGCGATCGTGGAGCAGCTTTCCGGCCACGACGACGTCCTCGCCGTCAACTCCGTTATCCGCCTCGATTCCTAAGGTTCTCCTGTTATGGCTATCGATCTGCAGCCCGGCCTGAAAGTCAAGGTCACCGTCCCCGGTTCCTCGGCGAACCTGGGCCCCGGCTTCGACACCCTCGGCATCGCGCTGAGCATCTACGACACGGTTGAGGTGGAGGTCACCGAATCCGGCCTCGAGGTGGAAATCTTCGGCGAGGGCGCCGACGATCTGCCCCGCGACAGCTCCAACCTCGTCGTCCGGGCCATCCAGTCCGGCCTGACCGCCGCCGACGTCTCCGCACCCGGCCTGCGCGTGGTGTGCCACAACAACATCCCGCAGTCCCGCGGCCTCGGCTCCTCTGCCTCGGCCGCCGTCGCGGGCGTGGTGGCCGCCAACGCGCTGGCGGGCTCGCCGCTCGATGAGGAAACTGTCGTCCAGCTGTCCTCCGAGTTCGAGGGCCACCCCGACAACGCCGGCGCGTCCGCCCTCGGCGGGGCAGTGGTGTCCTGGACGGACATCCCCGTCGACGGCCACTCCAAGCCGTCCTACCGCGCCGTGCGCATCCCGGTTGACGAGTCCATCAAGGCCGTCGCCCTCGTCCCCGACTTCCACGCCTCCACCAACGCCGTGCGCAAGGTGCTGCCCAGCCACGTCACCCACACGGACGCGCGCTTCAACGTCTCGCGCACCGCAGTGATGACTGCCGCGCTGCAGCACCACCCGCAGCTGCTTTTCGAGGGCACCCGAGACCGCCTCCACCAGCCGTACCGCGCCGACGTCCTGCCGGTGACCGCCGAGTGGGTCAACCGCCTGCGCAACCGCGGCCACGCCGCCTACCTCTCCGGCGCCGGCCCGACCGCGCTGGTGCTCACCACGTCCGAGGTGGAGCCTTCGCTTCTCGACGAAGCCCGTTCCGCCGGCCTCCGCGTCATCGAACTCGAGGTCGCCGGTCCGGCTACCGCTGAGCTAGTGCACGACTAAGCGCCTGCCTGACCCGGGTGCTGGCCTGCGCCCGGCTCGTCGAAGCTGTCGCCCGGCGTGACCGTGTCTCGCAGCGGGCCCCGGTGGTTGTAGGTGCGCCTGGGCAGCGAGCGGTTTCTGGAGACGTACTGCGTGCCGTCCTTCAGGCGGAAGTACAAGTCCGGACCGTGGGCCTGGATATGCGCCAGGCCGTGGCTGATCTTGGAGTGGCAGCTGGAACACAGCGGAATTAGGTTGTCCATGTTGGTGGCGCCCCCGTCTTCCCATTCCTTGATGTGGTGGATCTCGATGAATCGCCGATGGCTGCACCCGGGCATCGCGCACTGGTGCCCCCAGGCCGTCAATAGTGCGAGGACCTGTGCGTCTGTGGCGAAGCGCTGCGCGCGTCCGACGTTGATGGTCAACCCCTTCTTGTCCAGCAGGTGCAGGCGCAACGTAGCGTTCGCGATGTAGCTCCGCACTTCCTGGGATCTCGCCGAGGTGTTCTCCGGCATCCACGCACCGCCGTCCTCTGTGAGCACGATGTTGACGTGGGCGCCGGGAGAACGAAGCGGGCTGGTTGGGTTGTCGCGCACCATGTCCATCATGGCGATGAAGGCAGGGTAGAGGTCCTTCTTCTCCGGCGGGCCGAAGCGTGAGGGCGGGCGCAGAATCGAGTCCAGGTCGAGCTTGGACTTCCGCGGTTTAGGGGCGTCCGCAGTGAAATCAGGTGGGCAAGACTCTGCTTCTGCTTCGGCCGCCGCGATGAACTCGTCAAGCTTGTCCGGGTCCGTGAGCTCTTCTGAGTTGGGTAGCTCGGCGCAGTAATTGGCCAGCTGAGCGACCTTCAACGCGGTGAGCAGTGCTTGTCCGCGTACCGCGGGAAGGAGCGCGCGGAAATCCATCATTCCGTCGGCGCGGAAGTCGGCCTTCACAAACGGTTCTTCGGGTTCGTTCTCATCGGCGGTGTCGGTGCCGGCGAGGATGCGTTCGAGCTCGGAAAAAGCATGGATGAGCGCGAGGTCAATCAGCTCTTCCTCGTTTTCTTCATCCATGAATTTCAGCAGGAAACGCATCGTGTTGTACGGCATCACGCCGGAACGGAACGTCTCATACAGCAGGCGGAACCGGCGTAGGCCCCGGGCGACGCGGAGATACTCGTACGCGGTGGATGGCGGCAGATTGAGCTCGCGTTTGAGCCATGTGGCAGTGGAGAACTCGCCACGTTGTTCGGCAATGTCCTCTTCGTCGAGCTGGCCAAGCGCGTCGAGCATGTCTGCACGGTGGGTGTGGGATTCGCAGTGGTGGAACTTTAGATCGTCTATAAGCTGCAGTGTTTTGCTGGTGGCTGTGGTCACGGGAAGCCCCCTGGGCGATGGCTGGATGGTCGCTGTGGGTTCGAGGATAAGCGAAAGTGTGTGCGATGTAAAGGGGATCTTCAAAAATGTTTGCGAAGTTTGGGAAATGATTCTGCGGCCGCAGAACACCCTCAACCGCGGGTTGAGGGTTGGGCGGTCGGAGGTCAAGCGATTCTGCGGCTGCAGAACACTCTCAAGTATTAGATGAGACTTTCGAGCCGCACAGATTCTGCGGCTGCAGAATGTGAGCCTGGGTTTTCACAAAGTGATAACGAGGTGTGCAGGTGTGGTGAAGTTCTTTTATTGTCCGAAGTGATTCTGCACACATCGAAGAAGGGCGCATAAGAATGAGTTGGTCGATTTCGCAGAAAGGCGCGAGGGTCGTTCTCGCGCTGATGATTGCGGTGTGTTGCTGCTTGGCATGGGCGCCGGTGGCGTGGGGGCAGTCGTCTTCGACGGCGGTGTCGACGGTGACGGAGACCTCGTCGTCCTCAACAACGTCGACAAAGACATCGTCCACGGCCTCCGAAGGCTCGGAAGACAGCAAGGCGATGCTGATTTTGGACGCGTCCTCGTCGATGGTTGAGGCAGACGCCGAGGGCACGCGCATGGAATCGGCGAAGAAAGCCGCGAATGAGCTGGTGGAGTCGCTGCCGGAGACCGCGAACATGGGGCTGATGGCCTACGGCGCGAATGAGTCGGACGCGCCGGACAACCGCGAGCGCGGCTGCAAAGACGTGGAGACCCTGGCCAACGTGGGCAAGATTGATAAGGCCAAGTTCACCTCGGCTATCGACGGCCTGGAGCCGAAGGGATACACCCCGATGGGCAATTCGCTGCGCAAGGCCGCTGAGGAGCTGGGCGACGAGGGGGAGCGCTCGATCATCCTGGTGTCCGACGGCATCGACTCCTGCGCGCCGCCGCCGGTGTGCGAGGTGGCCAAGGAGCTGGCCGAAGACGGTGTCGACCTGGCCATTCACACAGTGGGGTTCCAGGTGGACGACGCGGCGCGCAAGGAGCTGCAGTGCATCGCGGAGGCCGGCAACGGCCAGTTCCTCGAGGCCAAGGATGCGAGCAGCCTGGCGACGTCGCTGAAGTTCCTGGCCCAGCGCGACATTGGCAAGTACAAGGTTGAGGGCACGCCGTTCGAGTTCGCGGATTCGCCTGAGAGCGCCAAGTGGCTCGGCGAGGGGCAGTACCAGACGAAGGTGACCCCGGATTCCAACGCGAAGACCGACCGCTACTTCCGCGTGTCCGTGCCGGAGGGCTACAACGCGCTGATCACGATGACCCCGATCTGGCAGCCCGACGGACACTTCGAAGATGCTGAGGTGGTCCTCGAATCCTCCGCGCAGACCAATGAGAACGACCCGAACTGCGGCAAAGCCAAGACGAAACTCAGCCCCGCCAGCATCGCAGGTAGCGCGCAATTTGCGATGGAGCCCTACTGGGTCTCGTTGGCCCGCGAGGATCAGCTGGATAACTGCGATATGAGCGATTGGCTGATCGCCACCCAAGTCTTCAAGAAAGGTGCCGAGCTTGTCGACGACGTAAACGTCGAAGTCAACGTGTTCTACTCGCCCATCCCGGAAACTGAGCAAGCGAAGGAATGGTCGAACCGGAGCATCTCCTCCGGCAAGTACGACGGCGAGCTGCCCCTCGGCACGTCCCAGGAAATCACCGGCGGCACGAGTTTCAACGACGCGGTCGAGATCTCCGAAGGCACCTTTGCCGACAAGATCGTTCCCGGCGAGTACCGCTTCTACAAGATCCCCGTGACCTGGGGCCAGCGCCCGGTGATGAAGATGAAAGTCAAGGAGTCGGTCACAAACGACGCGGACTCGGTAAAGATGAAGATTTTCGACCCGACACGCATTGAAACCGCGACGAGGGACTTCAGCTTCTACGATAAGGAGGAAGAGAGCGGAATCGTCTCACCGGCGCAGTTCACCATGTACGGCGGGGACAACCCGCACCAGGGCTACTACTTCCTGCACGTCGGCATGGGTGCGAAAAGCGAGGACGAAGCCACCGGCGTGGAGCAGCCGTACGAGTTTGCGGTGATGCTCGACGGCGAGCCGGTCGACGGCGGCCCGGACTGGACCCCGACCTACGAGAACGGCCCCGAGCCGTCGGATGAGCCGATCGAGTTCGACGGCGCGAGCAGCTCGGGCGAGGAGCAGACCGTAGAGGAGACCACCGAGAACGCCGAAGAAGCCGAGAACACCGAGGCCGCAGAGGAGAAGTCCGGCGGGCTGTCCCTGCCGCTGCTCGGTGGCCTGGGCGTGCTGCTGCTCGTCGTGGTCGGTGCGGTGGTCTTCCTGCTCAACCGCAACCGGGCATAGGAGCAGTTTGCTTTACGACGTCGCCTTCGGCCGGCTACCGGGGCCGGGCAAGGCGATGATGTCGAACTCGTCTTTGGCGAGGTGTTTGCGCAGGTCCTTCTTATCGAACTTGCCCACGGACGTCTTGTCGATGGAATCCACGAACGTCCAATATTCGGGCGCCATCCACTTCGGCAACACGTCGGCAAGCCCGGCGCGCAGGCGGGCGGCGGTCTCCGCGGTGGGGGCGACCTCGGCGGTCAGCTTGGTCACGGCGAGGGGGCGCTCGCCCCACTTGTCGTCTGGGATGCCGATGACGGCGCACTCGATGACTTCCTCGGACTCCATGATCAGGTTTTCCACCTGGGCGGAGTAGATCCATTCGCCGCCGGAGCGGATGACGTCGCGGGCGCGGTCGTAGAGGGTGAGGAAGCCGGCGTTGGTCACGGTGCCCACGTCTCCGGTGCGCAGCCAGCCGTCGGCGGTGAAGTGCTCGCGCTCGTCGTCGACATCTTCGCCGCGGAAGCGCGAGGCGATCTCGCCGGGTTCCTGAGTGGGTGAGTGGTAGTAGCTGGCGGCGACCATGTTGCCGCGCACCTGGATCTCACCTTGGGTGAGGTCGGTGGGCGCCATGACTTGGCCGTCGTTGACCACGCGGTACTGCAGGGTGGGGGCGAAGCGGCCCTGGGAGACGCGATAGGCCCAGCGGGCCTCACCCGACGCGCCCGACGGCGGCCGGGCCACGGTGCCGACGGTGGACGTCTCGGTCATGCCCCACACGTGCACCACGTCCACGCCGTAGCGCTCCTCCCACACCTTGATCAGTGCGGGCGGGGCGGGGGAGCCGCCGACGAAGATCTCCTGCAGGCTCATGCGCTCGGGAGGGTTGTGCAGGTAGTGCACCATCAGCTGGATCCACAGGGTGGGCACGCCGTGCGCCACGCGCGGGTGGGTGCCGGCGATGAGCTTAGCCAGGGTGGGGGCGGACATGTCCGAGTCCGGCAGCACCAGCGGCGTGCCGGCTAGAAACGCCGCGAGGGGCACGCCCCAGCTGAGCACGTGGTAGATGGGGATGCAGCACAAGAACGTCTCGCCGTGGGTCACGGCCAACGAGTCGGTGGCGCGCAGGCTCGTGGCCTCCAGCCACAGGGAGCGGTGCGAGTACGCCACGCCCTTCGGCGCGCCGGTGGTGGCGGTGGAGTACACCAGCGCTGCGGCGGTGTTTTCCGGCAGTTCGGGCCATGGGTAGGACGTGGGCCGGCCGTCGAGAAGCTGTTCGTAGCTGTACACCCGGACTGTGTCGGGGAGGTGCGAAGCTGCGTCGTCAAGCGGGGCGATGCCTGTGAACGCCACAGCGCGCACGGTGGGGCAGTCCTGCAAGATTTTTCCCAGCTTCTCCGCCAAGCGGGGGTCCGCAACAACAACCTCGGACTCGGAGTGGTTGACCACGTACGCGATCTGATCCGCCATGAGCTGCACGTTCAACGGGTTGAACACCGCGCCTTTCGCGGCCACGGCGAACATGACCTCGATGTGCTCCGCGCAGTTATACAGCAGCGTTGACACGCGCTGGTCGCCGTCAATGCCCAGGTCGCTGTGCAGCGCGTGTGCGAACGCCGCAGCGCGCGCGCCGATCTCGGCGAACGTGGTCTCCTCCGCGCCGGATGCGCGCCACGTCGTGCACTTCGTGTTGGCGTGGGCGGTGGTGCCGAACTCCAAAATCCTGGCGACGGAGAACGGCACCTCCTGCATCGTTGAAAGCATGCAGGCTATGTTAGCGCGGGCCTGATTAGCGCAGGGCCTTCTATGCGCTACACTTCTGCGTGGATCGTGCGAATTGCACCCGTCCCGGAAATCTTCCGGTTGAGGGTGCTGGCGGCGCAACCGGGAGGAACGTTTCCCCGGGCCCGCGAGATCCGTAAGACCGCACACGACCGCTACCGGTGCATGCAAACGCGAATATCTGCGCGATTAAGCAGCTGGCTTAGCGACGAAAGGACACACGTGACCGAAACCGGCACCGCGGCCGACCTCGCCGCAATGAAGATTCCGGAGCTGCGCAAGCTCGCCGCCGAAAAGGGGCTCAAGGGGATCTCCGGGCTCCGCAAGGGGGAACTCATCCAGGCCATCGCCACCGGGCAGGTGCCGCGCAAGGCCGCCGCCGAGAAGGCTGCGCCGGTGGAAACGGCAGAGAAGGCCGAGAAGCCGGCCGAAAAGGCTGAGAAGCCGGAGAAGCAGCAGCCGAGCGACGACGAGGAGTCCCGCGGGGCATCGCGCTCCGCGGCACGTCGCGCCCGCCGCAACCGCGCCCGCTCGCAGCACGACGAGCAGCAGGGCAGCGATAACCGTGACAACCGGGACAACCGGGACGAGCAGGACCGCAACCAGGAGCGCGGCAACAACGACCGTGGCAACAACCACGGCAACAACGACCGTGGCGGCCGCAACAACCACGGCAACAACGACGACCATCACGGCGGGGGACGCCGCGGCCGTCGCGGGCGCCGTAACCGGAACCGCAACCGGGACCACAACAACGGCGGCGGCAACAACGGAAATAACAACGACAACCAGAACTTCAACCCGGAGGACCTGCAGGAAGTTGCGGGTATCGCGGACGTGCAGGACAACGGCTCCGCGTTCATCCGCACCACCGGCTACCGCCAGTCCAACGCGGACGTCTACGTGCCGCAGAAGCTGGTGCGCCAGTCGGGCTTGCGTTCCGGCGACGCGGTGACGGCGCAGGTGCGCGCGAACGGCCAGTCCCACTCGCAGGGCAACGGCCGCAACCGCCGCAGCTACAACCAGGTTGTGCGGGTGGATGCCATCAACGGCCAGACCACTGAGGCGGCGAAGGCGCGCAAGGAGTTCCACAAGCTCACCCCGCTGTACCCGAACCGCCGTCTGCGTCTGGAAACTGAGCCGAAGATCCTCACCACCCGCGTGATCGACCTGGTCATGCCGATTGGTAAGGGCCAGCGTGCGCTGATCGTCTCCCCGCCGAAGGCCGGTAAGACGACGATTCTGCAGAACATCGCCAACGCGATCGCCACCAACAACCCGGAGTGCTACCTCATGGTGGTGCTGGTGGACGAGCGTCCGGAGGAAGTCACGGACATGCAGCGCAGCGTCAACGGCGAGGTCATTGCCTCCACGTTCGACCGCCCGCCGTCAGAGCACACCGCCGTGGCCGAGCTGGCCATCGAGCGTGCGAAGCGCCTGGTGGAGATGGGCCAGGACGTGGTGGTCCTGTTGGATTCCATCACCCGACTGGGCCGCGCGTACAACAACTCTTCCCCGGCGTCCGGACGCATCCTCTCCGGTGGCGTGGACTCCAACGCGCTGTACCCGCCGAAGCGCTTCCTGGGCGCCGCCCGCAACATCGAGGAGGGCGGCTCGCTGACGATCATCGCCACCGCGATGGTGGAGACCGGTTCCGCCGGCGACACCGTGATCTTCGAGGAGTTCAAGGGCACCGGCAACGCCGAGCTCAAGCTGGACCGCAAGATCGCGGAGCGCCGCGTGTTCCCGGCTGTGGACGTCAACCCGTCCGGCACCCGCAAGGACGAGCTGTTGATGAGCCCGGAGGAGGCGCGCGTGATGCACAAGCTGCGCCGCATCCTCTCCGCGCTGGATCCGCAGCAGTCCATTGACATGCTGATCAAGCAACTGAAGAAGACGAAGACCAACGGCGAGTTCCTCATCGGCGTGGCCAACTCTGCACCGATGGCGCAGACGGAAAACGACGAGGAGGACTACTCCTAATGGCAGAGAAATCGCAGGTTTCGCTTGTCGACGACTACGTCGCCGAGTACCAGGGCATCCAGGCCCAAATGGGCGACCCGGAGGTAGCGGGCGACCAGGACCAGTTCCGCAAGCTGTCCAAGCGCTACGCGGAGCTGCAGCCGATCATCAACGTCTACAACGACCTGACCCAGGCGCAGGAGGACCACGAGGCCGCGGCCGAGATGGCCTCCGAGGACAAGGAGTTCGCCGAGGAGGCCAAGCGCCTCGAGGGCGAGATTGTCCGCCTGGAGGAGGAGCTGGCCGACCTGCTCGCCCCGCGCGACGAGCACGACGGCGACGACATCATCATGGAGCTCAAGGCCGGCGCCGGCGGCGAGGAAGCCGCACTGTTCGCCGGCGACCTGGCGCGCATGTACCAGAAGTACTGCGAGAAGCACGCCCTGACCTGGGAGGTGCTCGATGTCGCCGAGTCTGACCTGGGCGGCGTGAAGGACATGACCGTCGCGGTCAAATCCAAGAACCCGTCGCGCGACGGCGCCTGGTCCAAGCTGAAGTTCGAGGGCGGCGTGCACCGCGTGCAGCGCATCCCCGTGACCGAGTCCCAGGGCCGCATCCAGACCTCTGCCGCCGGTGTGTACGTCTTCCCGGAAGCCGACGAGATTGAAAGCGTCAACATCGACGACAAGGACATCCGCGTCGACGTGTACCGCTCCTCCGGCAAGGGCGGCCAGGGCGTGAACACGACTGACTCGGCCGTGCGCATCACCCACCTGCCCACCGGCATTGTGGTGACCTGCCAGAACGAGCGCTCCCAGATCCAGAACCGCGCCCGCGCCATGCAGGTGCTGCAGGCTCGTCTGGACCAGCTCGAGCGCGAGAAGCAGGAGGCCGAGGAGGCCGAGGGTCGCGCGTCGCAGGTGCGCACCATGGACCGCTCCGAGCGCATCCGCACCTACAACTGGCCGGAAAACCGCATCTCGGACCACCGCATCAACTACAAGTCCAACAACCTGGACTCGGTGCTGGACGGCAACATGGACGACCTCATCGGCGCGCTGCAGACGCACGAGCGCCAGGAGCGTCTTGAAGCGGAGTAGCGTCCGCTCCCACATCGCGAGCGCCACGCACACGCTGCGCGAGGCGGGCGTCGACTCCCCTGAGGTGGACGCGCGCCTGCTCGCCGCGCACGTGCTCGGCGTCGCGCCGATGCAGCTCATGTTTGCCGACGCTCCGGCGGACTTCGGCGAGCGCTACACCGAGCTCGTCGCCCGGCGCGCCGCGCGCGAGCCGCTGCAGCACATCATCGGCACCGCCCCGTTTTACGGCGTCGACCTCGCCGTCGGCCCCGGCGTGTTCATCCCCAGGCCCGAGACTGAGGTCCTCGCCGAGTGGGCGGTGCGAAAGCTTATCGACGCACCTCCGGCCCCCACCGTCGTCGACCTCGGGTCCGGCACCGGAGCCCTGGCCATCGCGGTCGCCCGCGCGAGGCCGGACGCCACCGTCTACGCGGTGGAAAAATCCCCGGCGGCGCGCGCCTTCCTGCAGCGCAACGTCGAAAAGCTTGCGCCCCAGGTCAACGTTGTGGCGGGCGACATGACCGACCCGGAGCTGCTCGCCGGGATCACCGCGGACGTGGTGGTGTCCAACCCGCCGTACGTGCCGGAGACGCCGAAGCTGCAGGCGGAGGTCTACGCGGACCCGCATGAGGCTGTGTTTTCGGGGGCTGACGGGATGGCGGCGATTCGCGGGCTCGTGCCCGTCGTCAAGCAGATGCTCAAAGACGGGGGAGCGGTGGGCATCGAGCACGACGACACCACCTCCGAAGCTGTGCGGGCTGAGCTGCGCGCCGGCGGTTTCGCGGACGTGCGGGCGCTGGAGGACATGACCGGGCGGGCCCGGTTTGTCACGGCGAGTAAGCTAGCCCGGTAACTGCCCGACGGCCAAGGAGCGAACGATGAGGGAAACATACAACTGCCTCGACCCGCAAAAACGCATCGAAGGTGTGCGCGCGGCCGCCGACGCCGTCCGGGCCGGCCGCTGCGTCGTCCTGCCGACGGACACCGTCTACGGCATCGGCTGCGACGCCTTCAACAACGACGCCGTGGACACGCTTTTAGCCACCAAGCGCCGCGGCCCGGACATGCCGGTGCCGGTGCTCGTGGGCTCCTGGGTAACTATTCAAGGGCTCGTGCGCGAGTTCACCGAAACTGCGAAGACGCTGGTGGAGGCGTTTTGGCCGGGCGGGCTGTCCATCGTCGTGCCGGAGGCGCCGAGCCTGCCGTGGAACCTGGGCGACACGCGCGGCACCGTGCTTCTGCGCATGCCGAACCAGCCGCTGGCGCTCGAGCTTTTGCAGGAAACCGGGCCGATGGCGGTGTCATCCGCGAACATCTCCGGCAACCCGCCGGCGACCACCGCCACCGAGGCGCGCCAGCAGTTCGGCGACGCCGTGCCGATCTACCTCGACGGGGGCACAGCGGAGATCGGGGAGCCGTCCACGATCATCGACATTTCCGGTCCCGCGCCGCGGATCCTGCGCGAGGGGGCGATTTCCGCCGAACGCATTGGTCAGGTCTTAGGGCTTGACCCGGAGAGCTTGCGGAGGAAGTAGCCGCCGATGAACGCCTCCGGTGTTCCGCTGCGTGAGCTGGGACTTGTCCTGCTCGTGGCGGCCGCAGTCACGTACCTGGCCACCGGGCCGGTGCGTTCGATGCTCGTGCGCACGGGCAGGGTGGCGGAGATCCGCCAACGCGACGTGCACACGCAGCCGACGCCGTCGCTAGGCGGTTTGGCGATGTTCACCGGGTTTTTGGCGGCCTACGCGCTCGCGCAGCAGCTGCCTGCGCTGACCCGCGGGTTCGCGCCGGTCACCCCCGAGATGACCGCGGTGCTGGTGGGCGGGCTCGCCATCGTGCTGGTCGGCGTGGTGGACGACCTGTACGAGCTGCGCGCGCTGACCAAACTGATCGGGCAGTTCGCGGCAGCGATCATCATGACGGCGCTGGGCATCGTCTTCACCGTCTTTTTCGTGCCGTTCGGGGAGGGCACCACGCTCATCCTGGATCAAGTCCAGGGCACGGTGTTGAGCGCGCTGTTTACGGTTCTGCTCATCAACGCGGTGAACTTCGTCGACGGCATCGACGGGTTGGCTGCGGGCCTGGGCATGATCGCGGGCTCTGCGATCCTGATCTACTCGCTGGCAGTGCTGCACGACCAGGGCGGGGCAGTCTCCGCCTACCCGCCGGCGATCATCTGCGCGATCCTGGTGGGTATCTGCGCGGGCTTTTTGCCCCACAACTTCGAACCGGCGCGCATCTTCATGGGCGACTCCGGAGCGATGCTGATTGGGTTGCTGCTCGCGGCGGCGTCGATTTCTGCTTCCGGCAAGATCAACATGTCGCTCTACGGAGCGGCCGACCTGGTGGCGCTAGTCAGCCCGATCATCGTGGTGCTGGCGGCGATCGCCCTGCCGGTGCTGGACCTGGTGTGGGCGGTGATCCGCCGTACCGCGCGCGGGCAGAGCCCGTTTGCCGCGGACGCCGGGCACATCCACCACCGCCTGCTGCGGCTCGGGCACACTCACCGGCGCACCGTGCTTGTGCTCTACATGTGGGTCTCCGCAGTCGCGTTCGGCGCGGTGAGCTTTTCCGTTGTGCCGTTCAAGGTCGCGGCGTCGTTAAGCGTGGCGGCGCTTGTAGTTGCGTTTTTGCTCACGCTGGTGCCCTTGGCCAAGGGGAAAATTGGCCCGGCAGGTAGGATGACGCACCGTGAAACCGCTTGAAGTCAACGACGCTAACTCCATGTCCGACCACCGCAAGCCGCTGGTGCGAGCCCTCAAAGTGGCGAGCTGGGCGCTCGTGGTGCTCACCGTGGTCGCGCTGATGGGTTGGGGCGCGGCGCGCGACCTGCCCGGCATCTGGGCCGCGCTGATGGGGGTCGCCGTAGGCGGAAGTTTCGTGCTGCTGACCGCCGTGACCGTGTTGGCCACCTCGAACTCCTCGCCGAACGCCACGATGGCGATCGTGCTCGGCGGGTGGCTGCTCAAAATGGGCGTGCTGGTGCTGTTTTTCCTGTGGATCCGCGGCTACGACTTCTACGACCACCAGGCGTTCGGCATCACCACGATGGCAGCGCTGGTTGTTGCTTTGGGCGCTGAGACTTGGGGCCTGATCACCACCCGCACCACCTACCTGGATGAGGTGTAGGCGCAACCTGTGACAGACCTAACAGACGCGCGAAAACGCGTCGTAGCTGGGTAGTTGCGGTTTTTGGGGGGCTGGGGTGGCGAGTCGGGGGGACAACTGCACAGGTAAAACCTACTTTGCGCGGGTGGCCTGTTAGGATTACCGCTGGGTTTGTTCCGAGTCGATATTAACCCTCGTAAGCAGGGGAAACCGGCGCAAGAACGACATCCCCTGCCCCCGCGGAAGCAGATGTGCGACGGAGTCCGCCGCGGAGGCAGTCTTTGTTGAAGACGTCCATCGCACCGCGCACCGAGCGCATCGGGGCGCGGCCCGAGAACGGGAGAGAACGCTGAGCGTTACAACTTTGGCCATGAAGGGTGAATTCCACGCACCTTCGCTTGGTCCAGAATTTTTCCCGGGGCAGACGTACGGCCAGCTCATTGGCGAAGACTTCGCTAATGGGTGGTTCGCACTCGATCGCATCATGCTCGTCCGCCTCTTCATGGCGGCGATTTTGGTGCTCCTCTTTGTTATTGCCTTCCGGAACCCGAAGCTGGTTCCCAAAGGCCTGCAGAATGTCGCCGAGATCGGTGTCGATTTCGTCCGCGTGAACATCGCGGAAGACACGCTGGGGAAGAAGGACGGCAAGCGGTTCCTGCCGCTGCTGTGCACCATCTTCTTCACCACGCTGTTCATGAACGTCGCAACGATCATCCCGGGCCTGAACATCTCGCCTAACGCACGTATCGGCATGCCGATCGTCATGGCGGTTGCGGCCTACATCGCGATGATCTACGCCGGCGTGAAGCGCTACGGCATCGCTTTCTTCAAGCACTCGACCGTGATCCCCGGCCTTCCGCCGCTGCTCCACCTCCTGGTGGTGCCGATCGAGTTCTTCTCGACGTTTATTCTGCGTCCGGTCACCCTGGCACTTCGTCTTATGGCGAACTTCCTGGCTGGCCACATCATTCTCGTCCTGCTGTACTCCGCCACGAACTTCTTCTTCTGGCAGCTGAACGCATGGACGGCAGTGAGTGGCCTGACCCTCATCGCAGCACTGCTGTTCACCGCATACGAGTTGATCATCATCTTCCTGCAGGCGTACATCTTCGCTCTGCTGACTGCGGTGTACATCGAGCTGTCGCTGCACGCGGATGCGCACTAACAAAGCGCGACCACACGGCCAACTGAATAACCCCACCATCTGTCACTCGCTCACCCGCAGACCGCGGGGGAGCACCTAGAAAGGGAACGACTTTCACATGAACGACATCATTCTTGCTCAGGCAGCGGAGACCGTGAACCGCTACGAGGGTCTCGGCACCATCGGCTACGGCCTCGCAACCATCGGCCCGGGCATCGGCATCGGCATGCTCGTCGGCAAGACCGTCGAGGGCATGGCTCGCCAGCCGGAGATGGCTGGCCAGCTGCGCACCACCATGTTCCTGGGTATCGCCTTCGTCGAGGCGCTTGCCCTGATCGGCCTCGTCGCCGGCTTCCTGTTCTAAAAACACGAACGAGTAACCCGTCCATTTTTTAGATCAGGAGCAACCAATGACTAACGTCACTGCATTCCTCGCTGCCGCAGAGGCAAGCGAGAAGCTGCCGCTGGAGAAGGAACCGTCCATTCTCCTTCCGGCCGCGTACGACGTGGTTTGGTCTCTTGTCGTTTTCATCATCGTCGGCCTACTTTTTGCGAAGTACGTCATTCCGAAGTTCCAGGAAGTGCTGGCGGAGCGCGAAGACCGAATCAAGGGTGGCATCGAGCGTGCTGAGGTCGCCCAAAAGGAAGCCAAGGCTGCCCTGGAGAAGAACAACGCCGAGCTTGCGGAGGCGCGCCACGAGGCCGCTGAGATCCGTGAAGCCGCCCGCGCCCGCGGCAAGGAGATCGAGGCTGAGTCTCGTGCCCGTGCCGAGGAAGAGGCCCGCCGCATCATCGCCTCCGGCGAGAAGCAGCTGCAGGCCTCCCGCGAGGAGGTTGTCGCTGAGCTGCGCAACGAGATGGGCCAGAACTCCATCTCGCTGGCTGAGCGTCTGCTGGGCACCGAGCTGTCGGATTCGACCCGCCGCTCGAACACGATCGACGAGTTCCTGAGCGAGCTCGACCGCGTGTCGACGAGGAAGTAGGCGAGATGAAGGCAGCTAGTCGCGAAGCACAGTCGCACGTTACGGGCAAGCTCGAAGAGCTGATCCGGAACGCCGACAATTCCGTCGCCGTGGCTGCGCAGATCGGAACCGAGCTGTTCCTCACCGTGGACCAGCTCGACACCGAGCGCGCGCTGCGTATCGCCGTGGCCGACACGTCGCTGGAGTCCTCGCAGCGCGAGGGCATCATCCGCGACGTCTTCGGCAACAAGGTCGCGGAGCCCACCTTGAACATCCTCACCGCTGCGGCGCAGCAGGAGTGGTCGACCCCGCGCGAGTTCCGCGCCGGTCTGGTCAACCTCGGCCGTCACACGCTGGAGCTGGGTGCCAAGGAGCAGGGCCAGCTGGAGCAGGTGGAAAACGAGCTGTACCAGCTCTCCACGCTGCTCGAGGGGGAGAAGGAGCTGACCCAGCTGCTCTCCGACCGCACCGCGACCCCGGCGCAGAAGCGCGGACTGTTGGCTAGCGTGATTTACGGCAAGGTGACGATGTTCACCGAGGCACTGGCATTGCAGGTTATCGGCCGCCCCCACCACAACCCCGTCGACGACTTGGCCGAGCTGGCCGCGGGCGTCGCGGAGCTGCGTGGCAAGGCTGTCGCACGCGTGAAGGCCGCTGAGGCACTCAGCGACACCCAGCGCGATGCACTGGCCCGCAAGCTGGAGCAGATTTACGGTCGCGAGATGGCCATCCACTCTGAGGTTGACCCCAGCCTCCTCGGCGGAATGGTTGTCCGTGTGGGCGATGAGGTCATCGACGGTTCGACGCGCGGGAAGATTACCCGCCTTCGCACCGACATGGCGGCCCAGGCGACCAAATAGAAAACAACATGCTGGAAGAAACTACCGAGAGCAGGAAGAACATGGCGGAGCTGACGATCTCCTCCGATGAGATCCGTAGCGCGATAGCGAACTACACCTCGAGCTACTCCGCGGAGGCCTCCCGTGAGGAGGTCGGCGTGGTGACTTCGGCTGCAGATGGTATTGCCCAGGTTTCCGGGCTGCCAGGTTGCATGACGAATGAGCTGCTCGAGTTCCCGAACGGCGTCATTGGCGTCGCACAGAACCTCGAGACCGACTCCATCGGTGTCGTGGTGCTGGGTAATTTTGAGACCCTTTCCGAGGGCGACGAAGTCAAGCGAACGGGCGAGGTTCTCTCGATCCCGGTCGGCGAGAACTTCCTCGGCCGCGTGATCAACCCCCTGGGCCAGCCGATTGACGGCCTGGGCCCCATCGAGTCCAACGAAGAGCGTGCCCTGGAGCTCCAGGCCGCAGGCGTGCTCGACCGCCAGCCGGTCGAGGAGCCGCTGCAGACCGGCCTGAAGGCGATCGACGCCATGACGCCGATCGGCCGCGGCCAGCGCCAGCTCATCATTGGCGACCGCAAGACCGGCAAGACCGCAGTCTGCATCGACACCATCCTCAACCAGAAGGAATTCTGGGAGACCGGTGACCCGTCGAAGCAGGTGCGCTGCATCTACGTCGCCGTCGGCCAGAAGGGCTCCACCATTGCTGGTGTGCGCCAGACTCTGGAGGAGGCCGGTGCACTGGAGTACACCACCATCGTGGCAGCTCCGGCGTCCGACTCCGCCGGCTTCAAGTGGCTGGCGCCGTTCTCCGGTGCCGCCCTGGGCCAGCACTGGATGTACCAGGGCAAGCACGTCCTGGTGATCTACGATGACCTGACCAAGCAGGCCGAGGCGTACCGTGCCATCTCCCTGCTGCTGCGCCGCCCGCCGGGCCGCGAGGCATACCCGGGCGATGTGTTCTACCTGCACTCCCGTCTGCTGGAGCGTGCCGCCAAGCTCAACGACGAGCTCGGCGCTGGCTCCCTGACCGCGCTGCCGATCATCGAGACGAAGGCGAACGACGTGGGCGCCTTCATTCCGACCAACGTCATCTCGATTACCGACGGCCAGGTCTTCCTGCAGTCCGACCTCTTCAACCAGGGCGTGCGCCCGGCTATCGACGTGGGTATCTCCGTGTCCCGTGTCGGTGGCGCCGCGCAGACCAAGGGCATGAAGAAGGTTGCCGGTAACCTCCGTCTGGACCTCGCCGCATACCGCGACCTGGAGGCCTTCGCGGCCTTCGCGTCCGACCTCGACTCCGCTTCCAAGAAGCAGCTCGAGCGCGGCCAGCGTCTGGTGGAGCTGCTGAAGCAGTCCGAGAACTCTCCGCAGGCAGTCGAGTACCAGATCGTGTCGATCTGGTCCGCGAACGAGGGCGTTTTCGACGTCGTTCCCGTCGAGGACGTTCGCCGCTACGAGGCAGAGCTGCACGAGGCCATCCGCGCCAACGCTCCGCAGGTCTACGACCAGATTGCGGGCGGCAAGCAGCTTGACGACGACTCCCAGGCCGCGATCCTGCGCGTCAACGAGGACCTGGCCCGCAACTTCCAGGCATCCTCCGGCGAGCGCATCGTCCGCGAGGCCGAGGCGGAGCCGCTCGACTCCAAGCACGTGGCCAAGAACCAGCTCAACGTCAGCCGCTCCTAGACCGCGTGAAACGCGACTAGGACTACTACATAAAGGAAGGGAGGAAACACCATGGCAACGCTTCGCGAATTGCGCGACCGCATCAGGTCCGTCAACTCAACGAAGAAAATCACGAAGGCCCAGGAGCTGATCGCCACCGCGCAGATCACCAAGGCCCAGCAGCGCGTCGAGGCGGCTAAGCCGTACGCCGACGAGCTGAAAGACGTCATGGAACGCCTCGCGTCCGCGAGCTCCCTGGCCCACCCCATGCTCCACGAGCGTGAGAACGGCCGGGTCGCGGCAATCCTCGTGGTCACCTCTGACCGCGGTATGGCCGGCGGTTACAACCACAACGTCCTGAAGAAGGCGGCGCAGCTGGAGCGCATGCTCACCGATGCCGGGTACGAGGTAGTCCGCTACGTCACCGGCAACAAGGGTGTCACGCACTTCAGGTTCCGCGACATGGATGTTGAGGGTTCTTGGACCGGGTTCTCGCAGCAGCCGTCGTGGGATGACACCCACGGCGTGCGCCACCAGATCATCGACGGCTACATGGCAGGCTCCGAGTCCTCGGTGCCGCTGCATGTCGACGGTGCCGAAGGTGGTTCCGTGCGCGGCTTCGACGTCGTGCACGTTGTCTACACCGAGTTCGTCTCCATGCTGTCGCAAGAGGCGCGGGTCACCCAGCTCCTGCCGATTGAGCCGGTGCTGGAGGAGTTCAAGTACGAGCAGCAAGACATGCTGACCACTTCCGGCGATGTCCGCCCGGACATGAACTTCGAGCCCGACGCCGACACGCTGATGGAAGAGCTGCTTCCGGTGTACGTCTCCAGGTTGCTCTACTCGATCTTCCTGGAGTCCGCTGCAGCGGAATCGGCATCGCGCCGTACGGCTATGAAGAACGCGACGGACAACGCTACGGAGCTGGCTAACGACCTGTCCCGTGAAGCTAACCAAGCCCGTCAGGCAAAGATCACCCAGGAAATCACCGAGATTATCGGCGGCGCTGGCGCGCTGTCCGGTAGTGGAGAAAGTGACTAAATCATGACTACTGCTCACTCTTTTGATGAGCGCAACGACGAGCTGGCGGGTGCGGCTTCTGAGACCGACACCGCACCGGCTCAGGTCGAGAACACTCAGAACCCGCGCGGTTCTGAGAACGGCCGCGTCGTTCGCGTCATCGGCGCAGTCGTCGACGTGGAGTTCCCGCGTGGCGAGCTGCCCGCTCTGTACAACGCGCTCGAGGTCGACATCGACCTCGGCGAGATGTCCAAGACCATCGTGCTCGAGGTCGCCCAGTTCCTGGGTGACAACCTCGTGCGCACCATCGCCATGGCGCCGACCGACGGCCTCGTCCGCGGCGCCAAGGTGGCGGACTCCGGCAACCCGATCTCCGTGCCGGTGGGCGACCAGGTGAAGGGCCACGTGTTCAACGCGCTCGGCCAGTGCCTGGACGACCCGTCGGTGGGCGAGACCGGCGAGCGCTGGGGCATCCACCGCGAGCCGCCGGCGTTCAAGGACCTCGAGGGTAAGACCGAGATCCTGGAGACCGGCATTAAGGTCATCGACCTGCTCACCCCGTACGTCAAGGGCGGCAAGATCGGCCTGTTCGGCGGCGCTGGCGTGGGCAAGACCGTGCTGATCCAGGAGATGATTACGCGTATTGCTCGCGAGTTCTCCGGTACCTCGGTCTTCGCCGGCGTCGGCGAGCGCACCCGTGAGGGCACCGACCTGTTCCTCGAGATGGAGGACATGGGCGTGCTGCAGGATACTGCGCTTGTCTTCGGCCAGATGGATGAGCCGCCAGGGGTCCGCATGCGCGTGGCCCTGTCCGGTCTGACCATGGCGGAGTACTTCCGCGATGAGCAGAACCAGGACGTGCTGCTGTTCATCGACAACATCTTCCGCTTCACCCAGGCCGGTTCCGAGGTGTCGACCCTGCTGGGCCGCATGCCTTCCGCCGTGGGCTACCAGCCGACCCTGGCCGACGAGATGGGTGTGCTCCAGGAGCGCATTACCTCGACCAAGGGCCGTTCGATTACGTCGCTGCAGGCCGTGTACGTGCCGGCGGACGACTACACCGACCCGGCTCCGGCCACCACCTTCGCCCACCTCGACGCGACCACCGAGCTTTCCCGTTCGATCGCGTCGAAGGGCATCTACCCGGCCGTGGACCCGCTGACCTCCACGTCTCGTATTCTCGAGCCGGGCATCGTCGGCGAGCGCCACTATGCGGTCGCGCAGAAGGTGATCGGTATTCTGCAGAAGAACAAGGAGCTGCAGGACATCATCGCCATCCTCGGTATGGACGAGCTGTCCGAGGAAGACAAGATCACCGTGCAGCGCGCACGTAAGATCCAGCGTTTCCTGGGCCAGAACTTCTTCGTCGCGAAGAAGTTCACCGGCGACGAGGGCTCCTACGTGCCGCTCGAGGAGACGATCGACGCGTTCGACCGTCTCTGCGAAGGCGAGTTCGACCACTACCCGGAGCAGGCCTTCAACGGCCTTGGCGGTCTGGACGACGTCGAGGCTGCGTACAAGAAGCTGCAGGCGTAGGAGGGTAGAAGATGGCTGAACTTACCGCTCAACTGGTCGCGGTGGACCGCATGCTCTGGAAAGGCCAGGCAAGCATCGTCACCGCCCAGACCACGGAGGGTGAGATCGGCATCCTTCCTGGCCACGAGCCGCTCCTTGGCCAGCTCAAGGACAACGGTGTGGTGACCATCCGCCCGACTGACGGCGAGCGCATCGTCGCCGCTGTCCAGGGTGGGTTCCTGTCCGTTGTGGGCGACAAGGTGACCATCTTGGCCGACTACGCGATCTTCGCCGACGAGGTTGACACCGCTGATGCGGAGTCCCACCTCCACGACGAGGACAGCGTTGTCAAGGCACGTTCCGAGGCGGAGCTCGCCGCGGTTCGCCGCAAGAGCCAGTAGAACGTCTCTGGCAAGGAAGGCATAGACGCCGACCGCCACGAACGCACCCCTTCCCGGGAAACCGGGAGGGGGTGTTTCGCATTTGTGCGATATGATCACTGGCAAATGTCTATCCAGCGTGGTCGAGGAGGTTTGGCCGGGATGTTGATCGTGGCGGGTATAGCAGCGCTTGTCGTGGCTGTCCTCGCCGCGGCCGCCGGCTGGCGCTTCGCCATGGTGCGCAACTCCGGCGCGAGGGCGATGATGCGGGAGCTGCCGGCGGAGGGCATCCACGGCTGGCGCCACGGGGTGCTGCGCTACGACGGGGAGCGGCTGCTGTTTTTCAAGCTCCGATCTCTGACGTTCCACCACGACGTGGAGCTGGACCGCCGCGGGGTGGAGTTCGAGGGCTTCAGGGACGTGACCGAGGGCGAACGCGAGTTCATGCCCGAGATCGGTCACGTCCTTCGCTTTACCGGCCCGCAGGGGGACTTCGAGTTCGCGGCTGACCGCCACACGGAGATGGGGCTGGTGTCCTGGGTGGAGGCCGCTCCGGATGTGCGCAAGGAGCGTATCGACGTGCATTCGCTGGCCCAACGCGCGCAGCGCGAGTCGGCGCAGCGCGATGCAAACCAGCGCTAAGCCCGGCTGTACCCTGACAGGCATGCGTCTTGTCATAGCCCGTTGCTCTGTGGATTACGTCGGCCGCCTGGATGCGCACCTGCCGGAGGCGATGCGCCTGATTCTGGTCAAGGCGGACGGGTCTGTGTCCATCCACGCGGACGACCGCGCCTACAAGCCGTTGAACTGGATGACGCCGCCGTGCACCACGCGCGTGGAGCAGGTGGTGGACGTGGACGGCGAGGACACCGGCGAAGAGCTGTGGATCGTGGAGAACCCGAAGGGCGAGCAGCTGCGCATCACCATCTCTGATGTGCTGCTGGACGAGACGAAGGAGCTCGGCCAGGACCCCGGCCTGGTCAAAGACGGCGTGGAGTCGCACCTGCAGGAGCTTCTGGCGGAGCACATCACCACGCTCGGCGACGGCGTGACCCTGGTGCGCCGCGAGTACCCGACCGCGATTGGGCCGGTGGACATCCTGGCGCGCGACCCTCAAGGAGGCACGCTGGCGGTGGAGGTGAAGCGCCGCGGCGGCATCGACGGCGTGGAGCAGCTCAGCCGCTACGTGGAGCTGCTCAACCGCGACGACCTGCTGCGCCCGGTGCGAGGGGTCTTCGCCGCCCAGGAGATCAAGCCGCAGGCGCGCACGCTGGCAGGCGACCGCGGCTTCGAGTGCGTGACCCTGGACTACGACGAGCTGCGCGGCATCGAGTCCGCGGAGCTGCGCCTGTTCTGATGCCGCGCAGGAACCGTCGCCAGTATCAGGCACCGCGGTACGTGCTGCCGAAGGACGGTTCCACGTTCATCGGCACCCAGGAGATGGAAGGGCCGAGCTGGACCAACGGAGAGATTTTCAAGGTCCGCCAGATCGGCTCGGCGGCCGCGGCGAAGTACTACGTCTGCCCGGGCTGCAACCAGAACATCCCGCCCGGGGTGGCGCACGTGGTGGCGTGGCCGCGCGATACCGGGCGCGGCGCGGACGACAGGCGGCACTGGCACAAGCACTGCTGGCAGCGGCGCTAGTATTGGCCGCATGATTGCAGCGTTTTCTGTGGCACCGACCATGACCGAAAATTCCAACGCGGAGATGTCCGACGTTGTCGCCAGGGCGGTGAAGGTTGTCCGCGAGTCGGGCCTGCCGCACGAGACTACGGCGATGTTCACCACCATCGAGGGGGAGTGGGACGAGGTCATGGACGTGATCAAGCGCGCCACCCAGGCCGTGGAGGAGGTCTCACCGCGGGTGTCGCTGGTGGTCAAGGCGGATATCCGCCCCGGCTACGAGAACATGCTGCAGCAAAAAGTCGAATCCCTGAACAAGCACTTGGAGGCGTAACATGACCAACCCGCAGTTCACTGGCGGCGCGATCGATCTGGGAGCGCTCGCGGACCGCAACGACGAGGCACAGGGCGGCTTCGAGCCGTTCATCACGGTCACTGAGGCCAACGTTGAAAAGGACATCTTCGAGCGCTCCATGCAGATCCCCGTGGTGCTGCTCATCGGCACGCCGCGCAGCCCAGATTCGGAGAGCTTGAAGGCCCAGTTTGAGAAGTTGGCGGCGGGCCAGCGCGCCTTCTTGGTCGGCTACCTGGATGCGGACGCCACCCCGCAGGTCGCCCAAGCAATGGGCGTGCGCGTGCTGCCTACGGTGGTCGCGCTCGCGGGCGGGCGGCCGGTGGCCAACTTCGAGGGCAACCAGCCGGCGGACGAGCTCGAGCAGTGGGTTGGCGCTTTGGTCAGCCAGGTGGGCCCGCAGTTGCAGGGGCTTGCCGACGACACCACGCCCGCCGAGGACACCGAGGACCCCCGCCTGGACCGCGCCACGGAGGCGCTCAACGCCGGCGACTTCGACGCCGCCACGGCGGTCTACGACGAGATCCTCGCGGACGACCCAACCAACGCCGACATCAAGCAGGCGAAAGCGACCGTGGCCGTGCTCAAGAGGGTGCAGGGGCAGGGGGAGCCGGAGGATGACGTCGAGAAGCTGCTGTGGCTCGCGGACAAGGAGTTTGTCGCAGGTGACCCGGAGGCGGCCTTCGACCGTCTGCTAGAGCACGTCAAGGCCGAGCCGCGCGCCAAGGAGCGGCTGCTGGAGCTGTTGACGCTGCTCGAGCCGGGCGACCCGCGCGTGATCGCGGCGCGCACCCGGCTCGCAAGCGCCCTGTTCTAGCGGCGCAGGATGTAGTACTGCGCGCTCATCGCCGGCACGTGCAGCTCGGTGGACTGCTCGAAGCGGTCCCACTCGGTCGGCTCGGTGGTGAGCACCTGCGGCAGGTCGTTGCCGGCGCCGCCGTAGACGGCGTCGTCGGTGTTGACTAGAAGCTCCCACTCGCCGGCCTCGGGAAGGCCCAGGCGGTAGTTGGGCTGGGAGGCGCCGGAGAGGTTCACCACGGCGAGCACCGGGGTGGCGTCCACGCCCCAGCGGATGTAGGCGAGGATGTTGTTCGCGGCGTCGTCGCCCTTGACCCACTGGAAGCCCATCGGGGTGTTGTCCTGCGAGTACAGCGCCGGGGTGTCGCGGTAGACGCGGTTTAAATCGCGCACGAGGCGCTGAATGCCGCGGTGGTAGCCGTGGCCCCAACTGTCGGCGATGTTGTCCCAGTTCACGGAGTGCGCCTCGTCCCACTCGGTGGTCTGGCCCCACTCGCAGCCCATGAACATCAGCTGCTTGCCGGGGTGCGAGAACATGTAGCCGTAGAGGGCGCGAAGACCGGCGGCCTTGTTCCAGTCGTCGCCGGGCATGCGGGTCCACAGCGAGCCCTTGCCGTGGACCACCTCGTCGTGGCTAAACGGCAGCACGTAGCGCTCGGAGAACGCGTAGACCAGCGAGAAGGTGATCTCGTTGTGGTGGTAGGAGCGGTGGATGGGATCCAGGGAGAAGTACTCCAAGGTGTCGTTCATCCAGCCCATGTTCCACTTCAGCGAGAAACCCAGTCCGTCCGCGTCGGTCTGCGCGGTCACGCCCGGCCAGGCGGTGGATTCCTCGGCGATGGTGAGCACGCCGGGGTGCTCGCGGTGCACGGTGGCGTTCATTTCCTGGAGGAACTGCACGGCCTCCCAGTGCTCGCGGCCGCCGTACTGGTTGGGCAGCCACTCGCCGGGCTCGCGGGAGTAGTCCAGGTAGAGCATGGAGGCCACGGCGTCCACGCGCAGGCCGTCCAGGTGGAACTCCTCGCACCAGTACAGGGCGTTGGCCACCAGGAAGTTGCGCACCTCGCGGCGGCCGAAGTCGAAGACGTAGGTGCCCCAGTCTTTTTGCTCGCCGCGGCGCCAGTCGGGGTGCTCGTAGAGCGCGGAGCCGTCGAAACGCGCGAGCGCAAAGTCGTCTTTGGGGAAGTGGGCGGGCACCCAGTCCACCAGCACGCCGATGCCGTTGGCGTGCAGGGTGTCCACGAGTCTGCGGAACTCGTCCGGGCTGCCCCAGCGCGCGGTCGGGGCGTAGTAGCCGGTGACCTGGTAGCCCCAGGAGCCGCCGAAGGGGTGCTCCGCCACGGGCAGAAACTCCACGTGGGTGAAGCCGTTTTCCACCAGGTAGGGCACGAGTTCCTCGGTCAGCTGGGCGTAGTTGGAGCCCTGCTTCCAGGAACCGATGTGGCACTCGTAGACGCTCATGGCGGAGTTGGTGGCGTCGATGCCGGCGCGCGCGTTCATCCACTCTTCGTCGGTCCACTCGAACTCGGTCGGCGCGGCCACCACGGAGACGGTCTCCGGCGGGGTCAGGGTGCGCTTGGCCAAGGGGTCGGCCTTGTCCACGCGGGTGCCGTCGGCGGTCTGGATGGCGTACTTGTAGGTCGCGCCGTCGCCGATGCCCGGGATGAAGATCTCCCACACGCCGGAAGAACCCAGAGAGCGCATGGGGTACTGGTTGGGGTTCCACCCGCAGAAGTCGCCGATGACGGCCACGCCCTGGGCATTGGGCGCCCACACGGCGAACGAGGTGCCGCGGACTTCGCCCAGGGAGGTCTCGTAGGAGCGCACGTTCGCGCCGAGGACCTCCCAGAGGCGCTCGTGGCGGCCCTCGTTGATCAGGTGCAGGTCCAGCGAGCCCAGGGTGGGCAGAAAGTGGTACGCGTCCGCCACGATGCGCGGTTCGGCGCCGGGGTAGGTGACGCGGAAGCGGTAGTCGGGCGCGTGCTCGTCGTCAAGCAAAATTGCCCAGATGTCGTCGCCGATGGGCTCCATGGCGCGGGCGCCGTTGTGGATGAGCAGCTCCACGCGCTCGGCGCCGAGGAAGCGGGTGCGCACGACGGATCCTGCGCCCACGCGGTGCCAGCCGTAGAAATCGTGGGGCGCGTGGTGCTTGCACTCGGTCAGGCGCTGGCGGTCGCCTTCGGGGATGAGCAGGTCGGTGTTCATGAGCTTCCTTAGGGACGGTAGTCGTGGTCTGAGATCTGACGGTACGCAAGTGCTTCTCGACGAACCGAAGGCACCTCTGGCAACCGGAAAATGTGCGCGACGTTCTTCTCCGGCGCGAGACGGATGAAGTTGCCGGTCTCGGCGGTAGTCCAGGTGTAGCGCTCGCCGGTGATCTGGTCGTGCACCTTGAAAGTTTCTCCGTCGTTGAGTCCCACCGCGGAGGCGTCGACACGCAGCATGCCCTCCTGGGTGGAGGAAGGGTCCAGGTTGATCACCACAAGCACCGCGTTGCCGGTCTCGGCGTCTACCTTGGAGTAGGCGATGATCTGGTCGTTGGCGATGTCGTGGAAGCGGATCTGGCGCAGCTGCTGCAGCGCCGGGTTATCGCGGCGGATCTGGTTGAGAAGGGTCAGGTACGGCTCGAGCGACGCGCCCCTTTCCAGGGCGGCGGCGAAGTCTCGGTGGCGCAGCTGGTACTTCTCGCTGTCGTGGTACTCCTCGCTGCCTTTGGCTACGGGGCGGTCCTCGTAGAGCTCGTAGCCGGAATAAACGCCCCACAGCGGACTCATGGTGGCAGCCAGGGTGGCGCGCAGCGCAAAGGCCGCCGGTCCGCCCTGTTGCAGCGTGGCGTGCAGGATGTCGGGGGTGTTGACGAAGAGGTTGGGGCGGGAGACATCGGCGACGTCCACGAGCAGCTGGGCGAAATCGGTCAGCTCCGCCTTGGTGGTCTTCCACGTGAAGTGGGTGTAGGACTGCGAGAACCCGGCCTTGGACAGCCCGTACATGCGCGGCGGGCGGGTAAACGCCTCCGCCAGGAAGACCACGTCCGGGTCGGTCTCGTGCACCTTCGCAATCAGCCAGTGCCAAAAATCCACCGGCTTGGTGTGGGGGTTGTCCACGCGGAAGGTGGTCACGCCCAGGTCCACCCAGTACATGAGCACGCGGTAGATCTCCGCGTAGAGCTTCTCCGGGGCGTTGTCGAAGTTTAAGGGGTAGATGTCCTGGTACTTCTTCGGCGGATTTTCGGCATAAGCAATGGTGCCGTCCGCGAGCACGGTGAAAAACTCCGGGTGCTCTTTGGCCCACGGGTGGTCGGGGGCTGCTTGGAGGGCGAAGTCGAGGGCGATTTCCAGGCCCAGCTCGTTGGCGTGGTCCATCATGTCAAGGAATTCGTCCTCGCCGCCCAGGTTCGGGTCGAAGGCGTCGTGGCCGCCGTGCTTGGAACCGATCGCCCACGGCGAGCCGACGTCACCATCCTCCGGGGTCAGCGTGTTGTTCCGGCCCTTGCGGTTGACCTCGCCGATGGGGTGGATCGGCGGGAAGTACACGGTGTCGAAGCCCATGTCCGCCACGCGCTGAAGCTGCACCGCGGTGGTGGCCCAGGTGCCGTGGACCGGGTTGCCCATCGCGTCCACGCCGCCGGTGGAGCGGGGAAACAGCTCGTACCAGGAGTTCACCAGCGCCTCGCGGCGCTCCACCAGGATGTCGGCCACGGGCCCGCGGGTGACCAGCTCGCGCAGCGGGTACTCGGCCAGCACGTCGCGCACCTCGGTTGAGACGCACGGCGCGATGCGGTCGGCGAGCGGGAGCGTGTCGTCGAGAAGCTTTGTGCGGGCGTTTTCCAGCACCTGCGGCGCGGGGGTCTGGGCGATGGCCGCGGCGAACAGGTCCGCGCCGTGGGCGATGTCGTTGGCCAGCTCTTTTTCGGTCTGGCCCGCAGCGAGCTTCTTCTCCACCGCATTGCGCCACGTGGCCATCACGTCGCTCCACGCATCCACGCGGTAGCGCCACAGCCCCTTTTCGCGGGGGATGAACACGGCGTGGACGTAATCCGGGCGGTAGACCTCCTGGTGCATCGGCACCGAGAACTGCTCGCCGGACGGCGACACCAGCACTAGCGTGGCCGCGATCGCGTCGTGGCCCTCGCGCCACACCAGCGCCGAAATGGGCACGACCTCGCCGACCACCGCCTTCGCGGGCAGCGTGCGCCCGGAAACCTGGGGGCGCACATCGTCGATGCCAAAGCGAGCAACCATTTTTACTGACCCTCTCAACCTGCCTGCATTCCATCAGCCAGGGTAGCGCGGGCCTCCCACACACGCGGGCCGAAATAGGTAAAGATGGATGCGTGAATGCGAGTGAGGAATTGGTGACAGACCCGGACCTGCTGGTGGATATGCGCGACGTGGAATTTATCCGCGGCGGCAACACCCTTGTGGGGCCCGTGACATGGCAGGTGGAGCTGGACGAGCGCTGGGTGGTCATCGGCCCCAACGGCGCCGGCAAGACCACCCTGATCCGCATGGCCTCGGCCCAGGAGTTCCCGTCCAAGGGCACCGTGTTCATCCTCGGCGAGCGCGTCGGCGCCACCGACATGCGCGACCTGCGCGCGGCGATCGGCGTGACATCGTCGGCGGTGGCGCAGCGCGTGCCGGAGGGCGAAAAGGTGGGCGACCTGGTTGTCTCCGCCGGCTACGCCATTTTGGGGCGCTGGCGCGAGGACTACGACGAGATGGACTACGAGCAGGCCCTCGAGGTGCTCGAGCAGGTCGGCGCGATCCACCTGATCGACCGCACCTGGGGCACCCTGTCCGACGGTGAGAAGAAGCGCGTGCTGGTTGCGCGTGCGGTGATGACCAACCCGGAGCTTTTGATCCTGGACGAGCCGGCCGCTGGCATGGACCTGGGCGGGCGCGAGGACCTGCTGGCCTACCTGGGCGATCTGGCCATGGACCCGGACGCCCCGGCGATTGTCATGATCACCCACCACTTGGAGGAGATCCCGGCGGGATTTACCCACGCCATGCTGCTGGACGAGGGCGAGGTGGTCGCCCAGGGCCTCATCGACGACGTGCTGACCTCTGAAAACGTTTCGCGCGCCTACCACCAGCCCATCGAGGTCACAGTGGACGAGGGCCGCTACACCGCCCGCCGAGCTCGCGCCAAGCGCGGTGGTGCACACCGGGCGTAGGCCTGGGGGATTTCGGCAATGCCCACGAGAAGGAATCGCACCCAGGGCGTGCTGACGCACGACGTCGGCGACACCATCGACGTCCACGAGCGCAGCGGGTTTCAAGGTGCCCGGCTGTCCGCGACGGTGATGTTGCTGCGCGACGGTGCGGACGGTCTCGAGGTGTGGATGCAGGAGCGCGTGCTATCCATGCCGAACTACCCAGGCATCACAGTCTTTCCCGGCGGTGGGGTGGATTCGCGCGATTTCCCGCCGCGCGCTTGGGACGACGGCGAGCTGTGGCTCGGCCGCTCCGCAATTTCCCTGGCCCGCCAGCTGGGCGTGACCAAGTACAAGGCGCACGCGTTGCTGTTTGCGGCGGTGCGCGAACTGTTCGAGGAAACCGGCACGCTGCTCGCCGTGGACGACGACGGGGTGCTGCTCGATGACGCGCGCCCCTTCCACGAGCACCGCCTGAAGTTGGCGTCGCATGAGCTTTCGCTTACCGACGTGCTCCGCGAGTCCAACCTCAACGTCTGCGCCGACCTGGTCAAACCGCTCGCGAGGTGGGTGGGTAAGTCTGAAAGCGGCACCTGGTTCGACGCCTTCACCTTCGTCGCCGCCAACCCGGAGGGCCAGGAACCGGACGCGAACACCGACGAGGCGGACGACGCCAACTGGTTTCCACCAAAGCTGATCCTGGAGGGCTGGCGCCACGGCCTGGTGCGCCTGGCACCCTCGACGTGGGCGCAGCTGAACGAGGTAGCTCGCTTCAACGACACGGAAGAGGCGCTGGCTGCCGCCTGGCGCGCAGACCTGTCCCCGGTGGTGGGCGACCCGGTGGACGACCTGCGCTACCACGACTTTTTCTCTTTCACGCCCATAGACAGGATTGGACGCCGCGGTGGGATTTAGCGTTGCAGAAGCCCGTTTTTTGGCGGAACACGCCGGGGAGATCGCGGAGGTTGCGCCGCAGGTGGCGCTGACCAAGCAATCCGTGTTCGCGGACCGCGCGGTGCTGGATGCCCGGTTCGGCGAGTACGCCCGCGCGGTCAGCGTGCTCATCTCCTCCCAGCGCGCGGCAGCGGGGAAGTTTCCGGAGCACTGGCTCACCGACGCCGACGCAGTGCAGCAGGCCACCCCGGCGCGCGTGGCGCGCGTGCGGGCGGAGCGCATCGCCGCGGCCGGGGTGGAGTTCGTCCACGACGTGACCTGCTCGGTGGGCTCGGAGGCGCCGGCGTTTCTCGATGCTGGCGTAGCGTGGCTCGGCTCCGACCTGGACGCCGCCCGCCTGGTCATGGCCCGCCACAACCTTGGGCCCAACGCCTGGCTGGCCCGCGCCGACGCGCTTACGCCGGTGAGCGCGGGCGGGGCAGTGGTGGCCGACCCCGCGCGCCGGGCCGGCGGCAAGCGCATCACGGACCCGGCGAAGCTCCTGCCGCCGCTGCCGGACCTGCTGGCCGCGCACACAGGACGCGAGATGGCGGTCAAGTGTGCGCCGGGCATCGACTACTCCGGGTGGGACGGCCTGGTCAGCGTGGTGTCCGTGGACGGGGGAGTTAAAGAGGCGTGCCTGTACACGCCGGGGTTGGCGGGCGGAGCGCGCAGAGAAGCAGTAGTGCTCCGGGACTTCGACGAGCGCGTCACTGACGCCGAGCCGGACGAGGTGAAGGTCACCGGCCCGCGCAAATGGATCATCGAGCCGGACGGGGCGGTCGTGCGCGCCGGGCTGGTTCGGCAGTGGGCGGCGCGCCACGGGCTGAGCATGCTGGACGAACACATCGCCTACACCACGGGCGACGCGATCCCAGAGGGGTACAGCGGCTTCGAGTTCATCGAGGCGGTGCCGCTGCGCGCGCTGAAGAAGACGCTCGCCGGACACGGCGCGGGAAGCGCGGAGATCCTCGTGCGCGGGGTGGACGTGGACCCGGACCAGCTGCGCAAGAAGCTCAAGCTGCGCGGGGACAGGCAGATGGGCGTGGTGATCGCGCGCGTCGGCGACGACGCGGTGGCGCATGTGTGCGGCGCGCGCGTGCACGCCTAACCTTTGGGGCATGGTCTACCTCGATCACGCAGCCACCACCCCCATGCGCCAAAGCGCCATCGACGCGTGGGTGGAGCACGCAGGAGCGCTCAACGCCGGCAGCCAGCACGCCGCCGGGCGCAAGGCGAACGCGGTGCTCGCCGACGCCCGCGAGCGCATCGCTGCCGCCCTTGGCGCGGACCCGGTGGAGGTGGTGTTCACCGGCTCCGGCACCGAGGCGAACAACATCGGGGTGCGCGGGCTTCACGACGCCTCCGGCGGTGGCCGCGTCGTGTCCACCCCGATCGAGCACCCGGCCGTGCTCGAGGTAGTCAAGTCTCTGGGCCAGACCGAATGGCTGCCGGTGGGGCGAGACGGCGTGGTTTCGGATCTTGCCGCGCTGGATGCCCCGGCCGCGGTGTCGGCGGTGATGTGGGCGAACAACGAAACCGGCGCGATCCAGCCGGTGCACGAGGCGGTTGCGCGGGCCGGGGCCGCGGGCACCCCGGTGCACGTGGACGCGGTACAGGCGGTAGGCCACATTCCGGTGGACTTCCACGAGCTCGGCGCGGCCACGCTTGCGGCCAGCGCGCACAAGTTCGGCGGCCCGCGCGGTATGGGCCTGCTCCTGGCGCGTCGTTCGCCGGCGCCGAAGCCGGTGATCCTGGGCGGCGGGCAGGAGCGCGGCATCCGCTCCGGCACGGTGGACGTGGCCTCGGCCGCGGCCACGGCGGCGGCGCTGGAGGAAGCTGTCGCAGAGATGGGGCAGGAGCAACAGCGGATCGCGGACTTGCGCGATGCGGTAATTGCTGGGGTGAAAGAGGCGGTGCCGGAGGTGATCGTCGCAAAGCATGAGCCCTGCCTGCCGGGGCACGCGCACTTCATGTTCCCGGGCGCGAACGCGGACGCGCTGATCATGCTGCTGGACGCGCATGGCATCCAGGTCTCTGCCGGGTCGGCGTGCGCCAGCGGTGTGCTGCGCATGAGCCATGTGCTGGAGGCAATGGGCTTTTTTGAGCGCGAGGCGATGGGCGCGCTGCGCGTGACGGTGGGGCGGACGAACACGCGCGAAGACATCGACGCATTCCTCGCCACGATTCCGGAGGTGGTGGAGCGGGCGCGGGCTGCCGGCGCGCTGTAACTTGCGTGTCGCGTGTGGTGTGTGTGACTTGAGTGGTTTAGTGTGTCGGTCATGCAGATTTCTCGCCGCATCCGTACCGCAGCCGCCGCCGTGACCGCGCTCGCCTTGGGACTGAGCGTGATCAACCCGGTGACCGGGCCCGCAGACGCCCAGTCCATCCCGGGCGTGGTCTCCGGCGTGGACGTGGCGGGCCACCAGCGCCCGGGCGGCGCCGCCATCGACTGGCGTTCCGTGAGCACCGTCGGCGGCCAGGACTTCGCCTACGTGAAGGCCTCCGAGGGCGACGGCTGGAAGAACGACTTCTACGACGAAGACGCCAAGGCCGCGGCCGACGCCGGGCTGAAGGTGGGCGCCTACCACTACGCGCGCCCGGCGGAGGATCCGGTGGCTCAGGCGCGCTACTTCGCCTCCGTGGTCAACGACGGCCCGGCCACCCAGCTGCCGCCCGTGCTGGACCTCGAGGTCGACGAGGGCCTGGGCCCGGTGCAGCTGGCGGGCTGGACGCAGGCGTTCCTCTCCGAGCTGGAGGCGCGCACAGGCAAGCGCCCGATGATCTACACCTACCGCTACTTTTGGTACGAGCGCATGAACGATACCCGCGCCTTTACCTCGTACCCGCTGTGGCTGGCGGCTTACCAGAACCGCCCGCCGGCCCCGGTCGGCGGCTGGGACAAGCTTTCCTTCTGGCAGCGCAGCGATTCCGGCCGAGTGGTAGGCATCAACACGCCGGTGGACATGAACATCTTCAACGGCAACGCCGCGCAGCTGGGCCAGTTCGCGGCCGGCGACCTGCGCGCCGGCGGTGGCGTGCTGGAACAGTTCCAGGCGCCGGATTCCGGCGAGCTGAAGGTGCTCGAGCAGGACAGCACCAAGCTTGTTGTGGCCATCCTCGCGCTCGCCGCGGGCGGTCTGGGTGCGCAGCAGCTTATCGACGCCGCCCGCCTCGCCGGCTTCGACCCGACCGACGCGGACAACATCGCCAACCTCGTCCGCGCGCTCGCGGGCCAGGGCGAGCTGCCGATCGAAGATCTGCAGAAGATGATGGTCGGCGACTACCAGATCGGCGACCTGCTCATCCTGCTGGACAACGCCGCGAAGGAAGCGAACAAGGGCTAGATCGAGCGCTAGTCGTGCCGAGGTTGCGTCGCCAGGCGGCGGCACCACGCCTCGTCCTTGAACTGCGCCGGCACCCCGCCTTTGAGCAGGTTGCGGGTGAGCGCGTCGCTCGCCTCAAGCGGGGAGTTCGCGCCGATGAGCACGATGTTGCCGTAACGGCGGCCCTTCAGCATCGGCGGATCCGCGATGGCCGCGACGTGCGGGAACACCTCCAACATCCCCGCCAGCTCCTCTTTGGCCTCCTTGAGGTCCGAGTGCGAGCCGCAGTTGGCCACGTAGAAGCCGCCTTCGCTTAACGACGTCCACGCTGCCCGGTAAAACTCCACCGTCGTCAGATTGCGCGGTGTGGTGGCGGAGGTAAACACGTCGCGGATGATCACGTCGCGGGTCGCCGGCTTGAACGCGTCGGTGACCTCGCGGGCGTCGCCGACGCGGATTTTCACGGTGGGGGACCGGGGGACGTCGAAAAGCTCGCGCGCAAGAACGGCGAGCTCCGAATCAATCTCGACAACCGTGCTGCGCGAGCCGGGCCACGCGGCGGCGAAGTAGCGGGCGAGGGTGCACGCGCCGCCGCCGAGGTGTGTCAGGCGCGACTTGGCACGCTTTGTCTCCGGGTAGGCATCGTCGAGGAAGTCCGCCATCCAGCGCATGTACTCGAAATCCAGCCGGGTCGGCTCGCCCGGGACGATGTGTGAGCTGGGCACGCCGTTGACCAGCAGCACCATGGAGCCGTCGGGTTCGTGTAGGACTTCGGCGACGCCGGTGTCGATCTCGTGAAACTCGCTGTTTGCGGCCATAGCAGGTCAGGGTACTAGAGGCGCGCGTCGGTCCCGCGCAGGTAGGCCACCGAGGCGGCCCAGCCGGCTGCGGCGAGTGCGGCCGAGGTGAGCACCACCGTCAGAACGGTCCCGGCGTCGATTGCGCCGGCGTCGGCGACGGCGGTGCTGCCCAGCCACAGAGTTTCCGACAGCAGCGCCGGCGCCGAGACGAACCGCACGCCGGGCATGCCGGAGGCGAGCGCGCCGAAGGAGATGAGGCTGGCCACCACGGCGATGCCGATGGGGGCCGCGAAGCTGCGGATGACCATGGACAGCAGCGACTGCCAGGCCGCCACCGCCACCATCGGCGCCAGCGACAGCGCAGTGGCGGCGAGGAGGTGGGTAGGTATCGCGCCCGGGACGCCCAGGACGAAACCGGCAACGAGCGCGAGGATCACCAGCACCGCGTGCATCATTGCGGCGACGACGCTGATCGCCGCGATCTTTGCGGCCACGAGGCTGCCGGCGCCGCGGGTGGAGGTGAGCATGGTCAGCCAGTTGTGTCCCCGGTGCTCCACGCGCCAGGCGTAGGCGGCCAGCACGGCGATGCCAGCGGTGCAGAACAACAGGCCGTAGAAGAGCATGATCTGGGAGAAGTAGCTGTCCCAACCCGCAGACAGTGTTTCGGTATTGGCGGAGTAGTTGCCGGCGCCGATGCCGACGGCGATAAGGGGCACGAGGACCACCACCGCCCACATGTGGGAGCGCTTGAACTTCAGCAGGTCGTTTTTGATCAGGTGCATGGTCTAAATTTCCTTCCGGTCCAGGGCCTTCGAACCTGCGGTGAACACTGCGGCGGCGAGGACAAGGTATGCGGCCCACAGCCACCAACCCGGCTGGGTTGGCGCGACGCCCGACTCGGTGAAGCTGAACGGCAGTAGCACGGCGTAGTAGCCGAAGGGGTTGAGCGCCGCGAGCCAGGACGGGGACAGCAAGGCGGCGATGCCTAGGAACCCGCCGACGATGCCGACGCCCAACACGACGATTTGGGAATCGACAACCGCCGCCAGCAGCAGCATCACAGCCAGCAGGGCGATGCTGGTGCCCACGGCGCCGAGCCCGAAGCGCAGCCACGTGGAACACATCGCCGCGTCAGGGGCGGGTGCGCCCATCGCGACGGGCAGTGCGAGGGTCGCGGCGAATTCGAGTGCGATGAACACGACCACGATCAGGCTGGCAACGCCGAACTTCCGGGAAAGCAGCGTCCCGGGCCTGGTGCCGGCAATGGCGTTGAGGCGCCACCCGCCGCTCGCGTGCTCCGCGTCGACGATGCGGCTGCCCACCAGCGCCAGCTGCAGGGGAGTGAGAAACGCCAGGGCCATGCCCAGCCCGACGAGGTGGCTGGCCCATTGAGTGTGCGGGTCGGCCTGGAAGTCGGCGATGGGATCACCCGCGAACAGATTCATGTTGGCAAACAGCACGATGCCGGCGCACATGAGCAGGCACAGCAACACAATTTTGGTGCGCTTGAGCTTTGCAAACTCGACCATCATGCGCCCATCGCCTCCTTGCCCGTCAGGCCGATGAAGACGTCTTCCAGGCTGCGCCGCTTGCGCACCACCTGGTGCAGTGGCACGCCGTGGGAGACGAGGTGGGCGCAGGTTTCGGCGACCTGGGCGTCGCTAAGCCCGGAAAGCTCCAGGCCACCCTCGACGAAGGTTGGGCCAAGCGCCCGCAGCACCTCGGCGGCGGCATCGGGGTGAGGGGTTTGGATGAACACGTCCGGCAGCTGCGCGCTGTAGAGCTCGTCCTGCGAGCCCTGAAAGACCAGTTCGCCGTGATTGATGATGGTCAGATCCGAGGCCATCTTCTCAATCTCGGACAACAGGTGGCTGGACACCAGCACGGTGCGGCCGTGGTCGCGGGCGAGGCTGATGATCAGCTCGCGGATCTCTTCGATGCCGGCGGGGTCGAGGCCGTTGGTGGGCTCGTCCAGGATCAGCAGCTGCGGGTCGCGCACCAGCGCCATCGCGATGCCGAGGCGCTGCTTCATACCCAGCGAGTAGTTCTTGACCAGCTTGTCCATGTGGTTTTCAAGACGCACAAGCTTCACTGCGCGGCGCGCCTGCTCCTTGTCGGCGCCGAGCAGGCGGGTGACTATGCGCATGTTCTCCCCACCGGTTAAGTGCGGGTAGGCGGCAGGTGCCTCAATGAGTGAGCCGACACCGGCGAGCACCTTTGCCCGGTTGGCGCGGGTGATCGGCTGGCCCAGCATCGTGATGTCGCCGCCAGTCGGCGCGATCAGGCCGAGCAGCATCTTCATGGTGGTGGACTTGCCGGAGCCGTTCGGCCCGAGCAGCCCGTGCACCACGCCCGGCTGCACTTCGAGGTTGAGGTCGTGGACAACGTCTGTACTTCCGTAGGTCTTGGTCAGACCCCGGGTGTGAATGATCGGTGTTTCCATGCGTTCAAGGTTCGCGCATGGCACGGGCCTTCCGCGTCGGCGCGGGGCACGATTTTAGACGTGATACCCAGGTATGACGCGCCTTAGGAATCCAACAGGTCCGCGCGCGAGACCAACCCGGTGCGGTACGCGAAAAGGGCCGCGTGCACCCGGTCGCGCGACTGCGTCTTCGCCAGCACCCGGCCCACGTGAGTCTTCACCGTGGGCATGGAGATGAACATCCGCTCGGCGATCTCGCCGTTGCTCCAGCCCCGGGCAATCGCGACGAGCACCTCGCGCTCGCGCTCGGTGAGCTCACCCAGCGCCAACCGGTCGGCGGGAGACAAGGCCACCGCATCTTCTGTCGGGGCAGCAAGCTTTGCGACGATCCGGTTCGTCGCCCTCGGCGAAATCACCGCGTCGCCGCCTGCAACCGTGCGGATCGCGGCCAGAAGCGCCTCCGGTTCCGCGTCTTTAAGTAGGAACCCGCTCGCGCCCGCGCTGATCCCGCCGAGCACGTAGTCCTCGTCGTCGAACGTGGTCAGCACGATCACCTTCGTGTCCGGGTGGAGTTGGCTGATACGTCGGGTGGCGGCGATGCCGTCGAGGACGGGCATCTGCACGTCCATAAGCACAATGCCCACCGGATCGCTGGCGCATGCCTGCACTGCCTTCTCGCCGTTTGCGGCGAGCCAGCGGACCTCCATGTCCGGCTGGGAGTCCAGCACGTTGCGGATGCCGTGGAGAAACAGCGCTTGGTCGTCTGCGAGTCCGAGAGTGATCATGAGTTCAGCGGGATCCTTGCTGTTGTGGTCCAGGTGCCGGCGGGGGTGGCGGCTGCGGTCACTGTGCCGCCGGAAAGCGCCGCGCGCTGCCGCATGCCCTCCACGCCGTGGCCCGGCCGGGTGGCCGCGCCGGGAGCGACCGGGTTGGTTGTTTCCACCACGACGTTATCTGCGCCCCAGCGCACCGCGAGCTGGGCGCGGCCGGTGCCGTGCTTCATGGCGTTGGTCAAGGATTCCTGCACGATGCGCTGGACGGTGAGCGCGGTTGCCGGGGCCAGGTCCTCGGGAGGGGCGCCCTCGGCGGTGTATGCGACCTGGAGCCCGCCCGCGCGGCTGGTGGCGACCAGGCCGTCGATGTCCAATTCCGTCGCTGGTTCCAGGGGGCGCTGCTCGGCGCTTCGCAACAGCTCCACCACGCCGCGCATCTGGCGCAGCGAGTCGCGGCCGACGCCGCCGATGGTGCGCAGCGCCTCGTCCTTCGCCTCCGGGGTGGCGGCGAAGCGCGCGCCGTCGGCCTGCGCGACGATGACGGTCAGCGAGTGGGTGACAATGTCGTGGATCTCGCGAGCGAGGTGGGCGCGCTGCTCCTGGGCATCGCGCTCGAACTGCTCGCGCTGCCGGGCCAGGTCCTTCTCCGCGGTCTCCTCGGCCCGGCGGCGCAGTTCACCGAACAGCAGCGCGACGGTGAGCAGAATGATGCTCCAGAACACGTAGGGGAGCCGGTCGACCGGATCGAGCGCGGAGAGCGCGGGGATGACGAACGCGGTGGCTGCGGCGTCGCCAAGCAAAAGTGCAGCCGTGGCGATATCGCGGTGCGGGGCAGGCAGGTGGCGCCTGGCGACGTACGCGGCGAACGTCGCCACAGCGATGGCGCCGACCGGGAGTGTGTCGCAAAACGCCGTGGGAATGAGCACCGCGACAATCGCAGCGAACGTTTCCAGGGGCCAGCGCCAGCGGGTAAACGGGGCCACAACGGCGCAGGCGAGAAGCGCGAGTCCGACGACCAACTGCCTCGATTCCGGTAGCAGCCCAATCAGACAGGCGACCAGCATGACCGCCGCCATGCCCGCATTGCGGATCCGCACTGCGCGGGTGGTGGAGAAGTTCATGGCCGTCCACGCTACTTGCCGCTGCGACCAGTCGCGTCGTACCGCGGTATAACGTTTAGGACTTCACCAGCCGCGCGATTGCGGCGGACGCCTCTTCGATCTTGGCGTCGGCTTCCTGCCCGTCGCTGATCGCATTGGCAACACAGTGCTTCAAGTGGTCGTTCAGCAAACCCAGTGCTACGCCCTTCAGCGCCGCGTTGACCGCACTGATCTGGGTGAGGATGTCAATGCAGTAGGCGTTTTCGTCGATCATGCGGTGGATACCGCGGGTTTGCCCCTCGATTCGTTTGAGCCGGGCGAGGTAGCGGTCTTTATCGCTGATGTAGCCGTGGTCGTTCATCATGGGCCTCCTGAGTGGTGTGGACGGTGTCGGGTCACTTGGACCGGTTAAGCATCCGGTCGGTGCTGCTCTGCGGGGTGAGGTCGAGGCGGCGGAGCAGCTGCGCATTCAGCGCCACGACGACGGTCGAGGCCGACATCAGAACTGCGCCTACGCTCATCGGCATCACGAACCCGATTGGGGCGAGGATACCGGCAGCCAGCGGAACGGACAGCAGGTTGTAGCCGGCCGCCCACCACAGGTTCTGCTTCATCTTCCGGTAGGTCGCACGGGAGAGCTCGATGACCGAAAGCACCGATCGCGGGTCGGAGCTTGCCAGGACGACGCCCGCCGAGCCGATCGCCACGTCTGTGCCGGCACCGATCGCGATGCCGACATCGGCCTGGGCCAGCGCGGGGGCGTCGTTGACGCCGTCGCCGACCATGGCGACCTTGTGGCCCTCGCCTTGCAGTTCCTTGACCTTCGCGGCCTTGTGCTCGGGACGCACACCCGCGAAGACCCGGTCAATGCCCAGATCCTTGGCTACGGTGTCCGCGACGGCCTGCGCGTCGCCGGTGATCATGACGACCTGGGCGCCCGCAGAGTGCAGTGCGTCGACGGCGTCGCGGGACTCGGGACGGATCTCGTCGGCAAGCCGGAGTGCTCCGATCACTTCGCCGTCGGCGAGGACGTGGAGAATGATCGCGCCCTCCTTTCGCCACTCGTCTGCGATGGGGAGCTCTTCGGCGGAATGCTTCTCAAGCAGGTAGGGGCCGCCGACCTCGATTACCTCACCGTCAACAGTTGCCTTCACGCCCACGGCTGGCAACGAGGAGAAGTCGCTGGCACTCGGCACAGCCACGTCACGGGTCTCCGCCGCACCGGTGATGGCGCGAGCGAGTGGGTGCTCACTGTCCGCCTCGGCGGCCGCTGCCAGCGCGAGCACGTCTGCTTCCTCATATCCGCTGATGGTGTCGATCGCGGTGACGGTGGGTTCGCCTTTGGTGAGGGTGCCGGTCTTGTCGAACAACACGGCGTCGACGGTGCGCATGAATTCGAGAGCGAGTCGATCCTTGATCAGTACCCCGCCGCGGGCGGCGCGCTCAGTCGCAATCGAGACGACCAGCGGGATTGCGAGACCTAGGGCGTGAGGGCAGGCGATGACGAGCACCGTAATGGTGCGCACTACGGCGTCGTTTGACATGCCGACGACGGTCCAGACCACGGCGGTCAGAATGGCGGCGCCGAGGGTGAACCAGAACAACCACGCGGCGGCCTTGTCTGCGAGGCGCTGCGCCCGCGATGACGATTCTTGCGCATCGGTGACGAGCTTTTGAATGCCGGCCAACGCGGTGTCGCCACCCGTGGCTGTGACCTCGATGCGCAGACCCGAGTCTGTCGCGATGGTGCCAGCGACCACGTGCTCGCCTTCACCGCGCCGCACCGTTTTCGACTCACCGGTGACCATCGACTCGTCCATGCTGGCGCTGCCGTCGACGATTATGCCGTCGGCAGGCACGGACGCGCCGGGCCGCACGATCACGACATCGCCGACCTCAAGATCCGCCGGGGTGACCTTCACTACTTCGTCGCCGTCGATCTTCTCGGCCTCGTCGGGCAGAAGTGCGGCGAGCGAATCCAGGGCCGAGGTGGTCTGGGCGAGGGAGCGCATCTCGATCCAGTGCCCCAGCAGCATGATGACCACCAGCAGCGCCAGTTCCCACCAGAAATTCAGCCCTCGGTCCAGCAAGTTCAGGCTCGCGCCCCAGGAGGAGACGAAGGCGACCGTGATCGCGAGCGCGATGAGCAGCATCATGCCGGGTTTTCGTGAGCGGATCTCGGAGACAGCACCCGTCAAGAACGGGCGACCTCCCCAGAAGTAAATGACCGTGCCCAAGAGCGGCGAGATCCAGCGGGTCCATTCCGCGTCAGGTAGCTGGTAGCCGATGAGGTGGGCGAAGGTTTCGTTAAATCCGACGACCGGGATCGCGAGAACCAGCATGATCCAGAAGAGCCTGCGGAACTGGGCTACGTGGTCTCCGTGGCCCGCGTGGCCCGCGTGGCCATGGCCTCCATGTTCTCCGTGGCCCGCGTGGCCATGGCCTCCATGTTCTCCGTGGCCCGCGTGCTCTGTGTGGTTGTGGCCGGCATGGCCTCCGTGGTTGCTGTGTTCGTGATGGCTGGTGTGCCCACCGGGTTCGGTGCCGGAGTTGGCGTGTCTGTCGTTCATGGTTCTGTCCTCTCGTTGCAGTTCATCGTTGTGGTCGGTTCGGCCGTGCCGGGGGCCTAGCACGACGGCCGTCTTCCACCTTAATACCCCAGGGGGGTATATGTCGAGGGGGTGTTTCCATCAGACACAGCCCGACGTTTCACCTTTCTCGCTCGCGGGACTACACTGCGCCGACATGCGAGTATTGGCGGCCATGAGCGGGGGAGTCGACTCCTCTGTCGCTGCTGCGCGCCTTGTGGAGGCGGGCCACGACGTCGTCGGTGTGCACCTTGCGCTGAGCAAGGACGCGCAGCAGACGCGCGAGTCTGCCCGCGGCTGCTGTTCCCTGGAAGATTCCGCCGACGCGCGCCGCGTGTGCGACCACCTGGGCATCCCGTTTTACGTGTGGGACTTCTCGGACAAGTTCAAAGAAGAGGTCATCGACAACTTCGTGTGGTCCTACGAACACGGCGAGACCCCCAACCCGTGCCTGCGCTGCAACGAGAAGATCAAGTTCGCGGCGTTGCTGGACCGCGCGGTGACCTTGGGCTTCGACGCGATCGCCACCGGGCATTACGCAATTATCGACGACCAAGGCAACCTCCGCCGGTCCGCCGACCCCAAGAAAGACCAGTCCTACGTCTTGGGCGTGCTCACGCGCGACGAGTTGGACCGCTGCATTTTCCCGGTGGGCGACACCGAGAAGCCGCAGATTCGGGAGGAGGCGGCCCGCCACGGGTTCGCCACCGCCTCCAAGCCGGATTCCTACGACATCTGCTTCATCCCGGACGGCAACACCCAGGCATTTCTGGGCCGTTCCATCGGCATGCGCCCCGGCATGATCAATGACACCGACGGCCACGAGCTGAAGGAGCACGACGGCGCGTTCCAGTACACCATCGGCCAGCGCAAGGGACTGAACATCCGCGTGCCTGCTGAGGACGGCAAGCCGCGCTACGTCACGGACGTGGACACCGCCACTGGCACGGTCACCGTCGGCCCGCGGGAGGCACTGAAGGTCCACGAGATCACCGCCGACCGCCTGAAGGTGCTGCACCCGGCGATGGAAGGCGAGTTCGAGGCCAACGTGCAGATCCGCGCCCACGGAGGGGTCGTGCCCTGCACCGCACGCGTTGAGGGCGATCAGATGACGCTTGCCCTGCACGAGCCGCTCGAAGGCGTGGCCCGCGGCCAGGCGGCGGTGCTCTACCTGCCGGACCCGGACGGTTTGGGCGACATTGTGCTCGGCTCCGGCACCATCTGCGCCACCGCGTAGTACGGATTCACTGGGGGTCGCGCAAACCTCGTTAGTCGCACCTCGCTTATAGCCGAAAAGGGGATGCGGACAAATTGTTGGAGTGCATGTGGGGGACTTTGTCTCGTTGTTCTGCACTCGGTGCTTGTCGGTGTTCGGCGATGGTGGTGTAGCCGTCGCCGAGTGTCGACTTCAATCGTCTGTGGATGTAGAAGTCGATGTAGGTGTCAATATAGTCGCGCATCTGCGCCACCGTCATCGTTGACACCACCGGCCTGCCTTTGAGCAGTTCTTGTTTCATCGTGCCGAAGAACCCCTCGGTGCGCGCGTTGTCGCCCCTGCCGCACCTCCCGCAGCTGCCGGACCGCGGCATCGGCTCGGACCTGATCGGCCGTACCGCCGCCATGCTGTTGGCGGGGCGTTTTCTCGTGCGGAGGTTTGTCCATCATGGCGCGTACCTCCTTCAACAGATCAGCGAGCCGGTGCACACGTTTGTGCTGGCAGTACCAACTATAGGCAGTGGGATCGTCGCCGGTGTAGAAGGGGCTGCGGCTAAAGCGGTGGGAAAAGCGCGGGTCATGGTCCAACAGCTCCCCAAGCGCACAGCTGGTAGCCGACAGCAGGGGTCTTTGATCAGGGTTTTCTCGTTCATCCATCCCTGGTAGATCGTGGAGAATTCGTGCAGCTGCGCACCCCATGCGGCGGCTTCGTCCAGGGTGGTGATCCGGGTGAGTTTCAGCGCGAGTGTGTAGATGGTGCGCCCGGCGTCGGTGCGTGGTTGTGAGGTGGGGTAGCGGTGTACCACGCGTTGGGCGTGGACGAGGCAGCGTTGGATTTTCGTGGTGGGCCAGCACTTTTTGATCGCGCTGTATGCTCCTTGGCCGCCGTCGATGCTGGCGATGAGTGGGGCTTCGATGCGTTTGAGCAGTCGTTGGTAGTCGCGTGTGGTTTCGTGTTTGCACCAGTGCCAGGCGATGACGTGTTCGATGGTCGCCGCGATAATCAAACAGCCGCCGGCGGTGTGGGTGCCGTTGAGGAAAATTTGGTCGTAGATCCGCTTGTCGTGGCCGGCGGTGGGGTCTGGCACATCAACGAGCCAGCACCACTTGAAGCGTCGCTTCATGGTGGCTCGGCTGACGCCGTTTCGTTTGGCTAAATCGTCCAGTGATGTCGCGGTGGTGCAATGCTCGATGAACTGGGTGAACACCGCCGCGTTGGTGATGTCGCCGCGGCGTTTGACGTGGGAGGCGCCGCATTGTTTGCACCGCCATCTGGTGGTGCCTTTGCTGGTGGTGCCGTTGCGTTTCATTTCACCGCCGCAGTAGCAGCGTGGCCGGTTCTTTGACATTTCGACACACCACGTCGCGCACAGCACACCAACGCTGCCACACCGAGGATCTCCCGTCCGGGGGCCAGATATATGCCGCGGGAGCATATACTTTCCTGAAACCTACAGGTCAATCACCGAAAATCGGCGATTCCGGACACAGTTTTGGCCCTTAACCGACATTGGCATGCGTCCATTTATCGGCGTGACATTCTCATTAATGCTCTGCCGTTCATTGGGCGAAAGAATATGTTACCGTTCACCTCACAGGGCTTCTTAAGTGGGCAAGAGATCACAGGACATCTCGACAGAGCAAGCTCTCGCAGAATATTTTTAGAAAGAGGTTAGGAATGCGCTTACTCTTTAGAAGGGCATTGGCAGTTGCACTTTCGGTATCGGCGCTAGGAATCTCCTCCCCTACGACGGTAACGGCAAAGCCAATTGACGTCGCCGAGGCGCAGATGTTAATTGCCGAGGACTCGAACCTCACCGTGGCTGAAGAGGCATCTTTTAGGGCGATGGACAGGTATGTTGATTTTGAACATGCACGGTTTGATTATCGAGCAGCTCAGTCGGATCCAGACGTGGATTCCGGTGTACTGAATGAGTTCTCAGGAACTCTTCTTGCGCAAGGCTGGAATGTTGACGCGGACGAATCAGAACTAGCGATTCTTGAACGCGAAGCGGATACTATCGAACCGGCCATTCAGTTTTTCGATGCATGTCAAGGACGGAATGGGTTCCAAAAGCTACCACCCGGTGTCTTGCTAAATAGCTGCGCAGCATCTGCACTCCAGAATTTGTACGCCTCTGGCGCTGGTGTTGCCGCGTTAGCTGCGTTAATTACTGCAGAAACAGGTGTAGGCGGGGTTCTTGCTGGCGCTATTGCTGGAGTCTTAGCGGCGGAATCTGGCATTTTAGGCATCTGCGGTTCGTGGAATCGAGGAATTAGACTTTTCCCTGGTGGAGTTTGCTGGTCACAGTAGGTATAAATGCGCTTGCTACGTGTTGTCATCGGTATCATTATCGCTATAGGTGTTATCCTGAGTATTATTCAAGTAGCACTTTCTGCGTGGTCTAATCCGATTTTGTCCGTAGGTCCCATTTTATCGATTATAGGTGCTCTAGCGGGCATTTTGTACGTAGTCTTGGTGAGTTACCGTAAACGAGGCAGAGGCTAGTATATTCAAATTCTTGTTTTCTGCGTGAGCCGCTAGTCTATAATTACTATTTGAGCGTTAAGGGTCAAAAAGTGTGTCTGTCTCGGCGTGTCGCGGGGGTTAGATTTGGCCTTTTTGGATGCCGATTGAGTGGGTGTAGTCGGTGTCGATAGCGTTGTCGTAGAGGGCTGGTCGTCCGGTTTCTTGGTCGGCTTGGTTCTCGTTTCGGGTGAGGGTGGATACTTTGGCGAGTTGGCCCTGGCCCCAGTCGGACTGCCTGGCGATTCGTACTGGATCGTCAGGCAGCTCCGTTTTTAAATAGAGCCACCAATCCAGCATGCGGCGTTGTCGTTCACCGGACCTGCCGCGGTGGGTTCTGGCGAGCAGTTTGAGCTGGGCGTTGATCCCGCCTTCCAGGCTGTTGGTGGTGGATTTGATCCGCTCGGGCGCAAGGACTGCTGCTGGTGGGGTGAGATAGACAAACAGCAGCTCAGACCGGAATAGGTGGTTGAGGCTGTTGTATGCCTTGCGCACGTTGCGATGCGTCCACACCCGTGTCCATGCACCGGTTTTGGGGTCTTTGATCAGGGTTTTCTCGTCCATCCATGGCCGGTAGATCGTGGAGAATTCGTGCAGCTGCGCACCCCATGCGGCGGCTTCGTCCAGGGTGGTGATCCGGGTGAGTTTCAGCGCGAGTGTGTAGATGGTGCGCCCGGCGTCGGTGCGTGGTTGTGAGGTGGGGTAGCGGTGTACCACGCGTTGGGCGTGGACGAGGCAGCGTTGGATTTTCGTGGTGGGCCAGCACTTTTTGATCGCGCTGTATGCTCCTTGGCCGCCGTCGATGCTGGCGATGAGTGGGGCTTCGATGCGTTTGAGCAGTCGTTGGTAGTCGCGTGTGGTTTCGTGTTTGCACCAGTGCCAGGCGATGACGTGTTCGATGGTCGCCGCGATAATCAAACAGCCGCCGGCGGTGTGGGTGCCGTTGAGGAAAATTTGGTCGTAGATCCGCTTGTCGTGGCCGGCGGTGGGGTCTGGCACATCAACGAGCCAGAACGGTTCGAATCGGCGTCGCAGCGTGCGCGGCGAGCACCCCACACGGCGGGCAAGGATCGAGTCGGCACCTCTAAATCCATGGTTCTTACAAGTCGATACTTTCGTATCAATATCCTTCCAGACGGAGGAAAGACGTTGAAGAGACTTAATTTCCCCATTAGATGTAGTGGTGGGCAGCTTGAAAGCTGCTGTCTTGTCCCTCTTTTCATCAATCCGAAAGGATCTATTTATGCTTTTGAAGAAAGCTTTAATCCTCCCTATCGCTGTTTCTACCGCTCTCGTCACAGTCCCTGTCGCTACGGCCAGCGCAGCTCCTGCCATGCAGGAGCGGGAGTGCGTCGAGACTCACCAGGTTCCCACTACTCTCGGTGCAGACCGAGAGACTGTTTCGGAAAATGACCTCAAACAAATCAATGAGGATATCGAGTCCGCGGGTGGTTCCCCGTTGCCTGCGGGAACAGTTGAGTACGGGTTCAACGCTGATGGTGACGCGGTAGCCATTGACTCCAACGGTCGGGAAACAGTCTTGTCTTCAGCAAAGAAGATGGATGCTGAGCTGAATTCAGTACTAGTCCAGACTAGGTCCGCAGCGGACCAAGACGATAAGGGAGTTCTTAGCGCAGCTGCCGCAACCATTGCTGGTTGTGCAGGTGGCGTAATCGGTTACGATACAATCCTGGAAATTTTAGAGAAGAGGGTTTCCTACTGGGCCTTGGTAAAGTTCCTCGCTAAGAAAATTGGACCTGGACTTGCGATCAGCTGCATTGCCGGTGCAGGTGGCGCCCTTGCCGATCACATGGGCTGGTAAAAAATGCGCCGAATGGTAACGATTTGCGGATTCTTAGTGGCACTTGGCATATTTCGTTTTTACACTGATATGCCTTGGTCCTCTTCTGTATTCTTTGCAGTCATCGCTGGGCTTATCGCAGGTGTAGCTCTGACAAAATCCGGGTGGCAGGCAGCCCGTCGAATTGTGCATAACTTTTCTCGGGGATGGTCCTAGCACCGAGTGCCAGGATTGAATCAAGGTCGGGTGCAAAACACTCGTACTATGAAAAGGTTGGTGGGCTCACTCGAGCACTAAGCGGCGTGGGTCCGCCAACTATATAGGCCGTTCAGAATGAGAGCGCTATGAGCTCTGCCCTGGATCTGCAGTCCATCTTCTTTAGCAGGATAGACACCATTCTTTTTACGTGGGGCTCCGAGTAGAATAACGCGTTCGCTATTTGCCTGTTACTTTTTCCTTGGCACAGCAATTGCATGACGGTTTCCTCGTTATCGGTCAAGGAGGCTTGCTCTATCCGTTCGGAGAAACGCCCCCATGAGGACCGGGCAACCAGCCGTTTCACGCATTGAGGTGACAGACTGGTCCCTCCGTTGAGTGCATCCCTGAGCGCCTGAATGATTTTCTGCGGTGGCTGGCCTTTAATGACGTACCCGGACGCCCCACGCGCAAGAGAAGTAATCATCGTATCGTCAGTGTCGTATGCTGTCATCACGACAAAGACAGGTGGGGCATCGAAACTGTTCAACTTCTTCAGCAGTTCGATCCCATCCATATCGGGCATACGTACATCAGACAATACGATGTCGCAGGTGTGATTGTTGAGCCATGTTAGTGCACTGCGCCCGTTTGTGGCAGTGGCGATAACTTCTAGGTCTGGAGCTTTAGAGAAGTAAACCGGAAATGATTCACGGATTACGGGATCATCATCAACAAGCAGGATCGTGAAACTCATTTGCTGCACCAAGGGTGTGTTTGACCCTTACTGCACCCCAGCCAGTCCTTAATAAACTGGTTCGTTTGGATCACTGGTTCACCCTCAGTGGAAGGTGCCACGACTGGTGGAAGGGGACCTGCCGCAAGGCCAACGGTGAAGATTAGAGAGGCCAACATTTTCATATCAATTACGGAACCTTTCAAACCGGAACCTGGAAAGTAATCGTCCAACGGGCATCAGTGCTGTCTAGTGTCATGCTTCCGCCTACGATAGCAATCGTTCGTTGCATAGAGTCTAGACCGAAATTGCTGGAGCCAGCTCGCCCACGGCCAAGCCTATAGGTGTTGGCGAGAGTCACCGTCACTTTTTCGGTATTTGCAGTCGCGGTGATACTAACTGTGGAATAAGGGACGGCATATTTGATGATGTTGGCACTAGCTTCAGATAGGCATTGACTGAGCGCCCTTTTGATAGACTCAGCGCCAGGATCCACACGAATAGTCGTGGTGGTCTCAACGTGAAACCCGGCCTCCTGAAGTGAACGGGCAGTTTGCATCACTGTCATTGTTAGTGCCGGTTCGGTCACCTGCGGATGATTAATCGTCTGGGCATTGAGCTCATCTACCAGCGTGCGGATGTCACCCATTGATTTACGCGCTGTGGCGGCACACCGCTGTAGAGCTTGCTCCTTCTCCGGCATGGAAATCGCTAGTGCTTCAAGTCTTGCTATCAGCGCGGTTAAATCAGCAGCCACCATGTCATGAAGAAATCCCGCTACCTCTACCTGACGTTTGCGCATCTGGAACTTCTGTCGCATCTCTTTTGTGTGCACCCTAGCGATAAACCACCCGGCAGCAAAGGCACTGACCATCATGAGAGTAAAGGTGGTTACAGACTGGGGATCCATACTCAACGACTTTTGATCTGGGGAGAAAAACCCGAGTAGCGTCGTAATAGCAGCAAAGACCACAGCAGTCTTGTACTTGTGTTGCGCAGTAACCACCGTAACCAGCAGAACCGCCGTCAATGTCAACAGATCGGGCGAATGGCCAGACAAGTTAACGAACGCGAGCAAAATAAGACATCCCAAAACTGCAGCAGTAGGAAGATATGCCGCAAGAGGCAGTGTAGCCACTAAAAAGAGGAATAAAACCCCGGTACCAACATCGACAGGAGCGATCACCAGCACACGCAAGCCCCACAAGACAAGGGCAAACAGGCACAGCACCAGTGCTATCGATAGGCGAAAAGAACGAAAAAAATTAACAAACACATTGAATACCAATAGCTCTATCGACGGAAAACATAAAAGAATAGTCAAGAATGAAGGTCACGGTTCACCTCAACACCCAGTTTCTGAATGTCCAACTGTCGACAATAGACGTCTCCCCCTCCTGGGAGGTGATCTTCTTCAACACTGCGCGACCGACTTCGAGACCATTCGCGCGATCCCCGAGCCGGAGGAAACGCTCGGGCGTTTTGGCGAGCACCTGCTGCATACGCCGAAGCTTATAGACGTCCCGTGGCTGACCTGCGACCCGCGCCGCGCTGACAAGGACGCGCTGGCCCGGCTGTTGGACGCTGGCTCACGCATCACGATCCCGACGATGGTCCCGCGCGAGCTTTACGACCTGTTCGACGAGCTGCAGATCGACCCGGCCGAAACGACAGTGGACGTCTACGCCGAGCCAGCCGCCACTCTGGTGGGCACGGCAGCGAACTACCGGGCGGCCAGGGAGATGGCCGAGGCACTTACAGTGGAGGTATGACTACACCGCTGCACTGGGACAAGAAAAAGGCTGACTTCTCGATGGGAATCGTCTTTGGCGTGATGTTCTTTGTCGTGTTCGGCCTGGTGATGGATGACATGCTGTTAGGCGCCGGGATCGGCATTGCGTTCTTCGTCGCGTTTGGGCTTTTGTCGGGTAAACGCGAGGCCGATTTTGACGGGCAGACGCTGCGCCTCGTGGACAAGAACGAAACCACAGAGCTCGACGCCGCCAGCATTGCCGATGTGGTCATCAGCGAGTCGGGCGCGATGGTGGTGAAGACCAAGTCGGGGGAGAGGTACTCGGTCGAATCCGAAGGCGACAACCGGGGGTTGCACAACTTCGCGGAGAAGCTGCGCGCGGAGCTGGCGCTCAACTAGCCGATCACTAGCCCAGCATGGGCCAGCCGGGCAGCACGTTCGAAGCGTCGCGGCCCTGGGACTCGAAGTAACGCTTCCGGTCCTCCTGCAGCGTGAAGTACTGCACCGCCTGGTACTCCATGAGCTCGCCGGTGTCCATCTGGGCAAGATCCGGGTAGAGCTTGCGCACCTGCATCCACGCCACACGGGCTGCGGCGAACGCGTCGGCGGTGGCCTCGTGCGCGTTGTCCAACCGCACGCCGTAGTGCTCGCACATGGAGGTGAGGTTGCGCGGGCCTTTGCGGTAGCGGTCCTTCGCGCGGTCGATCAGCAAGGGGTCAAACACCGGGCCGGTGACCGTGAAGTCACCGGTGAGCTGGCGCAGCACCGTCAGGTCGTAGGGGGCGTTGAACACCACCAGGGTCAGGCCGTCCTCCCAGCCCTTCTTGATCGCCTCGACGGTCTCGCGCACCACCTCGTCGTGGTCGCGTCCCTCCGCGCGGGCCTTCTCCGTGGTGATGCCGTGCACCTTCGCGGCCTCCTCCGGGATCTCCACCCCGGGGTCCGCGAGGGTTTCGTTGGCGTCGACCTCGGAGCCGTCGATACGCACGAGCGCAGAGGTGACCACACGGGCCTCGCGCGGGTTGGCGGAGGTGGTCTCCAGGTCGAAGGAGAGCATGCGGGAGGCGTCGAAAGTGGCCATGAGCGACATTGTAATGAGCGCGCCGACACGGGCAGCGGGCAAGTCATTCGCCGAGCGTGCGCACGCTGATGAACTCCGACAGAGGCACTGGGTCGCGGTTGAGGTCGTAGGCGCGCAGCAGGCGGATGTATTCAGACTTATCCAGATCCCAGTCGTACTCCTGCGCGTGCGGGAGGCGCTGCGCGGCTGCGAAAGCGAGGTCTGCCATGAGCCGGGTGACGCGACCGTTGCCGTCCGAAAACGGGTGAATGCGGACGAGTTCCGCGTGGGTGGCAACGCCCAGCTGGCGGGCGGTGAGAAGCATCTCGCTGGCCTGGTAGCGGAGGTTGCCAAACGCGGTGTGCAACTCCGTCGAGATTAGGTACGGATCCACCCCAATATTCAGACCCGTTCGGCGAAATGATCCGGCCCACGTCCAGATGCCCCCGAAGAGCTGTTCGTGGAGTTGCACGAGAAACGACGTGGTGAGGATGTCTGCCAGGGCAAGCCGGGAGCTGTCGACGTCTTCGAGCAGCTTGGTCCGGGCGATAAGAAGCAACTCTGTTTCGAGGTCGTAGATCTCAGCCTTGCTAGGAATTCGGCCGTACCGGTCGAGCACCAGCGGCTCCAAGGCGTCGATGCGATCACCTTCGAGTGGTGTTTCGCCGTACCCGGGGCTTAATCCCACCCGCGTGCCCTTCGGAGGTCAGAAAGAATGCTTGCCGTCGTTTCAGACCGTGTGTATTCAGGCGGAAGATTTCGGCCTTCGAGCTTCATCGACGCCACTGCGGCCTCACGGGAAAAATCCGTCGGGGTCGAAGTGGCAGTTGTTCGTGCTGCGGTCATGAGCTGTCCTCCTTTCCTGTAACGCATTCTAGGTGCACCAGTGCTCCGATGAATAGAAACTTGTCTGGCGCAGGCAGGTGGCTGATAGTCAATTCCATGACAGAACTTAGCGAATGGCAGAAGCAGATCCTTAGCGCAAAGCGCGTGGATCTCTCACACGACGTCCACGCCGGTATTCCGCGTTTTGCTGCTTTCAACCCGATGACTGAACGGACTGTCAACACGATTGAAGAGCATCGCTTCTTCGCCAAGGAGTACACCCTGGCCACCCCGTACGGCACGCACATCGACGCGCCGGGCCACTTTGCAGCAGGGAAGCGGCTCGTTGATGCGATCGGTGCCGACGAACTGATCCTCCCGTTGTTCGTACTGCACCTGGAAGACTCGGTTGCGCAGAACTCCGACCACGGAGTGACCGTGGAAGACATCGAGGCTTTCGAAGCCGAGCACGGTCAAATCCCAGCCGGTAGCTTCGTTGCGTTCTCGAGCAATTGGCACAAGCGTTGGGAGGACCCGGACGCGTTTGTGAACCACGACGAAAACGGCGTGCAGCACACCCCGGGCTGGACCCTGGACGCGCTGAAGTTCCTAGTGGAGGAGCGCGACGTTGCAGCTATCGGCCACGAGACGCTCGACACCGATCCTGGCGTGGTTGCTGCCGAAACCGGCTTCTTGTACGGCGAGCTCTACGTACTCGAACAGAACATCTACCAGGTAGAGGTCATGGCAAACCTGGATCAGGTCCCTGCCACCGGTGCGGTTATCGTCGTTGGTCCTCCGAAGATCCAGGGTGCGCCCAGCATCACCTCACGCGTGTTTGCCCTCTTCAACAACTAGGGATTCGCACTATCTCTACACTGGCTTGCCGTGAGTGAAATTTCCGCTGATCTGCACCGTGAATGGGACGAGCTGGCTGCTGAGGTCCGCAAGCACCGGGACCTGTACTACAACGGCCAGCCGGTGATCACCGACGGCGAGTTCGACGAGCTGTTCCGCCGCCTTCAGAAGCTGGAGGAGGACCACCCAGAGCTGGCCGTGCCGGACTCGCCCACGAAGGAGGTCGGCGCGCCCGCCACCGACACCGCGTTCGCGGACGTCACCCACCCCGAGCGCATGATGAGCCTGGACAACGTCTTCAACGAAGACGAAATGCGCGAGTGGCTCGCCAAGGCACCCGGCCCGTACCTCACGGAGCTGAAGATCGACGGGCTGTCCATCGACCTCGTCTACGAAAACGGCGAGCTGACCCGCGCGGCCACCCGCGGCGACGGCACCACCGGCGAGGACATCACCGCCAACGCCCGCGTGATCGAGGACATCCCGCAGAAGCTCACTGGCGACGCCCCGGCGTTCCTGGAGGTCCGCGGCGAGGTGTTCATCCGCCCCGAGGACTTCCCGGAGCTCAACGAGCTGCGCCAGAAAGAAGGCGGCAAGCCGTTTGCCAACCCGCGCAACACCGCGGCTGGTGGCTTGAGGCAGAAGAACCCGGAGGACGTCAAGAAGCGAAAGCTCCGCATGATCTGCCACGGCATCGGCGCGCGCGAGGGCTTTACCCCGGAAAGCCAACACGAGGCCTACGAGAAACTCGCCGAGTGGGGCCTGCCGGTCAGCGAGTACACGCGCCGGGCCGAGACCGCGGACGAGGTCATCGAGGCGGTCAACTACTGGGGCGAGCACCGCAACGACGCCATCCACGAGATGGACGGCCTGGTGGTCAAGGTGGATTCCGTGGCCGAGCAGCGCGCCCTGGGAGCGACCTCGCGCGCGCCGCGGTGGGCGATCGCGTACAAGTACCCGCCGCAGGAGGTGACCACGAAACTGCTCGACATCGAGGTCTCCGTCGGCCGCACGGGACGTGCGACCCCGTTCGCGGTGTTGGAGCCGGTGTTCGTCTCCGGCTCGACGGTGTCCATGGCCACGCTGCACAACCAGCACGAGGTCAAGCGCAAGGGCGTGATGATCGGCGACGCGGTGGTGGTGCGCAAGGCCGGCGAGATCATCCCGGAGGTGCTCGGGCCGGTCGCGGATCTTCGCGACGGCACCGAGCGCGAGTTCGTCTACCCCGAAAACTGCCCTGCCTGCGGCACGAAGCTCGCGCCCGCGAAGGAGGGCGACGCGGATTGGCGCTGCCCGAACACCCGCTCCTGCCCGGCGCAGCTTGCAACGCGTTTGGAGTACATCGCCTCGCGCGGCGCGTTCGACATCGAGGCGCTCGGGGAGAAGGGCGCGCAGGACCTCATCGCCTCCGGGGTGCTGGAGGACGAGGCGAAACTGTTCGACCTCACCGAGGAGGACCTGAAGAAGTCCAGCGTGTACACCCGCAAGGACGGCGAGGTCAACGCCTCCGGCAAGAAGCTGCTTGCCAATCTGGAAACCGCCAAGGGCACCGACCTGTGGCGCGTCATCGTGGCGCTATCCATCCGCCACGTCGGCCCCACCGCGGCCCGCACGCTCGCGTCGCGCTTCCACTCGATGCAATCGCTTATCGACGCCCCCGTGGCCGACCTCGCCGAAACCGACGGCGTGGGCGACGTGATCGCCGAGAGCTTCAAAGAGTGGTTCACCGTGGACTGGCACCAGAACATCGTGGACAGTTGGGCCGCGGCCGGTGTGACCATGGAGTCCGCCGAGGAGGACCGCGCCCCGCAGACGCTGGAGGGGCTGACCATCGTCGCCACCGGCACGTTGGAGGGCTTCACCCGCGATGAGGTGAAGGAGGCCATCCTGTCGCGCGGCGGCAAGGCGGCCGGTTCGGTGTCGAAAAAGACCGACTACGTGGTCGTGGGCGAAAACGCCGGTTCCAAGGCCGCGAAGGCGGAGGAGCTGGGCCGCCCGATCCTCACCGAGGCGCAGTTTGTGCAGCTGCTCGAGGGCGGCCCCGACGCGCTTGCGTAAGGCGCGCGGCGCTCAGGCCGACGAGTACCGCCGCCCAGACGGCGATGGCCCACCACAGCCAGATGGGGAACTGGCCGTTCCAGTTCACGCCGAATGAGAGCAACCACACCACGGCCGCGGAGATCACCGCGTTGACGAGGGCGTAAATGGGGCCCTTGGCGTTCCGCACGGCGCTGAAAGTCGCGGACGCAAGGAGCATCAGAATCATGACGAGTGCGATCATCGGGTTTCCTCCATGAGATCGATGCCGAGCGCGTCCACCCAGGCTTCGGTGTCGCCCGCGACGAACGTGGCGCGGCTGTGATCGGCGCGTTCGGGGTCCCAGACCAACATGGTCCGAAAACCGCCGGTGCCGCCGTTGTGGAACGTGATTTCTTCACCGTCTTCGTCGAGGCTGGCCCAGCCGTAGTCGGGCACACCGTGCGAGGACACCCATTCCACGTATTTCGCCATGTCGGCAGCAGTGGAGCGGATCGCGCCAGCCGGGGCCCAGCCGTCCATGTCCCACGGGCCGGCGGGGTGCCCGTTGGCGGCCAGGCCTGTGGGTGCGTCGTCGACGGTGCCCGGCAGCGCCACATAGGTCGAGGTCATGCCGGCGGGCTCGAAGATGCGGGTGCGCAGCAACTCGTCGTAGGGCACGCCGGCATGTGTGGCAAGCAGTTGGCCGAGCAGCGCGTGGCCGTAGTTCGAGTACTGTTCTTCGCCGCGGTTGTTCAGCTCGGCGGCACCGGCGGCCTCGAGGATGTCCTGCGGAGTGTCGCGCCGGTAGGGGTTGCCGCCGTCTCGGATGTTGGCCGCGAACATGTCCGCGAGGCTCAGACTTTCGGTGGCGGCGAGCCCGGAGGTGTGGTTGAGCAGCTCCTCGATGGTCACATCGGCGACGGGGGCGGAGGGGACGTCGATAAGCTCCTGCACCTGAGTGTCCAGGCTGAGCTCGCCGGCGTCGATGAACTGGCGGACCAGCTCCGCGTTGAATGTTTTGGTGATCGATCCGATTTCGAAGTCGGTGTGCTCGTCGGCGCCGAGGCCGCCGAAGCGGACTTCGCCGTCGTCATAGGTGAAGGCGGCGAGGTTGCGGTGGCCGTCTTCCGCGAGGTGCTCGAGGGCGGTGGAGATCTCGGTATCGCCGGTGTGCTCAGAGGCCACGGAAATGTCGCGGGGGCCGGTGGAGAGCATCAACGCGGCGGCGAGGACGGCGGAGATTCCTCCGATGACAATGTTGGTAGCGCGCATCAGTGGTCCTCCCCTGCGATCACGATTGCCATGAGCGGGATGACGCGGGCCGGGGGAATCTCGAACACCCCGCCCTGCTTGCGCACCCAGCCGGCGGCCTGCAGTTCTTTCAGGTGGTGGTATGCGGTGCCGGTGGATGAGACTAGCTCAGATTCAACCAGCTCCGTCACACTTGCCGGCGTGGCTAAGAGGTGGCGCAGAATGGCGCCGCGGACGGGGTGTGCGAGTGCGGCGATGCGGTCCATCGCGTCGTCCCATGGGTGGTCCGTGATCCACGCTGCAGGGCGGGTCCACTCGTAGGCGTAGGTGCCGGTCGGAAGCTCTACGTCGCCTTTGAAGGTGACTGTTCCGTGGTCCTCCTCGTTGCTGGAACCGGGGCGTGAGATGGACCCGGGCGATGACGCGTGTTCGAGCGCGGCGACGCGCGCTTCGAGGTCAGAAAGGCGTACTTCAATCAGTTGCATGGTTTCTAGAATTACAGAAATCTAGAAACCGTGCAACGGTTGAGGTTTTGGCTAGCGCAGCATCGCGCCCGTGATGCAGCCGAGGTCGCCGATCTCGCGAACTTCAGAGGCCAGGAAATCCGGCCCGCCCACGCGGCCGACCACCAGCACCATGTCGGTGCCGTGCAGGGGAGTGATGGTGAGCGATGTGCCGAGCTGGAACCAGGACTCCGGTGCCCAGTCGTCGAAGTCGGGCTGGAGGATGCGCGCGGCCTCGACGGGCGGCATCTGCGGGGTAGATCCGTCGTCCTCGGGTGCGGCGGGGGAGGCGGCGGCGCGGGTGAGCCCGTCGTCGGAGGAATGCAGCACCACGGCCCAGGAAGAGGTCACAGCACTCGGCATGACGTCGACCAGCTCGCTGAGGCGGTCCTCGACGCTGCCGGACTGGGCCGCGATCTGGGCGAGCATCTGGATCTGCCCGCGGCGGTCCACGCGTCCGGTGAATGGGCGGATGGAATCCACCTCGGCGCCGTCGACGGAGGCCACGGCGGTGATCAGGGTGTCCACCATCACGCCGGTGGGCAGGGTGACCACGATGTCGTCGGTCACGGTGCCGTCGGTGGAGGTCTCCACGATGTCCACGGAGTTGATGTCGGCGTCGACCATGCCGAACGCCTCGGCGAGCTGACCAAGGCTGCCAGGGACGTCCGGGAGGGAAACGCGGATGAGGTACGACATGGCCTTATTTATAGCAATTCGGCACTCCGGCAGCGGGTGTACGGTCGAAATCGCAGCAGTCTTCCAACTAAGGAGGAGCACGATGAGCCGCACCGAAATCACGCAGACCACACTCGCCGGCGCCGAGCCCCGCGCGGTCGGAGACGCGTTGCTTCGCGACGGCGCGAAGTTGGCTCGCGACGGCAAGGAGGTCGTCGTCACGGGCAACGCTCTCGCCCGCGAAGTGGCGGAGAACCCGGAACAGTTCTCGTCGGGTGTGTCGCGATTTTTGCAGTTGCCCAACGGTCTCGACGGCGAGAAGCACACCGAGATGCGTGCGTTGATCGACCGTTACCTCGCGGCGGAGGAGGTCGATCAGCTCGCTCCGATGTTCCGCAAGATCGCGCGCCAGTTGGCAGAAGAAGCGCTGTCGAACGGCGAGGTCGACGCGGTCGGCGACTTGGGCGTCCAGTATGCGGTCCGCGCGATGACCGCTTGGCTCGGATGGCCAAGTGAGCTCAACGACACCCTCATTGCGTGGGTGGCCGACAACAACGCGGCAACGCGGTCCGGCGAACTCGAGCGCACAGCGGCGGTCGCCGAGCGTTTCGACGACATCATTCGCTCCGTCGTGCAGCCCCTCCAGAACAGCCCCGACGATTCGGTCACCTCGCGTCTTGTCCACGACGACAGTCTCGGTCGGCGCCTGGAATTCGAGGAAGTGGTCTCCGTGCTACGCAACTGGACTGCGGGAGATTTGAGCTCGATGGCCTACTGCATCGGGGTTGTGCTTGAAGCACTGATGGAACGCCCCGAGCTCCAAGACCGCCTCGCAGGCGGCGTTTCGCAAAAGGAATTCACTGCGATCGCCGACGAAATCCTGCGCGCCGACTCGCCGTTTGTGAGCAACCGGCGAGTGACCACGTGCCCGGTGTCGCTCGACGGGCACGATCTGCCCGAAGGCCAAAGGGTGCGCATCCACTGGACAGCGGCAAACCGCGACCCGGAAACGTTTGCAGACCCGGACGGCTTCGAACCGGAGACGAACGCCGACGAGAACCTGGTCTGGGGCGCAGGGCCGCACGCGTGCCCTGGCAAGACGTTGTCGATCGTTGAGCTGCAAGCGTTCACCGAAGAACTCCTCGCAGTGGCGGAGCTATCCAGCGCCGGACAAGGCGAGCGGGAGGTGCACCCGGTGGGCGGCTGGGCTTCGCTACCGGTGCGCCTCACCGCTCGCGGGTGAGCGAATTGCGTTGACGTAAGATAAGGCGCGTCATACGCAACCCACGCGATGTGGAAGGGATTGGACTGTGGCTGAGATTTCACGCGACGAGGTGTCGCGCATCGCACGCCTGGCGCGAATCGCGCTGAAGGACGAGGAGCTGGACGACATCGCCCAGCAGCTGGACACGATCGTGGACGCGGTCTCGAAGGTGCAGAGTGTGGACACCGAGGGTGTCACGCCGATGAGCCACCCGCACTCCATCGACGCAGGCATGCGCGAGGACGTGGAGAAGAAGACGCTTACGCAGGCCGAGGCGCTGGACCAGGCCCCGGCCGTGGAAGACGACCGCTTCGTGGTTCCGCAGATTCTCGGAGAGGGAGACTAAAAGGAAATGACGCAGTACACGATTCCGGCCGAAGGTCTCGTCGCAAAGCCAGCGCACGAGCTCGCCGCAATGATCCAGTCCGGCGAAGTCACCTCCCGCGAGGTCACGCAAGCCTTCCTCGACCGCATCGCTGAGGTCGACGACGAGCTGGGCGCCTTCCTGCACGTCGGCGCCGAGGAGGCGCTCGCGGCCGCGGACAAGGTGGACGAGCAGGTGAAAAACGGCGGAGAGCCAGCCTCCAAGCTTGCGGGTGTGCCGCTGGCGCTGAAGGACCTGCTGGTCACCACCGACGCGCCGACCACCGCCGCGTCGAAGATGCTCGAGGGCTACATGAGCCCGTACGACGCCACCGTGGTGGCCAAGCTGCGCGCGGCCGGCATCCCGATTCTGGGCAAGACCAACCTGGACGAGTTCGCCATGGGGTCGTCCACGGAGAACTCCGCGTACAAGCAGACCAAGAACCCGCACGACCTGGAGCGCGTCCCGGGCGGCTCCGGCGGCGGCACCGCTGCGGCGCTCGCGTCCGGCGAGGCGCCGCTGGGCATCGGCACCGACACCGGCGGCTCGATCCGCCAGCCGGCGTCGCTGACCGGCACCGTGGGCGTGAAGCCGACCTACGGCGGCGTCTCCCGCTACGGCGTCATCGCCTGCGCGTCCTCGCTCGATCAGGTAGGCCCGTGCGCGAACAACGTGCTGGACACCGCGCTGCTGCACGAGATCATCGGCGGCCACGACGAGTTCGACGCCACCTCCGTGGACCGCGAGGTCCCGGCGCTCGCCGACGCCGCACGTGAGGGCGCGAAGGGCGACCTGAAGGGTGTGAAGATCGGCCGCGTGAAGCAGTTCGAGCGCCCCGGCACGCAGGACGGCGTGAAGGACGCCATCGACAAGGCCTACGCGCAGCTTGAGGCGCAGGGCGCGGAGATCGTCGAGGTGGATTGCCCGAGCTTCGAAGACGTGATGGGCGCGTACTACCTGATCCAGACCTCTGAGGTCAGCTCCAACCTCGCGCGCTTTGACGGCATGCGTTACGGCCAGCGCGTCGGCGACGACGGCAGCCGCTCCGCCGAGGAAGTCATGGCCGCCACCCGCGGCGAGGGCTTCGGCGCGGAGGTCAAGCGCCGCATCATCCTGGGCACCTACGCGCTGTCCGTGGGCTACTACGACGCGTACTACCTGCAGGCGCAGCGCGTGCGCACCCTGGTGGCGCAGGACTTTGCCAAGGCATTCGAGCTTTGCGACGTCATCGCCGCCCCGGCCGCTCCCACCACCGCGTTTAAGCTCGGCGACAAGGTGGACGACCCGCTGGCGATGTACAACTTCGACCTGTTCACGCTGCCGCTGAACCTGGCCGGCCTGCCCGGCATGTCGGTGCCGGCAGGCGAGGCCTCCGACACCAACCTGCCGGTGGGCCTGCAGCTGATCGCCCCGGCCTTCGAGGACGCGCGCTTGTACCGCGTGGGTGCCGCTTTTGAAGCCGGCCGTTAACCCCTGGAATACCCTCGCAGCCCTGGCTGCGGGGTATTTTCTTGTCCTGATCGATCAGGGCTTCATGCCTGTGATCACGCCGCTGTTGCCTTTCGACGTCGGCTCCGCCGTGTGGCTGACCAGCATCTACCTGCTGTGCACAGTGGCCCCCATGCCGGCTACCGGCAAGCTTGGCGACACCTTCGGGCAACGCCGCGTCTTCCTCATCGGCTTGGCTATCTACGTGGCCGCGCTAGTGTTCGCGGGCGCGTCCTGGTCCTTCGGCTCACTGGTGGTGGCACGCGGATTGCAGGGGGTGGGTGCCGCGGTGTTCTTGCCGCAGGCGTTCGGCCTGATCCCGCGCGTGTTCGCGGAAGATAAGCAAGGCCGGGCGTTCGCCGCTTGGGGCGTGATCGGCTCGGTGGCGTCGCTGATCGGGCCGGTGGTCGGCGGGGCAGTGGCAGACGGCTTCGGTTGGCGCGCAGCGTTTTTCGCCCAAGCCGCGCTTGGTGCGATGGCGCTAGTCGCCGGACTGGCTGCCCTGCCGAGGTTGCCGCGCAGCGGCGAGCGGGTGACCCTGCTGCCGGTGCTGCTGTCCTTCGGCGGACTGGGGTTGCTGGTCTACGGCATCCAGTTCGGGCAGTGGCCCTCAATCCTCTTTGGCGCACTGCTGATCGGCGTGCTGGTGCTCTCCGCACGCAACGGCACCGACGACGGGTTCCTGCCCGTAGAGCTCATGCTGAACCGCTCGTTCGCGCTCGGCGCTCTGGGCGTGGCTGCGATGGGCTTTACCGTGGCGTCGATGTTTATCCCGCTGATGTACTGGCTGCAAACGGTTGCCGGCGCCTCGCCGACGGCATCCGGCGCGATCACCGCGCCGATGTCCGTGTTCGCGCTCGTGCTCACCCCGGTGGCCGGGTACCTGACGGACCGGCGCGACCCGGGCAAGCTCTGCGCCGCGGGCTTCGCCGTCTCCGCGGCCGGGTTGGCGCTCGCCATCGCACTGATCCACACAGGGGCGGGCGTGTGGTGGTTTACCGCCGTGACCTCGCTTCTGGGCATCGGCGGCGCGTTCGTGTGGGCGCCAAACGCGGCGGTGACCATGCGCGGCATCCCCGAGCACGAAACTGGGGCGGCCTCCGGCTTGTACAACACTGCCCGACAGGTCGGCTCGGTGCTCGGCGTGGCTCTGGTGGGCGTGGTGCTCGCCTCCGGCGCCATCGAATCCACGGCCGGGTGGGCGCTCGCGCTGCCGTGCGCCGCGATGCTGATCGGGGCGGTGTCGTCGCTACGTCTTCGGGGGTAGCCTGGCAAGTATGCGACTTGCCACTTTGACCTCTGGCGGCGACTGCCCCGGCCTCAACGCCGTCATCCGCGGCGTCGTCCGCACCGCTAACACGGAGTACGGCTCCACCGTCGTGGGCTACCGCGACGGGTGGGTGGGCCTAATGGAGGACCGCCGCGTCGACCTTTACGACGACGCATACATGGACTCCCTCCTCCTGCGCGGCGGCACCGTGCTGGGCACCGGCCGCCTCCACCCGGACAAGTTCAAGGCCGGGCTGGACACTATCAAGGCCAACCTGGACGACGCCGGCGTGGACGCTCTGATCGCCATCGGCGGCGAGGGCACGCTCAAGGGCGCGAAGTGGCTCTCCGACAACGGCATCCCGGTCGTGGGCGTGCCCAAGACCATCGACAACGACGTCGCCGCCACCGACTACACCTTCGGCTTCGACACTGCCGTTTCCGTGGCCACCGACGCCATCGACAGGCTGCACACCACCGCCGAGTCCCACAACCGCATCCTCATCGTGGAGGTCATGGGCCGCCACGTCGGCTGGATCGCCCTGCACGCCGGCATGGCCGGCGGCGCGCACTACACCGTGATCCCGGAGGAGCCGTTCGACATCGCCGATATCTGCAAGGCCATGGAGCGCCGGTTCCAGATGGGGGAGAAGTACGGCATCATCGTCGTCGCCGAGGGCGCGACGCCTAAAGAAGGCACCATGGACGCAGGTCTCGGCGAGGAAGACGAGTTCGGCCACAAAACCTTCAACGGCATGGGCCAGATCATCGGCGACGAAGTGAAAAAGCGCCTGGGCTACGACGTGCGCACCACCGTGCTCGGCCACACCCAGCGCGGCGGCACGCCGACCGCCTACGACCGCGTGCTGGCCACCCGCTACGGCGTCCACGCCGCCCGCGCAGCCCACGACGGCAACTTCGGCCAGTGCGTGGCCCTGCACGGCGAGGACATCGAGCTGGTCGCGCTCGAAGACGCCGTGGCACAGCTCAAGACCGTGCCCGAACGTCGCTACGCCACCGCGAAGGCGATGTTCACATAGCGCCCGCGCGCACGCTATGAGAAACCGCATCCCTGACCCCTGCCGTCTCCTCATCGTCGGCATTAACCCCGGCCGCCTCACCGAGGAGGTGGATGCGCCCTTTGCCTACCCGGGCAACCGCTTCTGGCCAGCGCTGGAGGCCGCGGGCATCACGCCGTACCGCGTCCACGCCAATGAGGGGCTTTCGGAGGAGGACGCGGCCATGCTCGCTGAGCGCGGCATCGGCTTTACTAACTTGGTGGGGCGCATGACGCCGAAAGCGTCCGACCTTTCCAAGGCGGAACTCGTTGAGGGAGGAGAGGTGGTGCGGGGCGTCGTCGAAAAGCATCAGCCCACAGCAGTCATGTTCGCAGGCATCGGGGCGTACCGCGATGCCTATCGACGACCAAAGGCCACCCGCGGCCTCCAGCCCGAAACCCTCGCCGGAGTGCCGGTGTGGGTGGTGGGCAACCCCAGCGGGCTCAACGCGCACGAGACGGTGGCCACGCTCGCCGAGAGCTACCGCGAGGTCTGGGAGGCGACCGGTTCCTGACGGCCGATGCGGCAGGAGCGGCGATAGAGCCAGATGAGCAGCACCCAGAGCAGGACAGAGACTGCCAACATAGCCACAGTTCCGTAAGGGTCGGGAAGCTCACGGGAGCCGTTAAAGGCACCGTGGAGCGCGGCGGCCAGCACAAACCAGCCTGCGAGCCGGGAGAGACGCCAGCCGAGGGGCTGGTCGGTGCGGCACAAAAATACGCCGAGGCCCCACGCCGCCAGGCCGGTGTAGACCGCGTGAGCAAACGGCCCCACGACAACCATCACAAGCATAAAAATTGCGCCGTCGCGGTACTCCGAGTGCAGATCCAGCGTCGCTTTAATCGCTGAATTGGTTACGATCTCGGCGACTGAGAAGCCGGCGCCGACCGCCATGCCGACCATCGCCGACTCGACGGGTCGGCGCACCGGCGCGAAAGCGGCGATGACCAGTAACGCAGCCAGCAGTTTGGCAGTCTCCTCCGGAATCGAGGAAAACAGGTACGTAACAGCGTCGGGCAGCTGCTGCGCCGCATCGAGGTAAGCGGAGTTGACGAGTGGAACCACGCCGCACACGCCCACTGCTGCGATTACGCCAACCGGTAGCCACCACGAAGCTTCCGGCCGCCCAGGGTGCCGGCGCGATAGGAGCCACAGCGCCGCAACGGCGATGAGGACGAATGCCGCCGCTGCAGCGCCGAACGCAGGCGTCCACGGCACCTGGGTAAGTGCGTAGACGAACCGTCCTACACCCGCGAGGATTGCCAGGCCGCCGAGGGCTTGGAGTACGACGTTCGTTCGCATCAACGGGCCTCCTCAGCGACGAAGCGGTCGACGATCTCGCGGCCGTAGGTATCAGAAGCCGCGACGTATACCGTCAGGTTGTCGCGTTCGGTGGCGGCGATAGACACGCCGTCGCGGTGTACCGCATAGACACCGGAGGCAGGGTGATCGAGCTCGTCCGGGGTGATTCGTTCGCCATTCGACGCTAGCCAATACAAGCGCGTGACGGCGTTGGCGAGCTCGGCTTCATCGCCTAAAGAGTCTTCGGTGCGCAGCTGGATCCGCGTCTCGCCACAATCCCATTTCACCATGTCGGAGCCGCCGTCAGTTTGGGGGCACTGCAGCACCGAGCCGTCTGCGTTGCGCAGTGTGGCGCCACCCGCAGCCACCTCCGTGACTTCGGGGGCTTCGGGCTCGTCGCTTTGCGTTGTCGCCTGGGCCATGAACGGGGCCGCCAGGAGCAAAGCGCCGGCCGCCACGAGCCCTATGGTGCCGGTGCGGGTATTTCTGTCAGAAAAATCGGGGTATTTCACTTGGAGACACTATAGGGGACTGCTCTCTCATTCGCAGTGTGCAGCTATATGTACCGCCCCTGCAGTAGCATCGCTGAAATGATGCTGCTTGAACAGATGGCGCGCGCGTACGAGGCGTGGATGCCACATCATCTACGCGAGTGGTACACCGCAGACGAGCGGCGTGAGCTCGCGGTGCAGGAGATGCGTCCGCAGGCCGAGCACACAGCAAACGCGGAGTTCGGCGCCGACTTCCGCGACCATCTGAAACCTCTCGGCGGGCCGGACGTGCCCGACCCGCTGGCGTGGGCGAACCGGCGCGTGTAGTTTGCGGACGGGCACTGGTGCATCGCCGGGATCCGCTTCCTGGGGCTGGACGCGCGCAAGCCGTTCGTGCACGTCGTCGCGACGTCCGTGCCACCGCAGCACGACCGCATAGGCACGCACGCCACACAGCTGCACCGCGAGTTCGCGGACTTCGGCCCGCGGCAACGTCGCAAGGCAACAGCCCGAAGTACGTACCTGGACGGAGGCCGCGACCCCGGAGCAGCTGCAAAGCTGCGCGGAGACCGGTGCGCTGTGCGCGATCGAGGTAGACGGGCAGCGCGCGGGCATCATCGCGGCAGCCCGCGACGACGCAAACGGCATGCGCGGCTTTCAGGTCTACGAGTTCCTCCTCGACGACAATGCCCGCGGTCGCGGCCTCGCACCCGTAGCTATGCAGTTGCGTTGCGACGTCCTGCCGGTCCAAACCGGCGACACATTGTGGGGGACGGTGCACGTGGGCAATGGGCCGTCGATAGGCAATGCGCTCGCTGTCGGCCGCGAGAAGACGGCGGCATTCGTGTGGGTGCAGAGACGGGGCGAGCTGTAGCGCGATGGCGCGGGGCGGGGCAGTAGACTGATGCGCATGACTGCGTACGACCTGATGGATTACGACGAAGTACTCGAAAAGTACGACCCCGTGATGGGCCTTGAGGTGCACGTCGAGCTCGCCACCGAGACGAAGATGTTCTCCACCTCATCCGCCCACTTCGGCGCGGAGCCGAACACGAACATCGACCCGGTCTCGCTCGGGCTTCCCGGTGCGCTGCCGGTGGTCAACGCCAAGGGCGTGGAGTGGGCCATCAAGATCGGCCTGGCGCTGAACTGCAAGATCGCCGAGTCCTCGCGGTTCGCGCGCAAGAACTACTTCTACCCGGATCAGCCGAAGAACTACCAGATCTCCCAGTACGACGAGCCGATCGCCTACGACGGCTACCTGGACGTCGTGCTCGAGGACGGCACCGAGTGGCGCGTGGAAATCGAGCGCGCGCACATGGAGGAAGACACCGGCAAGCTCACCCACCTAGGATCCGCCTCCGGCCGCATCACCGGCGCCACCGCGTCGCTGGTGGACTGCAACCGCGCGGGTATCCCGCTGATCGAGATCGTGACCAAGCCGATCATCGGCGCCGGCGAGCGCGCCCCAGAGGTGGCCAAGGCCTACGTCGGTGCACTGCGCGAGCTGGTCAAGGCCCTCGGCGTCTCCGACGCGCGCATGGACCAGGGCAGCATGCGTTGCGACGCCAACGTGTCCCTGCGCCCGGTTGGCCAGGAAGAATTCGGCACCCGCACCGAGACCAAGAACATCAACTCCCTGAAGTCTGTGGAGCAGGCCGTGCGCTTCGAGATGCAGCGCCAGGCAGCTGTCCTGCAGGACGGCGGGGAAGTGGTCCAGGAGACCCGCCACTACCAGGAGAAGGACGGCTCCACCTCCAAGGGGCGCCCCAAGGAAGAGGCGTCCGACTACCGCTACTTCAACGACCCGGACCTGCCGCCGGTGATCGCGAAGCCGGAGTGGGTCGAGGAAATCCGCGCGACCCTGCCGGAGCTGCCGTGGGTGCGCCGCGCGCGCATCCAGGAGGAGTGGCAGCTGCCGGAGAAGGAGTTCCGCGACCTGGTCAACGCCGGCGCGCTGGACCTGATCGTGGACACGGTCGAAGCCGGTGCCACGCCGGATGAGGCCCGCGCCTGGTGGGTCTCCTACATCAACGGCAAGGCCAACGAGGCAGGCAAGGACCTCGACGCGCTCGGCGTCACCCCGGGCGACGTGGCCCGCGTGGTGGAGCTGGTCAAGGAAGGCAAGCTGACCACCAAGCTGGGCCGCCAGGCCATCGACGGCGTCATCGCCGGCGAGGGTTCCGTCGACGAGGTCGTCGCCGCTCGCGGCCTGGAGGTCGTGCGCGACGACGGCGCGATTGAGAAGGCCGTCGACGAGGCGCTGGCCGCCAACCCGGACATCGTGGAGAAGTACCGCGCCGGCAACAAGAAGGTCACCGGCGCCATCGTCGGAGCCGTGATGAAGGCGACCCAGGGCAAGGCCGACCCGGGCCAGGTCAACCAACTCATCGCGAAGAAGCTCGCGGAATAGCGCTATTCGGCTGCTCCGGCCGCAAATGGTGAAAGGCAGATGGTGAAAATCCTCGAAATTGGCGGGCGGGATCAAGCGGTTAATGCGCCACGATTGAATATTTGCTGGAGTATCTCAC